>Ga0209488_10000241_pt1 | contig 44144 bp, 37 predicted proteins | sample Rivendell_Oct201_8_FD_188349 | JGI IMG/M metagenome (GOLD analysis project Ga0209488, IMG submission 188349) | Vadose zone soil microbial communities from the Eel River Critical Zone Observatory, Northern California, USA -... | ecosystem: Environmental > Terrestrial > Soil > Vadose zone >...
CGCGCGGTCAGGATCTTTGCTTCGTAGAAGCCGGCATCGGCGCCGGTCCCCTTCGGCGCGGCGAGCCGCTGTTGCGAGATCAACGCCGAGCGCAGCAGCTGCCAGCCGCCGGCCACGATGCCGAACAGTTTGAGCATCGGCACGGCGCCGACCGAGACGCCGCGGATGTCGATGGCGTAGTTCTCCACCACATACCGGATCGCCCGCTCCAGCGCGTCGATGGCGGCGGAAAAGGCCGCCGCGGCTTCCGTCAATTTCGGCGCGGCGGCGAGGTCCGCCGCCAGCGCCCGCATTTGGGTGATCACCCACTGCGCCGCGCGGCCGCCGTCGCGCGCGAGCTTGCGCCCGATCAGATCGTTGGCCTGAATGCCGGTGGTGCCCTCGTAGATCGGCGTGATGCGCGCATCCCGCAGGAACTGCGCTGCGCCGGTCTCCTCGACGAATCCGACGCCGCCATGCACCTGTACCCCTAACGAGGCGATGTCGACCGAATTCTCGGTGCACCAGCCCTTGATCACGGGAATCATCAGATCGGCGACGGCCTGATGACGTTCACGCTCCTCCGCCCGCGGATGCAGGCGGGCGGCGTCCAGGGAAACCGCCACCACTACGCTGAGCGCGCGCATGGCTTCGGTCTGCGACTTCATGAGCAGCAGCATGCGGCGCACGTCGGGATGGCGCACGATGGGAACGCGGGGACCGCCGCGCACGCCGGCTTCGGTGCTCTGGATTCGCTCGCGCGCATAGGCGAGTGCGGTATGGTAGGCGCGTTCCGAAAGACCTATGCCTTCCAGGCCCACCGAATACCGGGCGGCGTTCATCATGATGAACATGTATTCCAGGCCGCGGTTCTCCTCGCCGACGAGTTCCGCGATGGCGCCGCCGTTCTGGCCATAGGAAAGCACGCAGGTGGGGCTGGCGTGGATCCCAAGCTTGTGTTCGATGGAAACGCAGTGAACATCATTGCGCTCCCCCAGGGAGCCATCGGCATTGACCAGGAACTTTGGAACCAAGAACAGCGAAGTGCCCTTGACGCCTTCCGGCGCACCGGCAACGCGTGCCAACACCATGTGAATGATGTTGCCGGTCAGGTCGTGTTCGCCGTAGGTGATGAAGATTTTCTGGCCGGTGAGGCGGTAGCGGCCGTCGCCGTCCGGCACGGCTCGAGTCCGCACGGCCGACAGATCGGAGCCGGCCTGCGGCTCGGTGAGGTTCATGGTCCCCGTCCACTCCCCGCTGACCATCTTCGGGAGGTACGTGTCCCTCTGCGCCTCCGTCCCGCGCAGCTCGATGGCATCGATCGCCCCGCGCGTCAGCATCGGGCAGAGCGCAAAGGCCATGTTGGCGCCGTTCCACATCTCCTCGACCAGCGCCGACAGGGCCCGGGGCAAATTCTGCCCGCCGAACTCCGCGGGACAGGACAGCGCACCCCAGCCGTCGGCGGCAAATCGCGTGTAGGCCTGTTTCCAGCCGGCCGCGGTCAGCACCTCGCCCTCCTGCCAGCGCACGCCTTCCAGATCGCCGCTGCGGTTGAGCGGTGAGAGCACCCCGCCCGCGAATTTGGCGGCCTCGTCCAGCACCGCATCGGCCACATCCAATGTCATGTCGCCGAAGCCGGGCAGCTGCGCCAGCAGCTCGAGATCCACCAGCTCGCGCAGCACGAACTTCATGTCGGTCAGCGGTGCCTGATATTCGTGCATGTCACCTTCCCCGGCGTTGATTACATGTTGCGGCGGTAGCGCCCGCCGACATCGTACAGGGTGTGGGTGATCTCGCCGAGCGAACAGCCTCTCACGGCGTCCATCAGCACCTCAAACGTATTGTCGTTGGCAATGACCGCGCGCCGCAGGCGCTCGAGCAGCCGCGGAGCCTGCTCGGCATTGCGTTCGTGGAACGACTTCAGCCGTTTGAGCTGAGATTGCTTCTCCGCATCGGTGGAGCGCGCCAGCTCGACCGTCTCCGGAGCGGTCCCGCCGGCCGGATTGCGGAAGGTGTTGACCCCGATGATGGGATACGTGCCGTCGTGTTTCTGCCGTTCGTAAAACAGCGACTCTTCTTGAATCTTGCCGCGCTGATAGCCGGTTTCCATGGCCCCGAGCACGCCGCCGCGGTTGGCGATGGCGTCGAACTCCTTGAGCACCGCCTCCTCGACCAGGTCGGTCAGCTCGTCGATGATGAAGCTGCCCTGATTGGGATTCTCGTTCTTGGCCAGGCCCCATTCGCGATTGATGATCAGCTGAATCGCCATGGCGCGGCGCACGCTCTCTTCGGTGGGCGTGGTGATCGCCTCGTCATAGGCGTTGGTGTGCAGGCTGTTGCAATTGTCGTAGATGGCGCAGAGCGCCTGCAGCGTGGTGCGTATGTCGTTGAAGGCCATCTCTTGGGCATGCAAGGACCGGCCGGACGTCTGCACGTGGTACTTGAGCTTCTGGCTGCGCTCGCTCGCACCGTATTTGTTCTTCATCGCCACGGCCCAGATGCGGCGCGCGACCCGGCCGATCACCGAGTATTCCGGATCCATCCCGTTGGAAAAGAAGAACGACAAGTTCGCCGCGAAGTCATCGACGTGCATGCCGCGGGCAAGATACGACTCGACGTAGGTGAAGCCGTTGGCGAGCGTGAACGCGAGCTGCGAGATGGGATTTGCGCCGGCTTCGGCGATGTGATAGCCGGAAATCGACACCGAATAGAAATTCTGCACCTGGTGGTGCACGAAATATTCCTGCATGTCGCCCATCATCTTGAGCGCGAACTCCGTGGAAAAGATGCAGGTGTTCTGGCCCTGGTCCTCCTTCAAAATGTCGGCCTGCACCGTGCCGCGCACCGTCGACAAGGTCCAAGCCTTGATCTTCTGGTGCTCGTCCGCCGTCGGATCTCGGCCGTTCTCCCGCTGGAACTTCTCTACCTGCTGGTCGATGGCGGTATTCATGAACATGGCCAGAATCATCGGCGCCGGCCCGTTGATGGTCATCGATACCGAGGTGGTCGGCGCACACAGGTCGAAGCCCGAGTACAGCACCTTCATGTCATCCAGGGTTGCGATCGAGACTCCGGAATTGCCGACCTTGCCGTAGATGTCCGGGCGCAGATCCGGATCCCAGCCGTAGAGCGTCACCGAATCGAAGGCGGTGGACAGGCGGTGCGCCGGCATGCCCTCGGACACTCGTTTGAAACGCTGGTTGGTGCGGAAGGCATCGCCCTCGCCGGCGAACATGCGCGTCGGGTCTTCGCCCTCGCGCTTGAAGGCGAATACGCCGGCCGTATAGGGAAAGGAGCCCGGAACGTTTTCCTTCAGCAGGAAGCGCAAGGTTTCGCCATCGTCCTCGAAGCGCGGCAGCGACACCTTGCGGATCTGGGTACCCGAGAGCGAGCTGTGGGTGAGTTGGGTGCGGATCTCCTTGTCGCGGATCTTCACCACGTACTCGGGCTGCGCGTACAGCTCCTGGGTCTTCGGCCATTGGTCCAGCAGCTTGGACGAAGCGGGATCGAGCTCCGCGCTCTTGTCCGCGATCAGCTCGTCGAAGCCCGCCAGCCCGAAGCCGGATGCCGCGAACAGGGCCTTGGACGTTCGCAGCGACTGGCGCTCGCGCGCGATTCGCGCTTGGGCGTGGACGAACCGGTGGAACTCACGCAGCGACTCGGAAATCTCCGCCAGATAGCGCACCCGCTCCGGGGGCACGATGGCGCGGCCGCGCGAGGACGATTTCACCGCGGCATGCGGCAGCTTGCTCGGACCCACTTTCAAGCCCTTCTCCTGCAAGCGCGGCAGCAGGCCAAAGTAGAGCGCGGTGACGCCGTCGTCGTTGAAACGCGAGGCCATGGTGCCGTAAACAGGCATGGTCTCCGGACTTTTAGCAAACCATTCATGATTGCGCTGGTACTGCTTGCGCACGTCGCGCAGCGCATCCTCGGAGCCTTTGCGGTCGAATTTGTTGATGGCGACGAAGTCGGCGAAATCGAGCATGTCGATTTTCTCCAACTGCGAGGCCGCGCCGAATTCGGGAGTCATGACATAGACCGAGGTATCGGCCAGCGGAACGATGGCGGATTCGCCCTGGCCTATGCCTGAGGTCTCCACCACGATCAGATCGAAGCCATTGATCTTGCAGGCAGCCAATACCTCCGGCAACGCGGCGGAGATTTCCGTGCCGGTATCGCGGGTGGCCATCGAGCGCATGAAGACCTTGTCGGTTTCGATCGCGTTCATGCGGATGCGATCGCCGAGCAATGCGCCTCCGGTCCTCTTGCGCGACGGGTCGATCGAGATGACGGCGACGCGCAGCCTATCCTGTTGGTCGAGCCGCAGCCGCAGGATGAGTTCATCGGTCAGCGAGGATTTGCCGGCGCCCCCGGTGCCGGTGATGCCGAGCACCGGAGTCTCGATACCCGTGGCGGCCTGCAGCAATGCCTGGCGGACGCGCATGGGATAGTGCCGATTTTCGACCGCCGTGATGACGCGCGCCAGCTGCCGCCGGTTGCCGGAACGGAGCGCTTCCACGGCATCCCCCTCCGCGGGCGCCAGCGCCGAGAGATCGTAGTCGCTGGTGCGGATGACATCATCGATCATGCCCTGCAGGCCCAACTTGGCGCCGTCTTCGGGGGAATACAGCCGCGCCACGCCGTACGCCATCAATTCCCGGATTTCGGCCGGTATGATGACGCCGCCGCCGCCGCCGAACACCTTGATGTTGTCGCCGCCGTTCTGGCGCAACAGGTCCATCATGTATTTGAAGAATTCAACGTGACCGCCTTGATACGAGGTGACGGCCACGCCCTGCACGTCTTCCTGCAAGGCGGCGCTGACGATCTCCTGCACGGAGCGGTTGTGGCCGAGATGGATGACCTCGGCCCCCGAGGCCTGCAGCACCCGGCGCATGATGTTGACGGTGGCATCATGGCCGTCGAACAGCGAAGTGGCGGTCACGAACCGGACCTTGTTCACGGGCTGATACGGGACTGGTTTGGCGGCGATGGATACGGCGCTCATAGGTTCTGCTCGCGGTGCAGGCGACCAAATAATAGGCCTACGCCGTAGTTTAGAGGACCCACGCACTGAAACAAATGCCCAAATCCCTCGTCCGCGATGAGCGAATTTGCAACACTTTGCAGGACTTGCGTCCTTTTCCTGAGCCCGGCGGCATGGGCGCCCTGTACGAGGGGCAGGCGTGCCTGCTGCATCGTTAATGGCGGCTGCGCCAATCCAACAAGCATCTTTCCCCGACGCCCTGTCAGATTCGCATTTTGTCGATCACGCCGTTCAGCCAAGCCAACAAGCCTTGCACCACCTCGGCGCGATTAATCTCGTTCAAAATCTCGTGGCGGCCCTGCGGGTAGCGCGCAACGACCGGGCGCAGACCTGCTCCCCGATAGCGCTCGATCAAGCGATCGAGCTTACCGATATCGGAAACCAAGGGATCGCGCTCGCCGACCAGAATATAAAGCGGAAGAGCCGTGCCGATGCTGCTAAGCGCAACTGGATCCGCCAGGCGGGGCCCCTGCGAGAATAGGGAGACCATCGAATCGGGTACCAACGAAAAGCCGCACAAGGGATCTGCGATATACGCGTCGACCTCCGCTTCATCGCTGCTCAGCCAATCGAAAGGTGTGCGCGCTGGCTCAAACGCGCGGTTCAAGGCGATGGCGAGGTCGACTTCGCGTTGCGCGGTTTCTACTACCGCATCGACCGCCGTAGTCCCGACTAGCACCAGACCGTCGATCAGTGCCGCATGGTCGAGGACAAATGCCTGACTGATGAAGGAGCCCATGCTATGGCCCAGCAAGAACAGGGGCAGGCTTGGGTTCTCCCGTCTCGCGAGCTCCACAAGACTCGCTAAGTCATCCACAACCGCGGAAAAACCTCCGCGCCCAAAATCGCCCGGCGCTAGGGTTGAAAATGCGAGCGTAACGCCATGGCCGCGGTGATCGATACCGTAGAGATCAATATCGCTTTCGAGCAGTGTGGCCAGCGCAGGTGGGTAGCGGCGTGCATGCTCACCCATCCCGTGAGCGATGACCATGATCGCCCGCGGCGACCGACTGAGGGTCCAACGATAGGCCGCAACCGTGACTTTATCAGGCCTCGCAAGCGCGAAGCGACTTTCCGCGATCATCGGCGCACGCATCAATACCTCCGGCTGAGATCGAAGTCGCGGGCGGTTCGATATCTCCACCTCGTATGTTACAATACCATAATATTTGTCTCAAGCGCCTGCCTGGCAAACCGTGCGGGCTATAGTTTGCGATTCGCTCGATTGGCGCGATTCGGACAGGCGCTCGACCGAGCGTAAAGAACGCCGGCCACCTTATCACCGAGTTTCCGACAGCGGTTGCTATTCTCACACTCCATGGAATAGTATGGTAGTGTAGCATACGATTATTAGAGTTTCGTGACGTCCAGGAGGCGCGCGACACCTGAAGCTCCGGGCGAAAACAATCAGGGAGGAACCTGGTGCGATCCTCGTTGACGCGTCACTTGATTCCGTAGATGGCAATGATCGTGCACCCGACATCGGCAGACTTTGGGCACCCCCGATTTACGGGGAGGTAAAAACACGAGGGATCAAGTCAGCGGAAGCATTGTTTTGTGCGGTAGCGAAGAAGTCTTTTAAAAAAATGGGGGTTGATATGAAATCGCATTGCCTAACGAAACTACTATCGCTTCAGTGCGCCACGGCTCTTGCGTCCATGGGCGCCGTCAAGGCAATCGCAGCCGATGTTTCCGTCGGCGAAGGGACTCTCATGGAAATCATCGTTACCGCGGACAAGCGCCGGGAATCCATCAATGACGTACCGATGTCGATTTCGGCCGTCACGGGTGACCAACTTGCGGAAAGAGGCATCAATAGCGCGGCCGATTTGCAGAAAGTCGTATCCGGATTTCGATATACCGAAGGTGAAAATGGCACGCCTGTGTACTCCATTCGCGGCGTAGGTTTCAACGAAACCAGTCTTGGCGCGCGGCCGAATGTCCCCGTCTATGTGGATGAAGTGCCGATTGCCTTCCCCATTATGACCCGGGGCATCGCCATGGATCTGGAGCGAGTGGAAGTTCTCAAAGGACCCCAAGGCACGCTCTTCGGGCAAAACGCGACCGGGGGCGCCGTGAACTACATCGCCGCCAAACCCACCAGTACATTCGAATCGGCAATCACCGTGGGTTACGCCCGCTTCAACGACAAGACCGTCGACGGCTTCGTGAGCGGACCGCTGGCCGACAATCTCACCGCGCGTTTGGCATTCAGTGGGGAATACAGCGACCCATGGCAAATCAGCGAGACCACCGGGCAACAATTGGGCCGCAGGAACCGGGTCGACGGACGGCTACTCGTCGACTGGAATCCCATAGATCGGCTCAGGCTCGCTTTCAATGTCACCGGGACGCAAGACAAATCGGATCCTCAGGCACTGCAATATTCGGGCTATTACTATCAGTTCCCCCCCGGAGTGCCGTATCTTTCGCCGGCCGAGCGAAACGCCATTCAAAATACTCCGTTGAGCACCAGCGACCGTGCGGCCGATTGGGGGCCACGAACCCCCACGAATGATGCCCATATGACCCAGTTTTCCTTGCGCGCGGATTACGACGTCTGGAACAGCGTCGTTTTAACCTATATCGGGTCGGATGCGCATTTCAATCGGTACGAATATTCAGATCCTGACGGGTTGCCTATCGAAAACAGCGAAGGGGAAACAAGAGGCCGTATCTCTTCATGGTCACATGAGTTACGACTGGCCGGAGACGCGTTTTCTCAAAGCCTCCATTGGCTGGCCGGGATCAATTACGACGAGAGCAAGGTGCATCAGCTGGACACCATCCGGCTCGGCGAGAACAGCAACAGCAATGCGATATGCGCGCCCTTATTTGGACCTATGTTTGGCGCGGGCGCCTGCTCTGGACCGTTCTCCGTATTTCGCATCGTCAACGCCAATAATTTGACCGACCAGAAATTCACCGACAAAGCGGTTTTTGGCGCCTTGGATTTCGCGTTTACCGATGCTTTCAAGGGGCATGTTTCCGCACGCCACACCAAGGCGACCGACGATTTCACCGGGTGCTCGGCCGATATCGGGGACAACGTCTTGGCGACCGCTATCAATGCCTTTACCGGCGTCCTAAGTGGCGCCGGCCTTGTGACGGGCGGAGGCTCGACCATCGGTCCCGGCGGTTGCGTCACCGGCGTACTTGTCGGGCCCGTAGTAACGCCAACGCCGGGCCTGATCACGCAAAAGCTGGATGAAAGCAACAATTCCTGGCGCGTGGGTCTGGACTGGAGGATCGATCCGAATAACTTGCTCTATGCCAACGTCAGCAAGGGTTACAAGGGCGGCAGCTTCCCCGATCTGTCGGCATTTGCCCCCTCGCAATACTATCCTGTTGTTCAAGAATCCTTATTGGCCAATGAGCTCGGCTTCAAGTCCACCTTCAGAGATCAGAAGCTGCAGCTGGACGGCGCTTTCTTTTACTACGACTACAAGAACAAGCAGGTGCGAGGCAGCATCAATTCGGGATTTCCGTTCGGCGTTCTCCCCGCCCTGATCAACGTTCCAAAATCGCACGAATACGGGTTTGAAATGCAGGCCGTCTGGAAACCCGCGCCCGGGTGGACCGCGGGTCTGAACGGCACCTTTATCAAATCCAAGATCGACGATTTCAACAACGTCCGATCCTATGATGATTTCACTCTTGTCACGCACAATTTTGCCGGGGAGCCCCTTCCCAACACCCCGGAGGTAATGGCGAATGCAGATCTGCAGTACGAGTGGGATCTGTCCGGCGGCTACACCGCCTTCGTCGGCGGCAACGTGAATTACACGAGCGCGACTCACAGTGGCTTTGGCGAATATGAGCTGGAAAAGATTGACCCCTATGCCCTGCTGGATTTGCGTGCCGGGATGGAGTCATCCGCTCGCCACTGGCGTGCCACTCTTTGGGCCCACAATGTGACCGACAAATACTATTGGATCAACCAACTCCGAATCGGCGATACCACTACCAAGGTGACCGGAATGCCAGTCACATATGGCGGCACTTTCACCTATCGTTTCAAGTAGCACGCACCGAGGACGGGAAAACCTGCCGATGACGCGAACGATTGCGGCGAACGATTCGGCGTACGTTACTCTCATCTCGAATTTCCATCAGTGGTGCTGTAACTTTCGAATTACATCGCACGATTTCTCAGCGCCAAGGATGATAGTCACACTTTCCGAGGCTTCGTATGGTCACCAATAAAGTCATCATTACCTGTGCCGTTACCGGTTCAATTCATACGCCGTCCATGTCGCCCAATCTTCCAGTCACAGCGGCGGAAATTGCGGAGGCAGCGGTTGGCGCTGCGGAAGCCGGCGCCGCGATCGTGCATTTGCACGCGCGCAATCCGCTAGACGGGCGACCCGATCAAACACCCGAAGCGTTCGCACCGTTCTTGCGCGAGATCAAGAGTCGATCCAAAGTTGTGGTGAACCTTACGACCGGCGGCTCTCCGTTCATGTCCGTCACCGAGCGCGTTGCCCCGGCCGCAGTGTGGAAGCCGGAAATTGCCAGTCTGAACATGGGGTCGATGAATTTTGGTCTGTTCCCGATGTTGCGGCGATTCAAGACCTTTCGTCATGAATGGGAACCGCAAATGTTGGAGAACTCGCGCGACCTAGTGTTCCGCAATTCATTCAAAGATATCGATTATGCGCTTCGCACGCTGAACGAAACCGGCACGCGTTACGAGTTCGAATGCTACGACACGAGCCACTTATATAATCTACATTACTTTCTGCAGGAAGGTCTGGTCAAACCTCCCCTGTTCATTCAAACCGTGTTCGGACTCCTGGGTGGGATTGGACCGCATCCAGATGACGTCATGCATATGAAACGGACAGCCGATCGTCTATTCGGAACAAATTACCTCTGGTCTGTCCTGGGGGCCGGCCGTTCGCAAATGCCCATCGCGTCGATGGCAGCATCGATGGGCGGAAATGTTCGAGTGGGACTCGAAGATTCGTTATGGATCGGCGCGGGAAAGTTGGCCGAATCCAATGCACAGCAAGTTCGCCAGGTGCGCAAAATCATCGAAGGATTGGGGCTCGAAATCGCGACTTCCGAGGAGGCCCGAGAGATTCTTCAGCTTAAAGGCGCAAACAATGTCGCCTTCTAAGGCTTGGCCCCGACGCGAAATTGGCTTGGTGTCGAACCCGTTTCAGAATGAAACACTTGCGTGAAGTGCGACTGACTGCTGAAGCCGACTGCCAGCGCCACTTGCCCTAAAGGCAGGGTGGAATCACGCAGCAATTGCTTGGCCTTCTCGATTCGCCGCATTGTGAGATAGCGATGCGGCGACACCCCTGTCACGGCACGGAAGCGTCGCACGAAGTGGGCACGGCTGACTTGAACGTGTTCTGCAAGGTCATCGAGCGACAGTTGTTCATCGAGTCGGGAATCGATGAAATCGAGCATTGCATCGAGTTTGACTCCGGTGCTTTCGACGCTTTCTGATTTGGCCTCGCCGGTGCAAACGTCGGCATTCCGTTCACGGCGGAAATGTTCCATTAGGTGAAGTAGCAGCGCCCGGGTCACGGCGTGCACATAAGGGAAGTTGCTGATCTCGCCAGTACGCGCGTGCTGCAACAGGATATCGATGCAACTTCGGGCAAAGGTGTCTTCGAAAGCGAATCGAAAGTTCGGAGTGCCCTGAAATGCAGACGTCAGGAGGCCCTCCAGCAACGCGTGGGGCACATGTATGGAGCAAAACGAGACCTGGCCCTCGATCCGGTAGGCGACATGACGGCCCGGCGGAATCACACTGATCAGGCCGGGCACCGATACGGTATCGCACCATGGGCCGTTGCAGGCGGCGCGAACCGTCCGAGATCCGGCGCTGTGATAAGCGATGATAAAGTCGTTGTTTTCTTCGAGATCGAACCCGGTTATCCACGGCAAATCCCAGTCGCATACGGCGATGCCGCCCCAGGCAGCCTCGTTGTTAACCAAGACCGGAGCCGTCTTGAGGCCCCGGCTAAAGGCGTCCAAGGCCCGTGTTTTCGATATGCTGCCCAAACCGCCTCCTCGTGCCACGCCGCGTTCCCCGCGTGCGCGCCCCGTCGCCAAGCACTTTTCTTATAGACGGACGCGCCGATTTCGAAAGAAGAAGCTCCAACGTCGTCCTAAGCTTACCGCAGTTGGCTGTGCGTGAGCACAAATCCCGCATACGTTGGAATCGCCACGGCGGGCATCACTGCGCATTGGAGAAAATGCATGATCACGGCGAAAGACGTCGAATATCACAATCCCGACGATGCGGACCATCGTTACGCTGAAACCAACTGGTTTTGCTTCTACATCCCGAAAGAGCGCTTGATGGCAATTGTCTATACCGTCGCGCGCCGGGCAGTCGGTGTTCAATCCTGCGACATCTCGTTGTACGGCGCGTTGGTGGACAGTCGGGCCGAAACGCTCTATTTGGACTCCCAAATGGCGCTGCCGGCTCCGCCGCGGCTGTCGAAGTACATCACGGCCAATGGACTGTCGGTCGAGGCTCTGAACCCGCCGCGCGACTACAAGGTTGATTATGTCGGATACGACGATACCGAGATCCACGTGGAGTTTAAGGGCCTCATGGAGCCCTTCGACATTCACGATCCGGACCACAGCCCCTTGGCCAAGCGCACGACCGAGGAACAGCACGCTGGCGCGGGCATGGGCTCCGGCTACGGGGGTCACTTTGACCTCACCGGCCATTTTCAGGGCACGCTGAAATTTCGCGGCATTGAGTACGAAGTCGACTGTATCGAGACGATGGATCATAGCTGGGGCAACCGCGCGGAGATATTCGTCCCGACGATGGGTTGGTCGCACGCGCATTTTGGCAGGGATCTGGCGATCAAGTGGATCAATCACTGGGATCCGACCAAATCGGTGGATCAGCAGCAGCGGCTCGCGCACGGATATGTGATGGAGAACGGTCAAGTGTACGGCTTGACCGACCTGCAGCTCACTACGCATCGCATCGGCACCGTGATTCAGTCCGTTGAATTCACCGCGACCGACAAGCGCGGGAAAAAATTCCATGCGCACGGAATGGCCGAAGTCGGCGGGCCCTGGATATGTTACGTCGCCTCTCTGGTATATGCGGCGCAATGTCGCTGGACTTTGGACGATGGGCGCGTGGGCTATGGTCTGGCGTCGGAAATTACCTCGCTGCAAGCCCTTACCCGTGCACACGGCCGTCGTTGGACGAAGTCCTCGGCCCGCATCAGCGCATGAGCATCATTAGGGAGACGGCAATGCACGCGCAGAACAAGGACCGACCATCGCCCGAGTGGATAGCGGCGACACGTCGCCGTTACCAGGTCGAGCGGGAAATCGACCGCGCGCTCACCTACAAACTCGATCAGCGCAGCACTCCGCCCTACCGCAAATTGCCGCTGGAAACGCTGGTCGAGGGCGTCCAATCTCTGATTGGGGCCAATCTCAACCGGCCGTTCGAAATAACCGACGCGAAATGGTTGGCGGGGGGCGCCTCCAAGCTGCAAATGGCGTTCAATCTCACCTGGAATCGTCCGGGTGTAGGCAACGAAACGACCCGGATGGTGCTGCGCAACGATCCCGCGGAGGCACTCCATGCGACAAGTCGGCTGCGTGAGTTCCAGATCGTTTCTGCACTTTACAAGGTGATTCCGGTTCCTCCGGTATTCTGGGTCGACAACACGGCGGAACACCTGCCGTACCCGGGCATCGTCTATGGTTTCATGAGCGGAGTCACCAAACCATCGAACGCGAAGAGCGGCGTTACAGGACTGGGAACCTACATGGAGCGGAATGTCCGCGAGAAGCTGGCGCCGCAGTTCGTCGATCACCTGGCTCGCCTGCACACCTACAATTTCCGGGAGGCTAACCTCTCGGCCTTTGATGTGCCTAAATCGGGAACACAGAACGCCGAGTGGGCCGTCAACTGGTGGGATAGGGTCTGGGAAGAAGATGCCGACGAGGACGTGCCCCTCGTTGCGCTAGCCTCCGCGTGGTTGCACAAGAATGCACCTGCCGTGGAGCAGCTGTCGATCGTCCACGGCGATTTCAGAACCGGCAACTATCTATTCGACGAACGAGATCTTCGCATTACCGGTTGGCTGGATTGGGAATTGTCCCGGATCGGCGATCGCCATCAGGACCTTGCTTGGAGCACCAGCCGAGCTTTCGGCACTTTCGGCGACGATGGCAAGACGTTTCTCGTGTCCGGGCTGATGCCGGAAAATGAATTCGTCGAGTCTTACGAGAAAGCATCCGGAATGAAGGTTGATCGCAAGTCGCTCCACTATTATCAGGTTTTCAACGCGTACTCAATGGTCGCCATGACATTGGCAACGAGCTATCGGGTCGCCCGCAACGGCAAGTCGCATCAAGACATTCTATTGGCCTGGCTGTTGGGCGTGGGCTACATGCTGCTCGACGAAATGCGCGATCTCATCGATAAGGGAGACTGACATGCAATTGCGGCCGCTGCTTCAAATACAAACGGTCATCAAGGCGATCTCGGAAGACATTATTCCGGCCTTGGATCAGGCCAATCAATTGGCCATGCAATCCGCGCACTTGACCATCGGTACGCTGGCGCTAATTGCCCAGCATCTCCCCTTGGAATATCGATACGATTGCGACGAGTTGGGCCGCCTCATCGAATGCGCCAAATCGCTGGGCGAGCAGTTGCAGCCGGAATGCGGCGCGACAGCCGCCGCGGAACTGACCGAGGCCGGCAAAGTCGGCAGCGATGTGCTGAGCAGGGCCCGGGCGGAGCCCGGAGAAATCGTCGATGCGGTGCGGCGTCTTCGGGCGGCGAGCGCCAATGCGGTGGCCGCGGTATACGAGGCAGGCAGCGAAGCGGCGCAGAGGGCTGTCCAAGAAACAGTCTTGTCCATGTCGAAGCAGCAATTGTTGCGTGATCGCTCATGGCTGCTCATGCAAGGCTGGGAGCCTGATCCAAAGAGCGTCCCCGGCATTGCTGAATTGTTGACGTCCAAATAGCCGCTTTGAAGCCGTGAACCACGTGACCGCAACTCATTCACTTCCAACCCGCGCCAGACGGGTCCCGCTGCAAGGTGTCGTCAATTTTCGCGACTTGGGCGGCTACGCGTCGGCCGATGGTCGGCTCACGCGCTGGAGGCAAATCTTTCGGTCGGATGTTCTTGCCGATCTGACCGATGCGGACCTGGACATCTTGAGCAGCATCGGACTCCGCACCGTCTGCGATTTGCGAAGCGATTCGGAGCGCCTCAGTAAGCCCAATCCGACGTTACCCGGGGCGGCGGTACGAATACACGCTATCGGCTTTATGCCCCATCGCGGCGAAGAATTGCTGGCAGACACGAAGGCGGGGAAGGTTTCGGTGCCCGAAATAGAAGAGCGGGTCCGAGAGATCTACCGGAGATTCGTCACCGACCAATGCGGCACCTTCGCCAAACTGCTCGATCTGGTCGAAACAGAACCGCTGCCCTTGCTGATTCACTGTACCAGCGGACGCGACCGTACCGGGTTCGCCTCGGCGGTGATTTTAATGGCCTTGGGCGTGCCGCGCGCAACCATTGCCGAAGATTACGCGTTGAGCAATCGGTACCGTCGAGATCTCACGTTTCAGATAGGCGGGATCGTGCAACCCGAAGTAATGGCAACACTGACCAACGCCAATGCGGTTTACCTTGCCGCGGCGTTTCACGTCATCGATGAGACCTATGGCTCGGATGCCGCCTACTTACGCGACGCCCTCAGTCTATCCGAGGACCGTCGGAATCGCCTGCGAGAAAAATTGCTGGAAAGGCCGATTAGCTTGCCATCGCCTCTCTCCGGGGCCGTACCAGGACGCAACGAGGTGAAGTAAATCATGAGCAAAGCATTGGATCGATTCTCCCTGGTCGGGCGCACCGCAATCGTAACGGGAGCCAGCAGCGGCATGGGTCGCCACTTCGTCGGCACGCTCGCGGATGCCGGAGCGCGAGTCGTTTGCGCCGCGCGCCGCAAGGATTCGATTGAAGAGGTGGCGGAGGAAATCCGCTCGCGAGGCGGTCAGGCGATCGCTATCGAGGTGGATATCGGCAGTACGGAAAGTGTCGCCCGGGCGTTTGAAGAAGCCACCAAGGCATTCGGTCTCATCGATCTGCTGGTCAACAATGCCGGTCAGATCGTATTTGCGCCGTTTCCCGACATCACGGACGACCAATGGAACAATTTGATGAATGTGAATGTTGCGGGTTCGATGCGAATGACGCGGGAATTCTGCAAGCGCCTCATTGCCGCCGGCAAGCCTGGAAGCATCGTCAACATCACATCCATCACCGGGCAACAGACCAAGGCTTACCTTTCGATTTACGGTACCGCAAAAGCGGCATTGATCCAATTCACCAAACAAGTGGCGATGGACATGCTGCCGCACAAGATTCGAGTAAATTCCATCGCGCCCGGATACTTCCGAACGGCCATGGTGGATTGGTATTTCGACAGCGACGCGGGAAAAATCGAAGTGGAAAACCTGCCGGCCAAGCGGGTCGGCTTTCTGGAAGAACTCGACGGGCCACTCTTACTCCTGGCGAGCGACGCGGGGTCATATTTGAATGGCGTCATTCTGCCTGTGGACTACGGTCACGTCGTTCGCATTTCCAGTACCTGAGTAACACAGCAATTGGCTTTCTTACGGAGGAAGACTCATGAGTAGTGTCAAAGCAACAGAATTTCATTTTCCTTTGGATCTTGGAGCACCTGACGGTTCACTGGAGGCAAGGGCTCCTCCGGTCGACAACGGTCTCGACGTTCCGGACCCCTCCCGCTATTACTCGCCCGAGTTCATGCAGCGGGAATGGGCGCGGCTGTGGCCCCACGTATGGCTGCTAGCCGGCGTCGCCTCCGACCTACCTGAGTCGGGGGATTTCACTTTGTTCGAACACGGGCATGAAGAGATCCTCTTGGTTCGTCAATTGAACGATGCGATCAAGGCGTTTTTCAATGCGTGCCCACACAGGGGCAACCGCGTTTGTCAGGTCGACCGGGGCAGCACGAGCAGTTTCACGTGCGCCTTCCACAGTTGGGAGTTCGGCTGCGATGGCAAGTTGAAGAAGATTGTCGATGAAGAGACGTTCAACCCAAGATTGATTGCGCATCGTCCAGGCTTGACCGAGATCCGGTGCGAGGTTCTTGCGGGCGTGATCTTCGTCAATATGGACGGACTGGCGCCCCCGCTGAAGGAATGGTTGGGCCTACCGGATGGGTATTTCGAAAGCTACGAGTTGGACAAGATGAGCGTGGTACGGCACACCCGAAGCGAATGGCAATCGAATTGGAAGACGGGCGTCGATACGTTCTACGAGTCGTACCACCTGCCGCACATTCATCCCCAGACGCAGGGCTCGATCGAGGAATTCAGTCAGGTGGATCTTTATAAAAACGGGTTTAGCCGGATGATCATGTGGTTTGGAATCAAATCGCACCGTCATATCGTAGAAAACGAACGTGACCTCGACATTGGCGTCAAGATTATGTTGAAGGACGCAGGCGTCGACGTGGATGCATACCAGGGAACGATCGCTGATACACGCAATGACATTCAAAAGGCGAAACGGGAAAGGGCAAACCGGCTGGGATTGACTCACTATGAAAAACTGACCGATGGTCAGCTCAGTGATGGATGGATCACCGGCTTGTTTCCAAACGTGCAAATCGGCATGCACGCTGAGGGCGTCTTCATCATGCGATTCGTCCCGCATGCCACTGACCCGAACCGCTTCTATTACGACAATATGCTGCTGTACCGTCACGTCGAGGACCCGAACTACAGCGTTCCTGCATGGATGGCGATGCCGGAGGGCGTGGATACGACCGGCCAAACGCGCCCACCGATCGAGCGGTGGGATGCGGGCGTCGAGCCGGGCATCGGTCCGGTTCTCCTGCAGGATTTCGAACTCGTGCCGAACGTGCAGCGTGGCCTCAAGTCGCGTGGCTTCAAGGGCCCCTTGTGGAGCGAGCAGGAAGCGCGGCTGCGGCACTTTCACCGCGAAGTGGACCGGTACATCAGCGGTGAAAAATAGCGGTCTCCATCGATGCAGGAGCACAAGTTGTTGCGCTGGGCGAGCGTTGCGAGTCTATCGGATCTGCCGCTTGGCACGAACAGGGCATTCAAGCTGAACGGTCGTTCGATACTCGTTTGCAATTCGATCACGGGCGTCTACGCCGTTGAAAACAAGTGTACGCATCAACTTGCGGCCCTGGAGGGCGGGAAATTGCGCGGTCACTTCTTGTTCTGCCCCAAGCACGGTGCGCAATTCGACTTGCGCACCGGTGCGCCCGTTGGACCTCTCGCCAAGGGCGTCATTCAGACCTTCAAAACTAGGGTTGATAAACATGGGAAAATCGAAATCGAACTACCGGACGCGATTGGCACCGACGCCGCGAGCTCCGTGCGCGAGGATGAGCCGATGAGCAGAGAACGAGCGAACAAGAGCATCGTTGCGCGTTTTCTCGAGGAATTCTCTACCGGAGCCGTGGATACTACGATGGCCATGATGACGGAGGACGCCACCTGGTGGGTCGCCGGAACCATGCCGATTTCAGGTACCTACGACAAGCCGGCCTTCACCCGGCTTCTCTCGGGAGTCTTGGAGACCTGCACCGGACCGATACGGATCACTCCCAAGAGTTATGTCGCCGAAGGCGGTCATGTTGCCGTCGAAGCGGAATCTTATACGCAGACCCGAAGCGGTCGCACCTACAATAATCTCTATCACTTCCTTTTTACGATACGCGACGGAAAAATCGCTGGGGTCAAAGAGTATCTCGATACGATGCACGCCAACACGATTCTTTGCACGCCCTAGAACCGATGTGGGGGCGCGGTTCGCGCTAGAAGGCAATCAGTGCGGCCCGAAGCGATAAGAGCCCGTAACCCCGAATGTGGCCGTCATTCCGGCATAGCGCACTGTCGTATCGTAAATTCGGCTCGCTTCAGTCCAATAGTATTTGTTCGTCACGTTGTTGCCGAAAATCTGAACCTTCCATTTATGGTCCGCCGACTCGAGACCGGTCCTTAGATCAAGCACGCCATAGGCCGGGGTATCCAGCGACGGGTATCCCAGCGCCACGTCGCCTCTATCCTCGAACACACTACTCGCTTTCGTTTGATATCGGATGTTGCCGCCGACAAACGTCACCAGGTCATTTCCTACAGGCCACTCGTATTGCGCGCCGCTGGTAATGTTCCACTTCGGAGTGGAAGGAAAACTATAGCCGTCGAAGTTGGTCACCTTACCGGTGTACACATCTACCGTGTTGAAAGTACCGGCGACGTGAGCATCCAGGTACGTGGCCGCGGCGCTCAATGTTAGCCCTTGGGACGGCCGCCAATTGAGAGACAGTTCGGCGCCGTCCTCCAGCGATTTTGGAATGTTGGAAAGGGCGTCAATATTGCCGAATACGCCTGTGGGATCGACGATTCGGCCTCGCAATTGCTTGTTCTTATAGTCGTAATGAAAAATTGCGGCCGTCACCTCCAGCTTTGATGCGACATTGGTCTTCACACCCAATTCGTAGGCAAGGAGAGACTCCTGCGTGACCGGCGTAAACTGAATCGCCCCAGTGCCCGGAAGAGTCGGAAAGCCGCCTGCTTTGAAGCCCTTACTTACAGTCGCGTAAACCAGGGTCTTTTCCACCGGGTGCCAGTCGGCCCCTACGCGCCACGAGACATTATTTTCGTCCAAGGAGTGATGCTGCAGCCCCGGATCGAAGGCGGCGTTAAAGGTCACGCAATCTCCCGTTTTGATCGGGATTACACCGACACCGCCCTTGACGAAGGCCTGAAGCACATTCAACCCACCGGCGAAATTAGGATCGATGCCGTATAAGCACCCGAGCCAGACATTGTCCGATTTGGTATAGCGGACGCCCGAATGGACGCTGAGTGTATCGACGACCTGATATTCGAGATTGGCAAACGCCGCTTTGGTGGTCACGATGGGATCGGACGAGAAAGCGATATCGGAAAACGGCGGCACTCCTAGAGGGGTCAGCGCAAAAGCCGGCGTCGTGTATGGTAGGTAGCCGTAGATGTACTCGACGACTTTATCCTTGGAATAGTCGATTCCTGCCAACCAATGGAGCTTATTCGATAGAAGGCTCCCGCTCGCTCGAAGCTCCTGCGAAAAGGAGTTTATGCTGCCCGTCTGACGTTCGCTGTTCGAATCAGTGCTCACGCCATCGTTACCAATGACGTTGTTTTGAGTGTAATGCTCGAAAGATGTAATCGAAGTCAATGTCAGGTAGTCGGAAACCGTGTAGTCGGCGCGCAAGGCGCCCTGGTAGAAATGTTCATCATTGGTATGCCGATAGCCCGGGTTCCAATCGGCAGTGCGCGGTGTGAGAGGAGCTAGCGGATAGTTGATTAACTTGGGAACGTAGCTGGAAAACGCTGGGTCGAGGACCGTGATAGCCAACAATTGCGTTACCGGCGTATCGGATTGATCAACCCAGCCATTAACATTTAGTTGTACCTTGAAATTGTCTGCCGGTGTCCAGTCCAACAAGATCCGCGCCTTTCCCTGTCGGGTTGCGCCGATCTTATCGTGGCGCGTATAGCTCTCCTCCCACGCCCCCCCGTTTGTGACGTCGAACGCGAAGCGTGCTCGCACGTTATTTGATAAAGGACCGCTCACAAAGGCATTGAGGTCCTTGTAATCGAATCGTGCGTAGGTCGCTTCAACCCCCGCCTCCAATGTATCGGTGGGCTTTGCCGCGATATAGTTGATGGCGCCGCCCGTTGCGTTTTGCCCATACAGCGTCCCCTGAGGTCCCTTCAACACCTCGACGCGGGAAATGTCGAGCGTGGCGCCTTTGGTCAGAGCAGGATAAGCGAATGGAACCTCGTCCACGTAAACGCTCACTGCCGGACTTGCCGCGAGCGATGCCTCGTTGTAGCCGACGCCGCGGATAAAATACACGGGGGTGCCGTATTGAGCTTGAGAGACCGTAAAGCTCGGCTCGATTTGCACGAGATCGCCGACATCCTTGATGCCTTGTTGCCGCAAAGCTTCATCGTTGACTGCGTTTATGGCCATACCCACATCGTTGATGGATTGAGCACGCTTCTGAGCCGTGACAGTAATCTCTTCTAGAGAGGCGGGCGCAACGGTGTTTGTTGTCGCCGACTGCGCGAATATCTGCGAGGCAAAGCTCGCAGAAAACAGAACCAATGACAGTACTTTGGTGCGCGTGCCCAACACGCTCTGAATGCACTGCAGGCCTTCAGTTGATAACTTGGACATCTGTGAACCCCCCGAAAATTTCGCTGTAGTCGACACCCTTCGCCGTGCTGTACACATTCTTGCTATGGGTGGTTCGCAGTCTTCGTCATTGAGGGCCGTTACGCGAAAGCTCAATATCGAACACCGTTGAAGATAGTACTGTACAATACCGTCTTAGGCAATACTATAATCTGAACGGGTTCGAGCGCCTCGTTGCGGCGCACAATCCTAAGCAGGACCGGTCATGAGCTTGCGCACAGTCCGTACAGGTAGAGTGCATGCTTGAGTAGAGCCAGAGGGTTTGAGCAATAGCAGGTACTGGCAACATGGCAATCGGCATCAAGACATATGGCGCGTTCGTTCCCCAACTTCGAATGGCGAAAGCGGCCATCGCGGACGCGCATGCGTGGGCGTTGCCACACTTGAAGGCGCTGGCACGCGGCGAACGGGCTCTCTGCAGCTGGGACGAGGACGCGATAACGATGGCCGTGCAGGCTTCGCGCCAGTGTCTTGCCGCGGCCCCATCTGCACGACTGACGGGACTCAAACTGGCGTCGACGACTTCTCCATTTGCCGACTTGCAGAACGCGACGATCGTGTCTGCGGCGTTGCGACTACCGGCAGAGGTGCCATGCCAAGACGTGTCCGGATCTACTCGCGCGGGCCTTAGCGCGTTGGCCGAAACATTGCGCTGCGCGGACGGCGAAGATCAACTCGTCGTCGCATCGGAGCGCCGGCATGCGCGTCCCGGCAGCGCACAGGAATTGAGCTACGGCGCCGGTGCGGCTGCGTTTCTCACCGGCCAAGGCGATGTGTTGGCGCGATATCTCGGGGCCCAATCCGTGTCGCTGGCATTCGTCGATCACTTCCGTGAAAGCGGAGAAAGGTACGACTATTTCGGCGAGGAGCGTTGGATCCGGGATGAGGGCGTGTTGCGCTTGGTTCCCGAAGTCGTCGGCGCCCTGTTGAAACGCCTGGGACTCACCGCAGAAGGAGTCTCTTGGTTCGGGCTGGCGGGGGCACCGGGCGGCAGCGACAAACTCGTTGCCAAGACGCTTGGAATAGCGACGGAGCGCGTCGTGCCGGACCTTCGAGACACGGTGGGCGATACGGGTGCTGCGCACGCGCTCCTATTGCTGACGAGCGCTTTGGAATGCGGAAAGCCCGGCGATGTGGTCGTTGTCGCCGCATTTGGCCTCGGCTGCGAAGTGCTCGCCTTCGAAATTACAGACGGGGGACGCCGCCCGACATTCAGGCTCGCGGACACCCTCGCAGACCGGCGCGCGGAAACTTCGTACGGCAAGATGCTATCGTTCGCCGGCGAGCTGCAGCTCGACTGGGGTCCGCGTTCGGAGGTACAAATCAAGGCGGCCTTGACGCAGCAGTATCGCTCCGCTCAACAGATTCTGGGGTTTATCGGCGGCCGTTGCGCGACTTGCAGACAAGTACAGTTTCCGAGTTTGCCGACCTGCGTCTCGTGCGCTGCGACCGACACCCAGGCGGCGTTTCCGCTCGCTGACGAGCCGGCGCGAATCGCGACGGTGAGCGCCGATTGGCTACAGTACTACCCTGCTCCTCCCTTGTATGTGGGTCTCGTTCAGTTCGATGCAGGGGCACGCCTGCTGATGGAAATCGTCGATGTGCCGACGGTTGGGGTAAAGGTCGGTACACCGGTCCGTTTCGCGTTTCGACTCAAGGCGCACGATGATTTGCGCCATTACACTCGCTACTTCTGGAAGGCGATACCTGTTTCCTCGAGAGGGACGACGGCTTCGCACACTTAGGAGACACACATGGCGTCGGGCATAAAGGACAAAGTCGCAATCCTCGGCATGGGTTGCTCTCATTTCGGGGAACGATGGGATGTGGGCAGCGAACAACTGATGGTAGAGGCGTTCAACGAAGCTCTGAAGGACGCCGACATCGGGCGCAGCGAAATAGGCGCTGCGTGGCTTGGCAGTGCTCTCGACCAAGCGAATGTGGGCAATTCGGCAATCCCGTTGTCGACGGCGCTGCGCATGCAAGGCATCCCCGTGACGCGTGTCGAAAACATGTGTGCGACCGGCACGGAAGCCTTGCGTGGCGCGTGCTACGCAGTGGCTGCGGGTGCGGTGGACATCGCGCTGGCGCTCGGCGTGGAGAAACTCAAGGATACCGGCTATGGGGGCTTGCCGGTGCCCACCAAGGGCACGCTCAGCGATTTGTGGATGCCGTACTGCTCGTCTCCCGCGGGCTTCGCGCAACTCGCGTCGGGTTATCAAGCACGGTACCGTCTGAGTCGCGAGGAACTCAAGCGCTCGCTCGCGCACGTCTCCTGGAAAAGCCACCAGAATGGCGCTCGAAGTCCGAAAGCCCATCTGCGTCGCCCGGTGAGTATCGAGACGATCCTCGCTGCGCCGATCATCGCGGAGCCCTTGGGCGTATTCGATTGCTGCGGCGTGAGCGATGGCGCAGCCTGCGCGATCGTCACGACGCCTGATATCGCACGGGGTCTCGGCAAGCGCGATCTCGTCACGGTTAAGGCCCTGCAGATCTCAGCCAGCAGCGGACGCGAGTCGGGTATCTCAGAATGGGATGGCAGCTGTGTGCCGAACACGAGGCTCGCGGCGCGGGCAGCCTATCGCGAGGCGGGCATCACTGACCCGCGCCGGGAGTTGACGCAACTCGAAGTCCACGATTGCTTTTCCATCACCGAACTTGTCACCATGGAGGATCTGGGCCTATCCGAGCCCGGAGGTGCGGTTGCCGATGTCTTGGACGGTAAATTCGACGCTGATGGCGCCCTGCCCTGCCAGACGGACGGCGGACTCAAGTGCTTTGGGCACCCCGTCGGGGCTTCGGGCTTGAGAATGGTTTACGAACATTACGTCCAGATGATGGGGCGTGCCGGGGAGCGCCAGATAAAAGCGCCGCGACTAGGCCTGAGCCACAATCTCGGTGGCGTGCCCTATAATGGCGTCGCCGCTATCAGCATTGTCGGACTCCTTTGACTGGCGCCGAGCGTCGAACTCGCCCGACAAAGAGCGGTGCGGCTGAATCCGTTTTTCGACCGTTTGTAATAGCGAGGCCCCCGTGGCAGCCAAAGTTTCTTCCGTATCCATCGCCAAGGCGCCCGCAATTCGTCGCGGCAACAATGCGGCAAAACGTGCCGCCCGGCCGGTTCGGACGGAGGCTGCGGATGATGTGGGGCGGCAGGCCATTCGGCTCAGCTTTTTGATCCACGATGTGTCGCGGATGCGTCGCACCGCGTTTGATCAGCTGATGAAGCCCCTGGGTGTCACCCGAGCGCAGTGGTGGGTGCTCGCGCATTTATCGCGGAATGACGGGATGATGCAGACGAAGCTTGCGGACGCGCTGGATGTGGGCAAGGCCAGTCTAGGCACCTTCATCGAGCGCTTGGAGGCTGGCGGACTTGTGGAGCGGCGCGACGATCCGGTCGACAAGCGCGCCAAGCGCGTCTATATGGCGCGAGCCGGACAGCAGTTGCTCAAGCAAATGACGCTAGAGGAAAATCGCTTGAACGAACTGATTCTCAAGGACTTGTCGCCGACAGAGCGAGAATCGATGATTCGGCAACTGACCTGCATTAAGCAGGCCTTGTTGCAGAAAATCTCTCCAGAGACCGCCGGCGAAGAAGACTAACCTTCCTGCCCAAGGCCTAGCCGCCAGGGGGTTCCTCGCTGCCATAGCTGCTTCGTGAATAATAGTATGTTACAATACTATATAGCAGCCAAACTATGCCGTATGCTTTTAAGGGGGGAGCTTACATGCGTGGACTCAAAGACCAAGTAGCGATCGTAACAGGCGCCGGCAGCGGTATAGGCCGCGCCATCGCATTGCGTCTTGCCGAAGAACGAATGAAAGTGGCGGTCCTTGACGTCAATGCGGATTCCGCCGCAGCGACCGTTGCCGCTATCTCGGAGGGGGGCGGCGTGGCGGCGGCAGAAACCTGCGATATTTGTGATTATTCCGCCGTGCAGCACGCAGTTGCCAGCGTCGAGGAACGGTTAGGGCCGGTCCACACGCTCGTCAATAACGCCGGATGGGATACTCCGATGCCGTTTTTGAAGACCACCCCGGATTTTTGGTCGAAGGTCGTCGCAATCAACTACCTCGGCCCGATCAATGTCACCCATGCGGTCGTCGGCCGCATGGTTAAACGCAACAGCGGGCGGGTGATTTTCATCGCCTCCGATGCGGGGCGAGTGGGCTCGTCGGGCGAAGTCGTCTACTCCGGCTGCAAGGGTGCCACGATCGCCTTTGCCAAGGCGCTGGCACGAGAAGTGGCGCGAAACAATGTACTTTTGAACTGCTTGTGTCCTGGACCGACCAATACGCCGGCGATGGATGCGTTCGTGGGTACCGGCGAGCAGGGTCAGAAGATTCGTGACGCAATGGTCCGTGGCGTGCCCCTCGGCCGAATCGGAGAACCGACCGACTATCCCGGACTCGTCGCGTTCCTCGCAAGTGACGACGCGGCTTTCATGACCGGCCAGACAATAAGCGTCTCAGGCGGTCTCACGATGCACGGCTGAACCGCAACCCTCTACCACTGGAGTCAACCATGGCCACGTACAAGGACATCATCTACGAGTTGGGCGAGAACGCTGTGCGCATCACGATCAACCGTCCCGACGTTTACAACGCCTTTCGTCTGCAAACGGTCGAGGAATTGATTCATGCGTTTCAAGCCGCCAACGAGGAGCACTCGGTCAACACCGTAGTCTTCACCGGCGCCGGCGAGAAAGCGTTCTGTACGGGCGGCGATCAGAAATCACACCTGACCGAAGATGGGCTGTACGGTCCGCGTGGCACGGTCGGAATGCCGATCGAAGAACTCCAAACGGCGATTCGCGACCTGCGCAAAGTGTCGATTGCCCGAGTGCAGGGTTTCGCGATCGGCGGCGGCAATGTGTTTGCAACCCTCTGCGACCTCACCATTGCATCCGAGAAGGCCGTGTTCGGCCAGGTTGGACCCAAGGTCGGCTCCGTCGACCCGGGTTGGGGAACCGCATTGCTTGCCCGGCATGTCGGCGAGAAGCGGGCGCGCGAAATTTGGTTTCTTTGCCGGCGATACACGGCCCAGCAGGCCTATGACATGGGACTTGTCAATAAAGTCGTGCCGCATGAGCAACTCGACGCGGAGGTCGAAGCGTGGTCTGCCGAGATCAATGTGCTCAGTCCGACGGCGATTGCAATCGCCAAGCGTTCGTTCAACGCGGACAGCGAGAACATCCGCGGCATCAGTTTCCTCGGCGTACAAGCCGTCAAGCACTTCTATATGAGCGAGGAATCGAAGGAAGGCGTGCGTGCATTCAACGAAAAGCGCAAACCGGATTTCAAGAAGTACGTTTAGATCAGGCGTGCGGCGCCGGATTCAGGCGGAATCGTTTTTCGTGAACGACAACATCAAGACGGTGCTCGGCGAGAACGGGGTCCTCATCGCGACCATCGATATGCCCGGAAAGTCGATGAATGTCTTTTCGGACGATTTGATGGATGCTCTCGAAGGTGTGCTCGAGGATGTAAGCTCGAGGCCGCAAATTCGCGCCGTCGTCATCGTGTCCGGAAAGACGGCCTTCTTGGCCGGCGCCGACCTTGCCATGGTTCGGCGTTACACCGAGTGCGCGCAACGCGACTCCACCGAGGCGCTGCACGCAATGTGCGGTCGTCTGGGCCGCTTGTTTCGACGGCTTGAGACCATCGGCAAGCCGTTCGTTGCCGCCATCAATGGCCTGGCGCTGGGCGGTGGCCTCGAACTCGCCCTGGCCTGCCACGAGCGTATCGCTTCAAATGAGGACACGACTCGGCTCGGCCTTCCTGAAATCAAGCTCGGACTTTTGCCAGGCGCGGGGGGGACTCAGCGGCTGCCCCGGCTGGCTGGACCTAAGGCCGCGTTCGAACTTCTGCTGAGCGGCGAACCTGTTTCGGCCCAGCGTGCGCTCGAGCTCGGCATTGTCGACGAGATCGTCGCAAAGGATGCACTGCTGACGATCGCCCGACAACGCGCCCATCGTTTAGCGGAGGGGTCGTTCCAGTCGCCTTGGGATCGTGCCGACTGGCGTCCGCCCGCGAACTCCTACGACTTTGGTGCCAACGATGTAACGCCGCAGATAGCCAAGGCTGTCGGCATCGACGACGATCGCCTCACGCACTACCCGGCATACAAGGCGATCATTCAGTCGGTCATCGGGGGTTGGCTGAGGCCGATGGACGATGCTTGCAGGTGGGAGATGGATTGTTTCGTGCGCCTGATTCAGGACCCCATCGCCGGAAACTTGGTGCGGACGCTGTTTCTAAACCGGCAACGCGCAACAAAAGTGTTAGGGCGTGGTATGTCGGGGCGTAATCGTGAAGTGGCCGTGAAAGGACCTGTTGCAGGCACACTGGCCAAAACTGTCGAACAAGCCGGACTGACACTCATCGATCCCCTACGGGTCGGCGAGGGCGGACTCGTGATAGTGACAGATACAGCGTTCTCCGCGACTGGCCCGTCCGGTGTTGCATGGCTGCGTGGCACCCAAGCATCGTTGGCGGACTTCGACGCCGAATCGGGCGTGTGGGTGTCGGACACTACCGAATATGGCCGCTCGGTCGAAGTCTGCACGCGCCCGGGCTCTCGCCACGCAAACGATGACGCCCTCGACATTGCGCGCTGGCTCAATGCGGTCCCGTTGATAACCCGCCAGGTCTCGTTTCTCCAATCGCTGGACAATATCCAAGCTGCGATCCTGCAATTCGTACCGGAGGACCGCCTCCTCGCGATCGCATTGCAGGCAGCGCGCGTATGGTGTAGCGGTGGCATAGAGGACACAGACCTCGCGGATGTCGCGGCAGTCATTGCCGGTTTCGCGCCGGCGTACACTGGCGGTCCGTTTACTTATTTGCGGCAGCGGGGTTTCGAGGATGTAGGCGCGCGCGCCAAGCGAGCCCGACAGAAGTACGGCGCTCTCTTCGACGTTCCGGATGGCTGCGAAGGACTACTGGGCATGCACCCGTCAGTGAGCGCCTAGCGTGCCGATCGACCGCAAGCACATTGGTTTCTCTTTGCCACCCTTTACTGTGCTCGTCGATCGCGAACAGCTGCGGCGATTCGCCGAGGCAATCGGTAATAGCGTCCATTCCGACCTTGCGCCGCCCACATACATGAAAGTGATAGAAGGTGAAAATGGCAGCTCGCGCGCGATCGTGGCCGCGCTGGGAGTCGACTTGCGACGGGTGATGCACGTCGAGCAGGAGTTCGACTACGGCGCACCGATTCGTGGTGGCGATCATGTGACAGTCGAACGGCGAGTAGTGGACATCTACGACCGTAAGGACGGGGCCCACGTATTCGTGGTTGTCGAATCAACGTTGCGGAATACCCACGGCGTCAGCGTGGGTCGTTCAACGCAACGGATTCTCGTCCGTAACGAAGTCCCGATCGCGCCAGCGTGAACATCCCACTCGACACTGCGCCGATCGGCGCGATCATCGCCGAAAGGACATTCGGGCCGATACAACGGGAGGATTTGGAACGCTATGCTCAAGCGTCCGGCGACTTGAATCCACTGCACCTCGATCCAGAGTTCGCACGCCAGGCAGGCTTTACCGACGTTATCGTCCACGGCATGTTCGGCATGGCGCTTCTGGGTCGCCTGATTGAGGAGGATATCGTCAAACAGAGGTTATTGTTGTTTCGAGCGCGTTTTCGCAAAGTCATCGAGATCGATCAAGCCATTGTGTGTCGTGCCCGTCTGACGAGTCGCGCGCAGGACACCGCTGTGCTCGCATTGGAAGCGTTGAGTCCCAGCGATGCAGTGCTTATCGAGGCCAGTGCGACTGTCGAGCTGATTGTCGTTGGGAACAAATGAACGCCCCCCTTCGTCTGTCCCCATCAGTCGCAGCGCTCGACATGCTGCGTCCGGGTACGACGGTATTCGTTCCCGGCGTCTCCGGCGAGAGCCTGGCATTTTTTGAAGAACTCGCCCGGCATCCCGATAGAGCCGATGGGTTGACGTTTGTTGGCGTGCATTTCCCGGGTATCAACCGCTGCGACTATCTCAGCTTGCATCCAAACGTGCGCCAACGCGCGTACTTCATGTCGCAGGCCTTGCGTGAAGGTTTATCGACCGGCCGCGTCGATCTGCTGCCGCTCGACTATCCGGGGATCGTTCGCGACCTGGAGCGAATGCGCCCTCCCGACGTTGCGGTAGCTCAAGTATCGCCGCCCGATGAGCAGGGTATGTGCAGTTTGGGGGTGAGCCAAGATTTTCTACCGACGATCTGGCATAGGGCGACGTCCCGCATCCTACACATAAACCCGCGCCTGCCCCGCACTCACGGGTCCTTCGCGGTGCGCGCCTCCGATTGTGATATCGCGTTCGAGAGCGACTGGGCGATCCCGACGCTTCAAGACGAAACACCCGACGCCGCGTCCCTACGCCTCGCCGCGATGGTCGCGGGCCTGATCGAAGACGGCGACACGCTGCAATTCGGCGTTGGCCGATTACAGGCAGCCGTCCTCGGGTCGCTCAAGAATCACCGTCGGCTTCGCGTGTACTCGGGGATGGTTTCCGCGCCGGTCGTTGGACTGATAGACGCCGGTGCCATCGACGGAGCGGGTGCGATCGAGTGCGGCGTCGCCCTCGGCAACGAGGCCTTTTACGCCCGGCTCGATCGCGATGCTACATTCTTTTTCCGGCCCACTGCGGAGACTCACGATATTCGACGCATAGCGGCAATTCCGAACTTCTGCGCAATCAATTCGGCGTTGGAGGTCGACCTATTTGGTCAGGTCAACGTCGACTCTCTCAATGGTCGCCTGGTCGCCGGTGTCGGCGGCCTACCTGCATTTGCCGCCGGCGCGCAGCTGTCGCCCGGCGGGCGGTCCATTATCGTGTTGGCGGCGTCCGGCGACAAAGGCCGGGTCAGTCGGATCGTCTGCGCTGCAGAGACCCATCCGCTGATTGCCCTTCCCCGCCATGCGGCCGATATAGTCGTCACCGAATACGGTGTCGCTCAGCTGCGCGATCGTACCGTGCAAGAGCGCGCTCAGGCGCTGCTCTCGATCGCGGCGCCGGAATTTCGCGATGAACTCGGTGCACAATGGCGCGATGTGGAACGCCGTCTCTAATTCCTCTGTTGTCCCAATTGGGAGATTGATCGATGAATACTCAAGGGTCCACTCACCTCCTCGCAGGCAAAGTCGCCGTAGTCACCGGCGCCGGTCGCGGTGTAGGTCGAGGAATCGCGCTTGACCTCGCGCGCGCGGGCGCCGCCGTCGTGGTCAATGATTTGGGTTCATCCCTGGCAGGCGCGGCAACCAATGAGTGCCCGGCCGAGTCGGTCGCCGGCGAAATCGAATCCGTCGGTGGTCGAGCGGTAGTCGATCGTAGCGATATTTCGAGCTTTAGCGCGGCCGATGCCCTCATCGAAACCGCGCGGCGCTCATTTGGCCGAATCGACATCGTCGTCAATAACGCGGGCAATTTGCGCGATGCCATTTTCCATCGGATGACCGAGGAGGAATTCGACGCCGTCATCGCGGTGCATTTGAAGGGTACCTTCAACGTCAGCCGCGCGGCCGCACCGCATTTCAAGCAACAAGGATCCGGCGCCTACGTGCACATGACGTCGACGTCAGGATTGGTAGGCAATTTCGGGCAGGCGAACTATTGCGCTGCAAAACTTGGCATTGCGGGGCTTTCCAAAGCAATCGCCCTAGACATGAATAAGTTCGGCATCCGCTCGAACGCAGTGGCGCCGTTCGCTTGGACGCGGATGGTCAGTTCGATACCCGACGAATCGCCGGAGCAGAAACGTCGCGTCGAGGGCTTGAAAAAGCTGGTCCCGGAAAAAATCGCCCCGTTCGTGGTTGCGTTGTGCAGCGATGCGGCACGGCATGTCACCGGCCAAATCTTTGGCGTGCGCAATAACGAAATTTACTTGTTCTCGCAGCCCCGTCCCATACGTACCGCGCATACCGCCGACGGATGGACACCCGAGACCATCCTTGACCGTGTATTACCCATGTTTGCCAACGATTTCTATCCCTTGCATCGCTCGGGCGACGTATTTACATGGGATCCAGTGTAATTTCGGATGATACGCCGTAGTCTCGACGTCAGGGATAATAGTATTGTATAATACTATCACGGGGTGGGACAAAGGCGGTCATTCATGGCTGGGCTATACGTCGAGCAATTCGAGATCGGCAGCGTTTTCGAGCACGAGATTCGGCGTACCGTAACCGAGGCAGACAACGTATGGTTTTGCGCCGCCACGTTCAATCCAGCCAGAATTCACATCGATGCGGAGTACTGCGCCGCCACGGAGTTCGGCAAACCGCTCGTCAATTCGATATTCACCTTAGGACTCGTCATTGGCCTGAGTGTGCAGGAGACGACGTTCGGTACCACGATCGCTAACCTTGGTATGACCGAGGTGACGTTCCCCAAGCCGGTTTTCGCCGGCGACACCATCCGCTCTCGAACGACGGTTCTGGAGAAGCGCAACAGCCGATCGAGACCGGACTCAGGCATCGTGACTTTTCTGCATGAGGGACTAAACCAACGCAATGAGATCGTCTGCCGTTGCACGCGCCAGGCGCTGATGCTGCGTAAGCCCGCGGGCTAGTGTAGCTGCGGTATTCATGAAATCAGATACGGTCGGTACATATGGATTTCTCAACCAATAGCGATCACGAGGCGATAAGAAAGGGCGTAGCGGACGTGGTACGCCGTTTTGGAGACGACTATTGGCTGCAGCGCGATGAAGATGGGCATTTTCCGGTCGAGTTTCATCGGGCGATGGCCGACGGGGGTTGGCTGGGACCGACCATGCCCGAGGAGTACGGCGGCGCAGGGCTCGGCGTTACCGAGGCCATGTGCATGATGCACGAGGTCGCCAGCTACGGCGGCGGCATGGCGGCGGCCTCAACGGTACATATCAATCTCTTCGGACCGCATCCGATTGTCGTTTTCGGAACGCCGGAACAAAAGCGGCGGTGGGTTCCCGCGTTGATCGCGGGTTCCGATCAGTGCTGCTTCGGTGTGACCGAGCCCGACGCAGGATTGAACACAACCGCCATCAAGACATTTGCACAGAAGGCTCCCGGTGGCTACCAAGTCCGTGGTCAGAAGGTGTGGACTTCCACCGCGCAGGTGGCCAATAAGATCATGCTACTGGCCCGAACAACGCGGCTGGAAGATTGCAAACGACCGACCGACGGTATCTCGCTCTTCTACACCGACCTCAACCGTAGTCGCATCGATGTCAAACGAATTCCCAAGATGGGCCGCAAGGCGGTGGACTCGAATGCCATCTTCATCGACGACCTTTTCGTGCCGGAAGAGGACCGAGTGGGCGAAGAGGGCAAGGGATTCCACCACCTCCTGCATAGCTTGAATCCCGAGCGGGTGCTCGTGGCCATTGAGGCGATCGCGATCGGCCAGGACGCGCTGCGGCGCGCAGCGGCCTATTCGAAGGAGCGGATAGTCTTCGGCCGGCCGATCGGGATGAATCAGGGGATTCAGCACCCTCTGGCCGAACGATGGATGCAACTCGAAGCCGCACAGCTCATGGTGTCAAAGGCCGCGTGGCTTTACGACCATGGCCAGTCCTGTGGAGCCGAGGCCAATGCGGGCAAGTTTCTCGGCGCGCGCGCCGGCTTCGACGCCTGTCTGCAGGCGGTGATGACATTTGGCGGCTTCGGCTATGCCAAGGAGTATCACGTCGAGCGACTGCTTCGCGAAGTGACTGTCACTCGGATCGCACCGATTACTGAGCAGCTGATTCTGTGCTTCATTGCCGAAAAAGTCCTCGATCAACCGAAGTCGTATTGAGAGAGAAAAACCGACTATGTTTGAGCGACGACTGTTTCGAGAAGAACACGACATGTTTCGGGATATGGTGCGCAAATTTGTCGAGCGCGAGATAGCTCCCTATCATCATCAATGGGAAAAGGACGGTGTCGTTCCGCGCGACCTTTGGCTCAAGGCGGGCGAGGCCGGGCTCCTCTGCTGTACGGTACCAGAGAGATACGGCGGTCTCGGACTGGACTATCTGTTTGACGTCGTCGTGTTTGAGGAAATGGCTCGGAGCGGCTTCACGGGGCCGGGTTTCATGATCCACTGCGATCTGGTCGCCACTTACGTGCGCTCCTTCGGCACCGAGGAACAGAAATCCCAATGGCTGCCTAAGATGGTGAAAGGTGAAGCTGTCGGCTCGCTCGGCATGACCGAACCGCATGCCGGCTCCGACCTCAAAAATATTCGCACGCGAGCGGTCCGCGACGGTGACGACTACGTGATCAATGGTCAGAAAGTATTCATCTCGAACGGACAATCCTGTGACGTGCTGGTCTTGGCAACTCGCACGCCGGGGGACACACACGGCGGGATCACCTTGTTTCTAGTCGATGCCGCACTCCCCGGTTTCATACGCGGACGCAACCTCGAGAAGGTCGGGCTGAAGGCACAAGACACATCCGAACTCTTCTTCGAGAACCTGCGTGTGCCCGCCGCCGCGATGCTTGGCGCCGAGGGTCACGGTTTCCAATTGATGAGACAGAAGCTCGCACAAGAGAGGCTCGCTCAGGCGATACGATCCGCGACTGTCGCGGAGACCGTCATTGAGTGGACGATCGACTACACATCGCAGCGCAAGGCCTTCAACAAGACCATCGGTGACTTTCAGAACACTCAATTTAAATTGGCTGAACTGAAGACAGAAGCCGTCATCGGCCGCGTATTCACGGACGAGTGCATTGAGCGGTTCATGGCCGGCAAACTCGATGAAGTGGACGCGGCCATGGCCAAAATGTGGTTGTCCAACCTGCACTGTAAAGTCGTGGACGAGTGTCTGCAATTGTTCGGCGGGTGGGGCTACATGTGGGAATATCCCATCGCACGCGCCTACGCGGACGCGCGCGTGATCAAGATCGCGGGGGGTTCGATCGAGATCATGAAACACATCATCGGCCGCTCTCTCTTCAGGCGCGAACGTGCGAAGACCCGATAAGCCGATGGACGACGACCAGGAAAGTCCATGGCTGCCGGAGGGTGAGCCGGGGCCCGGGAGGCTCGCGCGGGCGAGAATTCGCCGTGCAGCCGATATTGAGGCAATCGCCGCAGTAGCGCCTGGTGACGTTCTGCCGGGCCCTACGATCTACGAATGTATTCGCACAGCTGCGCGAGACAATCCCGCGAAAGCAGCGATCATCCACCTCCTGTCCGCGGACGCGCAAACAGCACCGCGAACGCTTTCGTACGCAGAACTGATCGATGCGATCGAGCGCGCCGCGAGCTTGTTCCATGAATCGAGCGGAAACGACCGCAGCTCCGTCGGAATCATCCTCCCGATGGTGCCGGAAGCGCTCATTGCCGCCTGGGCGGCAGCCACTGCGGGAATTGCGAGCCCGATCAATCCCTACCTCGAGCCGGAACACATCGTGTCGCTATTGAACGCGTCGCGCGCCACGGTGCTCGTCACCGGATCCACGAAACACGGACGCGGCGCATGGGAGAGAATCGCCCAAATCGTCGATCGCGTACCGACGCTGAAGCGAGTCCTGGTGGTGGATTCAGACGATCCCGCGATGGACTTCGCCGCGGCGGTGGCCGCGCGGCCGCCCGGCCTGTCATTTACGCCGACACGCGAGCCCGACAGCGAGTCGACTTATTTGCCGACGGGTGGCACGACCGCCGCGCCGAAGCTCGTACGAATGACGCATCGCGGCCAGCTGCTGATGGCCTGGCTGATCGGCGCACACGCGGGCTCCGCACCCGATGACGTCATCGGCCACGCGATGCCGAACTTTCATGTCGGCGGCGCGAATCTCCTGACGCTGCGCGCGGTGCTTTATGGACAAACCATTGTCACGCTCACGACCGGTGGTTTCCGCAATACCGACATTGTCCGCCGCTTTTGGGACATCGTACGCAAATATCAAGTGACCTCGCTTATCGCGACGCCGGCCACGGCGGCCGCCATTCTGGCGCAAACCGACGCCGACTCGCACGGTCACGGCATCCGGATTTTCAATTGCGGCGGCAGCACGATTCCGGTTGATGTGCTGCGCGGATTCCACGGCCGATTCGGCGTGTGGCTGCGTGAGATCTGGGGCATGTCGGAATTTCATGGCATGGTCTCCATCCATCCAGACATCGGCGTCGAACCGGTCATCGGCTCCGTGGGACGGGCGGCGCCCTGGCACCGGATCAAAGTGATCGAAGTCGATGCGGAAAATCGCTTCGTCCGCGAATGTGCGCCCGGCGAGAGGGGCTCACTGGTCGCGAGCGGCGCGGCGCTGGCGCCGGGCTATGTCGACGAGCGCTTCAATGCGGCGCTCTTCGTCACCGGTATGCCGGACGCTGCGCGCTGGGCGAACACCGGCGACCTGGGGACAATGGACGAGCACGGAAACGTGTGGATTTTCGGGCGGGCTAAGGATGTCATCATTCGTGGCGGCCACAACATCGATCCCAAATTGATCGAGGACGTGTTGATGCGTCACCCGGCCGTGCAGATCGCCGCAGCCATCGGGCGACCGGATGCCGCGAAGGGCGAGATGCCCATCGCATACGTACAATTCAAACCTGGCGCGACCACGAGTGTCGAGGAGCTCTTGGAGCTCTGCCGCGAGCAAGTCCAGGAACGTGCGGCAGTGCCGGTGCAAGTCCTGATCACTCCGCAGATTCCACTTACCGCCGTCGGCAAAGTCAACAAACCGGCGTTGCGTGCCGACGCGATGTTGCGCGTTGCCCGCGAGCAAGCAGCGACGGTCATCGGCAATTCGGGCACGTTCGACGTGACAGTGGATGAATCCGGCGTCCGATCGCGCGTGAAACTCGACATTCGCACGACAATCGCGGAGGTAACCGAGCTTCGAGAGCAATTGGGCGCCGCGTTTGGCCGCTACGAGTTCGAAACCGTGATTTCAGTCGTAGGCCCTCACACAAGTCACTGAGAACAGCATTGGGTGCAATCACCAACCGCTATACACGCCTCATCGGCATCGAGCATCCGATCGTTCAGGAGGGGCTCGGTCCTTTTCGAACGCCAAGGCTAGCGGCGGCCGTGTCGCAGGCGGGCGGCCTCGGCACGGTCAGTATGCCGGGGATGCCGGCCGATCTCGCCGCGGGAGCGCGCACATTGCGCGAGCACATCGACGAATGTGCCACGCTGACCCAGAAGCCTTTCGCGGTAAACATACCGGTCGGGATCTCGGCGAATGGCGACGTGCTCCCGTTCACAGATGTCTACATCCGCGCGGTGCTCGAGGCCCGTGCAAGCGACAGGCAACTCGAACGACAACTGACAGTTCTCACGACGTCAGCAGGGTTTCCCGGGTCCTACATTGCACCGATCAAGAATGCGGGCATGATTCATCAGCACAAAGTGGGCTCTACGCGACAGGCAATCAAAGCCGAAGAACTCGGCGTCGACGTAGTGATCGCAGCGGGATTCGAGATGGGTGGCCACACCTCTGGCAAGGCGATGCATACCTACGTACTCGTGCCGAACGTGACCGAAGCGGTCGACGTACCGGTGCTGCTCAGCGGCGGGGCACGCGACGGCCGTGGCCTGGCGGCCGCGCTGGCGATGGGTGCCGACGGTGTGGCGATGGGGACTCGATTCATTCTCAGCGAGGACAATTCGGATTGGCATCCCGCGTATCTGCGCGCCCTGCTCGATGCCAAAGAAGGCGATGATGTCGCCTTCCCGGGAGTTTATGGGCCCTGCCGTGGTTTGCGCAATGCAGCCTCCGAGGCACTCCTGGCGGAGACTCGACATGCAGGTGATCCTGCCGAGCAAATTCGCTGGAAATTGGAATCGATGCAACGCGCGCAAATGCACGGCGACATTGAGAATGGACTGGTGATGACCGGTCAGGTGGCATCGGCAATCAATCAACTGATTCGAATTTCGGAATTCGTCCCCGCGATGGCCGATGAAGCGGCTCGTATTCTTCGCTCACTGGCCGCATGAGTGCGGGCTAATGAGGGGAGACGGGGCGGTGCTTGCGGCGATACTGTTGCGGCGTCAATCCAAGGCGAGTTCGGAACAAATGCGTTAGATGCGCTTGACTGCAGAAGCCGGCTTCATGCGCAATTTCCTTCAGCGGGGCGGTGCTCGCCGACAATAAATCTTTGGCATGCTCGATGCGGCGGTTCATGACATAACGGTGCGGTGGCTCATTGACGACCTGCCGGAAGATTCGTGCGAAATGTGCCCGACTAATCCCCGCCTCCTCGGCCAGGGCTTCCAGCGACAGATCCCCGGCGAGGTTGGCATCAATACGCGATCGAGTCTCGGCGACTCTGGTTTCGAGCGATTTTGCGTCGGCGGGTTCCGGTTCCGAAGGCGAATGCCGCAGCAGCTGCAACAGCAGCGCCTCGGTCACGGCGCTGACGAATCGTGGACTCCAACGGTCCGGAATGCGCGCTTCCCGCAGCAAGGAATCGACGCAGGAAGCGACGAAGGCATCGCGAAACGCGAACAGATCGTGAGCCGGCAAATCCGTACCACTGCGGAGGAATTCGCCGAGCGCGGTCCGACTGATGTGGACCGTCGTAAAACTTACACGTCCACCGGTGTGATAGGCCACCGAGTGACCCGGTGGTATGAGCGTGAGCAAGCCAGGGATCGAGCGGCTACGGCTCAAGATAGTTCCCTGCTGTCTGCGCACATCATGAGAGCCGCGGCTATGGTAGGCCAATATGAGTTCATCGGTTTCGGGGAGCTCAAAGCCTTCCAACCACGGCGTATCCCAGGCACACACGCACACGCCCCCAAACACCCGGCTTTCCCTGACTAGGCTGGGCCCGACGTGCACCGCTGAAGCCAGCGCCTCGATGGCACGAAAGGGCTTGATTTGGGTGGAAAACTTCACGGTACGATTATTCCGCTATCCACCGTTCTGTCAAGGCAGTGACAGCACATCCGTGATACGCGATTGACACAGTATTGAAAGACTTGCCCGCCGGCCCGTGGGTAAATGACCCACAAGACGTAATGCTGGATGGATGTAGAGGAGTTGGCGATCATGGACTACGTTAAATACTACGCAGGGCCCCTGATTTCGATGATCGGGCTCGCCGGGTTCTTGCTGGGCGGCAACTGGGTGTGGTTGGGATTCGCGACCTTCCCGGCGATCACGCTCTTGGACGCCTTGCTGCCCCGCGACCTTGACATGCGACGTATCGCATCACCCTTCTGGGCCGCCATCCCGGTTTGGCTCGGGGCACTCGCTCCTGTGGTCATATTCGTCGCCTTCGCTTGGCGGCTGTCCATTGAGCCGCTCAGCATTCAGCAAATTATCGGCGGCACTTTGAGCTGCGGATGGCTGGCGTTGGTTCCGGGAATCGCGGCGCAGCACGAGTTATTCCACTCGCGCGGAAGAATCGCCCGCACGATTGGACGTTATGCCCAGTTCACCTTGCTCGATGGCATGCGGGACGTGGAGCACGTCGTCTATCACCACATTGACGTATCGACGCCGATCGACATCAGCACGGCACCGCGCGGCACGTCGATATATCGCTACACGCCGAAAACCGTCTATGAAGTCGTGCGCGTTTCGCTCAAGGCAGAAAGCGACGCCCTCCAGAAGCGCGGGTTCAGCCGCTGGAACTACAAACATCGGGCCTGGAAGATCCTGTTGATACAAGTAATCTATCAGTCGATTGTATGCGCCATCGGCGGTGGGCTCGCCGTGGCGTGCACGCTTGCTGCGATGACCATGGCCCGCGTTTGGGTGGAAATGTTCAGCTATTTCCAGCACTACGGTCAAACACGCATTCCAGGTACGCCAATCGGCCGGCGGCACGTGTGGAACCATATGGGCGCGGTCACACGTCTGGTGGGTTTCGAGTTGACGAATCACGCCGACCATCATTTAGATCCCTACGCGCCCTACTACAAGCTGCGTCCGCATCGCGAGGCCATACCGATGCCGAGCATTTTCGTGTGCTTTCTGGCTGCGTTGATTCCGCCGATTTGGGACGAGATGATCATCAAGCCGGCGCTCAAGCGCTGGGATTTGGAATTCGCGACACCGGCCGAACGGGCGGTGGCGCGGCAGCAAAATCTTGCCGCGGGCTGGGAAGACTGGTTCGACCAGCAGTCCACAGACTCGGCGCGCGTGCCGGCCACCCTTGCCTGCTGAGTGAATCCCCCATTTAACGGATGTTGAACCATGATATCGGCGCCGTACGATCACTCGTTGAATCTCGTCACGCAGACGATCATGACGTTCGCGAGTTGGGTAATCGCACTCGGTTTGTTGGCTGTGTCGGTGCGGCGGGGTTGGCAACAACGGACAGTATTTCCAGTGCTCCTCGTACTGGCCGCCGGTCTCGCCGCCCTGGCCGAACCCCTCTATGACATCGCCTTCAAGCTGCTCTTCTTCATCCCAGGTCAATGGACATTATTTACTTATGGCGACATTCCACAGCCGGTTTGGACCATCAGCGGCTACATGATTCTGTATGCAGGCCCCGCAATATTCATCTGCGAGAACCTCGCCCGCGGCATCAGCCGCCGGACGTTTTTGACCTGGGCTGGCGTGACGCTGCTGGCATCCTCCGTATTTGAGATCTATGGCATTGCGGGCGGTGCCTATTCCTACTGGGGTCCGCACGCCTTTCGTGTTTTCGGATATCCGCTGGCGGTCGGTGTCCTCGAAACGACATTCGTCATGCTGTTCAGCGTGCTCGCCCACGAGTATCGCAATCGGATTCCCGGCGGATGGGGTCTGTTGGGGATATTCGTCCTCTTTCCGTGCTCGTTCTATGGCGTCAATTTTGGCATTGGTGCTCCCATGCTCGTGACGCTGGGTCTCGCGTCCCCGTCGCCGGCGCTCGCCACGCTCGGTGCTGCGGTGAGCATCGGCGTTGCTGTATGCGTCATCGCTGCACTCGCCCGCTACGCTGCCAGCCCCTCCCCGATAGCCGCAAGGAAGCCTGCGCATCGCGCCCAATCGCGCGATGCGCACGCGCATTAGCCACGCGATGCGTGCACGCATTTGCAGGCAGCGTGGCACCTCATGAGTATCATCAATTCGCTGTTCGGTACGAAGGCGCCGCGGATCGTCGAGATCGCTCCCCTTGGAGCTCAATTTGAGGTTCCCGCAGGCAAGACCATCCTGGAAGCCGCCCTCGCGGCAGGCATCAGTTTTCCGCACGACTGCACGGTCGGGACCTGTGGGACGTGCAAATCCAGGCTGACCGCGGGGCGTGTGAACGCGCTTAGCGAGTTTGCATACACGCTGTCGCAGCAGGAACTCGCGGCGAATTTCATCTTGCCGTGTCAGTCCATGCCCAAAGACGCGCTGGTCAGGATCGAGGTCGCAGTCCCTCGGGAGCAGACCGAGAAGCATGAGCAGTATGAGGGGAGGATCGTGACCTCCGCTCGCCTGACACACGACATCCTACAGATCCACGTAGAACTCGACCGGCCGATCCGCTACATCGCCGGCCAATATGCGAATGTCGGGGCGCCGGGCGGCGGCCGCTTACGCAGCTATTCGTTCGCCGTGCCGCCGCAGCCGCAAGGCTCGAAACAGGTTACGTTCTGCGTGCGCAAGGTACCCGGAGGAGCGTTCACAGAGGCCCTATTCGCAGATCAGCTCGCCGGAGTCGCCTTGCAGATCGACGGACCTCATGGGACCTTTCACTTACGCGACGGCAACGGTCCTATCGTGTGCGTGGCGGGCGGCAGCGGCCTTCCTCCCATCCTGAGCATGCTCGAGGAGGCCGCGAGTCGCGCCGTCGCGCGGCCGGGCGTGTTGCTCTTTGGCGCGCGCACGGCGCAGGACCTGTATGCGATCGAGCGGATTGGCGCGATCAAATCGCGATGGGCGGCACCGTTCGTTTTTCTGCCTGTACTCTCACATGAGCCCGCGGACAGCGCGTGGACCGGGGCGCGGGGACTGGTCACGGAATTCGTTGCGGACGCCTTGCCCGGTGTTGAGTGGGCAACTGTTCAAGGCTATCTGTGCGGGCCGCCCGGAATGATCGATGTGGCGATCGCGGCGCTCACGGACCACGGCGTCGGACTGGGGTCGATTTTTTACGACAAGTTTACCGATGCCAGCCACGCGGCGCGGATGTCGTAACGCGGCTTCTCATCCGGCAGAGATGCCGCCGTTGACGCTGATGACCTGGCCGGTGATGCGGCGCGCCTGCGGACTTGCAAGGAATACGATCAGCGCGGCGAGGTCATCCGGCTCGGCAACGCCAAGATGCGCGAGACTAGCGGCCTTCGCGAATAACTTGGCACTGAAGCCCTCTTTCTGCACGCGTTCGGCAGTTGCAGTGCCGGCGATCAACGACGGCGTCAGCACATTGACCCGAATACCATCCCGTTTGGCTTCGAGCGCCAGCGTACGGGAGAACATGACGATGGCGGCCATCGCCGCCCCAATGATGGTCTCCCCCGGGGTGGGTACTTTGGCCGCATCGGACGCCATGTTGAGAATCACCCCACTGCGCTGTTCACGCATGAGGGGCAGTACGGCCCTCGTCACGTACATCGGCGCCAGGGCCACTTGCGTCAGCAGCGGCGCGAGGTCGATGGCGGGAGTCCGATGAAGCAGGTCCGGTGTGTAGCCCGTTGTCGTGGAATTCACCAGCACATCGATGCGACCGAAGCGCTCCCGCGTCAGCGATATCACGCGCTCGGCCTCTTCGAGCTTCGTGGCGTCGCACGCGAAGAACTCGACTTGGATTGCAGCGTTCTTTGCTGCGACCACCCGAGCTGCGGCCGTACCTCGCTCGGCGTCACGCCCCAGCAACGCGATTCGCGGCACGCCGGCTGCCGCGAACTGTAAGGCCGCGGCGAGGCCGACGCCGGCCGTCCCGCCGGTGATGACCACGGAACTCTCTTCCAGTCGGCGAGGGGTGGGTACGTCGGGCGATGGGCGGACGGGCATTGGCGCCTTCGTGTCGTTTGCGCGTGAATCCGTCATTTTACACCACCGGCATCCGCAGCACTGGCTTGATGGTGAGGCCTTTCGCGGCGTCATCGATCGCCGTGTTGATGTCGTCGAATTCATAGAACTTGATCAGGCGATCGAAAGGAAACCGTCCCTGCCGATACAATTCGACCAGCTGCGGGATGAACTCGGTTGCCACACTGTCGCCCTCGCAAATACCACGAATGCTCCGTCCCGGAATCATCAGACTGTTGATATCGAAGCTGACTTCAGTACCCAACGGGGGTGCGCCAACCACGCCGCAAGTACCGCGAATCCCGAGCACATCGATCGCCTGGCGTAGCACACTGGGCTTGCCGCTGGTATCGAGCGAGTAGTCGACGCCTCCACCGCCAATCCGCCGCACAGCCTCGACAGGATTCTCCTTGCCGCTGTCCACCGCATGGGTGGCACCAAGTTCGAGTGCGAGTTTCAACCGGCTCGGCGTTACATCGAGTGCGATGATAATCGCCGCACCCGCGGCGCGAGCCGCCATCACGGCGCTGAGGCCGACGCCGCCCACACCGAAGACGGCGACCGAGTCCCCGACGCCGACCTGAAGCGCATTCAAAATGGCGCCGGCGCCCGTCTGGATGCCGCAGCCTAACGGCCCCAAAATCTCCAAGGGGACGTCCTTTGCCACCTTGATCACATTGCGACTGTGCGCGAGCGCGTAGGTGCCAAATGATGACTGCCCAAAAAAATGATCATGCAGCGAGTCCCCATGCGCATCGCAGGTGCCCGTGGTGCCGTCCTTGCGCGCGCCACCCACGTTCAGCATAAAGAAATCGCTGCAGTATGCCGGTTCGCCGCGTTCGCAGTAGCGGCACTGCCCGCAAGACATGTAGGTCAGCACGACGTGATCGCCCGGCACGACGTTCGTCACGTTGGCACCGACTTCTTCGACGATTCCAGCGCCCTCGTGGCCGAGCACGCCCGGCAGCGGGAACGGGTAATATTGGTCGCGCACAATCGCGTCGGTATGGCAGATGCCGACTGCAACGATGCGCACCAATACTTCATTGGCGGTCGGTGGGCCGATTTGAACATTTTCGACGGCGAACGGCGCTCCCTTGCCGCGAACGACAGCCGCTTTCGCCGCGCGCCCGCTCCCGCTCTGAATTTGAGTCGACATGATTTGACCCCTTTAGCCGGTGGACCCCGGTAGATAGAGCGACTTGAGTTGTTGATAGCCGGCCAGCGCTAGCTGCCGGGTCATGACTTCTAAGGATAATCGTATTGTACCATACGATATATCGGAGCGCGAACGCGCGCCTGTGGTCACGAGTCGTCCGGATTCGTGCGAAGCGGTTCTACCCAAGGCGCTGCGGACAGCAATGATTCGATCCGTTCGACTCGAGCTGCCATTGTGTCTAGATCGGACGGCTCGCGCGAAGAGGCCGCCATACCGCGGTAGATGACGTCGGCCACACCATCGGCCACCTTCTCGACTGAAAAATCCCCCTCGCCGCGCAGGAATGCCCAGGTCCGATGCTCGATGCACCCGAAAAACAAGTCGCGCAGCAAGGTCGGCGAGACGTCAGGCCTGAATTCGCCGCGGTCAATCGCCTGCCGGCAGACCTCGACAATCTCGTGGGTAAAACGTCTATTCAATTCAAAGAACGGCGAGGTGCGGTAGCTTGGGTCCGGCCGCAATTCGATCAAGAGGAATCGGCTCAACACGGGATCGCTGCGAATGATGGACAAGGTCCGCACGGCGAGATGCCGCAGCTTATTGCGCGTACCCGGGATTGATGCAAGGTGCGAATCCTCCGTCAGCTTCTCGGCGAACCAAATCTCAGCCACTTTGACCAATAGATCGCGCTTGTTCTTGAAGTAGCGATAAATCGTGCCTTCGACGATTCCGGCCTCTCTCGCGATATCCGCGATAACCGTCTTCTCGTAACCCTTATCGGCGAGCACGATCCTGGCGGCAGCCAAGATGGTCGTAAGGCGCTCATCGTAGGCTAGCCGCTCGCGCGGCTTGCCGAGTGTCCGTTCGGCGCTCGAATCAGTCATCCTTTTCTCCTTAAATCCATCTGTAATGAATATTATTCATTAATGATGTGATTTCCTATAGCCTTGTTTTATATGCGTCAATTCTATCACATGACTATAATATGCGCCCATTAATATTGACATACTGAATCGCATTCATTAAGCTATCTTCGAGATCTGATCCTTGAAACTCGAAACCCTAAGGCGGGAGCAATGATCGTTCTAAGAAGCGATAGCGCTTTCGATACGTTTCAGCAAGCTGCCGAGTGCCCCCTCGATAACGCAAAGCGTTGGAAGGAGCAGCACGGAATGAAGGTCGTGGGGTCTTTCCCCATGCATTTCCCCGGCGAACTCGCACACGCTGCGGGGACTCTGCCCGTCATTCTTCAGGAGTCGCAAGCCCCGGTAACGGTCGGCCACGGCATGATTTTTCCGTTCTACTGCGGTTTCACCCGCAGCGTGGTCGACCAAGCGTGCAAAGGCGATTTCGATTTCCTCGACGCGATCATGTTTGGTGATCACTGCGTTCAGGTGTTGGGAGCTGCCGACATCGTTCGCAGCAAGCTCCCGAACACACGCGTGCATTTCTACCAACTGATTTCGGCGATGAGCGATCCGTGGACTCGCGCTCGCGCTCGAGCGAGGAGGCACCGACAACATCACGATGGTCGTCGGCCGTGCAGTCCGCCGGGACGCCGCCTGACCGGGAAAGCATGACGCCATCGTCGCGCCAGTGCGGGGTGGAACTGCCGACGACCTCGGGCGTACTACTGCCGGCCTGGTTCATTTGGCAGGGCGCGTGACGAACACCGCGCCGTCGCCGTCAATGGACCAGAGCCCAGAAGCGCACCCAACAGCGCTTTTCGCGTTCGTCCTCCCAGGCCGAATCGGGTTCGCCCCCGGCGCATGTCCCTCCTTCCGTAACGAG
>Ga0209488_10000243_pt1 | contig 43997 bp, 38 predicted proteins | sample Rivendell_Oct201_8_FD_188349 | JGI IMG/M metagenome (GOLD analysis project Ga0209488, IMG submission 188349) | Vadose zone soil microbial communities from the Eel River Critical Zone Observatory, Northern California, USA -... | ecosystem: Environmental > Terrestrial > Soil > Vadose zone >...
TCCACAGCTGCAGGATCGCCAGCAGCTGCAGCGCGCGACCGAATCGCGGCCACCTGCGGCGCAGCGCGGTGCCGAGCAGCAGCAGCCACAGGAACGCCGCGGGCGGCAGCAGCACGATCTCGAGCAGGCGCTTGCAGAACATGCGGCGAGTCTACGACCGGAAGCACGACGGGCGGCTGCTCGAGCCGCCCGTCGCCGTGATCGGCAGCGGCGCGAGCCGCCGCGCTGCTGTCTGGTTGGCTACTTCTTGCCGGCGGCATCCTTGGCGCCGGCGTCGAAGTGGAACTTCACCGGCGCGGACAGCTCGTGCTTGCCCCAGCGGACCGAGAACTTGCCGGTGGCCGGGCTCTTTTCGTCGACGGCGATCTCGATCGCCATCTTCCGCGCGGTCTCCTTGAGCGAACCCTTGGCCAGCGTCAGCGGCGCCTTGATGTCGGTCTTCCACGGCGCTGGAATCAGCGGCGCCCAGCCCGAGGTCATCGCCTGCTTGGCGTCGATCACCAGCAGGCTGAAGTTGCCGGTGGCGTCGATGTGCAGGCCGAGGTAGTAGGCGCCGGGGGCGACCTTGGTGCCGGCGATCTCGAGCGGCATCGTGGTGTCGAAGCTGGTCCACCAGTTCTTGCCGAGACGCTGGTTGCTGTCTTTCATCTCGTTCTTGTCCAGCATCGCGTCGTAGGTGTCCTTCCAGTCCGGCGCGGTGTAGTTGATCGACACGGCGCCTTTGAGGCCGACGAACTCCTTGCCTTTGAGTTCGGCGACGATGACCGTGGAAGAAAGCCGGTCACCGGGGGCATTGAAGGCCTTGATCTCGGTCTGGGCAGCGAGCGAGGTGGCGAGGGCGATGGCCGCGAACGCGGCCGAGCAGTAGCTGTGCATCGGGAGTCTCCTGGGTTGGGTCGTCCGTGAGGACGAACGAGGAGGTGCAGAATCTACCGCGACGCTAGGGAAAGCCCTGCCAGCGGTCAAGCGAGCAGCGCGCGCAGCTCGGCCAGCAGGCGGTCGACTTCGGCGGCGGTGTGGTAGTGCAGGATGCCGATGCGCAGTGCGCCTTGTGGCTCGAGTCCGAGCGCCGTGGTCAGCGGCAGCGAGTAACTGTTGCCGGCCCAGCTGAAGATGCCGCTCGCAGCCAGGTGTTCGGCGAGAGCTTGTGGCCGTACGCGCGCATGCGTGAACGACACCGTCGGGCACCGTTCGCCGGGGGCCGAGGGCTCGCTGCTGCCGACCACGCGCACGCCCGGGAGCGTCTGCAGGCCCGCCAGCAGCCGGCGGCAGAGTTCGCGTTCGTATGCGCTGATGGCGGTGAACGCGGCGGTCAGAGCGGCCGACCGGTCGCCGGTGCCGCCGACGCTGCGCCCGATCTGCTCGAGGTACTCGACTGCGGCGAGCGTGCCGGCGATGCCTTCGAAATTGGCGGTGCCGGTCTGCCAGCGGTCGGGACCGTGGTCGGGTGCCGGCCGCACCTTGTCGACCGGCAGCTCGGCGAGCAGCGCGCGCCTGGCCCACAGCACGCCGATGTGCGGGCCGAAGAACTTGTAGGCGGAGCAGGCGACGAAGTCGCAGCCCCATGCGGCGGCAGAGATCCGCAGGTGTGGGGCGTAGTGCACGGCGTCGACGAACACCAGCGCCCCGTGCTGATGTGCCATTGCGGTCAGGGCCCGCACCGGATGCACGGTGCCGGTCAGGTTGCTGGCGGCGCCGACGGCGAGCAGGCGCGTGCGCGGGCCGAGTTGCCGTTGGGCGCTGTCCTGGTCGAGCGAACCGTCCGGGCGCACGGCGATGGCGCGCACCGTGCAGCCGGCATCGCGCGCGGCGATCGTCCACGGCGTCACGTTGGCGTCGTGGTCGCTGTCGCTGACGACCACTTCATCGCCCGCACGCCAGGTGCGCGCCAGCGCGCGCGCCAGATGGAAGGTCATCGTCGTCATGTTGGCGCCGAACACCACTTCGTCGGCGGCGCCGCCGAGCAGATCGGCGAGTGCTTGCTGCGCGCGCCCGAGCATCGCGTCGGTGGCGCGCGAGGTGGCGAAGTCGCCGCCATGGTTGGCGTTGTCGTGCAGCAGGTAGTGCTGCACCGCGGCGGCGACCGTCTGTGGCACCTGGCTGCCGGCCGGGCCATCGAAGAACACCGCCGGCTGGTCGCCGTGCCGGCGCGCCAACCCGGGAAACTGCTGACGGACGGCGACGACGTCGAGTGGCCGGAGCATGGCGGCGACGCTACTGTGCGGCAGCGCCGCCGACAAACGCACCGCCATGGCGATCTTCGACTGGTTCCACAAGAAGCCGGACCAACCGGGCGGCCCGCCGCCGGATGGGCCACCGCAGGACCCGCCACCCGAGGCCGTTGGACCGGCCGGCGCGCCGGTGCTGCCGGCGGCAACCGACCAGCCGCAGGCGCCGCCGCCGCCGGCACCTGCCGCCGGTGACCGGGTGCTGCTCGAGGCCGAGGTCACGCTGCCGCGGCAGCGGCCGACCGGTCTGCCGCCGACGCCGCCGGTCGATCCGCAGACCGGTCCGCCTGCCGGACCGACGGTCGAAGGCTTCGACGCGTTCGGCCGGCGGCTGCAGATCCCGCGCGACACCTACCGCACGCAGGTGCTGCCCGGAATCCTGCAGCAGTCGTGGCACGTTCCGGCGCAGCTCGCGGCGGCGATCCTGCAGGCGCTGCGCGACGGTCTCGCCGGCGACGTCGGCGCCGCCGCCGATCGGCTGGTCGCGTTCGACACCGATCGCGAACGGGCGCTGGCGATCAAGGCTTCGGTGCAGCGCGAGGCGGGCCTCGACTCTGCCGCGGCGGCGACGCTGCAGCAGCTGTTGCAGCAGCAGCCGGACTCGGCGGCGGCGCGGGTCGGACTCGCCGCGCTGGCGCAGAAGCAGGGCCGGCCGGAAGCGAGCGAGCAGTTGCTGTGGCAGGCGCTGCAGCACGACGCCGACAACCCCGACGCCCTGCATGCGTTCCTGCACCTGCACCAGCAGCGCGGCAAGGACGACTACGCGGCGGCGCTGGCGCGCCTCGTTGCCCTGCCCGGCGGCTGGCGCGCGCCGCTGTGGCAGGCGCGCATGCACCTCGATGCCGGTGATCCGGCGGCGGCGCTGGCGATCTACCGCGACGTCGTCCAGCGCGCCGGCGACCAGTCGGACGCGCTGCTGATGATCTCGGGCGACCTCGGTCGGACCGGCCATCACGATGCGGTCGCCGAGCTGGTGTTGCCGCGCTACGACGTGAAGCAGCACCATCCGAACGTCGGCATGAATCTGCTGCAGCACTTCGTCAGCACCGGCCAGGGCGTGCGCGGTGCGCAGCTGTTGCACGAACTGCACCTGCACTACGGCCACGTGCTGGCCCAGCACCTGCAGCGCTTCACCGGCGAGTTCGACCGGCTGCGCCTGCAGGCGTTGCCGCCGCCGACCGCGGAGCCGCGGGTGTCGATGTACCGCATCGACCGGCCGTCGGTGCTGGCGGGACTCGACGAACCGACGTGGCTGCTGCCGGACAAGCCGGCCGATGGCCGGCAGGTGGTGTTCCTGGCGCTGGCGGTCGACGGGGCGCTGCCGGGTCAGGGCCAGGAGGAGGAACTCGGCCGCTTGACCCGCAGCCTGCCGTTGTTCCTCGCCGAGCAGGTGTGGTTCGGCTCGCCGCTGCGCGGCGCGGTGGCGCTGCCGATCGCCGACGCCGGCGGCTGGGTGGTCAGCAGCAAGCCTTGGCCCGAGGAACTGCTCGGCAACCAGCTGAGCGCCGACGAACGCGCGCGCACCGTGCTGGTCACCGGCGTGCTGCGGCCCGACGGGCAGCAGCGCCGGGTCGATCTGTGGCTGTACGACTGCGCCAGCAGGCAGCGCATCGGTCATGCCGCGGCCGAGGGCCGGCAGGGCGCCACCGGCGGCATGGCGCTGCAGCTGCTCGCCGAACTGTCGCCGCGGCTCGGCGGTCCGCCGAACCAGCGGCCGCCGGTCGGCACCGAACAGTTCTGGGACCACTACACCGGAGGCCTCGGCCAGCACGCGGCGCTGATGGTGGCGCAGGCTGGCGCCATGCCGAAGGAGCGCGTGTTCGGCCAGCGGCACATCCTGCAGTGGCTGCAGGCGGTCGTGCTGGAGGAGCCGCGTTGGCAGCCGGGCTGGTGGGCGTTCGCGTCCGGCATCTGCCTCGACCACGCGCTCGGTTCGCCGGTGCACCGCGAGTTCGCGCGCGCGTTCGCCGAACTGTTCCGCCGCTCGCCGGCGGCAGCGCCGTTCTCGCTGCTGGCCGGCAAGGCGCTGCGCGCGCTCGGGCTCGGCGAGCTGTGGCAGCAGCGCCGCGACGAGATCGCCGCGGCGCACAGCGACGCGGCGCGCGCGTGGCTGGCGCGGATCGAGCCGCCGGCATCGTGACGAGGCGGTGGCGCGGGCGGAGGGCCGCCGCAGTGCCTGCTGTCCGCCGACGGCATGTTGCACGCCATGCCGCCGGCGGCCGGCGAGCACACGATGGCCTGGCACTGGCAGGGTGACGGCGGGATGTGCGCGCGGCACGCGAATGCCTTTGCTGCTGCCGCTATCGTCAGCAGTCGGACAAATGCCATGCTCGCACACCAAGCGGTAGCGCTGTTCACCCTGTCGTCACTCGTGCTCGCCCAGGATGCCCCCACGGCCGAGGCCGAGCTGCAGGCCCGCGCCCGCGCGATCCACGCGCGCGTGCTGACGCTCGACACGCACAAGGACATCTCGGCGCAGCTCGCGCCCGAGCAGCTGCCCGAGGAGCCGCAGGCGCGCGCCGAGTACCGCGCGCGCTTCGACCCGACGGTGCGCGGCAGCAACCAGGTCGACTTCCCGAAGATGCGCGCGGGCGGCTACGACTGCGCGTTCTTCATCGTCTACGTCGGCCAGGGGCCGTTGACCGACGCCGGGTTCCACCGCGCGACCGAGCAGGCGCTGGCCAAGTTCGACGCGATCGATCGCATGGCGCGGCTGTATCCGCAAGAGATCGGCCTCGCGCGCACGCCCGACGACGTGGAAAAGATCTGGAACAGCGGCAAGCTGGTGGCCTGCATCGGCATCGAGAACGGCTATTCGATGGGCGAGGACCTGTCGCTGATCGCCCGGTTCCACGCCCGCGGCGCGCGCTACATGGGCATCGCCCACAACAAGCACAGCCAGCTCGGCGACTCGCACACGCCGGACGAGCCGCTGCACCACGGGCTCAGCGAGCTCGGCAAGAAGGCGATCGCCGAGATGAACCGGGTCGGCATCATGGTCGACGTCTCGCACAGCAGCAGGGCGACGATGCTGCAGGCGCTGGCGATTTCCAAGGCGCCGGTGCTGGCCTCGCACTCGGGTTGTCGCGCCCTGTGCGATCACGGCCGCGATCTCGACGACGACCAGCTGCTGGCCTTGAAGGCGAACGGCGGCGTGATCCAGTGCGTGGCGTTCGCCGACTACGTGAAGGCGGGTCCCGAGCGCACCGCGGCGGTCGCGGCGCTGCGCCAGGAGCTGGGTCTCGGTGGCCGCCACGGCGGCGACAGTGGCGCCGAGTCCGACGATCTCGAACAGCGGCTGGCGAAGTTCCGCGAACGCATGCAGGCGGTCGACCAGAAGTATCCACCGGCCAACGTGCACGACTTCGTCGACCACATCGACCACGCGGTGAAGGTGATCGGCATCGACCACGTCGGCATCAGTTCCGACTTCGACGGCGGTGGCGGCGTGCAGGGCTGGAACGACGCCAGCGAGACCGCCAACGTCACGATCGAACTGGTGCGCCGCGGCTACACCGAGCCGCAGATCGGCAAGCTGTGGTCGGGCAACACGCTGCGGCTGTGGCGCGAGGTCGAGGCGGTCAGCAAAAAGCTGCAGGCCGAAGCCAGGTAGGGGCGGGTGCCTGGCGCCTTTCGCGCCGGGACTCATCCTCGATGGCGCGAACGGGTACACAGCAGTTGCGCGCCGGCGCGGCCGCTGCGGGACGCGACGGACGGGCAGGGCTGCGGCTAGGATCCCCGGTCGACCTGACCGCCTCTCGCACGCCCATTCTCAGCTACGTAGACAGCACGCCATGAGAACGCCCGTTGCCGTCGTCGTCCTGTTCCTCCCGTGTCTTTCCCTGTCCGCCCAGGACAAGCAGCGGTTGACCTTCGAGGACACACACAAGCAGATCAAGTGGTCCGACCACGCGCCGGCCGCGGTCTGGGCGTTCGATGGCAAGCACGTCGAACTGATCGACGGCAAAGCCAGGGTGTGGATCGATCCTGCGACCGGCGCGCGCAGCGAACCGCAGAAAGCTCCAGAGCCGTCGGCCGACAGCGAGTCGCAGATGCATCATGTCGCCATGCGCGACGGCAAGCTGATGCTGCTCGATGGTGGTGGCCGCAGCATCGGCCGTGGCCGCCGCGACCGCCGTAGCGCCGGCACCGACAATGGCGACGGCACGGTGCTGGTCGAGCTCAAGGGCAAGGTGCGCGAGGCGCACCTGGCGCCCGGCGAAGGCCATGCGTCGTTCGTGCGCGATGGCAACCTGGTGGTGTTCGATCTGGCGAGCAGCCAGGAATGGGCGGTCACGCAGGACGGCGGCCCCAAGCTGTTCCATGGCTTCCTCGACTGGGTCTACCAGGAAGAGGTCTATGGCCGCGGCAACTTCCAGGGCCACTGGTGGAGCGGCAAGGGCGACCAGCTGGCGTTCCTGTCGCTCGACGAGGCGGCGGTCAAGGACTTCACGATCGTGAATCACGTGCCGTCGGGTTACCTCGATCAGGAACGCGCGGTGCTGACCGAAGTCACCAGCTACCCGAAGGTCGGCGATCCGAACCCGACCGCCCGGGTGTCGGTGGCGCGGCTCGGCGATCGCAAGGTCGTGCCGGTCGACCTGTCGGGCTATCCGAAGGACGTGATCGTCGCCCGCGTCGAGTGGACGCCGGACTCCGACCTGCTGCTGCTGACGCTGCAGGATCGCATCCAGACCACGGCCGATCTGTTCGCCGTCGATCCGCGCACCGGCAAGGGCGAAGTGTGGATCCACGAGCAGTCGAGCACCTGGGTCAACCGGCCCGAGGGGCCGCAGTGGCAGAAGGACGGCTCGTTCCTGTGGCTCAGCGAGCGCACCGGCTACCAGCACGTCTACCACTATGCGCGCGGTGGCCATCTGGTGGCGGCGATCACCGCCGGCGACTGGCAGGTGCGCTCGATCGAGCGCGTCGACGCCCAGAAGGGGCTGCTGTGGTTCGAGGGCACCAAGGACGGCGCCATCGACCGCAACGTCTACCGCATCGGCTTCGACGGCAAGAATCTGGTGCGCCTGACCCAGGGCGCCGGCACGCACCTGGTCGAGTTCGACGGCGACGCCGCGTACTTCATCGACCGCTGGTCGGCGATGGACCGGCCGATGACCTTGCGGCTGTGCAGTGGCGAGGACGGCAAGGTGGTGAAGGAACTCGGCCACGCCGACCAGGGCGACGCGGCCAAGTACGCGTTCGCCGAGAAGCAGCGGGTGACGATCAAGGCGCGCGATGGCCAGGAGCTGGATGGCAGCCTGATGCTGCCGACCGAGTACGACCCGGCGAAGAAGTACCCGGTGCTGCTGCCGACCTACTCGGGCCCGGATGCGCCGACGGTGCGCGACAGCTGGGGAGGGCCGCAGCACACACTGCACCAGTTCCTCTGCGAGCAGGGCTTCATCGTCCTGCAGGTCAACGTCCGCTCCGCCAGCAGCAAGGGCCAGACCTACATCGGCACCTGCTACCGCCAGCTCGGCGTGCAGGAGCTCCTGGACCTCGAGGACGCGGTCGACTGGGTGTGCATGCAGCACGGCGGTGATGCGGCGCGCGTCGCGATCCAGGGCTGGAGCTATGGCGGCTTCATCACCGCCTACGCGCTGACCCACAGCCAGAAGTTCGCGCTCGGCCTCGCCGGTGCCGGCGTCTACGACTGGCGCCTCTACGACAGCATCTACACCGAGCGCTACATGCGCACGCCGGACGACAACAAGGCCGGCTACGACGCGACCTCGGTGATCAAGGCGGCCAGGAACCTGCACGGCCACCTGGTGCTGGTGCACGGCACGATGGACGACAACGTGCACGACCAGAACGTCATGCAGCTGCTGTGGGAGCTGGAGAAGGCCGGCAAGCAGAACTTCGAACTGATGCTCTACCCGCGCTCGCAACATGGCCTGAGCCCGGAGGTCGGCGCGCACGAACATCTGTTCGAGTGGCGCGCGCTGCGGCGCCTGCTCGATCCGAACTACAAGGCGGAGTGAGCCGTGATCGACGCGCTGCGCAAGCTGTACGACCACCTGCGCTGGGCCGACTCGACCACGTTCGCATCGCTGCAGGCGCAGCCGAAGGTGCCAGCCGTGGTGCTCGAGCGCTTCATGCACGTGCTCGGTGCCGAGCACATCTGGCTGGTGCGCATCTTCGGCGAACCTGCCCGGGCCAAGGTGTGGCCCGAGTACACCGTCAGCCTGTGCAGCCTGCTCCAGGCCGAGAACCATGCGGCGTTCGCGGCGCTGCTGCGTGACGCCGACGACACGACGCTGCGGCGCGAGATCGCCTACACCAACTCCGCCGGCCAGTCGTTCCGCACGCCGCTCGCCGACATCCTGCTGCACGTCGCCTTGCACGGCGCCTGGCACCGCGGCCAGGTCGCCACGCTGATGCGGCAGGCAGGACTCGAGCCGGCGCCGACCGACTACATCGCGTTCGTGCGCGGCGTGCCGGCTGCGGTGCAGCGTTGACGGCGGGTATCATCCGCGCGTGGATCCACACATCGAAGCAGCGCTGCGCGCCATCGACCAGGCCGAACGGGAAGTGCGCGCCCTGCCGCCGATGCAGCTGACGGACGAGTACCTGCGGCACATCCGCGCCGTCGAGGCATTGCCCGAGAACCAGGACGGCGCCGACAAGAGCTGGGTGTGGCCGGCCTACGAGTACTGTCGCCGCCACTTCCTGCAGTTCGAGATCGAGTGATGGACCCGTTCCTGCGGGTGGCGAAGGCGTTGGCCGCCGCCAAGGCTCGGTACCTGGTGATCGGTGTCTGGGGCGCGAACTACTACGCCAAGGGCACCCTGTTCGTCACCCACGACCAAGACGTCTTTCTGCCACGTGATCCCGAGAATCTGCAGCGCGTCTGGTCCGTGTGCGAGTCGCTCGGGCTCGAATTGGTCGCCGACGGCGAGCCGCTCGATTCCCCGCGCGACCAGCAGTTGGCGCGCGCGGTCGTCGATCGCGCGGCGCTGACGACTGCGACCGACGGGCAGCTGTTGCAGGTCGACCTCACGTTGGTGATGGGGACGTTTGCATTCGAAGACGTGTGGCCGCGCCGTCGCACGTTCCGGTCGCAGGGCCAGCGCGTCACGGTCGCAAGTCTGGCAGACATCGTCGCAGCGAAGGCCGCGGCCAATCGACCCAAGGATCGCGAGTTCCTGGCGTCGCATGCCGAAGATCTCCGGCGGTTGCTCGGCGGCAGCAAGCCGTGATGCTGCTCCCGAGTTGCTACTGCTTCGCCGCCGGTATCGAGTGGACGGTCACCGCTTCCCAGCGCTTGTGATCCTTGCGCCAGACGAAGCGCGACATGGTCAGCGAGCCGTCTTCGTGCTCGTACCATTCGAGCCCGCTGTCGTCGACCTGGATGCCGGTGACCGGTGGCAGCGGCCCGGCCGTCGGTGGCCGCGACACCGGGCCCGACTGCTGCACGCCGTTCAACGGCGGCAGACAGGTGCCGTCCGGCAGCGGAATGCCCTTGCTGGCCCGCGGCGGCGCCAGCAGCTGCACGCGCGTGCCCGGCAGCAGCGCCGACTGTACGTTGGGCGACTGCCGCTCGTCATCGAGCACCAGCGGCGAGCGCGCCGACGCCGGCATCCAGGCAACGCTGTCGTCGGCCTTGCCGGCCGGTGGTGCACTGCTGCAGGCGGAGAGCAGTACGAGGAGCAGGGTGAAGGAGTGCGGCGCGCTCGGCATCCGCGGATGGTAGCTGCGACGGCCCTGGGGTCGAACTACTTGCCAGGCTTGTGTTGCGGCGCCGAGGGGCTGATCACGATCGTCGTCGCATCCCAACGCTTCAGATCTGCGCGCCACTGGTAATGGCAGCTGCCTTGGGAACCGTCGCCGAACACATACCATTCGATTCCATCGTCGTCGACGGTGACGGCGACGACCGGGGCCAGCGGTCGACCTGCAGTCCAGGACAGCGCGGGAGGCCTGGTGACGCCGTTGAGGACCGGCAGCTTCGTGCCATCGGGCATCGACCAGCCGTTCTCGTCGATCGGCAGCGGCGCCAGATCGATCCGCGTGCCTGGCGGATACGCTGACTTCACGCTCGGATCGGACTTGCGATCGTTGAGCGCCAGCGGCGAGCGCGGCAGCGCTGGCTTCCAGGCGACACGCGCAACGGATGTCACGACCTTCGTTGTCGGATCCCAACGCTTCAGATCTGCGCGCCAGGTGAACTGGCACGTGCCGCGAGAGTCGTCGGCGAACACGTACCATTCCATGCCATCGTCATCGACAGTGACGGCGACGACCGGCGCGGGCGACAGACCTTCGGGCCAGGCCAGCGCTGGGCCGTCGATGACACCGTTGAGGAACGGCAGCTTGACGCCACCGGGCATCACCCAGCGTCTCTCGCCGGCCGGCAACCGCGCCAGATCGATCCGCGTTCCTGGCGGATGGACTGACTTCACGTTCGGATCGATCCGGCGGTTGCCGAGCTGCAGCGGCAAACGCGGCGGCGCCGGCTGCCAGGTGACTGCTTCGGCTTTGCGGGCGGGTGCAGCACTCTGACTCGCGGGTTGCGCCCCCTCGCTGGCAGGCGGTGAACTGCTGCAGGCAGCGAACAGTACGAGGAGCAGGGCGGAGAAGTGCGGCGCGGTCGGCATCCGCGGATGGTAGCTGCGCCTCCGCCGCCGGAGAACTCGTGGTCGCAGCGTTGCCTCGTCGCGCCGGGTGGTTCGCTGGGCAGTTCGGGAATCGGCGCTCGTATAAAATGACCACTACCCTCAAGCCCAGGAACGGCGCGGCTTCCGGGGGATCGACATGGCTTTGGATTGCATGCCGCTCTCGGTGCCCGCCGGTTGCCGACGCCCGGCAGTGAACTGCGGCTGCGTCGTTGCCGGCCGAGTCGCGAGCGCGCGGTCAGCTCTGCGGGCCGTCGTGGCAGCTGCGGCCCGGCAGGCAGCTGCCCGGGTGCACGTGCGCGTCGTCGGGGCCGACGCAGCTGCAGGTCTTGACGCACCAGTAGTAGCCGTCGCCCGGCCACTGCCGCGGCGTCGACATGCGTTCGTCGAGCGACTGCGTCAGCATGTGCTTCATGCGCAGCGACGGGCACAGGTGGCGAGGCATCAAGTCGGCATGGGTCTTGTTCGCTGGTTCGCTCATGGTCACCTCGCGCACTCGTGCAGGGCTTCGCGCAACACCGCCATGCCGACCGGCACCTTGTAGGCGTTCTGGGCGAGCGGCATCGCCCCGGTGAACGCGGCCTCGGCCACCTGCTTGAACAGCTCGTCGCTCGGCGCCTTGCCGACCAGCAGCTTGGCCGCTTCGGGTCGCGGCAGCGGCACCGGCGCCACGGCGCCGAGCACGATCGTGGCGGCGGTGATCTTGCCGCCGGCGAGCTGCAGCCGCACCGCCGCCGCGGTCGTCGCCCAGTCGAAGCTCAGTTTCTCGCGGCTCTCGCGGTAGCACGAGCGCGCGTCGGCGGGCTGCGGCGGCACGTGCAGCGCGGTGATGATCTCGCCCTGGGCCAGCGTGTGTTCGTCGACCAGCGCCTTGGCCTCCTTCGGGTACAGCTCGCCGAGCTTCCGGCGCTGCGTCTTGCCACCGGCGAACGTCGTGTACTCGGCGTCCATCGCCAGCAGCGCCGGCGCCAGGCTGCTCGGGTGCACGCGCACGCAGTCGTGCCAGCCGAGGATCGAGTGGTAGCGGTTCTCGCCGGTCATCGCCAGGCAGGCCGGACCCTTCCTGCCGTGCAGGCAGCCGAACGCGGCGCTGCGCAGGTACCAGCAGCGCGCCTTCTGCACCAGGTTGCCGGCGACGGTGGCGCGGTTGCGCACCTGCGGCGTCGCGGCGGTGCCGGCGGCCTCGCGGATCACGGCGAAGGCCGGACCCGCCAGCGCCGCCGCGTCGGCGATCTGCGCCAGCGTCACCAGCGCGCCGATGCGCAGTTCGCCGTTGGCTTCGGCGATGCCGGCCAGCTCGTCCTTGAGCGGCAGCAGGCTGACGACTTCGGTCGGCGCTTCGATGCGCTCCTTCAGGCGGTCGAGCAGGTCGATGCCGGCGGCCTTGAGCACCGCGGTCGGCTTCTGCGCCGCTTCGGCGGCGTCGGCGAGGTTGTGCGGGACGACGAGGCTGAAGGGTTTCATCTCAGGCTCCCTTCCGTTGGCTCAGGGCCACGAGCACCTTGTCGGGCGTGATCGGCAGGTGCCGCACCGGCACGCCGATGGCGTTGAACACCGCGTTGGCGATCGCCGCGGGCGCGGCGACCGACGGCGGTTCGCCGAGGCCGACGGCGCCGGTGTTGGTGTGGCCGTTGGCGACCGACAGCATGATGCACTCCATCTCCGGCATGTCGGCCGGGCCGGCAATCTTGTAGTTGTTGAAGTCGCCGTTGAGCATGCGCCCGGAGCGGCGGTCGAGCAGCCGCTGCTCGTGCAGCGCGTAGCTCATGCCCTGGATCATCGCGCCGAGCACCTGGCTCTCGGCCAGTTTCTTCAGCAGCACGACGCCGCAGTCCTGCACCGCCAGCATGCGCGTCACCTTGACGATGCCGGTCCAGGTGTCGACCAGCACCTCGGCGAACTGCGCGCCGCAGACGCCGTTGTTGAACGCCGCGTCCTTGTAGTTGGGGAACCGCTTGCCCTGCGTCTCGATCGGGTTCGGGCCGATCAGTTTGCAGGCGTCGTCCCAGCTCAGCATCGGTGCGCCGGGCCCGACCTTGCCGCCTGCGAACTTGACCGTCTCGGCCGGCACGCCGAGCTGTTTGGCCACCAGCTTGCCGAGTTCGAGCCTGGCCAGCCAGGCGGCGTGGCGCACGGTCGGCGCCAGGCTCGGCGTCGTCGTGCTGCCGCCGCTGCCGGGACCCGACGGGTCGTTGGTGTGGCCCATGGTCGCCTTCACCATGGCTGGCGCGATGCCGAGCTCTTCGGCGGTCAGCACCGCCATCACCGTCTTCATGCCGGTGCCGATGTCCTGCGCGCCGTTGCGGGTCTCGACGGTGCCGTCGGCGTGGATGCGGCAGGTGCAGCCGCTCTGGCCGCCGCCCATGCCGCCCCAGCGCGCGCTGGCGAGGCCACAGCCGCGCAGGAAGCGCGGGTCGTCGCCGGGCATCGGCGAACCGGGCTTCGGATTGCGCGCCTTCTGCCAGCCGAACTTGTCGGCGCCCATGCGCCACTGCTCGCTGCGGATCACCTGCTTGTCGTTCTTCTGCCGCAGCTCGAGCGGATCGATGCCGGCCTTCATCGCCAGCTCGTCGAGGAACAGCTCGGCGCCGAAGTAACCCTGCGGATGCCCGGGCGCGCGCATCGGCCGCGCCGGGTCGGTGTCGGTGGCGAGATCCTTGTGGTCGCGGCGCTGGTCGATGCCGCCAAGATAGTGGTCGGGCTGCGCGGCGCCGCCGCCGCCGCCGTTGTGGCCGCAGCCGCCGAAGCTGCGCCAGTCCCAGGCGACCAGCTTGCCGTCCTTCTGCACGCCGCCGCGGATCTGGATCAGCACCGCCGGCCGGTTGCCGGTGCAGGTGTGCTCCTCGAAGCGGTTCAGCATCAGCTTGACCGGGGCCTGGGCCTCGCGCGCCAGCGCGCAGCAGGCGAGACCTTCGACGCCGGCCGAGAACTTGCTGCCGAAGCCGCCGCCGACGAACTCGGCGTGCACCACCACCGAGCCTGTCTTGTAGCCGCGCGCCTGCATCGCCGCCGCCAGTTCACCGCGGTGGCCGAACGTCGCCTGCGAGCTGCTCCACACCTCGAGGTCGTCGCCGTCCCAGCGCGCGACCTGGCCGTGGCTCTCGAGCGAACTGTGGGTCTGCACCTCGGTGCGGTAGGTGCCGGTGTGCACGACATCGGCCTTGCCGAGCGCGCCGTCGACCTTCTCGTGCGCCGTCCAGTCGTCGGCGACGCTGCCGGAGTCGTCGACCACCGGCGCGCCTTGCGCCTGCAGGTAGTCGACGTTGTGGTCCTCGGCTTCGTAGGTGATGCCGACCTTCTCAGCGGCATCGCGCGCGAGGTCGATCGAGCTGGCGGCGATCGCCGCGATCTCGTCGCCGACGAAGCGCACCTTCTTGCCGGCTTCCTTGATCGCGATCACCGCGCGTACGCCGGGCATCTTGCGCGCCTCCTCGAGCTCCAGCGCCGTCAGCTTGCCGCGCGCGATCGTCGACCGGACGATCAGGCCGTACAGCATGCCGGGCAGGTTGATGTCGTAGGTGTACTTGGCGCGGCCGCTGGCCTTCTGCATGCCGTCCAGGCGGTCGGTGTCGGTGCCGACCACCGTGAATCTGGTGTTCAGATCCCACGGCGGCGCGTCGCCGTCGGGCACCTCGACCTTCCTGGTCTCGGTGTGGCTGCCGAAACCGAGCTTGAGTTCGACTTCGCCCTTCATCGGCCACCTGCCTGCGCGGTGCGCTCGATGGCGGCGAAGATGCGGCCGTAGGTGCCGCAGCGGCAGATGTTGCCCGCCAGGTCGTGGCGGATCTGCGCGCGGTCCGGCTTGCCGCGCTTCTGCAGGCAGGCGTAGCTCGACATCACCATGCCCGGCGTGCAGAAACCGCACTGCATCGCGTCGCAGGCGACGAAGTTCTGCAGCAGCGGGTGCGACTTGTCGCCGTCGCTGAGGCTCTCGACCGTGGTCAGCTCGTGGCCCTGCGCGTCCATCGCCAGGGTCAGGCAGCTGTTGACCGGCTCGCCGTCGAGCAGCACCGTGCAGCCGCCGCAGGCGCCGCGGTCGCAGATCTGCTTGGCGCCGGTGAGATCGAGGCGTTCGCGCAGCGCGTCGAGCAGTGTCGTGCGCGGCTCGACTTTGACGAGCCGCTGCTTGCCGTTGATCTTCAGCTGGATCTCGTGCTCGCCGGGCCCGAACACCTCGGGCTTGCGCCTGCCGAGCAACGTCTTGCCGGCGGCGGTGGCGGCAGAAGCGGTGGCACCGGCGATGCCGGCAACCGAGGCACCTTTGAGGAACGCGCGGCGCGAGAACGCCGAGCCGTGGGGATCTTCGACTTCGCGGGTCATGGCAACCTCGGCGATCGGAACCTGGGAGACGAGGCAGGGCCTCGAGTCGGGAAAGCTTAGCGACCGCCACTGCCTTGGTGGATCGGGTGTTTGCCACCGCGCCCGGTTTTCGGCGACGTCGGCCATGCCGGAGTGGTGGCCGCGGAACCGGAACTCAGAGCCCGGGTCTGCTCGCGGCGGTCGTGTGGTCGTGCAGGATCACCACCTGGCCAGAGCGGCGGGCCAGCACCAGCGAGAAGAACCCGCGGTCGGGCTGCTTCCGGTCGAGCCGATACTCGCCGAGCAGCAGCGCGTGGCCGGAGCCCAATTGCTGGTAGTCGAGCACGGCGAACGTCAGCTTGCCGCGCGACTCCGCGGTCGGGTAGCTGCGCCGGTAGTGTTCGAGCAGATCGGCGCGGCCGCGGGTCAGGCCGTTGGCGCCGAGGAAGGTCAGCTCGGCGCCGTCCCAGTAGGTGGCGACGAAGCCTTCGAGGTCGCCGGCGTTCCAGTGCGCCGCCTGGGCATCGAGTACTGCCTTGGCCTCCACCACCGGGATCGGTGCGACCTTGGCCTCGGCCTCCGGGACAGGTGTGGTGGCGCAGGCGGCGAACAGCAGGATGCAGCCGGCGAGGGTGGTGCGCATGCCCGCAAAGAATCCCGGGCGCTGGCGCGACGGCAAGAGCGCGGCGCCGGTTCGCCGCCGATTTCGCGGTAGCAAGCGGCCGCACTTGCCGTCGATGGGAACCGTCGCCGGCCGGCACCGTTGCCGCGCCGCCGCCCGGTCCCGTAGGATTCCTTCGACCATCGCGAGGGAAATGATGTCGCCGACTGTGTGCCACCGTGTCGTCGTCCTGCTCGCCTGTGGCCTGCTCGCCTGTGGCCTGCTCGCCGCGGCCGTGCGCGGCCAGAGCGCCCAGCGCTTCGAGAGTGCCGAGAACGGCTACCGCATCTCGATCAACAAGCAGCTCGAGGCGGTGCCGCTGCAGCCGAACGAGCGGCAGATCCTGGCCAAGTGGGGCGGCAGGATCAAGATCGACGACAAGCGGTTCAAGAACGCTGCCGAGTGCACGCTGCTGCTGGTGCGCATCCGCAAGGTCAAGGGGCCGACCACCGGCACGCCGAAGGACGACGGCGAGAAGAGCGTGCGCGAGGAGATCACCGACCGACTCAACAGCGGCACCACGGTCGAGGAGTTCCTGCAGCATCGCCACCTGCAACACGAGTTGCGGGTGGTCACCGGCGAGAAGCCGCTGAAGAACAAGACCGGCGAAGAGTTCGTCTGCAAGGAATACTGCGACAGCTCCCTGCTGCCGTCGATCCGCGTCTACACGCTCGAGGACAGCAGCGAAACCTTCGGCGTCGTCAGCCTCGGTCCGTTCGGCAACCCGTTCGACGACATGGTGCAGAACGCCTGCCGCAGCCTCGAGCGGATTGCCGCCGAGACGGCCAAGAAGGACAAGGACTACGGTGACGGCAAACTCGCCAACGTCGACTTCCGCGAGCAGGTGCGCCGGAAGCTGGTCAAGGGCTGGGCCGCGTACGACACCGAGCACTTCATCCTGGTCAGCAACGCCAAGAACAAGGGCCTGATCGACAAGATGCTGCTCGACCTCGAGCTGATGCGCAACGAGTACATCAAGCGCTTCCCGCCGATTGCCGACATGAACGTGATCTCGACCGTGCGCTTCTGCGAGACCTACGACGAGTATCTCAAGTACGGCGCGCCCAACGGCACCGCCGGCTACTGGGACTTCACCAGTGAAGAACTGGTGCTGGTCGACGTGCAGACGATGGACAAGAAGATCCTCGAACGCGAACCGCGGCTGAAGGACATCCAGGTGCTCGACGTCATGCACCACGAGGCCATGCACCAGTACTTCTTCTACAGCAACGGCAACCTGGCGCCGGCGTCGTGGTTCAACGAGGGCTACGGCGAGGTGTTCGGCGGCGCGCTGGTCGACCGCGGCAAGAAGGAGATCACCAAGATCGATCGCAACAGGTTCCGGCTGTTCTGGATCAAGGAGTGCCAGCGGACCGGCTCGTGGCCGGTCATCGATGTCATGCTGAAGATGACGCAGGCGGAGTTCTACAACCCGAACAGCTGCCTGCAGCACTACGCCTTCGGCTGGGCGCTGTGCTTCTTCCTCGAGGAGCAGCGCAAGGACCCGAAGGGCAACAAGCAGTGGGCGGCGATCCCCGACGACTACCTGAAGAACCTGCGCGCGATCACCGAGCAGGTGCGGGTGAAGAACCAGATCGAAGACAAGGACAAGAAGTGGCTGCTGGTGTTCCAGCACGAGATCCAGCAGAAGGCCTTCGAGGCGACCTTCAAGGACGTCGACCTCGACAAGCTGGAGAAGGCCTGGATCGAGGCGATGAAGCGCTGGAAGTGACCGTGGGCCGAGCTGCCGCTACTGCCCCTGCACGCGCTTGAGCTCGAACGCCGCCAGCTCGCGCAGGAAGATCGCCAGGTCGGCCAGCTGCTTCTTGCTGGCATCGCGCTGCGCGATCGCCACCTCGCTGTGCGCCAGCTGCTGGTCGATGGTGGCCAGCAGCGCCCGCCGGTCCTTGCCATCGTGCAGCCGCTTCGCCATCGCCTTGGGGTCGAAGTCGCATTCGCCCCACAGGTAGTGGCAGCGGTCGACCAGCGGCTGCCAGGTCGGGTCGACCGATGGCGCCGCGCGGACGAACGTCGCCGCCGCCACCAGCCGCAGCGTCCGCACCTGGCGATGCTCGTCCATCGCCGCGTGGATCTTCTGGTAGAGCCGTTCGCGCCTGCGGTCGGCCGGGATCGGCGACACGAACGACTGCGTGGCGAGGAACTGGCGGGCGTAGGCGATTGCCTCGACGTCCGGCATCTCGACCAGCTTGCCCGAGGCGTAGGCGTCGAACAGGCTGATGCCGGCGAACACATGGCCGTCGCGGTCGGCGTACAGGTGCTCGAAGTACTCCGCCAGCTGCCGTTGCTCCGGGTCGTCGTCGAGCAGTTCGAGCACCTGCGCCACCGCCTGGTCGGCACCGAGCGGGTAGCCGCGCGCGAGGTTGGCGAACTGCTCGTCCGGGCCGAGGCTGTCCTTGCACCGCGCCGCCTTGCCGGCCGCCCAGTCGTAGACCACCGCGCAGGCCAGGTCGTCGAGGAACGGCGGCTTGTGGAACTGGGCGGCTGCCGCGCGGCCGGCGGCGCTGTCCCTGGCAACCACGGTCCGCGGCGGCGCCGCCGGTGCGAGCTGGGCCGGATCGAAGTGGACCGGCTTGCCGAGCGGCGGGTAGGCGGCGAGGCCGCGCAACCGTGCGGAGAAGCGCTGCAGGATCGGGTCGGCATCGGTCTGCAGCCGCCGCTCGATCGCCCCCAGCACGGCCGCACGCTTGCCGGCGTCCAGCGCCCGCCAGCTGGCCAGCAGTTCGTCGGTAGTCGGCGTTTCCTGGCACCGCAGAGCGGTCAGGGTCAACGCGCCACAGAGGACCGGGGGCAGGAGCCGCACCGACGACATCGTGCGACAACGCGTTCGGGCGCGCCACGGCGCCGCGCGCGATCCGCGGCACAGCGGCGCCGGCGCCGATTGCAAAAAAAACTTCACGAGTTCGCGAAACCCTGATGCGAGGGGCTGGTAGTTACCGCCGTCCTCGGACAGAGCGTATCTCCCGGGGACGTAACGAGGGCTCTCCACCGAGGAGGCGCGGGCACGGTGCCTTCGCCTCCGGGGGCGAGGTGGAGAGTCTTCTTTCTTGTACTGGCAGAGTACTGGCAGCTAACTGCGCGCTGCTTCCTGCCGCCGCCCGCCGCTATTCGTGCCTGAGGGCCTCGACCGGATCCATGTTGGCGGCCCGCCACGCCGGATAGATGCCGAACACCACGCCGACGGCGGCGGAGATGCCGAACGCCAGCAGCACGTGCGGCACCAGCACGACGGTCTGCTGGTGGAACCAGTGCTCGATCAGGTAGGGCACCAGCAGGCCGAGACCGACGCCGACCACGCCGCCGAACGCGCTCAGTACGCCGGCTTCGACCAGGAACTGGCTGATGATGTGCTTCTTCTTGGCGCCGAGCGCCCGGCGGATGCCGATCTCGCGCGTGCGCTCGGTCACGGTGGCCAGCATCACGTTCATGATGCCGATGCCGCCGACCAGCAGCGAGATGCTGGCGATCACCGCCAGCACGATGTTGAACATCCGCTTGCTGGCCCGTTCCTGCTCGAGTAGTTCGAGCGGCACCGTGATCTCGACGTCGAGCTGGGTCTTGTGCAGCGGCTCGATCATGTCGCGCAGCAGCCGCGCGGCGCCGACCACCTCGTCGGAGTTGGCCAGCTTGACCTTGACCTCGTGCAGCTCGACGTGCTCGTTCTTGGTGCTGTTGCCCGACCGCGTGATCACGTCGTCGCCGAACCGCCGGCGCGAGGAACTCATCGGCACGAACACGCACTCGTCGTAGGTGGTGCCCTGCGGGCCGGCCGCGCGGCCCTGGTAATCGAGTACGCCGACGATGTGGAAGCGGTCCTCGCCGCCGACCAGCACCGTCTGGTTCATCGGGTTCTCCAGCGGAAACAACTCTTTGGCGAGACTGTTGCCGAGGATGCAGCAGTTGCTCTGGTGCTGCAGGTCGATGTCGCTCAGCCAGCGGCCCTCGCCGATCCGCATGTTGGTCACCGACAGGAATGCCGGCACCGTGCCGACGATCACCGTGCTGCGCCAGTTCTCGCCGCGCATGACGCCGCGCTGGATCTCGCGCACGCGCACGATCTCGGCCGCCGGCACCTGGCTCTTGATCAGGTGCTCGATGCGGTCGGCCTCCTGATAGGTCAGGCCGTAGGTGGTCAGCGCCATCATGCCGGCCTGCGTGCTCTGCTGCGTGTCGGGTGGCTTGACGCTGCGCACCAGGATGTTGGTGACGCCCATGTCGCGGAAGCGCTTCAGCGCCTCCTGGCTGGCGCCCTCGCCGACCGCGAGCATGGCGATCACCGAGGCGACGCCGAACAGGATGCCGGCAGTGGTCAGCGAACTGCGCAGCTTGTGCAGCAGCAGGCTCTTGAGGCCCAGGTCGACGATGCGCGAGAAATCGCCGATCACGGGCCCACCACAGCATCGCGGGCAGCGACCAGGCGCTCGACCCTGCCGTCCTTGAGCCACAGCGCGCGGTCGGCGCGCTCGGCGACCTTGGCGTTGTGGGTGACGACCACGATCGTCATGCCTTCGCCGCGCAGTTGGTCGAGCAGGTCGAGGATCTCGCGCTCGGTGTTGCTGTCGAGGTTGCCGGTCGCCTCGTCGGCGAGCAGGAACAGCGGGTCGTTCATCAACGCGCGGGCGATCGCGACGCGCTGCTGCTGGCCGCCCGACAGTTCCATCGGCCGGTGCTGCAGGCGGCCGCCGAGGCCGACCCGCTCGGCCAGCTGCTCGGCCTTGCGCTTCGACTCGGCGCCGATGCGACCCTGGTAGAACAGCGGCACCTCGAGGTTGCCGAGCACCGACAGCTGCGGGATCAGGTTGAACGACTGGAAGATGAAGCCGATCTCGCGGCCGCGCACCTCCGACAGCGCATCGTCCGACAGATGCGTCACGTCGCGGTTGCCGACCAGGTACCTGCCGGTGGTCGGCCGGTCGAGGCAGCCGAGGATGTTGAGCATCGTGCTCTTGCCGGAACCCGAGCGGCCCATGATCGCCACGTAGTCGCCCTTCAGCACCTGCATCGACACGCCGTCGAGCGCGCGCACGACGTTGTCGCCCATCTGGTAATGGCGGTGCACGTCCTGGAACTCGGCGATCACCGGGCGCTCGGCGGGCGGGTTCATCGCCACCGCTCAGTCGTTGCCACGGTCCTGGCCGGCACCGGCGCCGCCGCTGCCGCCGTTCTTGCCGGGGCCGGGCGGGCGCGGCGTCGCCGCGCGCAGCGCGTCGACGGCCGCCTGGGCATCGTCGAGTTTGTTGGCCTCGAGCGCGTGCCGGAGATTGGCCAGGCTGGTCTCGAACTTGTGCAGCTGCTCCTCGGACATCCGCTCGCGGAAGCGCTCGAGCATGCCGTCCCAGCGAGAGACGCCGTCCCTGAACTGCTGCAGTTCGTCGGGCGTCATCTCCGCCAGCTTCTTGTTGCCGCCGCCGGGGCCGCGGCGGCCGTTGCCGGGATTGGCCTTTTCGGGACCGGGCTGGCCATCGGCGCCGGTGATCGGTGGTCCGCCGCCAGCAGCCTTCGGCTTGCTGTCGTCGATCGGCGATGGCGCCGGCAGGGCTGGCTGCTCGAACTTCGGTTCCTGCACTCCGGGCGGCGGCACCAGATACAGCACGTCGCCTTCGGCCACGTGCTCCTTGATGTCGACGCGCTCGGCATTGTGGCGGCCGACCTGCACGGCAACCGCGGTCGGGCCCTGCAGCGTCTGCTTCCACACGTAGTTGACCGAACGGTCGCGGCGCACCGCCTGCAGCGGCACCGGCAGCGCATTCTTGAGCGTGTCGACGACGATCGTCACCGCCGCCGCCATGCGCGAGCGCAGGCGCGCGTCGGGGTTGTCACCGTCGATCTCGACGATCGTCGAGTAGACCTTGCGATCGCTGGTCATCCAGCCGCTGTTGCTGTCGGCGACCGGCGCGACGCTGGTCACGCGGCCGGTGAACGTCTCGCCCGGGTAGGCTTCGACCTGCACGAAGGCCGACTGGCCGCGCGCCACCTTGTCGACCTGCGCCTCCTGCACCTTGATGACGGCGCGCATCTTCATCGTGTCGGGCAGGATGATCAGATCCTGGCGTTCACGCACCGCCACGCCTTCGCGCACGGCGTCGCCGCCGCGGCCGCGGTCGAGGCGGGCGTAGACCACGAGTCCCGGCGCCGGCGCCCTGATGACCGCGGTGTTGATCTGGCGGTCGAGGTTCTGCAGGCGGCCGTTGGCCAGCTCGAACTCGGCGCGTTTGCTCTCCTGGTCGCTGAGCGCGCGCACGCGCGCCGCCTCGTTGCTGGCCAGCACGCGCAGCAGCTCGAGCTCGGCGTTGTCGACGTCCTTCTTGAGCTTGATGTGGTTCTTCCGCAGCGTGTAGTTGATCAGCAGGTCGAGATCGTTCCAGGCCAGCGCCACCTTGGACACCTGGCTCTGCCAGGCCAGCTCGTCCTTGTCGAGCTCGTTGCGGGTGATGAACTGCTTCTGCGCCAGCCGCTTGCTGTGCTGGTAGGTGTCTTCCTTCACCTTGAGGTCGGCGATCGCCAGGCGGATCTGATCGACCTGATTGAGCACCAGGTTGGACATGTCGCCCATGTCGCGGTCGAGCGCCTTGATCTTGACGTTGCCGTCCTTGCTGCCGTCCTTGCTGTCGTCTTCGAGCTGCAACAGCCGGGCGACGCTGTCGATCAGTCCGGAGTAGTTGCGCAGCTCGACCGGCACGGTGGCTTCGGCCGGGCCGGTCTTGCCGGCATTGGTCTTGCCGGCATTGTCGGTGGCGGGAACTGCGGTGTTGGTGCTGGCGCCGGTCAGCGCGGCATCCTCGATCAGTTCGCGCAGGCGCTTCAGCATGTCGGAGTTCTTGGCTTCGCCGTTCTTGCGGCCGCCGTCGCGGCCGAGGAACTTCTCGAACTCGAGTTCGGTGATCAGCTTGTTGGAGTCGGCGGTGTTCTGCTTGGCGGCCAGGTCCTTCTCCAGGATCTCGACGTCCTTGTTGGCCTGGGTCAGGGCGGCCCGCGCCTTCTCGACCGCGATCTTCTGCGTCGCCCGCTTCTCGACCAGGTCGCTGACGTCCATCTCGACCAGCTTGTCGCCGGGCTGGACGGTGGTGCCCTCGGGAATGATCGACATGATCGTCGACTGGCCCTCGATCTCGGAGCGCACGATGGTCTCGTGCAGCGCCTGCAGCTCGGCGTTCTCCTTGACGGTGATCGGCAGATCGTCGCGTTTGACGGTGAACAGGTTCAGGTCGCCGGTCGCCGGCGCCGCGTCCTGGCCGCCGCAGGCAGCGAGCAGGGCACAGCAGGCGACGGCCAGGCTTCTGGGGTGATGGGGGGCGTTCATGGCTGTTGTTCGGCAACCCGCGGCTGCGGCATCGGCAGCGCCGGGTCGAAGCGCAGGCCTTTGGGCTCGAGCACCAGCGCCTCGAGGTCGCGCATCAGGCTGAGGCGTGCCACGGCATAGTCGACCACCGCCTGGCTCAGGCTGAGCTGCGCTTGCAGCAGCGAGTTCTGGGCGTCGAGCTTGTCGATCGCCTGCGCGCGGCCGGCGTCGTAGAGATCGGTGGTGGCCTCGACCCGCTGCGCCGCCAGCGGCACGGCCGCGAGCTGGATCCGGTAGCTGTCGTAGTCGGTCTGGATGTTGCGGATCTCGGCCCGCACGTCGGCGGCGATCTGGTCGCCGCTCTGTTCGCGCGTGCGGATCGCCGCGTCCAGGCTGATCAACGCCGCCCGGTAGGCGTTGCGTTCGACCAGCTTGTCGAGCGCGAGGTCGAGCTGGAAACCGGCCGACCAGTTGACCTTCGACCAGTCCAGGTTCAACCCCTTGCCGGCTTCGGCGGGCACGTTCAGCGCGGCGGTGAAGTCGAGCACCATGTCGAGTGCGTCCTCGGACACCAGCACGCGGCGGCCGGCGTCCTCGACTTCGTCGATCGTCGTGCGGTGGTCGTAGCGACGCTCCTGCGCCAGCGCGATCAGTTGCTGTTCGTCGAGCTGCAGCGGCACCACGCCCTGCGCGGTCAAGCGATCGAGTTCGGCCGGGTCGAGCTCGACCGGCGCGGTGACCGGCAGGCCGAGCGTCAGCCGGAACCGGTCGAGCGAGGTCTGCAGCCGGTTCCTGGTGACCACCCGCTGGGCGTCGCCGCTGTATTCGCTCTGCCGGGCGCGGCCGAGGTCGGTGATCGTCCGCCGCCCGGCCTTGCCCAGTTCCTCGATCTGCAGACTCGACTGCACGAGGCTCTGGTAGTTGGCTTCGACGTTCTTCAGATCGGCGATCTGGCGCACGACGTCGTAGTAGGCGCTGACCACGCCGACCACGAACGTGCTGCGGAAGTGCTCGAACGCGCGCATCGCATACACCACGTCGCGCTCGGCCTGGGTCAGCGGTTCGCGGGCGATGCGGCGGCCGGCGCCCCGCAGCAGCGGCTGGGTCAGCGTCAGGTTGAGGATCGAGCTGCCGTCGAAGGCGCCACCGTGGATCACCGAGCGCAGGAAGGTGTTGACGAAGCTGGCGACCAGGGTGGTGCCGGCGGTGCTGTTGGCCGCCGCCGCCAGACCGTCGCCGAGCTGCACGTCGACCGCGTCGTCGGCGGTGCCACCGACCGCTGCCGAACCGGTCAGATCGAACCGCAGCGAGAAATCGTGCTCGCTGCGGGTCAGGTTCAGCGCCGCCAGGTACAGCGTCTCCTTCTGCCTCTGGAATTCGCGGCTGTTCTCGGCGGCGACGTCCAGCGCATCGAGCAGCGACAACCGGACCGGCGAAGGGCTGGTCAGCAGTCGCTGGCGCAGCGTGTCGACCGGTCGTTCGAGCGGGAACACCTTGTCCTGCCCGGCGACGGCGAGCGCGGTCTGTTGCAGGATTGCGTACGCCTGCGTGTCGGCCGATTCCTTCTGGAAGCTCGGCGACGTGCAGGCAGTGACCAGCAACGGCAGGATGAGCGGCCTGGATCTTGGCAAGCGGGGATGTCTCTAGCGTACGGCCGGAGTGGAGCGAAGCGAACGGTCGACTACGTTGCCACTGCCGTCGCGCGCCAACTCTTTTAGCTACTCCAACGCGTCGTTCTCTATAGGATACGCCCTGTTGCGGCGGTTTGGTTCCTCTCCAGAGAGGGGGTCATGGTCTCCATCCTGGTCACCGCGGGTCCGACGCGCGAATACCTGGACGACGTCAGGTTCCTTGCCAACGGCAGCTCCGGCCGGATGGGCTGCGCCCTGGCCGCAGCGGCGGCCCGCGCCGGCCACCGCGTGTTCCTGGTGCTGGGACCGGTCGAAGTGGCGCCGCCGGCCGGTGTCGAACTGGTGCCGGTGGTGTCGGCGCTCGACATGCAGGCTGCGGCCGAGCGTCTGTTTCCCCAGTGCCAGGTTGCCGTGGCCGCGGCCGCAGTCGCCGACTACCGCCCGGCGCATCGCCAGATCGGCAAGCCGCCACGCGGCCGCGAGCGCGTAGTGCTGGAGTTGGTACCCAATCCTGACATCGTCGCCGGTCTCGGCACCCGCAAGGGCGATCGCGTCGTCGTCGGCTTCGCCCTCGAGGCTGCGGCCGCGGGTTTCGAAGCCGCCGTCGCGCGCGCGCGCAAGAAACTGGAGCAGAAGCAGCTCGACCTCGTGGTGGTGAACCTGACCGATGCCGTCGGCAGCGGTGCCAGCCAGGTGGCGATGCTGTACGCAGACGGCGGGCGCACGGATCTGCCGCGACAGGACAAGCCGGCGACCGCCGAGCAGATCATGCGAGCGGCGGTGGAACTCTGGCAGGCGAGGCAGCACAAGCGATGACGTCGGCAGCCGGGGGCGAGAAGACACGCGGTCGGGCGCGGCACTTCGTACCGATCGACGACGTTCCGGGTTCCGGGTTGTCGCACCGGGCGCGCGAGGTCCTGGCGCTGGCGATCAGTGCGTTCGGCATGTACGGGCTGCTGTGCCTGGCCACGTTCCGTGACCGCGCGATCGGCAGCGCCCGGATCCCGGGCGACGGCACCGCCAACGTCGGCGGCACCTTCGGCTACTACCTGGCGAACGGTTTCTGCTTCGTGTTCGGGTTTGCGGCCTGGGTGCCGTTCCTGCTGCTGCTGGTCTACGCGGTCGGCCTGTTCCTGCACCGGCGGTTCGAACGGCCGATCCTCAAGCTGCTCGGCAGCCTGGTGCTGACGGCGATGGTGGCGCTGCTGCTCGCGGGTCCGGGCGGCAGCGATGGGGTGTCCGATCTGACGCCGTGGGGTGGCGGTGGCCGCTTCGGCGGCAATCTGTCGCCGCGCCTGTTCGCGACCTTCGGCGGTTCCGGCCGCATCCTGCTGGTCAGCTTCGGCGCCCTGGTGTCGTTCCTGCTGGTCACCGAATGGTTGTTCACCACGCTGCTGCAGCGCTGCGCGCAGGCGATCGAACGGCTGTGGCGGCGGCTGTTGCGCCTGCCGCTGCCGGCCGAGGCCGCGGGCGTGCCGGCCGGCGCCGGCGTCGTGGCCGGACTGCTCGACGGCTCGCGCGATCAAGGGCGGCGCCCGCAGCTGCTCGACGACGACGACGATGCGGCGAGCAGCGGCCGGACGCCGGGGCTGCGATCCCGCGCAACCGCCCCGGCCGACGACGAGGACGCCGTGGTCGGCGGCGGCAATGGCGTGAGCCGGCAGCGCGGGGAGCTGCCGAAGCCGGGGCGTGGCGCCCGCGCCGACATCCCCGACCGCGACTTCGATGCCGGCGACGAACTGCCGGCCAGGCCACCGGCTGCCGCGGCCGCGCCATCGCCCGCCGTCGAACTGCCGCGGCCCAAGGTGGTGGTGCCGAAGAAGCCGAAACCGAAGCCGAAGCCGCGACCGGCGGCGCAGAGCGAACTGCCGTTCGATGCGCAGTATCCGTTCCCGCCGGTGGAGCTGTTCCGCGAGCCGGCGCAGACCGACGTCGGCCAGACCGCCCAGGTGCTGCAGCGCGGCAGCGACGCGATCATCCTCAAGCTGGCGAGCTTCGGCCTCGCCGCCGAGGTGGTCAGCGTGTCGGTCGGTCCCGCGGTCGCGCAGTACGAGCTGCGCCTCGCGGAGGGCATCCGGGTCGGCAAGATCATCGGCTTCGAGGCCGATCTGGCGGCGGCGCTGAAAGCGGTCGCGGTGCGCGTGGTGGCGCCGATCCCGGGCAAGGACACGATCGGCATCGAGGTGCCGAACCAGGAGCGGCAGCGCGTGTTCCTGCGCGAACTGCTCGATCTGTTCGGCCAGGCCGAGGATCTGGCGATCCCGCTGTTCCTCGGCAAGGACGTCGCCGGCAACCCGATCGTCGAGGACCTGGCGCGGATGCCGCATCTGCTGATCGCCGGCACCACCGGTTCGGGCAAGTCGGTGTGCATCAACGCGATCCTGCTGTCGATCCTGATGACCCGCACGCCGGCCCAGGTCAAGCTGATCCTGGTCGACCCGAAGATGGTCGAGCTGCAGGCCTACAAGAGCGTGCCGCACCTGTGCTGCGAGGTGGTCACCAGCATGAAGAAGGCGCCGGCGGTGCTGCAATGGGCGGTCGACGAGATGGAGAACCGCTACGCGCTGCTGTCGGCTGCCGGCACCAACCACATCCGTTCCTACAACCGGCTCGGCCAGCAGGAACTGCAGAAGCGGCTCAAGCGCGAACTCGAGCCGGAGCGCGTGCACCTGCCGTACATCGTCCTGGTGATCGACGAACTGGCGGACCTGATGAGCGTCGCCACCAACGAAGTCGAGGAGTCGATCCAGCGGCTGGCGCAGAAATCGCGCGCGGTCGGCATGCACGTGATCCTGGCGACCCAGCGACCGAGCACCGACGTCATCACCGGCGTGATCAAGGCCAACCTGCCCTGTCAGATCGCGTTCAAGGTCAACCGCAAGATCGACTCGCGGGTGATCCTCGACGCCAACGGCGCCGAGAAGCTGCTCGGCTTCGGCGACATGCTGTACGTGCCGCCGGGTGGTGGCGCGCTGGTGCGGGCGCAGGGCACGTTCGTCGCCGAGGAGGAACTACAGGCGGTGGTCAAGTTCCTCGAACAACACGGTCAGCTGCCGAACTTCATGCCCGACCTGGTGCAGACCCAGTCCAGCGCGCACGCGTCGATGGCCGACAAGGACGGGCTGTACCGCGAGGCGGTGGAGATCGTCCTCGGCCAGCAGCGCGGTTCGGCGACCCTGCTGCAGCGCGCGCTGTCGGTCGGCTACACGCGGGCGACGCGGTTGCTCGAGATGATGGAGGAGGACGGTCTGGTCGGGCCGTTCGTCGGCTCGAAGTCGCGCGAGGTGATGTTCACGCTCGACGAGTGGAAGGCGCGCGAAGCCGCCGTTGCCGAGGAACTCGCCGCGGCCGAGGACGCGGTCGGCACTCCAGGCATTGTGGAAAGTGTCGAGAGTCCGGCGGGCGATGCGCCGCCGGCGGCCGCCGAGGACAGCGCACCGGCCTGAGTCGCGTCGGCGCCGAAAAAAACTGCGGCGAAAGGACCGACACCATCGCTTGTGGGGGCGCCGCTCGCCGAGTAGATTCCGTCGCGGTTCCTGAACCCGCATTCGCGGGACGGGAGGGGCCCTGATGACCGCGCAATCCCTTGGTGGCGACATCCTGGACGAGAGACCGCGCTCTGCTGCCGGTCTCTGGCCGATGCTGCCGCTCGCAGTGGCGTTCTTCTCGCTGTCGGCACTGGTCTTCTACCACGTCAAGCAGGACGCACTGCAGCCTGCGACGCTGCTGCAGACCATCGTCGTCGGCATCTACCGGTCGGTCGGTTTCGTGCCGTCCTTCCTGTTCTTCCTGTTGGTGCTGTCGTGGAGTTCGATCTGGTTCTTCGACCGGCTGGAAAAACCGTGGGCGCGCCTGTCGCGCCTGCTCGGCTTCACGCTGGCGCTGGCGATCTGGTTGAACCTGCGCGGTGACGGCGAACTCGCCCCGAGCCACGCTGGTGCGATCGGCGCATGGTTCGCCGCGCGCATGGTCGGCGTGTTCGGGTTCGTGATCAGCACGCTGCTGGTCGGGCCGCTGGCCATCGGCGCGTTCCTGATGGCCACCGATTTCTTCTTCTATCGCTACATCGACGAGGTGTGGTTCGCGCGCGCCCGCGTCGCCACCCCGCAGCGGGGCGAGGTCACGGTCGACACCGGCGTCGAGCCGGCAGTGACCGAGTACTTCAAGGGCCTGGCAAGCCCTTCGCCGCGGGCTTCCGGGGCCGGTTTTCTGGCGCGTGCGGGCGCGCTGATGCCCCGCGCGGAGCGCGAAGAGGGTGGTTCGCTCATGGCCGGCGAGCTGGACGATGGCGCGGCCACAACCGCCGGAGCGGACGCCGAAACCGAGGTGCGGCCACTGCGCCGCGAGCGGCGCCACCGCAGTTCGTGGGCGCGGCGCAGCGAGGAGCCCGCGGAGCCGATGGCTGCCGCGCCGGACGAGCCGTTCGGTACGGAGGCGCCGCGTGACGAACCTGCGGAACCGGAGCCGATGGTCGAGTCGGCGCCCGCCACGGTTTCGCCGTGGACGGAATCGGTGAGCCGTGCGACGGATGCCACCGGGACCGGCGGTGATGACTGGTCCTTGGGCGCCGCCGTTCCCGACCACGAGTACGACGACGAGGAGACCGGCGGCCTCGCCGACACGAACTCTTCAGGTCGGAATGCGGCTGGGAATGCGGCTGGGAATGCGGCAACCGGTGGCGCCGCGGCAGAGGGCGAACCAGACAGCGCGTCAGCGGCCGGGCAGGCGCAACATGGCATCGATCTGCCGTTCGATCCGGAGCCGGCCGGGGCCGGTGCCGACGCGGCGGATGGCACCGGTCCGGTCAGGGCCGATGCGTCGGCGTCTGCGGCCGGCGACGGGGATGAGGATGACGACAGCCTGGCCGACCGGCTGGCCGACGCAGAGCTCGCCGAGGATGGCGACGAAGTCAGCGACGAACCGGTCGTCGCCATCCCGCGGCCGCCCGAAGGGGCGCGGCAGCGCCGCCTGTTCGGCAGCTCGCAGGTCGATCCGTCGTTGGTCGCCGAGGCCCGGGAGCTGGTGCTCAGCACGCGCAGGGCCAGCGCCACGCATCTGCAACGCAAGCTGCGGGTCGAGTTCGAGCAGGCGATGGAGCTGCTGAGCATCCTCGGCCGCGACGGCGTCATCGAAATCGCCGCCGGCGACACCCAGGGTCGGGTCCTGCAGTAGCCCGCGGCGCGCCTTGCCAGCGTCGTGATTGCTGCCTGGAACCCGGACCGGGATCCGGGACGAGGCACCGGTCGTTCGTCGACGCCGGGTCCGGCGCGGCCGTCGTTGGCGGCGCGGGCGTTGTCCCCGGTGATTCACATCTATCCACGGCTTGCCCACGGTCAGGGTGCTTGCACCGGCATGCGCGGTCGCTACAGGTGAAGCTCGCGGAGGCGGCTGGGTGGTGGATTTCAAGTCGACGTTCGACGGGCGCGGTGTCCCGCAGAATCTGGAAGCAGAGCGCTCGGTGCTCGGTGCTCTGCTGCTGCACGCCGACACGGTGTGCGATGTGAACTTCCTGCGGCCGGAGGACTTCTACCTGCCGCGGCACCAGCTGATCTTCCAGTCGATCATCAGTTCGTACAACGACCGCAGCGCCACCGACCCGATCGTCGTCGAGGAGGACCTGTCCCGGCGCGGCCTGCTGCAGGAAGTCGGTGGGCGCGAACAACTGCTCGACCTGCTCGAGAGCGTGGTCACCGCCGCCGGCATCCTCTACCACGCCGAGATCGTGCGCGAGAAGGCCGTGCAGCGGAAGCTGCTGGCGACCTGCCTCGACATCGCCCGGCGCGCCTACGAGAACCAGCAGGACGCCAAGGACCTGCTCGACGAGGCCGAGCGGCAGATCTTCGACATCGCCCGCATGGACAAGTCCGGCGAGGCGGTCAGCATCACCGACATCCTGCAGCAGACGTTCGAGCGCATCGACCGGCTGCGCGAACGCGACGGCCGGCTGACCGGACTCGGCACCGACTTCTACGACTTCGACGACCTGACCGGCGGCATGCAGCCGGGCGAACTGATCATCGTCGCGGCGCGGCCGTCGATGGGGAAGACCAGCCTGGCGCTCAACATGACCGAGCGCATTGCCGGCAAGAAGCATGGCGTCGGCTTCTTCTCGATGGAGATGTCGAACCAGCAGGTGATCCAGAACATGCTGTGCTGCCGCGCGCAGATCGACGGTCAGGCGATGCGCCGCGGTCGCATCACCGACCAGCAGTACCGCCGCCTGCAGGAGGAGGCCGAGCGGCTGTACGAGGCGCCGATCTACGTCGACGACACCGCCGGCATGACGATCACGCAGTTGCGGGCAAAATGCCGGCGGCTGAAGCAGAAACACGACATCGCCATGGTGGTCGTCGACTACCTGCAGCTGATGGCGGCCGGCGGCCAGGTCGAGAGCCGGCAGCAGGAGATCGCGACGATCTCGCGCGGTCTCAAGGGCATCGCCCGCGAGCTGTCGGTGCCGGTGATCGCGCTCTCGCAGTTGAATCGCGACGTCGAGAACCGCGATGATCACCGGCCGCGCATGAGCGACCTGCGCGAGTCTGGCGCCATCGAGCAGGACGCGGACGTGGTGATCCTGCTGCATCGCGAGGAGTACTACAAACCGACCGAGGCGAACGCTGGGCTCGCGCAGATCATCATCGCCAAGCAGAGGAACGGTCCGACCGGTGACGTCACCCTGCGCTTCTTCCGCGAGTACATGCGTTTTGAGAACTACACGCGCAGGGCCGAGCCGATGCAGTGAGCCAGGGCGGCGCCGGCTCTGGCCGGCGCTGGCGGCGCTGCTGCTGTGCGCGCTCGCCGCGGCAGCCCAGGTGCCGCCGCAGCCACCGCCGGCGGGCGTGCCGGCGGTTGTTCCCCCGGCGCAGGATCCGCAGCACCAGGACGAGTACCTCGACCCGCGCGTACGCGAGTTGCAGGGCAAGCAGGTCAAGGAGATCCGCGTGCAGCGCTACGACCGCGGCCGCATGGTGCCGGTCGCCGGCGAGGTTGCCGATCGCGTGTTGCGGATGCTGGTCACCCGTTCCGGCAAGCCACTCGATCCGACCCAGGCCAAGGTCGATGTCGAGAACCTGTGGAGCGAACGCCGGCTCAAGGTCGACCTGCTGGCGATGCAGGAAGGCGCCGAGGTGGTGGTCACGATCCTGATCCTCGACGAGGATCAGGTGTACGAGCGGGTCGAGTTCCGCGGGCTGCGCAGTTTCGAACGCAAGGAGCTGGAGGAGCTGATCGGTATCTACCCCGACCGCCAGATCACCACCTCCGAGGCGATCGCGATGCGCAACATCATGCTCGCGCACTACCATCGCGCCGGCTACGCCTTCTGCAACATCGACAACGTCGAGTCCGATCCGGAGGGTGGCGCGCCGGGCGATCGGCCGCGCAAGCTGCTGACGTTCCGCATCGACGAAGGGCTGAAGGTCACGGTCGATCGCGTGTCGTTCCGCGGCAACGTGTCGTTCCCCGGTGATCCGCCGTTCGGCCTGTTCAATCCGGGCGACTTCCTGAGCCGCAGCTCGCACATCCAGAGCGCCAGCCGCTGGGCGTTCATCCGCGGCGGCCCCTACAGCCGCGAGATCATCGAGGAGGACATCGACCGGCTGCGCCTGTTCTACCGCGGCAAGGGCTTTCTCGACGCCATGGTGGAACTGGTCGATCCGAAGTTCTCGGCCGACCGCACCGAGGTCGACCTCGAGTTCCTGGTGGTCGAAGGGCCGCGCTACCGCATCAAGGACGTACGCATCGTGCACACCGACCAGCAGGGCAAGCCGGTGCCGGCCAGCGCGGTCCGCTACCAACCCGAGGAGATCATCGGCGAGACCAAGGTGCGCCCTGGCGACTTCTACGACCACGACCGGATCCGCCGCGACATCAAGGCGATCCAGGACTTCTACGGCAAGCGCGGCCACCCGGCGAAGAACACCTACAGCCTGAGCCTGCCCGACGCGTACTTCCTGTTCAACGGCTGGCCGCAGGAGCGCTACACCGAGGACGCGCGGGTCGAGCTGACCTTCCGGGTCGCCGAGGGCCAGCCGAAGACGCTGCGCGAGGTGCTGATCCGCGGCAACACCTTCACCCGCGACCGGGTGATCCGGCGCAAGGTGTACGTGCGCCCCGGCGATCGCGTCGACATGACCCAGGTCGAGCGGTCGGTGCGTTACCTCAACAACACGCGGTTCTTCACCGACCCGGTGACGCTTGCCGGGCCGCGCTTCGAGTTGCTCAAGGTCGACGGCCACGACGACCTGCTCGACCTCGCGATCGACCTCAAGGAGGGCGCGACCGGCGAATTCCGTTGGGGCGTCGGCATCAGCACCGGGGCCGGGGCCAACGCCCTGATCGAGTTCAAGAAGAAGAACTTCGACCTGCTGAGTCTGCCGAGCTCGCCCAACCCGATCACCGCGCTCGGCGAGATGATCGACAACAGGGCGTTCCACGGCGGCGGCCAGACGCTCGACATCACGCTGTCGCCCGGCACCCAGTTCAGCTACTTCCAGGTCAGCTTCGTCGAGCCGGATCTGTTCGGCGACCAGATCGACACCATCGAGCTGCGGCTCAACGGCCGGCGCAGCATCCGGCGCTTCTCCCGCGCCGGCTTCACCGCTGACACGTTCGGTGGCGAGATCGGCCTGGCGCGCAACTTCACCGAGGAGTGGAGCGTCGGTGGCAGCTTCCGCCAGGAGACCGTGCAGCTCAACCGCATCGTGCCCGACGCGCCGCTCAATGTGTTCGCCGCCGAGGGCCAGACCGAGATGCGCGTGCTCAGCCTGCAGACCCACTACCGCGACGTCGACGACATCTGGCGGCCGACCAGCGGCGTCGATTGCATCGCCAACGCCGAACTGTTCGGCGGCTTCCTCGGCGGCGAACAGGACGGCTGGAAGACGACGCTGGTCGGCCACGCCTACCTGCCGCTGCACGAGAACGAGGCGGGCCACCGCATCGTGCTGCACCTCGGCACCAAGTTCGACGTCGCCGGCACCTTCGGCACCACCACCGAGGTGTTCCCGACCGAGCGCTTCTTCCTCGGCGGCGGCAATCTGCGCGGCTTCGACTTCCAGGGTGCCGGTCCGAGCCAGTTCGGCCGGCCGGTCGGCGGCCAGGCGCAGCTGACCGGCACCGCCGAGCTCGGCTTCCCGCTGGTGCCGACGCGGCTCGACCGCGAGCTGCGCGACCGCGAGCTGATCCGCGGGCTGTTGTTCAGCGATGCGGGGTTCAGCGGCCTGCTGCTCGACGACCCGACGTTCCGCCAGTTGCGGCTCAGCGTCGGCTTCGGCATCCGCATCGACGTGCCGGTGCTGGACGTGCCGATCGAACTCGACCTCGGCTGGCCGCTGCTGTTCGAGCAGACCGACAACCGCCGGCAGTTCTTCTTCACCGTCGGCCGTTTCTGAGGGCCGCGGACCCGCGGCACCGGTAACCCTTTCCGCGCGGCCGGCCACGCCGTAGCTTTCGCGCCCATGGACTGCCCGTGCAACAGTGGCGAGGACTACGACCGCTGCTGCGGTCCGGTGATCCGCGGCGAACGGCTGGCGGCGAGCGCGGTCGAGTTGATGCGGTCGCGCTATTCGGCGTACGCGCTCGGCCACATCGACTGGATCCACGACAGCCAGTCGCCGGATGGCCGGCAGTTCATCGACCGCCAGGCCACCGAGCAGTGGTCGAAGCGTGCCGAGTGGCAGGGCCTCGAGATCCTGGAGATCAGGGAAGGCGGACCGGACGACGCCGAGGGGTTCGTCGAGTTCAAGGCCCGCTACACGCTCGGCGGGGAAGCGATCACGCACCACGAGATCGCCAGCTTCCGCAAGGAGGACGGCAAGTGGTATTTCGTCGACGGCATCGAGATGAAGCCGCGACCGTGGAAGCGCGTGGAGCCGAAACTCGGCGCCAACGATCCGTGCTCGTGCGGCAGCGGCAAGAAGTACAAGAAGTGCCATGGGCGACCGGGCACGGCGCTGGCTCGAGCACCGCTGCCCTGACCCGCCGCAGAGACTCCAATGCTGCGCGTCGTCGTGTTTGCTGTGCTCACGCTGCTGGCCGCGTGCGGCAGCAGGCACCCGCTGGCCGGCCATTGGCAGGAGCAGGTGGCAGCTGGCACCGTCGGGCTGGAACTGTGGTTCGACGGCAACGAGGCGGTGGGCGGTTGCAACCATCAGCCCGACGACGATGACATCGACGGCAGGTTCACCTTCGCCGACGGCAAGCTGACGATCACCGGCCGGTGGAAGAACAGCGGCAAGCCGGTTGCCCTGTCCGGTCAGCTCGTGGGCGATCGCCTCGAATTGACCGGTGCCGGCGGCATGACCATCCTGCGCCGTGGCTCGGCGCCCGGCGCGGCGCGCCACTGAAAGGTCGGTCGGCCGGAGCGTTGCCCGGGATGCAGCAACGGGGGATGACCGACCCCCTTCTCTGCGAGCGGCCGGGAGCCTATGGTTCGCGCCGTTCCAGACCCCGGTCCTCGCATGCCGAATCTGCCGCACTCCGATCAACTCACCGAAGGCGTTCGCATCCACGCTGCCGCCCAGTTCCTGCCGCAGGAGTCGGATCCGTCGTCGTCGCGGTTCGTGTTCGCCTACAAGATCACGATGACCAACGAAGGCGAGCGCACGGCGCGTCTGCTGTCGCGGCATTGGATCATCCTCGACAGCGAGAACCGGCGCGACGAAGTGCGCGGCCCCGGCGTCGTCGGCGAGTACCCGAAGCTGGCTCCGGGTGAGAGCTACAGCTACGTCAGCTACTGCCCGCTGCCGACCACCTGGGGCACGATGGAGGGCACGTACACTTTCGAGCGCGACGAGGGCCAGCGCTTCCAGGTCAGGATCGGCAGGTTCTTCCTGGTGCCATCGGCGCCGCCGCTGACGCTCGCGAGCACGAGCCGCTGAGTCTTCGGCGGGTGGCGGCGGCGGCAGCGCGCTAACAGCTGCGCCGGCCCCGCGTCCAGCGGGCCATGAACCGCCGCAGTATCTCGATCGCGTTCGTCACCCTCCTGCTGGCTTCCTGCCCGCTGACGCTCGCCGCGCAGGATCCGCCGGCGAAGCCACTGGCACCCGCCAACTACGAGGTGCACGAGTGGGGCACCTTCACCAGCATGGTCGGCATCAACGGCATCGCCCTCGAAGGCCTGCACCACGAGGAGGAGGCGCTGCCCGCCTTCGTGCACGACCTGCTGAAGATCGACGAGTTCGAGCGCGGCGACGGCAAGATGCCCGCGAGCCGGGTCACACAGAAGATGGAGACGCCGGTGATCTACTTCCACAGCCAGGAGCCGCTGCACGTGCAGGTCAGCGTGTGGTTCCGGCAGGGGCTGATGACTCAGTTCTACCCGCTGCCCGACTCGGTATCGCCGGTGCTGCAGGACGCGCGCCAGCAGCGGGTCGACATGAGCAAGGTCGACGGCAGTTCGCTGGCCTGGGACATCGATCTGATCCCGCACGGCGCGCCGCCGCCGGACCTGCCGAAGGTCGACGCCAACCAGCCATGGTCGTTCGCGCGCCAGGTGGACGCCGCGTACGTGCGCACGCGCTGCAACAATTCGCCGGCCAGGCCGGAGACCGAGCAGTACCTGTTCTACCGCGGCCTCGGCCGCTGGCAGCCGCCGGTGACGCTGCAGGCGCAGGCCGGCGGCAAGGCCAGCCTCGACAACGGCATGAAGGCCGCGATTCCGTTCGTCGCGATGCTCGAACTCGGCGCGCGCGGCGGCCGGTTCGTGATCGGCCAGCCGCTGGCCAGCGGCGCCCGGCAGCAGTTCGACCTCGGGCCGGTGGCGTGGAACAGCGACCGCGAGCGCGTGGCGCGCGAACTCGGCGCGCACGTGCTGCAGGCATTGACGGCGCAGGGACTGTTCGTCGACGAGGCGCGGGCGATGGTCGCCACCTGGTCGCGCTCGTGGTTCCACAAGGACGGCGCGCGGGTGATCTACCTGCTGCCGCGCCAGCAGATCGACGAAGTGCTGCCGCTGTACCTGGAGCCGAAGCCGAAGGCCCTGGTGCGCGTGCTGGTCGGCCGGCTCGAGTTCATCACAGGGGAGACCCAGGCGCGTGTCGAGCAGGCGCTGCGGGACCGCGCCGGCCAGGACCAGGGCCTGCGCGCCGCCGCCGAAGCGACGCTGGCCGAGCTCGACCGCTTCCTCGAACCGCATCTGCGCAACGTCGTGGCGCACGGCGCCGATCCGTCGGTGCGCGCCGCCGCGACCGCGATGCTCGCTTCGACGGCCAGGTGACCGCTATCGTCTGGCCGCGGTGGCGATCGAGACGACGGCGGGGCGCTCTGGCGTCAGCGTGGCCGGCCTGGTGCTCAGTGCCCAGGCCGGCGATCGCGCGGCGTTCGCGCAGCTCTACGCCGCCTTCGGTCGCGTGGTGCACGGCGTGGTGCTGGCGCACTCTGGACCGCGCGACGCGGAGGACCTGGTGCAAGAGGTGTTCGTAGCCTGCTTCCAGCGGCTCGGCGAACTGCGCGATCCGGCGGCGTTCGCCGGCTGGCTGTGCGCCGCGGCGCGCAACGCCGGCGTCGACGCGCTGCGGCGGCGGCAGCGCACGCCGGTCGCCACACCGCTGGTCGAGGTCGCCGACACCGCCGACACGCCAGTGCAGGCGGCCGAGCAGCGGGAACTGGCGCAGCGCGTGCTCGCGTGCGTGCAGCAGCTGCCGGTCGCCTACCGCGAACCGCTGGTGCTGCGATTGGTCGAAGGGCTGACCGGCCCCGAGATCGCCGAGCGCACCGGCCTCACGCACGGTTCGGTGCGCGTCAACCTGACGCGCGGCATGGCGCTGCTGCGGCCGTTGCTGCAGCAGGCGGGGCTGCCATGACCGCGCACGACGATTGGCTGTGGGACGGCAGCGGTGCAGCCGAGTCGCAGCTCGCGGCATTGCAGCGGGCACTGGCGCCGCTGGCGCACGACGGCCGGCCGCTGCAGTTGCCGGGCTCCGCGTCACCGCGTCGGCCGGTACGGCGGCTGTGGTACCTGCTCGCCGCCGCCGCCGCGGTGGCGGCGGTGCTGCTGCCGCTGTGGTGGTCCAGCACCGGGTTGCAGCCCGGCAGCAGCGCGCGCACGTTCGTCGCCGCGGCGAAGGCGAGCGAGATCCGGCTCGGCGAGCTGGCGACGATCACGCTGCAGCCGGGCAGCAGGCTGCAGTTCCTGCACTGGCGAAGCGACCAGGCGCTGTTCCGGCTCGATGCCGGCGGCATCGAGGCGCGTGTGCTGCCGCCGCCGGCGGTGCAGCCGGCGTTCTTCCAGGTCGACACCAGCGTCGGCCGCTGCGTCGACCAGGGCTGCCGCTACGAGCTCTTGCTCGACGAGAAGGGCCGGGCGCACGTGCACGTGAAGGAGGGCGCGGTGACGTTCGCGTTCCCCGGCCGCGAACTGTTCGTGCCGGCCGGTGCCGGTACGGTGGTGACCCCGGGCGGCGGGCCGTCGCTGCCGACGTTCACCGGCACCGATGTACAGGTGCGCAAGCTGGCGGCGTTGTTCGAGCAGCTGACCCCCAAGGCGACTCCGGCCTTGCGGCAGGAAGCGGCCAAGGAACTGGTGGGCGCCTGTCGCGTGAACCGCGATTCGCTTTTGCTCTACCACCTGCTGCTCGACGACGACGCGGAGATCCGCAGCATGGCGGAGTCGCGGTTGTTCGACGTCGTCGGTCCGCCACCGGGTCACGACGGCAAGAAGGGATTCGAACACGCCGAACCCTCGGAGTGGCTGCCGTACCTGCGGATCCACGCCTGGTAGGCACGCCGGCGTGGTGACGCGGCTCAGCGCCAGAGCTCGACGCGGATCGGCTGCAGCGACTCGAGCCGCTGCGTGACGTCGATCAGCCGCGTGCGCAGGATGGCGATCTGATCGTCGGCGCGGTGGGCCAGCTGCTCGATCTTGCCGCGTTCGTTGGCGCGCACCTGCGCGCCGCCTGTGCGCTTCTCCTGCTCATGCAACGCTGACTCCAGGACGTGCAAGCGGCTGGCGTGACGGTTTTGCGCGATCGTGCTGGCGGTGCTCTGGTTGGCGAGTTCCTGGATCAGGTGTTCCTGCGCCAGTGCCGTCTCCGCCATCCGGTGCTGCTGGCGCTGCAGTTCCTGCAGACGCCCCTCGCCTTCAGCGATCTGCTTGTCGATCGCAGACTTGTTGCCAGTCTCGAGCGAGATGCGTGCCTTGTTCAGCTCAGAGGCAAGGAGTTCGGCCGAGTGTGTATCCGCGTTGACACTCATCTCCGCGTAGCGTCGACGCGCTTCCTCGAGCAGTTTCTGCAATCGTTCCTGCATGGCCTCCTCGGTGCGCAGGTCGAGCTCCAGGTCGAGTCGACGACGCTGCAGGTCGGCGAGCAGCTTCTGGGCCTCGGCCGGATCATCGCCGCCCAGCTGCAGCAGCTTGGCGTTGACGTCCTCACGCTGCGCTTCGGCATCTGCGAGCCGCACCTGCAACTCCTTCGTCCGGTCACTGAGATCGCGCCGCTGGCCGTCGATCATCAACTGGTTGAGCCGCTCCCGGAACACCTCGGCTGTCGCTTGCAAGACCGCTTCATTGACGGCGTCGTCGGGTCGGTCAGTCACCTTCGCGGTAACACGGAACTGCAGTTGGAACACGCCTGCCGGTTGCGGCACGTTCATCTCGAAAACCTCTACATTGCACTTGTCGGGGTCGGCAGGGCGGGTGCCGAGTACTTTCGCGACCGCCAGCCGCATCCCCGTGCTAGAGGCGATCCATTCCAGCAGTGGCTTGTTGAGGACTATTTCGTTCGGAGCCATGCGGATGAGGATGCAGCCATTGACCTCCATCTCACTGGGCTGTTGCTGGGTGCCGACGGCGGCGACAAGGAACGGCAGACACAGGATGTTGGCGAAGGACTTCATCGATGTTCCTCGGTATGGCGGTCGGGCGCCGGCAAGTTGCGGGCAGCGAAGGTGTCTGGACATAGGGCGGCAATCTGTGCGCGGTGCCGTGCGGCGGCTTCCGGGTCGGACGACTCCATCTGCACGGCGCACTGCGCACCGGCCACCGCGGCGCGTTCGATCGCCAGCTGAACGCGGTAGCGGCCAGCCTCGAAGTCGGCACCTGCGCGCAGGCGATCGACGCGCGCCAGCAAGCCGTCGAAGCGCGCGCGCAGCTCGGCGATCTCGGCGGCAGCCATCGACGTCGGTGATGCCGCGACTGGGTTCGGCCGCAGGATCCACAACGCCAGCAACGCCATCGCCGTCGTCACCGCACCGGCAGCGAGCAGTGTGCGCCGGCGCCGTCGCGCCAACAGCCGGTCGAGTGCCGTGCTGCTGAGTCCGCGCGCGGGTGGCGGTGGCAGCGCCGCGTCGGTGTCGGCCAGCAAGCGCTGCAGAGCTGCACCCGCGGTCATGCTTCGTCCTCCGGCGGCAGCAGCAACGCGCGCAGCCGTTGCCGCGCCCGCGACAGCCGCGCATCCGCGGCGTTGCGCGACACGCCGAGCAGGGCCGCGATCGCTTCGATCGGCCGCGCCTCCAGGTAGCGCAGCACCAGCACTTCGCGATCGCGGTGGACGAGCTGCGCCATCGCGGCGTGTGTGGCGCGCAGGCGATCGTCGTGGTCGGTCGCGGGTGCCGCAGGTTCCGGCAGTTCGGCGCAGAACGTGAACCAGCGGCGGCGCACCGCCAGCCAGCGCGCATGGTTCCGCGCCTTGCGCAGCGCGATCGTCATCAGCCAGGTCGACAGCGCGGCATCGCCGCGGAACGAGCTGCGATGTTGCCAGGCGGCGAGGAACACCTCCTGCACGACGTCTGCGACTTCGTCCGATTGCGCTGGCCAGCCGAGCAGCCGGTGCACGAGACGGCGCAGCGGCGGCTCGTGGGCCAGCAGCACATCGTCGCTGGCCAGGGCCCGTGCCGGGGTGGCGGTGATCGCTGGGGGGTCGACCGAGTTCAGAACGCTGGCCAGCGTGCCCACGAGAGCATTGGACACCCTGCCCGGCCGGTTCTGACAGGGATAGCTGCTACGAACGCGCCTGGTCGATCGCCGCGACCACCGCCGCCGGGTCGGGCCAGCCACCGCCGAAGATCTTGCGCAGCAGGTTGCTGTTGCGACCGGCGACGACCTTGCCATCGACCAGGATGTCGAATTGACCGCGGCTGCCGGCCTGCACCTTGACCGGGATCGCCAGCTCGTCCTGGATGTACGCGGCGAGACCCGCCGCGCGTGGGCCGTAGCCTCAAGACGTGCAGTGGCGGATGGTGATGTCCATGTCGGCTTCTATCGACGGTCGCGACGTCGAGTCGCGTTGCGAATTGGCGTAGGCTGCAGTGGCGATGGCCGGGTCTGCACAGGTACACCATATCACCGCTGCCGAGGCCGGGCAGCGGCTCGACCGCTTCCTGAGAAAGTTGCTGCCGGCGGTGCCGCTCGGCGCGATCTTCAAGCACCTGCGCCAGGGCAACGTGCGGATCGATGGCCGCAAGGCCGCGCCGTCGCTGCGGCTGCAGGAAGGCATGGCGCTCGAACTGCAGGCGCGGCTCGCCCCGGCCGACGTCGCCGCGGCGCCAACCGGACCGGCGCCGGCATTCCGCGGCGCCGGGCCTGCGATCGTGTTCCAGGACCAGGACCTGCTGGTGGTCGACAAGCCCGCGGGGATGGCGAGCCAGCCGGGCTCCGGCCAGCACCGCACCGATCTCGTCAGCTGGCTGCTGGCGGCGTTCGCCGACCGGCGGACGGCGACGTTCGCGCCGGCACCGGCGCACCGCATCGACCGCGGCACTTCCGGGCTGGTGGCGATCGGCCTGTCGCCGCGCGGTCTGCGCGGCCTCACCGCTGCGTTCCGCGACGGCGCCGTCGAGAAGGTGTACCTCGCGGTCGTGCACGGGGTGCCGGCGCCGGCGCGCGGCACGATCGACCTGCCGCTGCTCGAACAGCCGGCATCGCGCGCCGACCAGCCGAAGGTGCGCGTCGATCTGCGCGGTCGGCCGGCGCGCACCGACTACCAGCTGTTGGCGCAGCGCGAGCGTCGCGCCCTGCTGCGCGTCACGATCGGCACCGGCCGCATGCACCAGATCCGTGCCCACCTCGCGCACCTCGGCCATCCGATCGTCGGTGACCATCGCTACGGCAGTGCCGGCCAGCGCGGCGACCTGCTGCTGCACAGCTCGGAGCTGCGCCTCGAGCACCCTGTCACCGGCGCGCCACTCGACCTGCGCGCCACGGCGCCCGCTTCGTTCCCGTTCGTGAGTGGGTAGCACAGTGGTCAGCTGCCGGAAGCAGGCAGCGTCGCCATGCCGTCCGCCATCGCCAGGGACTGCCACGCGCCGTGCGAACGACTATCCTGGGCCCATGCGATCCCTCATCTGCGTCCTGTTCGCGTCCGCGCTCGCCGCGCAGAGCGTCTGTGCCAGCGGCGAGATCGTCCCGATCGCCGGCCCGACGATCTGCCAGAACGGGGAGACCCACCGCCTGCTCGGCACCGCGGTATTCCTGCGCAGCAGCACGCTCAACCTCGGTGCCTATGCCGGCCGCATCGTCGAGGTCCAGGGCACGGATGTCGGGCTGTTGTGCCATGTGATCGAGGTCACGGGCGTCATCGACCCGGCGCCGGTGACGATGTCCTGGTGCGGCAGCCCGATGCTCAGTTGCCCGGTCAAGGTCGTGCTGCAGGGCCCCGGCCTCGGCGTCGGCCTGCTCGCGGTCGCGCTCGCCAGCGGCTACCAGGCGCTCGGTTGTGGCACCAATCCCGGCGACCTGCACGGCACGCTGTTGCTCGGGCCCGCGGCCGATGTGTTCGCAGTGCTGGCCACGCCGACCGGTCGCCTCGACCAGGTCGTGCCGATCCCGCTCGACAGTGCACTGGTCGGTCTCAACGTGCTGTTCCAGGGCGCGCACATGACGATCGGCCCGCAGGGTCCGCTGCAGGTCAGCAACCGCGTGACGGTGACGTTGTCGATCCTGATGCCGCCGTGCGCGCCGACGAACTGCTGAGCCGGCGCCGAGCGCCGTGGAGGCGACATGGCGAACCCGACGTGCAGATCGAAGAACGCGGCGCGCCTTCCCCGCCTGCTCCAGCGGAATCAGGTCCCGGTGCCAGGGGTCTTGATCTGCCTTGAAGGCGGCAAGCTCCCGACGCCGGCCTGGCCGAGGTGGGGGCCGGGGATCGCACCCTGGGGACCGCCACCGATCACGATCACCTTGGCGTCCGGCACCGCTGTCGGTTGCGGTCCGGTCTCGCTCCGCGCCTCGCCGCCGATCTTGATGCTCATCCCCATCGCCGTGAAGATGCGGTCGCGGGTCGCCAGGTAGTCCGGCGAATCGAGGTCGCGCGGCCGCGGCAGCGCGACCGGGACGACTTCCTGGACCGTCGCTGGGCGCTGGCTCATCACGATCACCCGGTCCGCCAGCTGCACCGCCTCCTCGATGTCGTGGGTCACGAACAGGACGGTCTTCTGTTCCTCCTGCCAGATCCGGATCAGGTCGGCGCGCATCTTCAGCCGGGTGAGGAAGTCGAGCGCGCCGAACGGCTCGTCCATGTAGATGACGTCCGGCCCGGCCGCCAGCGCGCGGGCGATCTCGACGCGCTGCTTCATGCCACCGGACAGCTCGCGCGGATAGGCCTTCTCGAACCCGGTCAGTCCGACCATCTCGACGTAGCGGGCGACCGTCTGCTGTCGCTCCGCCCGGCTCTTGCGGCCGAGGCCGAAGCCGATGTTCTCCCGGACCGTGAGCCAGGGGAACACCCCGTTCTCCTGGAACACGAAGATCCGCCGTGGATCCGGGCCGTGCACGGGTTGGCCCTCGACGCGGATTTCGCCGCGCGTCGGCGACTCGAAGCCGGCGATCAGGTTCAGCAGCGTCGACTTGCCGCAGCCCGACGGGCCGACGATGCAGACGAACTCGCCGCGCCGGACCTCGAGGTCGATGTCCTCCAGCACCAGCACCGGCGCCGCGGCCGGCTTGCCCGGGAAGCTCATCCACAGGCCGCGCACCTGCACCGCCGGCGAGCCAGACTGCGTCACCGGCCGTACCCCCAGCGGACTTCGTCGAAGTTCTCCAGCCGCCGGACCAGCTGGTCGAGCATCAGCCCGATGAGTCCGATCATCACCATGCCGGCGACGACGAGGTCGTAGCGCTTGCCGGCGTTGCGGGCGTCGATGATCAGGAAGCCGAGCCCCGAGTTCACCGCGATCATCTCGGCCGCCACGACCACGAGCCAGGCCACGCCGAGCGCGATCCGGATGCCGGTCAGCACCTGCGGCAGCGTCGCCGGGAAGATCACGCGTCGGAACAGTTCCATCCGGCCGACGCCGAAGTTCCGCGCCGCGCGGATGTAGACC
>Ga0209488_10000244_pt1 | contig 43869 bp, 58 predicted proteins | sample Rivendell_Oct201_8_FD_188349 | JGI IMG/M metagenome (GOLD analysis project Ga0209488, IMG submission 188349) | Vadose zone soil microbial communities from the Eel River Critical Zone Observatory, Northern California, USA -... | ecosystem: Environmental > Terrestrial > Soil > Vadose zone >...
ACTCCCTTGGGGTGCCATCGGGCTGGCGCGTAATGGCAACGTTGGCCCACATGGCGTTCGACCGATGCGCGCGCAAGATGAAGGTCTTGTCAGGTCCTTCTGGCAACAGCGAGTCAAGCGCATCTGCGTAAACTTTGGCTGCAGCCCTCACTTGCGCCATCGCTTCAATCTGAGCATCGGTGGGCTTTAGATATTCGAACGTCGAAAGGTGAAGAGACATCGTTACTCCGTTGGCCGAAGGGAAGGCAACGCGGCCGTCATCGCGCGCAAGACCGCCTCTATCGCGTGCAGGCGGCTCGCAACGTCGAGGTTGCCTGGGTGATTGAGATGCTCAAGCGCCGCACGAAGCGCTTGGAACGGATCGGCGGGTGCGGGCGGCGCGTGGTCGGCGGGTGCGGGCGGCGCGTGGTCGGCAGGCGCTTCAGTGGTCTCAGTCATAGTGTGTTCCTTTTATGACTTCTCGTTCAGTGAACGAGAATCAGTTGATGCAGTCAAATCCTACACCAAAGGTCGAAGCCCCGGTAGAAGTCGCTGCCGCAGCGTTCGAAATTGCCACCGTAATGGTGCCCGCTCCAGTCACGGCTGATCGGACGTAAGGAAACGAAGCTGCTGCCGAATTGTCAGCAGTAATCCAGGCTCGGCAGGTGCTGGCAGCCGTGACCAGTGAATTATTGATTACGACGTTGCCGGTCGACACTCCCGCCACAGTCACGCCAGTAAAAGAAAGCAGGCCGCGCATGCTGTTAGCAGTCAACGGAGTGGCGCCAGCCGCCGGGGCAGCAAACGACCCAAGCGACAGGATACCGCCCGGCTGTGCCGCATAACCGCCGGACCCGAGCGGGGCGCCGTTAAGCTGATTGATAAAGCTGTTGAGCGTCCCGATGATTTGCGACGGCTCGCTGAACTGTGGCGTCGAAGGGATGATCGGCACACCGCCGCCCCAGGCGATCATCGACCCGCCGAGCGCCCCGAGGAACAGGGCAACAGTCACCAGTGCCTTGCGAATCTTGTCCATCTTCATCCCCTTGGAGTTGAAAGTTCATCCTACTGATTTCGTCCGCGCGTGTCCAGCCAGCCCATCGTGATGGCCTGTATCGAAGTATTAGCCGACGAAGCTGCAAAACGGTAGCGAATTTGGGCGCTTGTGTTCGTCCGGGTCGAAACCGGCGTGTTGATCGTAAGTGATCCAATTGAGCTGTTGTTTGTGCCAATGCTCCACACATTGAAAGATGCTGGAGCAATGTCAGTCTGATCTGGCGATGAAATGTAAATAGTCGGCAAGAAAGTCCCGCTAGTAGAAATCGCTTGCCAGTTGATCTGCGCTACGACCTTGATTCCAGTCGGCACAGTGAATGTCTGCAAGACCGCAGCTGTACCAGGATTAGTCGTAGAAAGATCGAACGGAGGCGAAAGCCACAAAAACTCGTCGCCGTTCTGGTTGAACGCGATGATGTTCGGAGTCGCATCAGTACGAATCGAACCAAGCCGGCGCTTCTTCGTATAATTAGCCGGGAAAGTCGGTGCCGTCGCGGAAAGCGAAAACAAATAATCGACCACGCCTGTATCAAGACGTACGATCTCAAAAACATGGTACCATGTGTTCGCCGCAACCGACCCGGTGTCGAGCGCACCATTCCCAGTGCCGACTGCGAAGGACGCAAAGGTCTTTGTAAACGTCGAGCCGACGATCATCGTGTTGGCCTGATCGTCGGATGTCGCTGTGCAGGCAGCGATCGTCAGTGTCGTCGAGCCGCCACCAGAAAGCCCACAGCCAAACATGAGGCCCGAAACAGGCGTGGGCGTGACCGGAATACCGGATGCTTTCGCGTAGTCAACGATCTGCCAGTTGCTCGAGCCCAGATAAAATGCAAATGCCGTGTCGCCCGCAGCCGTTGTGATGCTCGTTGCACCAGGCAAAATCAAACTGGTAGGATTCTGAGTAAGCGTCAGTACCCCGGCAAACGTCAGCCGGTAGAACGGATAAACCGTGTTGGCTGTCGAGCCGAACGCGGTAACAGTCGTCACGCCCGTGACGTTGATATTGTGACTGGGGATCGTCCCAAGATCGGCCGTCGCGCCCGAAGCGAGATTGGTCAACGGACCGAAGCCGCCAAATTGAGCCTGTCTGGTAATCAGCTGATACTGCGTACCGTCGTATTCGACTTCAGTACGCTCACCGCTGTTGATCTCGCCACCAGTCAGCGCTTGTATCCCGGATGGCGTCTGCCGGAAAACGTTGATCGCGCCCGTAGCATTCGCGTTCAGCGTGGTGGCGCCCGTGTTGGTGAAACCAGCGTTGAACCGCGCTCTGAACCCCGTGGTCAGCGCGAAGGTGTTAGGCGTGACCGTGACCGTCTGCGCATTCGCCGTGCCTGCCGACGTGCCCCCGCTGAAATTCGACGTACCGCCGAACGTTGGTCCAAGTGGAGTCGAAAGACCGAACAGCGCCGTGATGTCGGAATTGACGCCCGCAGCGGCGGCATTGCCAAGGCAAGTAATCAGCGCGTTGTAGTTCGCCATCACCTGCGTGGCATCGGCGACTGTATTGTTCTGAAGGTTGAAAGGCACCGTGCAAGGCACGTTGGCCGCAGCGGCCGAAGCCCACAAACTGAAGAAGAAAGCGAGAAGTTTTTTCATTTTTAACCTCACTGATTTTCGTAAACACCTGAAAATCTGAACTTATCATTTACCGCCCACGCGCCGCCACCATATTTCAGGCATGTACCCGTCGCACTCGCAGCAGTTACGTCACAACCAATCAAATTATTCGTATTTTGGTACTCTCGTCCAGCCATGACCCCCGACGAATTTGCGGTATTAGGCAATGTGAAAGTCAAAGTTGAAACGCAAGTGCCGATCGCGGTAATCGTCGCATCGCCTTGTATCCAAGTTGTTTTTCCAAGCGTTTTAGAACGCGTCGAATTGACCGTAAATGTCGCTGTACCGCATGTAAAAGCCGGCGTGTACGTCGTCCAAGCTATCCCGGTATCTCCGGTTCCCCCATTTGCTACAGGAAGTGGTGAAGTAATCGAGATCGCACCGGTCGCTGCTGCAATAGCCAGAGGGGCCGAAGCTGTAACCGCAGGAGTACCACTGCCCGATCCCCAAGTAACCGTAGGCGTTCCTGCGGCTGCTGGCACATTCTGAATAAGCGATCCGCTCGTAGCGCCATTGAGGGTGAGTGAACCGCCCGTACCGCCATTTACTCCAGAATTAAGGACCCCAGCCGCAGTTACCGTTCCGGCACTGTTGACTTGAAATCTGGTGGCATTAGCAATCGTGTAATTGACGAAGTTCCCGGTAAATGTCCCGCCACTGTTGCCAGCATTGATGTAGTCGAAAGTGCCACTGAACGGCGTCGTCGTTTGAAAGCTGCTACGGATATTTCCAGCGGACTGGAAACCGACGATCCACTGTTGCCAATCAGTTGTGGCTGTTCCGGGGCCATCATCGAAGAATTTTTCAAATACTGAAGTTGCCCCATTAGCCCTTTCCAACGATGAACATGAACTAGATACGTTGGTGCCAGTCTCAACACAGTGAAGACCAGTATGAACGTTCGCGGGATTAAGAAACGAATTTTGAATTAGAATTCCCTGGTCCCCACTAGTACCCGTCGTTACTATGCGGTGTGAAACCCCAGCATTGGACGTTGCACTGTAGATACCATCTCCAACATTATTTTGAAGAACTGCAAACAGCGGGGTGTCGTTTGCTGCCGCGACCCCTGGCTGAGTGGTGGTCGCGCCGTTCATAAGTACGAAATTTTCGTAAGGCCAATTGGAAACGACCTGATTCTGGTCGCCGACATTGTTCGTATATCCCACTGGACATAGTTTTTGCGTTGCCAGGGGGATTGTCTGTTGATCGCAGAAATTACTCTGTACTGCCACGTTCTGAAGACTTGATCTCGCCCCTAGCCCAAGGAAATCCGTACCCGTCGCCCGGTTAGCAGTACGGACAAGGCTCACATTCCCGAGGTTCGGATCGGCATTCTGCCCAACGATCTGAATTCCATTTGGAACGATCTCGTTACCGCTGCTACTTGGTGGCTGATATAAACAACCCGCAGGCAGTAAAATACGAAAAAATCCAGCCGAGATCGCCGCTGCAATAGCAGCAGAAGCATCTGTAGACCCTGTACAAGAACCAAGACTTGCGAAGCTTCGTGCATCAGCAAGTGGCAAACCACTTGCAAAACTACTGGGCAAAGCACCGCCTACTATGCCATTAAACGTTGCTGTCCCAGTGAAAGTCGTTGCACCATTGAACGTCTGCGCCGCCGACCACGTGTTGATCAAATTAAACGGATTCTTGAAAGTACCATTAAGCGCAAGGAAGCTGTCCGTCTGCGCCTGGGCAGCGTTCGACAGAACCAGCCCAAGCAGAAAACTAGCCAACCACTTCATAGGCGAATGTCCTGTCTGCCCGCGAGTTATTAGCATGCGTCACCGTGAAGAACCCGGTACCCGGGACCACTGAAGTCGTTGCCCCGTCGTTCGCAGCATCCGGCGTCTCGGGAGACCACAAGACCTTCGACGCAGGCGTACACGGCGCCGGGACCACCGTAGTCACCGCATTTGCGTTAAGCGTGAAGTCGCCAATCGCGAGAATCGTTGGCACCTTGGGGGCTCCTACCTGCGCAGCGGGCTGTGCCAGCAGATAACCTAGAATCTGATAGCGCAGATTGAGCCGGCCCAATTTTATACCAGCTGCACTCATACCTGTGAAGGCCAGCGTAAGCCGTTGGAAAACCAGCGGTTGCTTCCACAACAGCTGCCGTGGCGCCAGCGCATTGGCAGCACCCTGCCAGGGCGCCTGCCCCCAGGTAAATGCTCCCCAGATCGTCGCTGCCCCGGCTGCCACGATCGTCACGAGGTCGAGCACTGTCCCGTTCTGCTCCAGTGCCGCGCATATAATGTTGCTTTGCGATACCAAAGCGGCCATTAGCGTCGCCTCGATGATGCAATTCTGCGACATCTGGTCGGTGTTGGGCAGGAAAGCGGTCTGGAACGTGTATGTAAGCTGCTGATTGTACTCGACAAACGAACTCGTACCTGACTGCACTTGATCGCTCTGGTAAATCTTCGCGCCTTGTCCTTGCGCCGTGGTCAGAAACGTATTCAGGTAAGGCTCGATCATCGATACCTGAGTGGTGTGCGGACCCGACCAGACTTCACGGACGAAATCGTACCACCACTCCTGCTGCGGGCTCCCCGTCGCATTGCCGTTCTGCACCTGCGCCCGATACACGCCTCCATTGAACGACGCGTTTGCCCGGCTGGGAACCAAAGAAAAGAAAAACGGCTCGGTAATCCCGTCACCGGCTTTGCCGACTGGGTCGCTGACACGCGCGTTGAAGTCGATGACACGCAGCCCGTCAGGCGCCAGAAAAGCCAGACCTTTTGTAGTCGCCGATACTGAATTAGGACTGAGCGTCCCAGTCGCCACATTCAGCGTATTGACTGCCAGATTGGCGAACGCAGCATCACCCGTAATCTGGTAGATGTTCGCCACACCTTTAAAAATAATAAGCGATTGAATAATACCGCCCAGCTGGTTGAAAAGAGCTAAACCCTGAGCACATGTCAGAGGTACATTATCGCCAAACGTCAAAACCTGATTAGCATTGGTAATGACCGTAGGAGCGAGGATGTCGGAAAAATAAGCCCCTGGCTGACCATTCGCGGGATTGACGAGAAAATAGCAACGGCCGTTGAAATTCGCCAGCCACTGCGGCGGCGCCACAAGCGGATTCACCGTCGTGTTCGTGCCCGCCCAAGTAGGCGCAGCAAAGACAGCAGTGTCGATCACCCCGAAAAAAGCACCCCCAGCACCAGTAAATCCCGGGTGTGCGATCATAATCTTGGTCCCGACCAGGGCCATGATCGGCGGGTTCCAGGGACCTGCTATTGCCGGACTTATCGGCGTGTTGACCGCCGTCACCCCGGAGATCGCCGTGAACGTGTTGGTATTGATGTTGTAGCAGAACGGCTCGTCCTGCCCGGGATTGCGCGTCGTCGACACCATCCCGTATATGCGATTGCCGATAACGATCGTGCATGGGATGAAGGTAGCCCCGGCAAAGCCATTCAGCGCCAGATCGGTCAGCAATTGCGATGCCGGCCGGCACTGCCAGAGATCCTTGGTCGACGGGTCGGGGATCAAATTCGCCAGCGACGCCATCGCCCCGGTGAACGCCGTCGTCGAGTCAAGCGTATCACTCGCACCACGCGGGCTCCAGGGAAGAGGTTTGGCCTTACGGAGAGCCACGGCTCACCATCCGATGGTCTTGGTATTCGGCAGCGCGTTCCACTTGGTCTGCCCAAATCTTCTCCGGTCCAGCTCCACCGTCTTGACCCGACCTTCAGGATCGTCCTTCAGGTTGAGAAAGCGCCTCAGAAGCACGCCCGCGCCCTGTGGGTTGATCTCTTCCTTATCGGTAAGGAACGCCGCGGCGCGATCGTCATCCGCATCCTGGCACATCTGGCCGGTCAGGCGGGTGATCAGGTAGTTCTGGAAGGGAAACCACGGAACCACAGTGCTCGTCTCGGGTGTGGCAATGTCCGGCTGCAAGCTGAAATAATGAATTGTCACCGGGACACCGATCGACGGTGGCGGCCATACGAACTCGACCGGCGGGTTCACTGATACGTCAGTGAAAAAATCACGTGGGAAGTCGTTGAAACCCGGCTGCTGAATCAGCGCGTCGTACTCCCACTGGTCGCACGACGTCATGAAATACGGCTGACCGTTGAACAGGTAGAACTGCTTGCCATTCTGCGTGCGCAGATAATCTGCCGGCAACGTGTAAGGCCCAATGCCGCTGTTGACCCCGTTGGCACCGATGTTGAACACAATCGTCGCAGTCTTGCGCGTAATTGCAAGATCGAAGGTCCGACAAAGTTCTTCCAGAATGGTGTTGAGCTGCTGTCCCGCAGATGCGACGAAACCCGGCGTCTTGGCCTTGCTACATGCCAGTGTGACGATCTGCGCTGCGGTCAAAGGCATGGCCGTTCAACATCCCTTCCAGCTTGCGCCTGCGCTCCTGCGCGTTCTTCACTTCCGCGCGCGTCAACGCCATCTGGTCCAAAAGGCTCTTGTGCGCATTGGCTTCCTGCGGACTCAATTTATCATGCGACCACTCCCCCCGCCGCCCGCCTTCCTCGTAACGCACACGAGACCGTTCCTCGATCAGCGCCAGCTGAGTCTCGAAAGACGCCAGCTTAGGACCAACACCGGCCAGCGACTCGATCAGCAGTTCCAGCTCATAATAAGCCACCTGCCGGTCCATCGCACGCGCGATCTTGTCAAGCGCCTCGTCGACCGCCCCCGCCGTCGCGTCATCTGGCAAACGGACCTGGGCTTCGATCACCTTGCGCTGAGTCTTGAGCGCAAACTCGGTCTGGTAGCGAAAGCCGATCGCGGCGTCGACAAAGACTACCTTTGGCGCTGCTTCTTCCGTCATCGGCCAACCCCCAGCAGAGCCGCCGGGCTGGCGCCCGCCAGCTGCTCGCTGCTCATGACAAGATCGCGTGGCCGGCGATTGTCACCGAAGTTGGAAAAATTAAGCCCAAGCGGCGGCCGGAAGCGCTGCCGCGAGCGCTTGTCGCGAACTTCGGTCTCATCCTCATGCGCCCATCCGCGGTTCATCTGCTCGGTCAATACCATGAAAACGTCACCCGTGACTTCGTACGTCTGCCCGTGGAAGAACTGCGTGCCATCGAGCATGATGTACTCAGAATGCCCTGCGAGGCTGAGGAAGATCGGCTGTGTCTGTTTCCTGGGATCGAGCGCCTTGCGCTCTTCAGCAGTGAACTGCGCCAATAGAGCCGCTTCCTGCCGCTGTGCGAGCTCCAGCCTGACGATCGAACGCGCCTTCTCGCGGATTGCCTCGATCTCTTCAGGCGTCAGCTGTGCTTCGAACGACAGCGGATCGTCGACCGTCTTTTTGAGGTCGATCTTGCCCTTGCGCCCATTGGGACGCCCACCGTGAAGAACGTCTGACATGTTACGGGGCTCCTACAAGGGTCCAAGCCGCCGCTGAAGCCGCAGCCCGACGTGAAAGCAAAATCGGCCAGCCAGTGCCGTCCACCCCGACGATATCCCCAGGCAGCATCTTGAGCCACCCGCGGTTTGGAACGAACAATTGCCCAGCGCGCGACCAACCCCAATTCTGGTTGATCGGCTGTGCCGGATTCTGGTCGTCCTTGATCAGTTGCTGAATGGTCGCGATGTCCGCATCCGCGCGCACGACCGAGGACGCAATCCCGTCAGGTGTGATGAATGATCCAGGGAACGACAGCGCCGTAAGCGCCGCGTTCGTCGCCGCAGTGCCTGTTGCCATTACGGTTGCCCTGACACCCAGCCCTGCATAACGACGATGGCAGCGTTCATTTGCGTCGACATGTCTGCAGACAACGAAGCCAGAAGCGCCGTGATATCGGCCGCTGCCAGCGCGCCGCCCGCGCCCGCGCCGGGCACGATCGGCACCAGCGCAGCGTTGGTATCGAACTGCTTGATCTGTCCTGTCCCTCCCCCCAGACCAGGGAGAGAAGGCGGCGTCAGCGCGGACATCGGACCGGCACCGGCACCGACAAAGAAAATCTCAACCTGGGCACGAAGTGCGTAAGCCATTGAAACCTCTCCATATCAGCTGAAAGTGACGCTGAAAGCCGAAGTCGACTCGATCCGCATGAAAAATTGCTGGTTCTCGATCAACGTGCCGTAAAACGCCTTCCAGCCCACAACACGCAGCTGGTTGAGCACATCGGACTTGTCGGCATCCTTCAAGTAGGTAAAGCGCACGTTATCGAGCACCACCTGCCCGTAGGCACCGCGGCCGAAAATGAAGGTCGGGTAGACCGTGATACCGGCGCCCGGTGCTGCGGGCGGCACCTGAGCCAAACCGATCGCCGTGATGATCACCGTCTGGCCAGGATTCATCTGCGTCGCCTGCCCGGCGAAAGGCCCGACGGTCGGCCCCGCAGTCGACACCCCGAGATTGACCGGCTGCACACCGCCCGTGCCCGTGTTGACGTAAACCGTGAAGGTAAACCCCGGAAGCGCCGGCAAAACCACCGAAATCGAACCATTCGGGCCTACCACCGCGATGTTGCCCGACAGCGCGTAAATCCGCGACTCGTACTGATTCTGCGTATCCTGCGCCGTGACCTGGATGTTGTAGGTCCCAGTCGCCAGCGAACCCGCAGCGCCCACTGCCCCGGCGATCGCCGCCACCCCGACGAAAGTGGGCACGAGGTTCGACCGACAGAACCGGATACCAGCCCACTCTCCCAGCTCGTAGTTGTAAAGCCGGTTGATGTCCGAGAAAGTCCAGGCTTGGTTGATGACCGGATTCTCGCGCATATCCGCCACTGTGAGAGTGTGCATCACCCCAGTGTAATGCGGCATGCTGCGCGGGTTGCTAGACGCCTTAGCACCGCCGGCATCCGCCTCCAGGCGCGTGTCCGTCATCTCATCGCCCATAAAACGCGGGGCGCCAAGCGTCTCAAGAATCGCCGTAGCGCGCGTGACTTCGTGCGGATTGAGCACGTCGCCAGCTAGGAGAGCACCACGCGAACCGCGCGTGTTGACGTAGTTGATCTGCGCGCCGGCCAGCAGATTGTTAAAAGTATTCCGCTCGAACGTCTCGGCAATCTGGAGCCCAAGCAATTCCTTGGCCTTGACGAACAGCGGGTGCTTGATCGTCAGTTCTCCAACGTCGGTGATGGTGATCTTGTCGCCCCACTGCTGCGCAGTCGCAGACACTTGCGAAATGCTCATTGCCTGCCCAATGGGCGGCACGCCCTCAGCAAGCGGCGCAAAAGGAAGCGGAACGCGATTGTAGCGAGTAGCAGTGTAGGCTGTGCCCCGGCCTTTAGGAAGAGTGAGTGGGTCTCCGAACTGATAAACTACCAGCTGGCGCCGCGCCAGCGGAAGCGTTTCATCGGCCAAGTAACCTTCGATGTCGGCAGCAAAAGCGCCAGCAACATTCGCAGCCATATTTAGCCTCCGTTAGTCGGCGAGCTAAATTTAGCCCGCACCCTAAATCTGCATGCCGGCAAGCCGCTTGGCGCGCGCCTGGGCCTCCGTAAGCTGCCCGCGCCGCGGCGCCACTACATCGCTGCCTGCGCCAGTCGGCCGTGTCTCCTGCCGCCGTACCCGCTCCTGGCCACGCTGTACCCGCCGTCGCGTTTCCTTGGCGCCCTGTGGAGAAAGCATGTGCTCACCGAGCAAATATTTCAGCACCACTTCACGCGGGACGATCTGTCCGCCCTGCATGAACTCCTGCCGTTTGGCCTCTACCTCAGCCGCCCAGCGCTTGTATCGCGGGTCAGCTACGCTCTTGGCATCAAACGAAGTCTTGTCGTGCAACTCAGTTTGCTGAAACTGGAAGAAGGCCATGCGCTGATTAGACTGGCGCTTGTCCCGCAGATAACGCTGCTCCATCCGCTCGTCAGGCGGAAGCAACTGAAGCCGCGCCGTGAACTGCTCATCGTTTTCCTCTTGCAACCCGGCCGGCGGCTGAAATGTCGGTCCCGGCGGCTGAAATGTCGGTCCCGGCGGCTGAAATGTCGGTCCCGGCGGCTGAGCCCGGGTTGCGACCTGACGGCGCAACTCGGCATTTTCGTTTGCAAGCCGCTGAATCCGGGTGACAGCGCGTCCTGCAACACGTTCAACGCGCTCTTCATCAAACTCTACATCTTCTTCGCCCCCAGTCTCTTGTTCCTCGCCAGTGTCGAGGGCGGCATCGTCTTCGGTTTGGCCGGCACCGTCTTGTCCTTCGAGCCCGAAATCGCCCTCATCTTCGAATAGGTCTTCTTCGCCATCGCCAACGTCCTGCTGCCGCGCTGCGCCTACCGGCGCGCGTCTAGGTGTTAGTGCCATGTCGGATTTTCCTTCGTGTGCAGTGTCTAACGGACACCAGTCGAGGGCACCTTACGGGTACCAGTCGTGTGACTAATCTACCACATCAAATAATAGGGTCAAGTCTATGAAATCCTGCCAACTCCGCGTCGCAATTCGTCGTACCACTGCTCCAGCTTCGATGTCCGCCGCTCAATTCCTGCCATGCGCTCGCGATCCACGGCGATCGAACCTATGATCACCTCGATCTTCTCGACCGCTGTTTTTATCCCTGACATTTCAGTATCTTGCCTAGACAATTTGCCACCCAGATACCACGTCACCGTAAGCATTGTACCGATAATACCGACGATCCCAAGAATCAAGGCCACCCAGGCTTCGGCAGGCATTCGCGCCCTCCATTAAAAGGGCGACCCGAAGGCCGCCCCCAGTACGCTGACGGGTGTTGCAACCGTCAAAAGTGATAACTCAGCCGACCACGAACGATATCGACCGGAACGCGCGTACCAAGCGTCTGCACGCCATTCGTCACGCTCGGTCCGTCAAGATCGACGTGGAGATACTCGGCGCCAAGCCGTAGATTTGGCGTGAGCGCGTACTCTGCACCAGCACCAAGAACCCAGCCGACCGTTGGTGTCGTGAAGACAGTGCTGAAATCTCCTACCTTGACGTGACCGTAGGCAGCACCACCAGTCCCGTAAGCCAGAAGATATTCAGTAAGCAAGAAACCGGCGCGCAACCGCGTAGTGCCAAGCCACGGCAGCGAAGTGCTTACACCGTTCTCGGTATGCTTGATGCCGGTCATGGAGATGTCGGTCTCCGCGCCGACCACGAGCATGCCGAACTGGTAGCTATAGCCAAGGTGCGCACCACCAAGCAAACTATTCGCACTGTGCTTGGACGAAAGTGAGCGGACATCTGCGTCGGGGCTGGAATCGTCGAAGCTAGTGATGAAGTCGGCACCACCATAACCAGCGCTGGCGCCGAAATACAGACCACACCATTGGCAATATGGTGAAGACGCAAGCGGTGCCTTGAGAACAGGTCGCACTGCCAAGTCCGTAGCATGCGCCTCCAGCGCAGCAACCAGGATCGCTGCGCTGAAAGCGGTAAGAAACTTAAGCATGTTCATCCTCCATTGCTGAGGGCGAACTTTAGCACGTTCGCTAGACGAAAGTGTTACTCAAAAGCCTCACGGTCCGTTTTTCGTGCTCATCACTTTCGTCAGCCCGGTGAGCACCGCTACGTTGACAAAAGCGATCAGCCCCATCCATGCCGTTACCGATGGTATCCACTCCATCGGCACGACGTTGGTCAGATGCACCGTGCCCCCGGCAATGCCTTGCGCGATCGTCGTAGTTATCCCAAGCCCAAACGTGAAATCCGAAAGCGTGATCTTCATGGTTACACCACCTTCACGTCATGCGCGGGCGTCGAACCCGGCATGATGATCTTCGCCAGTACTGGCGCCAGCCCGGCCGCCGTCGGCCAGCCATAGCCCAGAAGTCCCATCCGCCGGCCGTTACGCGGAAGAGCCTCGATCTGCACCATGTCGCCCTCGTTGCCGCCAAGAATATAGAGGTACTCCCCGTTGGCGCTTTCGCCGCGGTAGAACCCGACATGCCCAAGCCCCGACCGCGGCGCGCCGCGCCAGAAAATCGCCAAGCACCCGAGCGCAGGCGTCAGCATAGGGGTAAACAGCGCATTGCCGATGAAACTATGCGCGCCCGCTGAGCGCGAGCCATGCACGCCGCAAGTCTCCAGCGCCGCATTGACAAAAATCGCACACCACGGATCACCTTCCTCGCCAGCATGCGCCAGCTCGATATAGCGGCGCACCACCGGTCCGCGGTTCTCAGGCTGCTCGCGCGTACCCAGCTCGTGAAGCGCCCATTTGAACCAGGGCGGCGCATTGTCAAAATCGCTCATATCAACCCGCTATCCAGCTGGTCCCATTGCAAAACACCAGCACGTTAACTGCCCCGCCTGCTGCGATCGTTACCCCAAGCGCCGGGAGGAGAGAATCAGTGACAAAGAGAATCTGTCCCTTAGCCGCAGCATTGCACGTTGGAAGCGCGCCCACTGTACTCTGGCCGGCGATAGGACCAATCACACTGCCAGTTCCTCCCATTGGTAGTGAAAGCGGAATTGGGATAGGCGGAGAAGTCGATGCGATTTGAGCAACCGATCCTACGACAAATGCCAGCGCTCCAACCACAGCGCCGAGAAGAAAACGAGTCATCGCACTTCTCCTGAAAACAAGCAGTGAGCCGTTGCCGTCTTGGTAAAAAACGCCGTCGACGGAGTCGAACATACCAGCGTAATCCCCGTCGTCAAAAGCAGCGGCGCATCCGCGTAGCTGACAGATAGCACAGTCGAAGCGGCAAGCGGCCACCACTTTACTGGCACGACTGCACCATCGGCCGGAATTGCCGTCGCATCGAACAACATGACGATAACAGCGCCAGTCGCATCGTTGTTAACCTGGAAACTGGACAGCTGCCCGGCACCAGGCTTCAGCACCCGTCCGGTCTCAAGCACCGCCGATGGTGCTCCGTAACCGATCGGCGCGTTCTGTCCGTACGCCACATAAGACAAAGCGCCCAAGGCAAACGAGACAAAGTTGATTACGACGTAAACCCAAAGTGTCTGCAAAAACCGATTCATTTCACCCTCGCCCTCTCAGCATCGGAGGCTGGCCCGCGGCCGGGCCGATCTGGTCACGGTGTATCATGCCCGGCGGCCCCTGCCCACCGCCACGCTGGCCACGCACCTGCCCGCCACCGCCACGGCCCTGCGGACCTTGCTGCCCCCCGCCCATCATCTGCTGGACCTGCTGCATCATCGCGGCCTGCTGCTTCATCTGCATCTGCATCATGTGGCGCTGCATGTGCCGGCCGAAATTGCCCACCGGGTCACCGCCCATTTTCTGAAGCGCCTCCTGGTGAGCCTTCAGGTGCTCAGGATCCTGGTCCTGCGGATGGACTGCCAGCTCAATCCCCTCAGCCAGCCACTCGTTCTCGAGCTGCGGCTCAAGAGTGACTTGCTTGGCTTCATCGACAAAGACCAGCGGAGCAAGGCGCGGGCCGAACAGGCCCTCCATCATGTGCGTGATCACCGGAACCAGATTGATCTTGTAGCCCTGGTACATCTGCGGCGGCAGCTTCATCACCGTGCCGATCCCGGCGATCTGCTGCTGCATCTGCATCTGGTTGCGCGCCTGCTCGACACCGAACCAGCGGTAGGAATATTTCTTATCCATCTGAATCGGCGGTACCCAGTCCATTCTGGCCTTCAGACCCATCTCGCCAAACTGTCGGACCAGCAACTTGTCCTTGCGATGCTGGTGGTCCAACTCGATAAACATCTGGACAAGCGGCGTAAGTATGCCTTCTTCAAGCGTCGTCACTGCGTCGGCAGTCGTGAGAATGTCCACTTGCTGCTCGCGCGCCACATCCGCCTGGGATGGCTTGGTCTTCTGCACACCAGATTGTGTGATAGCAGCAGGCGAGACCGACAGAGTCTGCATGATCTGCGCTTTACACTGACCGACAATCTCGAATCCCGACTTCCAGATATCCGGAAACTTGACGATCTGCGTATCGTTCGGCGACGTTTCCCACACCGCTGCGAGAGAAAGCACCATCGAACCGATACGCGGGTTGCGCGCCGGGTCTGTCATCACGATCGGCAGCATCGAGTACATCGACGAATCTGCCGCTTCGTTGATCACATCGTTGGCGTAGTACTGCGTCTGCTCAGTCGGCTGGACCTGGGATTTACCCTTGAAGCTGCCCTGGATCTTCTCCACGGGAACCGAAAGAAGGGGCACCCTGTCAGACCAGTAAGGATTGCGCTTACAGCCGAGGATGATTTTTTCAGAACCGTAGAACACCCGGCAGATGCGCCGCTCATCTTCGCCGCCATCCACTGACGGTATAGTCAGCTCGGTCCAGGTCTCATAAACTTGCGCGTGCTTCATCTGCCCAGTGGTCTTGATTCCCGCCGCGTCCGTCACCACCTTAGCCTTGTTGGTGGTCGTCGCACCCTTCTCATCGGCCATGTTCTCCAGGATCGTCTCGCCGGCTTCCTCGGTGATGTCTTTGTCCTTTATCATTTTCTTAATCTTGGACTTCGACCAGCGCCGGATTATGGTCGCTGAGCCTCCCATCGCGATCGCCTCGTCAACGGTTTCGGCTGTCGCTGGGAGAAGCAGAACATCGGTATCGGCAAGAACCTCAACATGAGGCCCGCCGTCGGTCAGTGTTTCTTCGGAAATGTCTACCGCAGGTTCGGGTCCTGCAGTGAGCTGTGCAGGCTTGCGCCATACCACGTGACGCTCACGCTCCCGCCAGCTGACGTACACATTATACTGCCCCTCGATGTCTCCGTTGACGCAGAGCGCAGGGACCACCGTAGTTCGCAGCTTGCACTTGCGGATGTAGTGTTCGACAAGCGACATCTCGGCTTGCGGAAGGGTGCCGTCTTCGGAAGTGACTTCGACGAAGCGGCCGGCCTGAGGGAAAATCTGATTAGTGAACCGGGTCCTGCGCGCCTTGACAGCGTCGTGTACGATGGGTAGAAAGATTTGAGAATTTCCCGAGTAATACTGCTTGGATCCAAGCCGGACATTGTAGATGTCCCAGTAGTCCATTGCGGCATTGGACCGTTCCTCCTGGTTCTCGAACCCGCGCTCGATGTCCTTATACAGCTCCAGGAGCGCTTCCTCGACATCGGGGTTCGCCGACAACTCCTCGTTGCGATCCTCGATACCGGGCTCATCGTCGGACTCGTCGTCCTCGACCGGCTGACCGCCAAGACCCGTGAGCGCATCAATCTCTGGCGAATCATCGTCCGGCTGGTCGGTCCGCGAGTCAGGTTTTTTCGCGCGTCTGGCCATCAGGGTACCTTCAGCTCTGTCGGACCCGCCTGCGCGGTTGCCAGGATCGTCTTGTACATCCGGCCATCCGCCGCTATCGCGGTCCTGACCTCGCCCTCGTTCTGGTCAGCCGTCTGCCCCATCACCGCCACGAAGCTCTCCAGGCCCTCCATGAGCACTTTGTAAGGCCCGTCCACGGGCGCATGGCGCAGCTGGCCACGCTTGTCCAGCTCCCAGGCATAGCCCCCGGCAAAGGCGTTCAGCGTCCAGCGGGCAGACGCCGCCACGGTCAGGAGGGGCTCGTCGCGGCGGCGCCGGGTAAGCAGCGAGCGCAGAGACTCGCGCCCCTGGAGTATGTCACCCCCGGTACGCGGCTGCAACTGGGCCGCGCGAGCAGCTACTGCAAGGCCCACAGTATCAACATGATCGCGGCCGAGAGCAGGAGACATGACCCGAACGGGCTGTCCTGCATCCAGACGTGCAGCCGAAACAATGTCTGCCAGAACCTCGCCCGGAGATCCTTCCTTGATCCAGTCGGCATGCACCCTCACCTGTCCGTCCACCACCTGAAGCAGAACCGCAGTGGTGTACTGGGCGGTCGCGTTTACCGCAAGCCACCACTTCTCCCGCGTGCGGTGTAGAGTGGCAGCGATATGCTCGTTGCCGAAACCATCGTAAACTGGCAGGCCGGGCCTCATGGATTGGGCGTAGGCAAGCGCGTTGGGGAAGTCTTTACGACCTGTAGGAAAAGACAGGAGCTGGCCACGGGCTTCAGCACTGACATCCACAAATTCAACTTCTCCTGCTTTGAAGAACGGTTGTAATCCCCTGATAAAACTATCTTTTCCCCTTGGAGGAACAAGCCGGCGAAGCGGCAAGAGCTGACGGCGCTGAAGGGCTCTGTGCCGCAATGGCTGCATGATGAATTCTTCGAGCCCGGTGGCTTCGACGCCGAGCTCGATGGGAGAGAAGCGATCGTCGGTTTCAAGGATGTCCTCCACGATCTGGTCAGGAAGCCAGAGCTGGGCATCGCCACGCCACACGATCAGGCGCGAGCCTGTCCAGCTGAACACTGCCACGCCGGTCATAGCGGACTTGACGCCTACAGTGCGCGCCGGATCGTAGGCAGCATAAACCGCCTGCCACGTCCGCACATGGGCCTTGGTCCTGGCCATTCCCTCGCTGAACAGTCTTGCGCCCGGGTCATCGGCCTCACACATATACTCGCAATTGAAGGCATGCAGCATGCCGCGCCGCTCGTACTCGGCGCGCTTGACAGCGATTTCCTGGAGGCTGAACTTCTCCGGCCACAGGGCTACCCATTTGCCAGTAGGCAGGTCGTAGCGCTCCACGCCGCTGTCAGCCTGCCCCATCACTGGAAAGCGGTGGTGCTGCCACGCCGGGTCGCGGGCGATCTCGGCGATCACCGCCTTGTCGTCCAGGCGATTACCCAGAAAGCGGATACGGTGGTCCTTGGCGAGCGCCGGAATAAAGGTCCTATAAAGCCAGTCCATCGTCTTCTCGCGCATCTCCGGAGTGCGCACGCTCTCTTCGTCCTCCAGATCGTCGATCAGCGCAAAGTCCGGCCGGGCATCAAGGTGGCGCATGCCTCGCATCGACATCCCGGCTCCCAGGGCCTGGATCGCCACCCCGTTCGCCAGAACGATTTTCCCTTCGCCCCACTTCTCTCCCTGCTGCTGGCCAAACAAATACTCGACAGAAGGATTGATCGACAGCTCGTTCTTGACGGCGTTGAGCCGTTCGCAGGCACGCTGGTAGGAAGCCCCGATGACCACTGCATTCTTAAACTCGCGCAGAAGCGCCTGGATGACGATGCCTTCCTCTGCCAGCGTGGACTTCGCTGAGTCGCGGAAGCCTTCGATCACGACTTTATCTTTGGACGAGTGGAAGGCATCAATGATCTGGTTGTGAAAAGGCGGAGAAGGAAGAAGGTGACGATGTTTGAAGATGACAGCGTGCGCGAGCCGGCGCTTGATGCCCAGCTCGATTCGCAATTTGTCACGATCGAGTTCCTCCGTCACGTAAAGGCGTCCTTGATTGCCGAGTGCCAGTACTGGCCAGCACTGGGAGCGGTGATCAGCTCATCGTATATCTCTTGCGGGACATCGTGGTAAGTGTATGTTCGCCTGCTGGCGAAGACGATCTTCAGCTCTTTGCTGTCCGTATCGTACTCGGCGCCGGTCAGGGCCGACGACTGCAAGGCGCTCGATAGCTGCATGGGAGGTCTCCGTGGAAGATAGCCCCGTGCCATCGCACGTTGCCGATGGCGAAGATAGTAAACCATGGTCGATCGCCGAGCAAGTGGTGGAAGACCGCTCGGTTAAGTTTAGGCTCGAATTCTCGTCGACGCAAAGCGATATTGTACGTGCGGCGCAGACCGGAGAGACGGTAGTGCCAGGGCTCGGAAACGTGGCAGGCGAGGCGCCCCCGGCCACTGACCGGCAGCTGTGGCTGCGGATATGGAACGAGAACCGCAACCGGGTTCTGGTACTCGAATTTGACCGTGACGGGCTGCTTGTCGCATCGACAGTAGAAGGACTTGCAGAGCCGGCTCGAGCCGGCTAGGAAGAGCTGGCCACGGGGTCCTGTTTGCCGCTCAAGCTGGGATCGTGGTGTTTCTCCTTTGATACCTCGGACTTGCCGGCTGGTTCTTTGACAAATGTCCAGGATCAGCCGGATTTTTTTGTTGCCATCCGCCATTGCAAATAGAGGATGAACTCGTCAGCGTGCTGCATAGCCGTGTTCACGTTCAGTAGGCATGACCGGCACATCCTGACCATGCTGCCATCGGATAGAAGCCCAGGTGCTTGCCGGTCGATCACCAGCATGCTTGCGTTCTTGCACATGGGGCACCAGCCTTGCACGGCTTTGTTCTCTTTTTCTAGCCCGACGCATGTCAGACACGTCGATGTCAGCCGGCCACGGATACCTTTGCTGAACCAACTGGAATTGTTGGCAAATACTTCTTTGCAGCGCACGCAGCTCTTGGTTGGACGCCTCCACAACCTCTGATAGTCACTGTTCTTTTCTCTCCAGCTTTTGTATTCCTGGTGCGTCATTTGTTGCGCTTTTTCTCGTCTCATGGTTGTGTTCTCCTTATGTAGTTTCATATTTCAAATTTTGTGTGATGTCAAATATTTTGTGAGGTCCGTGAAATGTGATGTGTACTTTGGAGGGTACTGACAAAAATTTCCAACCCCCGCGCGAGGCCGGCCGAATACCCGAGTTAGCCAGGAAGGCTCCAAGCTCAGCGAACATGAACATTCCTACAGAATGTTCAGGTAGATGAATGAATATTAATGGTATTTAGGTAATAGACAGCCGGTGCGTAGATACCACAGATTAGCTCGCATGTGGCACAAGCGCACAGCGCATAACATCGACGTAAGAATATTGCGCCGTGCCGCTAAGCAAGCACCGCGCCGCCGACCACAAGCTCAATGATTTCAAAGGTGTTTATATGATTTAGTTAGAAAAAGGGTTCAGACTTTAGTCTTAAGTCTTTGAAATCATTAGACCTATTATACATCTACTACTATCTAATATTAAATTTTATATATATATATATCCATGAATGTTAACATGCACCCTCCTCCTAGGAGTATGCCATTATCTTCCTACCCCTCCCCCAGGGGTAGGTACATTATTTTATACCCTAACTCTCTGGAATTTGACCATTAAATGCATTAGTTGTATTAGTGGTCTAACATATTTCAGTATTTTCAGTTACTTGCACGGAGTTTGAACTAATACAAATTAATAAATTTCATCTACATAACCTGTATTAGCTGTGTTAGACCTGCGACAACCAGCCACATTACCCCCCGACGGGGGGAGGCATTTATAGAGGCTGCAATCAAAGGGAGTCCTGCCATGCTTACCGACGATGAACGTAAGATACTGAACGATTATCTGGTCAAATCCTTCGAAACGGCTTCCGATCTCAACTTGTTCCTGGTCGAAACAGTCTGGCCGCGTTACCGGGTCTCGCGTATCCCGGCTCTCAAGGTTCACCCTCATTATGTCACACTCGGCGGTGTTCCCATCCCGCTACGCGATATCGTGCAACTCGCCAGGGAGCGCGCCGTCGTGCGCGACACGCGGTCCGGTCAGACCGTACGCCTCGAGGCGCACGGCCGCGATAGCATCGTCGCATCGCCCCACTTGACAACTTAATCATGTTCGCTACATTCAATGGGCGCCGGACATCGGCGCCCACGGAGGGTTTCAAAATGGCCGCTTATCTCGAAAAGTCCGACGTTCTCGCTGTCCGCCGCAATCCGCTCTACTGCCACAAGCATGGTCTGCAGCAAACCGCGACCGGATACGGCCGCAGGCTTGCCACGGAGTACCAAATACAGCTGCACGACAAACGCTGGCGCCGCGTCTACGTCTGTCAAATCTCCAACGCAGGCACAGCTTACGTTCTCGTGACCGGCGATTGGCGCGTCGTTTCCGACTACGGCGATGTCGCCAAAATGCTGAAACAAGCCGCATGAGGATTTCGCGACGGGTGGCCGGTGCGGCCACCTATCGCGGCATTCTGCCGCTCAAAGGAAAACCACCATGGCACACAATCTCGACACCTCCACCGGCAAGCCCGCAATCGCGTTCCGCGGCGATCGCAAGGACATCTGGCACCGGTTCGGTGACCAGCATCAGTACGGATGGACGATTCACGACTGGCAGAAACATGCCGGACTCGATTGGACGGCCATCAAAGTTCCGGCTCTGGCCGACATGTCGGCTCTCGACATGCTGGGCGGACCACTTGGACATTGCCAAGTGGACGGCGATCGCTACGTGGTGCGGTCCGACAATGGCCACGTGCTCGGTCATTGCTCGGACCGCTACCAGCCCGTACAGCCCTGCGAAGTGCTCGATTGGTTCGAAAAGTACTGTTCGGTCGACGGCCGCTTTCAGCTTGACGTGGCCGGCGCCTTGAAGAAAGGCGAGATCATCTGGGCAACCGCGACCTACAACGGCGATCTGATCGTGGCCGGCGACAAGCACGTGCCGCGCCTTCTCATGACCACCACGTTCGACGGGACTGGCAGCACGGTCAACCGGGCCACCATGACCAGGGTCGTGTGCAACAACACCCTGGACTGCGCCCTGGCCGACAAGCAGAAATCCATCGTGCGCACCCGGCATTCGACAAAATTCGATGCCGCGCGCGTCGGCAGCGAACTGGCCACCATCGCCAAGGGCTTCGATGCCTACAAGGCAATGGGCGAGGCAATGGCCGGCCACCACATGGCCACGCAGGACATCTCCAGGTTCTTCAAAGCCTGCCTGGACATCCCGTTTGATGCCAAGCAGACGGACATCAGCACGCGCAAGTTGAACCAATATCAAGAGATCAACCAGAGCTATGGCGCCACGGTGCGCGACGGCGCCGAGCGCAATACCGCGTGGTCGGCTTTCAACGCCTTCACCCGCTACATCGACCACGAGCGCTCTACCAGGGGCGATGGCGAGGCTGCTGAGAGACGTTTCACTTCCAGCGTGGTGGACATGGCCGGAAGCGGTACGGCCCTCAAGGGACGCGCTGTCGCGGTCCTAGAGGGTATGGGTGTGAGTTGGACAAAACCGGATGACGTGGCCGGCATTCTGGCGCAACCCTTGCGTACATCCTTCGATCGCTAAACGTAAAGGTCGAAACCCTCCCCCCGCGAAGGGGAGGGTCGCGCCGTGACGCGGCGCCTGATGAGATCAAGGGAGACAGAACCAATGACCAGAAAACACTTCGAAGCAATTGCGACCATTCTCAGCGAACGGAGCGATCAAGCCGCAGTGCGCAATATGGCGCACGATCTGGCCGCGTACTTCAAGATCATCAACCCGGCCTTTGATACGATTCGCTTTCTGGAAGCGTGTGGTATCGGTACGGGGGTGCGGGCATGATCCGCAAACTGGGCTGGGCACTGCTGGCCACGATCGAACTGGCCAGCATCCTGGGCTTCATTGCCGTGCTGCTGACGTGGATACTGCTGACGCAGGGGAGTCTGCCGATATGACCGTTGCTCAGTACGGCCCGGTCTATCCCGATCTTGGCGCGAGCGTCGCCAAGTTCAGGCGCATCAAGAACCCAACGCGCGAGCAGCGCGCCGCCCACGCAGATGCCATCGAGAAGGCCATACGCGCCAAGCAGCGCAGTGCCTTGCTGGCCTATCCTGGCAAGGTCCGCCGGGCGCGCACCGCCGAGGAGTGGCCAGAACTGTATGAACAAGCTATGAGGGGAAAAAACAGATGACCATTCGGGAAGATCTCATCACCCTGGCCGGCAACACCAGCGACTGGACGAAAGCCAAATCGGTCGAAGTCACCATTTCGGACGATGGCACGAAAATATGGGTCGATGTCGATGGCCGGAACTGCTTTCGCGCCTACAATGTCGAGCGCATCGTGGTCTACGATGGCCGGGGCAGCGATCACGGCGATTCGAGTGCTTGACGATCTTTCCACTGTTCGCTAAGAACGTGCCAGCGTGAGGGGAAGTCTCATGACTATTCAGGACGCACAGAATAAAGCCCGCGAGAGCGGCCCGCGCTTCATGCTTAAATTGGCCGACGCGCTATCGCCGAAAGGCATTTGGTGCGGACCATTCGTCCACGATACCGTAGCAACTTGGCTGTATGTCGGCGATCGTTACGAACCGGACTACAATCCAATGCAGCCACGCGCGCGCAAGCTTCTTGATAGAAGGCTGGCATGAAAGACATGGCGAAGGTTTTCAAGCTGCCTGACTGCGCACTGTCATACGACCCTTCGGGCAGCGTTCAGGAGCGCTGCCCGGCTATCCGGGCAGCGGGTCAGCACATTGTCTACTGGCGCACCCTGGCGCGCGAGGCGGTTGCCGGCGGGGAGGCGTGGGCTGACGATACGCGCAAGCTGAAAGCCGCGATTGCCAAGGCCATCACGGCTTTCGACATGTACGTGAAGCAGGATTTCAATGGTTTTGCTTTCAACCGGCTGAAAGAGCAGATCAATCTTTTGAGGATTCTGACAGATGAAGATCTCGATAGAGGTAATCCCCCACAAAGACCAGCGGTATGACACGGCCGGCGATTGGCAGTTTCATCCGGAGGATTCGAAAGAACTGACGGACGGCTGGCTGTCAATTCGCGTGTCCGATACCGGATACTGGAAGTCGAACATGCTGATTGCCGTGCACGAACTGGTCGAAGCGATTCTGTGCAAGGCACACGGCGTGTCCCAGGAAACTGTGGACAAGTGGGATATGGGTACAGGCAAGGCGCTGCAAGAGCCGGGCAATGATCCGCGGGCGCCGTATCATGCCGAGCACGTAGTGGCCGAAGGGGTCGAAGCCATCGTGGGCAGCCATCTGAAGATCGAGTGGCTGGAGCATACGCACAATGTCTGGAATCTGGAGTTGCCGGATGATCTTAAGCGCAGTTCTGACCTTCCCAGCGAACGCACTGGAGATTAGCCAGGACGCCTATTCACCCGTGCAGTGGGTACCGCCTCCCGGGACCTATATGCCTATCCCGCCGCCACGTCCTGACTATTACCGGGAGTGGCAGCGATGGGGTGGCCGGCCGGCGCCTTACCCGCCGTATCCCGGGCAGGCGCCGCGATGGTGCCGCAACGTGTATGGCCAGCTGGTCAGGTGCTGACATGTGGACAATCTGTTACATATTTCTCACTTTGGCCATCTACGCTGTGATTTGTCTGTGGTGGTTTCTGTGAAAATCTTCACCATCGACTACGAAACTTATTTCGATGACGAGTATACTCTTAAGAAGCTCACAACTGAAGAGTATATCCGCGATCCGCGTTTCGAAGCGCATGGTGCTGCCATCTGTGACGGAGAGACTTCCACATGGCTAACGACAAGAGAATTAAAAGAGCAATTCGAGACTTGGAGTACGCAGCACACGCAAGTCTGCCTGATAGCGCATCACGCACACTTCGATGGGCTCATTACGTCTCACCATTTTTCATACTGCCCGGCGCAGTGGGTGTGTACTTTATCAATGGGGCGGGTTGTTTTCGACTCCGGTTTGAAACTGGGACTTGGCGATTTAGCCGAGCGGTTTGGACTGAGTCCGAAGACGGTACCATACCAGGAAATGAAGGGTAAGCGATGGGGCCAGATGAGTTCGACTTTGCAAAAATCAATCGCCGGCAGCGCGTGTCACGACGCGAGCTTAACGCATACTATCGCTGGGTACATGCTGGCCGGCCACCCCATTGTCCCGTACCTCTTCCCTGTGTCCGAGCTCCCCGTGGTCAGCCTGACGGTGAAGATGTTCACCGAGCCCTGCCTAATCGGCGATCTCGATCTTCTCGGACAGGCGTGGTCGGCAGAGGAAAAAGCTAAGCAGGATTTGTTTGTGCGCTTAAGCGATGTGCTGCAGTGCAGTCTCGTCACACCCGAACGCTTGCGCAAGGATGTAGAATTTGCAGCCATGCTTGAAGTGCTCGGTATCGAACCGGAATGGAAGACCACGGCGAAGGGAAACGATAAGTACGCATTCGCCAAGTCGGATTTCTTCATGCAGGACCTTGTCACGTCGGACGATCCCGATGTCGCACTCCTGGCCGAAGCCCGCCTGAAAGCCCAGTCGAGCATTTACCAGACGCGCGCCGAGCGCCTGGGGTTCATGGCGACGCGCGGCCCGATGTGCGTCTACCTCGCCTATGCGGCCGCGCATACGCGGCGCTGGGGCGGGGGAGACAAGGCGAATTGGCAGAATTTTCCGAGAAGCGACCCGGCTAAGCCGCGGAAAGGTGCTCTGAGAAGGGCAATCAAGGCACCATGAAGCTGGGCAAGATCGACCTCAGCCAGATCGAGTGCAGAATCCTCAACACGATAGCGGGACAGCATGACATCGTCCGGAAATTCAGAGACGGAGTGGACCTTTACAGTGAGCTGGCCACTCAATTCTATGGATTCCCTGTCGACAAAAGCAAACCAGCTGAACGAGGAACTGGTAAACAGCTTGAGCTATCGTGCGGATACGGCGCCAGCGGTCCCACGATTGTACGCACCGCTCGGTCCGAGACTTACGGTCCGCCTGTATATCTCACAGACGAGCGCGGGCTTGAAGCGCGTGATCTCTATCGAAGAACACATCCCGCCGTCGTGAATCTGTGGGATACCGGCAAGGTGGCTTTGCAGGTCCTGCACAGCGGCCAGGACTGGAATTGGCCGGGGGTGCCGTGCCTGACCGTTCATGACCACCGGATTTTCGGACCGGACGGGTTGTGGCTTGATTACTCGTCGCTTGAATACACCGAAAGCATGGAGTGGCGCCATCGCGTGCGTAGCGGGTACCGCAAGACCTACGGTGCGCGCCTCATTGAAAATATTGTGCAGTTCCTCGCCAGTATCCCGATCCGGCGGGCACTGGTCTACGGTGCTGAGCTGGGACTTCGCATGCCATTAACCGTTCACGACGATGTTTTCTGCTTGACCGAAGATAGCGAACAGGGTAAAGAGAAGTTCATGAAGCTGGTCGCTTTCATGCAAAAGCCGTTGGACTTCCTGCCTGACTGCCCGATCGGCGTGGAATACGAGCTGCTCGATGCATTGGATAAGTGATCATAGGGCCGGCGGCATGGGAAGCCCCAATCTTGGGGTGTCTGTCTGCGCATAAGCTGTCGAAAGTGGTCCAAGCCACGTCGCCCTGTGCCTCCCAGCCCCACCCAGTAGCCCCCGGGGCTGGGAGGTTTGAATATGGAACCGCTTCTTCCCGAACTGCCGGTCATCCTGAGCTACTCCAACTTAAGTGACTATCTGACCTGTCCAAAGCGGTTCTTTCATAAGCACGTGGCCAAGGACATCCCGCACGAAACGAAGTCAGCGGCACAAACCAGCGGCACAAAAGTTCATGAGGCACTGAAAAAGAGGTTGAAGATTCGCGAACCGCTTCCCGAAGAATTCAGGCAGTACAAGGAAGTTTGTGCCACGGTGGAGAATCATAACTCAATCAAACACTTGGAGATAAAACTTGGTGTGTATTCCGATGGCCGTAGCTGTGACTTCTTCGATCCTGCTGTTCGCCTGCGCGGTACTCTTGATCTGGCGATGCTCAACTCACCCACGGCTTTGATCCTCGACTGGAAGACCGGAAAGCCTTGGGAAGACCCGTTCGAGCTGCAAATTCAGGGTCTGCTTCTCCAGGCGCACTATCCGGATTTGACTCTGGTCACAGGCTCCTATGTGTGGCTGCGAGAAGCCGGGCGCGTCGGCCCGCTCTACAGACTGAATGCCGCGGAGACCTGGGGCAAGGTCTGCGATCTCGCTGCGTCGATCGCGCACCGTATCAAGGCCAACAACTGGCCGCCGGATGACGGGCCGCTCTGCTCATATTGTCCGGTCCCCAAGATCGTCTGTTCATTTAGGAGGGACCCGAAATGAAAATCGCCCGTATGTTCGTCAAACCCGATGGCCGTGTATGTGTAGACATCCCCCTGGCCGAAGGGCAGGACATGAATCAGGTCGTCATGATGGCCCGCACCGATGGTGTGCTGTACAACGCCTTCAATGCGATCCCGTGGGACTCGATTCTGTGGGCAACGACGATTGACGTACCTGATAACCAGATGGCATCGGCCAAAGTCGTGCCGTTCAATCTCAAGACTGACCCGCCGAAAGGTGCTGCGTGATGCTCGCTATTCTCAGACAAGCTAATATGATCCGCGATAAAGAATGGGACCCTGAGTGCAAACTGGACCTGTCCTTTTTCGGCAACGAGCTGGCTGGAGAGACTGGCGAAGCCTGTAATGTAATTAAAAAGCTTGAACGCGAGCGGTTAGGATTGCGCGGTAGCCGCGCCACGGTCGCGCAACTGGCTGAAGAACTGGCTGATGTGGTCATTGTTGTCGATTTGATTGCTAGCCGATTAAACATTGATCTATCCTATGCAATCGAGCAAAAGTTCAATGCGACTTCAGCAAAGGTCGGGTTGAAGACGGTGATCTGATGGTAACTGGCACTTCACCCCTTCGCGGCCCGCTGCGCAAGCGCAATTCCCATTTGTGGGAACGCGACGAGCGCGACTGGTATGTCGAGCCTGAGTGGTGTTCCGAACGTCTTTTCGAAATGGAGAAGTTCGAAGGGTCGGTCTGCGACCCAGCTGCCGGTTGCGGGCGGATCGTGCGCAGTGCGATCAAAGCCGGTGTACCAGGGTATGGCAGTGACATCGAACCGCGAAGTGAGGATGTGGCCGGACCATTCGATTTTCTCAGCTACCAAGTTGAAGCTATGGCAGCACCAAACATCGTTTCAAATCCGCCTTTCAGGCGAGCCGAGCAATTTGCCAAACTGGCACTTCAAGTCGCGAGTTGCAAAGTCGCCCTTCTTCTTACCGCCAACTGGGTGCAGGGCGACAAGCGCTCGCGCTGGCTGGAGACCACGCCGCTGCGCCGGGTGCTCTACATCACCCCGCGGCCGTCCATGCCTCCTGGCGCCGTCCTGGCGGCCGGGGGGAAGCCGGGCAACGGGACTACGGATTATGCGTGGTACGTGTGGGAGCACAGCTACACGGGCAAGCCTGAGATCGGATGGTGCCGGCGATGAACTGCGATCTGTGGCCGATTGGCTGGGGGATGATCGCATTTGCGGTCATGGGCTGGACTATTTTCAGACATAGCAAGTGGTACGTGGATCGCAAATGAAAACCCAGGAAGGCAAACTGAAGGACTCCGTCAAGCTGTATCTCGACTCGATTGGCGCTTACTGGTTCATGCCTGTCCAGACGGGCTATGGAAGTGCGACTGTCGATTTTCTGGTCTGCTGGCGCGGGAAATTCTATGGAATTGAGACAAAAGCACCGAAGAAGCAGGCGACGCCGAGACAACTGCGAATTTGTGAGAAAATCGAAAAAGCTGGTGGCCGGGCGGTAGTTTCAGATCGACTGGATTTGATAAAGCACTGGTTTGAAAATGTGGCATGACCCGGAAACAAACCTGATCGTCTACGACGTGCAGGACCCGAAGATTCTGCAGTACGTGCTTGAGGCCAAGCCCATCGATGGCCGGTACATTGCCATGCCGGCCAGCTTCCAGAATTTGCAGATCATGCGGTGCCTCGGACACCCGGTAATCCGGCCACTGGAGAATAAATACGACTGGCCGCGGGCGCGAATCATCAAGGACCCGTTTCATGCCCAGGTCGAAACCGCCAACTTTCTCACTGTCCACCCCCGAGCCTGCGTCCTCTCTGACATGGGCACCGGAAAGACTTTGTCCGCGCTGTGGGCTGCTGATGCTCTCATGGCCGACTCCCCCGGTCTCAGGGCTATCGTCGTGGCTCCGCTCTCGACATTGCAGACGGTGTGGGCCTCGGCCGTTTTTCAGCACTTCCTCGGACGGCGAACAGCGGTAATCGTGCATGGGTCGGAGGATAAACGCCTTGAAGCGCTCGCACAGCCTCATGACTTCTACCTCGTTAACCACGACGGGATCAAAGTTGGCGCTAAACTCGATAATAGAAGGCGATTGGAACTCTCCGGTTTTGCCGCTGCGCTGGTATCGCGACCAGATATCCGGCTTACGATTATTGACGAAGTCGGGGCGTTTCGCGACTACCGTTCTCTACGAAGCAAAGTCGCAAGGCTGCTCTTTGGGCCTAGAGATTACCTCTGGCTCATGACTGGCACGCCGACGCCCAACGGGCCGCTCGATGCCTATGGCATCGGTAAGCTGCTTGACAATGCCGGCAACGAGTTTTTCACGCACTACAAGAGCCGGGTGATGCTCCAGGTCAACAAGTGGAAATGGGTTCCGAAGGCGGGCGCGCACGAGGAAGCGCTCAGGATGATGGCGCCTTATATCCGCTTCTCGATCGACGACTGCATGGACCTGCCCGAACTGACCTACCAGGATCGCAGTGTGGAGCTGTCCAGCGAACAGGTCAAACTGCTTCGCGAAATCAAGCGTGACCTGATCCTGCAACTTGGCAAGGGAGAGATCACCGTCGCCAACGAAGCGGCGCTGCGAATCAAGATGCTGCAAATCGCTTCCGGCGTGGTCTACGACAAGGACCACAAGGAGCATAAGGTGGATTGCAGGCCTCGCCTGCGGGCGCTGCGCGAGATCATCGGAGACGAATCGGCCAAGACTATCGTGTTTGCCCCCTTTACAAGTGTAGTGAACATGATAAACTCAGCCTTGAAGGATTTCACCCGGGCTGTTATCCTGGGCGCTACGCCAGTCAAGGAACGTACGCAGATCATCAATGCTTTCCAGCAAGAGAGGGATCCCCGTGTCCTTATCGCGCACCCCGAGACGATCGCGCATGGTCAGACTCTTACGGCCGCGGCCACCACCGTCTGGTTTGGTCCGGTCGACAAGACCGATAGTTACATCCAGGCGAACAAGCGCATGCATCGTCCGGGACAGAACCGACCTTGCACGGTGGTTAATCTCGCCGGATCGTCCTTAGAAGGTGAAGTGTTCCGCCGGCTGGCGGCCAATGAATCGATGCAAGGTTTGATGCTCAAAATGGTGGAAATGGGAATATGAGCGATCTAAAATCAGATTACGAAGGCTCACCGCACATTGGCGAGATTTTCTCGGTGCGCTGCGGCAGCTGCGAAACCGTCCACAGTGGTCCGGCCACTGACGTGTTCGATTACATCCGCCAGCGCGAAGCTGACGGTTGGACGGTACCGATGCCGCCAGCCAATGTTCTGATCAAATGCCCAACGTGCAGGATCAAGTCATGAATGCCGAGACTGTCTTCACTGCTGCCGATATCGTCAAGCGCTATATCGAGCTGCGCAACTTCAAACAGCAACGCGAAAAAGAGCACGAAGTCGAATTGCAACCCTACAAAGATGCAATGATCGCCTTGGAAGGCATGGCCAACCAGATGCTGATCGATACCGGCCAGAAAGCCTTGTCGACCGAGCACGGCACAGCGTTCTACAAGGACGCAGTGTCGGTGACGTGCGAAGATCACGACGCGTTTCTGAGATTCGTCCGTGAAGTTGGCGCATGGAACATGTTGACAAAACACGTCAGCAAGGAAGCCGTCGAGGCGTGGATAGAAGAAAGACAGAAACAGCTTGACGCCATTGGCGAACGCGATCAACTTGGTGAACCGCTCAAAGCGGTACCGCCGCCGGGCGTCAAAGTTGACTATTTCAAGAAAGTCCAATTCCGCAAGAGCTAGGAGGCTACCAGTGAACCAAGTCCCGTCTGTCTTCGCCCGTGCCGGTGTCCGGCTGGTCAGCACGTTTGCGCTGGCCAATCTCGGCCCTGCGATGCACCCGCGCATTAGCATCTTGGGCGGCGCTTTCACCCTGCTCGATGGTGGTGGCAACAAATACCCGGCGCCACTCAAGATTGTCGGCAACATGCCGATGATGCTGGCCGTCATCATCGGTGCCAACCCGCAGAAATCGCAAGTGTACTTCGAAGGCAAGTACGACCCGGAACAGGGGGCACCGCCCACCTGCTTCTCGGATAACGGCGTGGCGCCGTCATCGCGTGCACAGTCGCCGCAGTCAGCTACGTGCGGAGAGTGCCAGTGGTCGCGCTGGGGCTCGGCAGTGTCCCAGATAACCGGCAAGGGCATCCCGGCCTGCTCGTCCAAGAAAAAGCTGGCGCTGATGGTGATCGACGATACGTCCGGGCTCGCCTATGAGATGCAGATCCCACCGGCCAGTTTGCAGAACCTAGCGGCCTACGGTGCGGAGATCGCACAATACTCGACGCCGGACGGTGCCCGCAAGGCGGATGTGTCCGACTTCGTGACAGCCTTGCACTTCGTTGCCGGCAAAACCGGCGAGTTGAACTTCAAGCCGTTCGCATGGCTCGACTCCGTCTCCAGGATCGAAGGCACGCAAGGCTTCTCGGTCGCGCTCGATGCGCAAGGCCAGCCGCTGCCATCGTCCGATGGTGGGCAGGCTATCGGCATGGCGATCGACGAAGCTTGGGAGAAAGAAGTCGTGCACGAACTGGTCGGGATGAAGGACATCCCGTGGACGCCGGTAAGGTTGCCAGCACCGGTCGCAGGGCAGGGACAGCTTCAGAGCCCTTACTCGCCACCAGTCGGCGTCCGGCCGGCCACCCCGGCACCGCTTTTTACCACTCCAGCACTACAGCATCCCGCGATGGCACCTGTCGAGCAGCAAGGACAGGAACAAACGCGTAGGCCGCGGAGAGTGGCACCACCGGCAACGAATGTTGTGCAGCATCCGGCAGCGCAGGTGCCCGCAGGGCAAGCAGAAACGGTTCCACCGTTTTTGCGACCGCGTGCCAACACGGCGGCCTCTGAAATACTGGCTGACAAGCAAGGCCCAGGACCGAACTTCGGCATGGCGCCGGCCGGACCGCCGCCCACTGGACTGAAAGCAGCAGTCGACGCGGCATTTTCGTTAAAGACTTGAAGGTGTTGAATGACAGAGTTCACACGGAAGTTGAAGTGGTGCAAGCGCCGTGCAGGATTGACGACGGCCGATCTCGCACATTTCTTTGGGCGCCTGCACCGCACCGTGCAAGAATGGGTCGTCAATGACCGGCAGCTGACCGGCGCACGGCGCGCAGAGACGCTTCGAAACCTTGACCGGCTTGAAGTCTACATCCTGCACGGTCAAGGTTTTCCCATCCCTCTCACGCTGAGCACGCGATACCGGGCGACATACATGCGCTTTCTCGGGGAGGGACGCCTTGCGCGGGCTCGAATTTTTGCAGCTGATCCTCCCGGACGAGGGGCTTTTGGTAGGATTCGCGAAGAAGGACGAACAGCGAAGGCAGCAAGCATTCACAAGTCTAGAAAAACTGATCGGACGGCTGTCGAGACTTGATGCTGCGGGCTGGGATGTCTACCACGCTTGTGCATCATTTCGCGAACAGAAAATCTGGAATGCCAAGCTCAAGAAATTCGAAGTTCGCAGCCATGACAACGTACTATGGCTTTGCTGCCTGTTCCTTGATCTCGATACCAGGGAATCACATGCTGACGCGTTTTATGCGACTCGCGAGGAAGCCTATCTCGCTGTGGTCGCGTTTTGCGCAGTGGCGGGACTTCCGCTCCCAATATTTGTTAGTTCGGGTGGCGGGCTCCATGTATATTGGCCACTCGCAATTAGATTGTCATTGGTGGAATGGCAGTCCTATGCTTTGGGACTTAAGCGGGCGTGCAAGTGCCACGGTCTCCAGGCAGACCCAGCTAGGACTGCTGACGCTTCGTCGATATTACGTACTCCGGGAACAACTCACCGGAAACTCGGTGTTGAAGTCGAGCACGGAGATTTAGTCGGACCTTATCCGATTGAATTGTTCGAACACCTGAAAGGAATAGAAAATGACCGAAATGCCCCCGTGGGAAAAACGCGAGTTGTTGGGAATGCTTCGCCGATCGCGCGAGCAATGTCTAACGTTTACGGGAGTGATACAGGCGACCCAGCACTCGTTGACGGGGCTTGCCGGCAGTGTCGAGGGTTTGTCGCATCGCCTGGAAGATATCAAGAACCGTTTCACCACGCTGCTGTCACCCTCTACGGACACTGCGGACCAGGAGGACTTGATTTCTACAAAGACACAGTACGCGGGAGGCACCCCGACTGGTCAGATGCGTGGGCAGACGACAAGTGGAGCAGATCCCAAGTCTACGGGCCGACGACGTGCAAAAGGTTTGAAGCGCTCAACCCGGGCGGTTGTGACGGGTGCCCGAACAAGATCACCGAAGAAATCACGTCGCCGATCATCCTCAGCCGTGGTTACAGATTCAGTAAATCCGAAAATAAAGTACCAAGTTCAACGATACAAGAAAGGATTCATGCGCAAGGCGATCGGCATAGCAGTCAGCCCGGAATCTACGGACCCGCGAATGCGCCTCACGCTGAAGGACATGAAGCTGAAATAATCCTCCCCGACCCGTTCAAACTGGAAAATAACCAGTTGATTTTTCCGCAGGAAGTCAAAGGTGGGAAGTATGAACCGATCATCGTCTCAGACTTCCCCATCTACCTGTCCGGTGTTCACGCGGGCGAAACTGATGTTCATAGCCAGCGCTATGTTTTTCAGCACCACCTGCCGCATCACGGATGGTCTCCCATCGCGCTCGATGCCAGTGCCTTATGGAACGGACTTGGCCTGCCACGCCTCGCGAGTGGCGGCGCGCTTATTCGGGACGCCAAGCTCTTTGTGCGCTTCGCCCACGACTCGGTACGTGATTGGAACAAAGCGAACAAGATGAAGATTCTCTACGAGCAGTGCGGATGGAAGGACGACTATCACTCGTTTCTGGTCGGGCATCGGCTTTACAAATCAAACGGGACGGTCATCGAAGCAATCGGCAACGATGAGCTGGCCACCCGTGGCCAGTGGCTTGGCCCGGTGCCCGGCGGCGACGTGCGCAAATGGGTAACGACGACCAGTGCACTGATCCCGCCCGATCACCACGCAGCGATCTTCGCCATCCTGTGCAGCTTCGCGGCGCCGCTGATGGCCTTCCACCCCAAGCAGGAAGGCGGAACGATTCTCTCGCTGCTCTCAACGATGTCGGCCAAGGGCAAGACCACTATCCTGGAGATATGCGGCTCGGTGTGGGGCCTGATGCGCGGACTGGAGATCAAATCCTACGATACCGGACCGTCCAAGGGGCTCGTATTTGCCACGCTGGCCAATATCCCGGTGATCTTCGATGAGCTGGCCACACTAGCCAAGAAGCAGCACCCCGAACTGCTAGCTGAGTTTGTCAACATGTTCTCGCAGGGTACCGACAAGCTGCGCGCTTTGCAGCATGGCCAAGGCATCCGGCACACTCAGGGCGGCTGGCTGACGGTGCTTCTGACGGCTTCCAACCACTCGATCATCGACCAGCTCGGCGCCACTTCGCGCCTGAGCGACGCCCCGGGCATGCGAGTACTCGAATTGCCGGCAGCGTGGAACAAGCTGTTTAACGTCGTCGAGGGCGAGAAACTGCGCAACGAGCTGTTCGTCCATGCCGGCCATGCAGGCGAGAAGTTCATCCAGCACTTGTTGCAACCAGAAGTAATGGCCTTCGCGCGCCGGGCAATCGAGACCTGGACGCGGGATATCTGGCGGCAGCTGAACTTCCGCCCCGAGCATCGCTTTCGCGTCCGCTTAATCGCCGCAGCTGCCGTGGCCGGGGAGCTGCTGCGTCAGCTTGGGCTGTTGCAATTCGACCTGGAGGCGACGATCCGCTGGGTTATCGAGCAGCTGGGGGGCGTCCAGGGGCGCGACGATGCGCGCGAGGTCAGCGGCCGCGCTGCGCTGGTCGACTACCTCTCAGTGCACACCGGCAATGTCCTGACTGTAGAGAACTCCTGGATCCCGGGTCAGGCCCGGATCAACCCGCTGCCATGGCAGATGCCGAAAGGCCGGTTGATGATTCGCTACGAGACCAAGCCTGAACGCCTGCTGACGCCCGTGGCGGAATTCAAACGATTCGCCATCGAGCAGGGCTACCCCTACGCAGAGATGCTGGACAACCTGCAAGTCAGCGGTATCGTCAAGAATGCGCGCAAGCTGGCCACGCTGTCCGCGGGAACGACTTTGCCCGGCGGGCAGGCGCTCTGCCTGGAGATCGACATGAACCATCCGGCCATGTCTGGCGTGGCCCGACTTGTGGAGAACCAGAATGACGAAACCTCTAGTAGGTCTGTGGCGAGACAACCTAGAGACGCCTGAAGGCAAGTATCTCGTCAAACGTCGAGATGGGACGATTGTCGAGTGGCCGCATATGACTCTAGGCGCGCGCGACCCTTGTTCGCCGGCTGCATTGCGTGCCTACGCAGCTAAAGCCGCCGAGCTGGGGATGAACCCTGCCTACGTGAAAGGTGTTGCCCAGTTAGCTGACGAATGGGAAATCTATCGGGTCGAGCACGGTGAGGGCGACCCAGATCGTGGCCGGCACCGCGTCGATGATCCAGTTACGATCGCCGAAATGCGCAAGGGGAGGGGTGTGTGATGCCATTGAAGATACCGGCGCCGCCGCGGGAAAAGTTTGAGCTGCCATTTACGGGCAATTCGCATATCGATTATGGACCGCACTCCACGACGCACACGCGCATCATCGCACATGCGCTTCGCGAGATGTCGGATGACGAGCTGACGGACTTGGCACAGGCAATCAAGGGCAAGCGGCCAATGCGTGTCTTCACCGTCGAGACGCTGGCAATCTGGTTGCGCGCGTGGGCGATCACAAATCTAGTTCAGGATTAGCCGCGCGAGCCCGGCGAATTTCCTCCAGAATAGATGGCAACATGTCCAGCTCGCGACGGCGCAGCGAGCGATCCTCGACGCGCAGCGTCCCGGCCAGCATGGCCCGGCCGGCGCGATCGCGAGCGCGTAGCCACATCGACCACTCATCGCGCGGATAGACGTGCAGTGGCGTGTCGAGCACCCAGTGGCAGTGCTCCAGATAAAGACCAGTATTGAGGGCTAACTGTTCGGCTGGCTTGAGTAGGTCAAACCGCTGGCGTACCCCATCGCTTGCAGGGTAGGCAACTGCTTCGACAGTCTCAAGCCGATGTCCGTTCGATACATCGGCGAACCCGGCATCCGCTTCTTGATCCGCTCCAGGCGCTTGTAGACCTTGCCCCGGGCGTCCTGCACCGTCGCCCCCAGCGATGTCATCACCAGTACGTAGTCGCCGGCCGTCATCAGCGTGGGCATCTTGATCAAGGCCCCAGCGGCTTCGCAGTATGCTTCCCCCGCCATCATCTCGCACGGGTGCAAGTCTTTCATCAACCCGGGCGTGACGCCGAGGAGCGGTATCCCGACCACTTCCTTGCGGGTCAGACGCGAGTAGGGATAGTCCGGCACGGACAGCACGACTCCGATTGCCAGCTGGTCGAGAAAAAACGGACGGGCGTCCTTCCCCGTCGCCAGATCGTACAGCCACTCTACCGGGTCTCCGCGTAGCAGAGCGCACTGGAGCTGGAACGCCGGCCAGCCCAGGCGCATGGTGAATTCAAGCGGCCAGGGTTTACCCTTTGCGTCGATGATACAGTTGACCGCGACATCGCCTACATAATTCAGCTTTTCGAGCTGTTTGGTCAAGGGCACAAGGATCTTGTTCGCCAGCTTCGATGCGCGTACATAGCGCAGCACGGTGCCTTGCTCGCCCGTAGCGGGACCGCACTCGCCATTCATCAATTTCTTGAATTCGAAACACTCTTCCCAGCCAGCGTTCCAGCCATGCGGACCAAACCAGCCAGCGGCGCCCATCTCGATACCTGGTATAAACTCTTGCAGAATGAAGCTCCCCTTGAGTTTATCCGCGCCCTTCCACCGTTCGAGCATGTAGACCATGTCGTCCGGCCCCGAGGAACAGTAGGAAAGGGCTTTGTCTGCGTTGGCATCGTCGCACGGCTTGCTGACGAATCGCCCCATCGTCTTTTTCACAAAGCTGATCGCATCGTCGTAGGAATGAAATTCCTTGGAAGTCGCTATGTCGATGCCCGCCTTGCGAAAAACATCCTGACCCAGCTTCCGGTCCAATTCCCAGCTGGCTGCTTCCTGCGAGGGGGCGACAATAAGACCTCCTTCTTTGCGATGCTGATCGAGATCTCGGAGATAAAGCGAATTATCGGTGCAGACAATCAAGTTGGCCCAGCGCAGCCACGGCTTGTGATCGGCCACTACCTCACAAAGTCCGCGCCCAATATGCTTGGTCTTTTCGTCCTGACGAATAGCCAGTTTTACTTCATGTCCTGCGTTCTGGGCACGGATCGCCAGATCGAGCCCGTGACCGGGCGGGTCGACAATCAGTAGTCTCACAGCCTCGCCTTTGCCAGCCGCTTGTTGCGCGTGTACCGTGCCATATCATGTGCTTTGAACATTTTGCACCATCCTCCTGGTTTGATGGCGCCGTGTACGATCGCGCATGTCTTCCGGTCAATGTAGTGCACGCAAGCTGAACAGTGTTCTTCGATCGTGCCCTTGTCGGTGTAGGCGACTTCCGTCTTGGAAAACTTGGTCACAGCTTAGTTCGTCCCGTCACGCCGCGGCCTCCGCGCCCAGGCGTCCGGCTACTGCCTTTTGGTGGCGAACCGGGTATATCGACGTGCGGGGTGAAGTACTCGGTGTCGAAGTAGCTCCCGCCTTTGTGGCCACTCTTGTTGACGATGAAGCCGTTTTCGATTTGCCGGATCGACATGCGCAGCGTGTCGCGCTCGCGACGCGGCGATTCGACCGCAGAAGGCCCGTCATGAACGATCCTCACCGGAATTGGTTTCTGTTTCTTGCTCATTGCGGGCCTCCATATCGTTGCTCCTGCCCACCGTCTTTAGCACGTTCACGATCGATGTTCCTACCGACCAGCGATGAAGGCGTAACAAGCTGGCCTTGAGTCGAAGGGTCAGGCCCCCTTCCCTGCGGCGCCCCACTCCGCACGCCTTGTGCCAGGATGAACTGCTGCAACACGCTCATGGTACTGCGGGCGCGCACCGGATCGACGCGGACTTCATCGGCCAGCAGGTGCAGAATGCGCGGGTGGTCGGCAACCCAGCCGGCAATCTGCTTGGTTATGTACTTGCTAACCGCAAGCGGATTCAGCCACAGACCGCCTTTGATGCTGGCCGCGGCAAGCGATGTGCCCATGTCACTTGACGCCGATTCAGGAAACAGAAAACGCGCTTCCTTGGCCAGCATCCGCATATCATCGGCCAGTCCACCGGGAAATAGAAGTTCCTGCTGGCGCGGCGTAAATGCCCGCAACGCGCGGTCGATCGCTTCGCCCGCAATGGTCTTGTCAAGCGATTTGCGCTGGATGATCGACGACGCAAAGAGTTTCTGCATCGCGTGGCGGCGGATTGTCTGCCACGCGGGCGATCTTTCTCCGAGCGTGTGTGCAGCGGCTTCTGTGACTGCTTCTCGTCCCGGCCGGGTAATTTGCGCCAGCGCGGCATCGACTTTCATCGGTGAGTTGGATACGAGTCCACCGAGCGGATTCTGCTGGACGAAGATATCGGCCGCTTGCCGTGCCGCCACGGCTTCGCGCAGGAGCTGCGTGATGTCGGTCGGATCGCGCAGCGCCGTCGCATCTACGCGACCGTCGAACGCAGCCAACTGTGTGGCATAAAGTCGCAGTTCTGCCAGCGTATCGGGCGGATAGGTAGCGGCAAGCAAGCGGTGCCGCTGGTCCAGCAGTTTTATCAGGCTCTGGCCATCGACCACCATCATGCTGCGATCGTTCCACGTCGCGGCCTGATGTAGCATGGCATTGAGATCGGCCTGCACCACCCGGCGCCGCATGTCCACAGGCAGCATGGTCAGAACTTCGCGCGCGAGGTTCACGTTGTCCGGCGTCATGAACAGGCGCGTGACGGTTCCCGGTTCGGGCACGATCCCGGATCGCAGCTCCTGCACGACGCGATTTATGCTCCTGTTGTTGAACCTGCGGATGCCTTCGCGATACAGCGTGTCGACCCGGCGCAGCGACTGCGCTGCCTGCTGCCCCGTAGTCCCTTCGGCACTCTGCATCGCCCGGTCGACTGCCCCGGCCATGAGACGGTAGTGATGCGGCGTGATCCCTTGCGCTGCCACATCGGATATCTCGCCATGCTCCCGGAACACGGTACGCAGCGCATGAGCCTGCTCAAAAGTGAACGGCTCGTTTCTTCCTACCAGTCCGCGAATGATTGGCGGTACAGCCTGGGGAGGCAGAAGACTGACGATCTGGCGAGCCTGCTGATCGATAGAAACGGGAGGTACTATAGGGGTGTCGCCGGTCATGCGATCAACAGCCCGGTAGGCGTCGGACATCTCGCGTCCGAACTGCCGGCGGCGCGTCACGATCGCGTCTGCAACACTTTGCCCCAAGCTGGCCGGCGCGCGCGACAGGCTCTCCAGCACGCGCGTATGGTGATTCAGCTGCCGTTCAGCTTCATCGCGCGATGTGTTGGCAGTCTGTACCAGTCCTTGGTGCGCCCGCTGCGCTTCGCTGGTTATCGCCTCCCCAGCCGTCCGTGCCGACATCCTGGCCGATGTGTCGCCAACCTCGTTCATGAACTGCTCGACTTGAGGCGGCGCCAATCCCTCGTTGGTCAAGACACTGCGCATGCGACTGTTGAGGTAAAGGATGTTTTTCTGCTCAGCAGCACTGCCTCCAGGACCGGACAGGATATCACGCAGCTGCCGCTTGTACTCTAGCGAAGTCGCCCCGGGCGCGTAGGAACCGATCGGCGGCACGGCGCCGCCGGCAGACAGGTCCCTGGCCATCATGCTACTGGACGGCGTGACGCCGCTGAATCTCTGCAGTGCACGCTGCAATGGTGCTTTGAGCGTCCGTACGGCTGGACCGGCACCCTGCAAAACACCCGCGATCGACCCTTCAGTAGCCATGCTACCAACGACTTCGGCAGGCTTCTGGGCAAACGTGCCCATCGCCCATTTCGTAAGCTGGTCAAGGCCCTTGCCGGCCGCCGCCCCGGCCATGGCGCCCGGGATACCGCCGCCAGCGGGGAAAACCACTTCGCCCCCGACGGCGCCCAGCGTGGCGCCAGCGGTTGCGAAAGGCGAGGCCACTATTCCAGAGAAGAAATTCCTGAGCCCGCCGCTCAACCCCTTGGGCAGAACAGCGACCCGACGACTGGTCGTTTCCAACGGCATGCCATGGTGACGGGCTGCAATTTGCTCGAGCGAACCTGCTTTGGAACTTGGCACGTCTTGCCTGACCCACCACTGGTCGAAGCGGTCCTGGCCGAAATTTCCCCGGCCATATGTGCGCTCAAGCGTCTTGTAGGCTTCCGTGGGATTTTGCGCGCCTTGCAGCTGCGCGCGCACGGAAAAAGGCGCCCCGGTACTGTAATCGATATCAGCCTCTTCCTTTTGAATCAGTTGCCGGCCACGATCGAGCAGCTTGTTTTCGACGTCCGGGTCGGATGAAGCCGGCCGGTCGGAAAGAATTTCCCAGCTACCCGCACCTGTCTGTGGAGAAGCTGGCTGAACAGGCGCCTGAAAACCCCTGGCAGGACGATCGGAGAGGATTTCCCACTCGGCCATCACTTATCTCCAAATATTTTCAGGAATCGGGCTAATTCGGCAGGATCGATGTCTTCGGGTAATTGCATGGATTTCAGTTGCGGTAATGAGGGCGTGCGTTCCTGGCTGGCTCTATAGCCAAACGGCGTATTCTGACTTTGCAGTCCCAGAACCCTCGCCCTGCCAGCGATTGCACCCCGAGAGGTTCCCATGGTGCGCGCCGCCTCGTTGTAGCTCCAGCCCTGACCGAGTAACTTTGTCAGTTGCGTATCGGTTTTATCAGTCCAAAATGGGGGTTCTGCTACGTCGCCTGAAGTTCGTTGGCGCGGATTATTTTGCCGCCAGACGCGACCAGCTACTGCTTCCCGGCTGATCCCCAGCTCGTCAGCTATATCCGCAAAACTCTTCCCCTCAGAGCGCATTTGCGTAAGACGGCTGGCTTTTTCAGGATTAGCCCATGCGCTGAGAGGTCTATTGACTCCCCGAGCCATCCCTCCAAAATTGAAGGCGCTGGCCTGTTCTATGTTTTTGGCAAGTATGTCCGGATTGCGAAGAAGCTCACGCAGATAGTCGGCGGGCTTGGTTCCAGGCAGATGCACCGGGTCATATCGCGAAAGGCTGTCCGACCTGTCAGGGACCTGGAAATTGCTGTTGTGGGGGTGGCCCTCCTTCAGAACCCCCCTCAGCGCCTCGAACTTCTACAGGCTCGCCATTGCGCAGAATCCATGTGTGCGTGCTGCCATCGGGATGCCGTATGGTCCGCTCTCTTCCTTCCGCAAGCTTGTCGATCGGTGGAGGCTCCACCGGCTGCTGGCTACTTCTTTGCGCCGGTCGTCCACTGACTGCGCCAGCAGGCGCTTTCGATTGAATGACTTGCTTGAGATACTGCAACGAGTCGATCGCAGCTTTCGGGTCGGTAAAAGTGCTCAAGCCCCGCACGATTTTGTCGATTTGCGCGCGTTCTTCGGCACTGATGCGGCCGACGCCGGCAAGCAGGCGCGGAACCTGTGCTTGCAAGGTACGCACCTTGCTCTCAAACACTGTCGCCCGCGTCTCACCTTCCTGCCCGATAGCGCCTTGCCCCCACTCTTTCCAGCGGTTGAGCATTCCCTGCACACCGGTAACCGTAGTGCCACCTTTCTGGCTGTCCGTAATATCGGAAATGACACTATCGATCTGGTCGATGGCCGATTTACCTGCCACAATCCCAGGTGCCTGTTTGGCAGCAATGCCAGTTTGCTGGCGTTCAGCCGCAGCGCCAATCGCCTTGTCCTGCCTCGCACCTGCGGCCTCAATCCCTCGTTCCTGCCGTGTCCCCGCGGCACCAATCCCGCGCTCCTGCCGCGTTGTGCGTCCCTCTTCGAGAAACTCTGTCAGTTCCTTTCGAGCCTGCGCATTCATGCCGGCGATCTCTTTGCGCGCCTGCGCGGACAGCTCGGCACGCTGTTCCCGCCCGGCTTCCAGCCTGTCGGCGATCTCCAGTCTGGTCTGCGCTGACAGCTGGCCAAGCGTCGTTCGCGTCGCTGCCGACAATTCGGCGCGCTGTTCGCGGCCAGCTTCAGCCTCGCGACGCAGGTCCGCGGCCAGCTCGGCGCGGTAATTGCGCCCCGTTTCCTGCTGTCCCGCGATAGCCCCGCGCTGCCCGATTTGCAACCCCAGCAACTGGTTGTGCTCGCGCCGCAACTCAAGCTCGACATTCCTCCAATTCTGCTGGGACTCTGCATTCATGAGCGGCATGGCCTTGCTGATCGCTGCGGCAAGGCCGGCATCGGAGATGTTCGGGTTTGCCGCCGCAATCTTGCGGCCGATGTCTATCCACATCGACCCAGGCCCAGACGTCATACCGCCGCCCATGCCCTGGGAAGGACCTTGCAGCCGTCCCTGGGGTGACATAGGCGGGGCACCAGCCGGGGGTGCGGCGCCGCCCGGCGGGCCTCCAAAACCACCTGGAGGGATAATCGGACCTGTCAAATTCTGCGGCTGTCCAGCCAGCATGCCAGGATTGACCATACCTGGAGACGGCCCGCCGGGCATTGGCTGAGCATTGGGCATGGTCATCTGAGGGGGCTGAGACCCTCCCCCAGGCGCTTGCCCTGGCGGCTGGAACATCGACGGGGGTGGTCCGCCCATCGGCTGCGTACCGGGCGTAGGACCTCCGGGCATCGGCTGCGCACCAGGGAGCATTCCCGGTGCGCCTACACCCCGCAGCCACTTCCCGAATCCAGATGCCCCTTCAGCCTCGATCTCAAGATTCCGCCGCCGCCAGTAGTCGGCAGCGCCCTGATCGTAGCCCTCCCCGACAAATGCCAGTCCGCCGAATCCCGCCATGGATTACCACGCGCCTGCCAATGGAGTTGCCGCACCGCCGCCCCAGCCGCTGAAGGCATCGCCCCAGCCGGAACCGCCCATGCCCCACTGCTTGCCCCAAGGTGTCTGCCCCATACCGTACATCGACCCGCCGAGCGCCTGACCGTACTGCTGGTTCTGTCTAAACTGCTGCTGTTGCTGCGCCAACGCGAGTTGCGCGGTCTGATTGTTGGCGCTCTGCTGCTGCGTACCGGCCTGGATGTAGTTGAGGTAGTCCTGGATCTGCTGTTGACCGAGTCCCTGCCCCTGACCAGCGAGTCCGAGAAGCTGACTGAGCGCCTGATTCTGCCCCTGGCCGATCTGGCCAAAAACCGAGTAGGGCATACCGGCAGCTTGCAGGAACTGGCCCGGGGCGCCTGCCTGCATGCTGGAGCCCATGCCAATAGCCTGACCACCGCCTTGAAGCGCCTGGAGTTGCCGGCCAAGCTGCTGATTCTGCCAGTCGATGTTGAAATTGCCCAGCGTCTGGCCTTCGACCCCGGCACCGTAAGGCGTCATGTTGACGCCGCGCGCCTCCAGGCCGGCGCGCAGCTGTTCCTGTGTTTGCTGAAGCGAGCGGTTATAAAGTGCACTTCGCGGGTCGAAGCCAGTATTGATCGCCTGCCCGCCAAATCCCATGAGCTGCCCGCCGGCACCGTACTGATTGAGCGCCGCGTTCATGCCGAGCCCGGAGGCCCCACCGGCACCAGATTGGTACATGCTGGCGTAGGGGTTGTAAAATTGCTGTTCAAATATGTTCTGGGCGAACGGCATCGTTTGCATGCCCAGATCGGTCCAAGGCTGCATCCCCTGGATGCCGCTGAAGGCCCCGCCCGCCGCCGCATCGCGGTTGGGCATGTTCCATTGCGGGGGGAGCTGAACGTCGGACGCCTTGCCACCGCCGAACATGCCGGCCAGCGCGCTGGCGCCGCCGACGAGTGCCATGGACATGCCCATCTAAAGTCTCCGTCGCGCTCGATAAACCGGTTTAGGCACACGCATCCAATGTGTCGTGTACACCCACCAGCGATGCCAATGTGCATATTGCCGCTTCACAACCGCCTCCGCATTACGATGTCAGTCGGCTCATAGCCGAGCCGCGCCAGCAGCTTGCCCACCCGGGCGTCCTTGTAGTGCAGCTTGAAGTTGATCGTCGTGATCACGACTTCGCGTTCCTTCAAACCGCTCAGGTTTTCCAGAAACATCTTAACAGGTTGCCAGCCTTTGCGGAAGCGAGGGTGCAGCCAGAACATCTCGGTGTGCGCAAAGCGCGTCGAGACATAGTGGTTGTGCGAACCGACCAGATTGAAAATGTACCCGGCCAGTTTGCCGTTGTAGCGCGCCGTCAGGATGTGAAGAAGCCCGCGCTCGTCGAGAACGAAATAGTTCTCCCAGTCGGGATCGAGCGGCACAGCGTCCTGATCGTGCGCGATCTCGCGATAGTGCAGCCTGAAAAGCGGGCACAGTTCTTCCGAAATCGCGATAAAGTGCTCCCAGCGAAAAGTAAGGTCAGGCCGTGCGCGGACCGAGCGACTTGGGACCTTGGCCGATGGACGAACGTGTTGCATCATCATTGACGCTCCCACCGCCCTTGCCGTCGAAGCCTTTCATCCTGGCCGACGCATCCGGCCACTTGGGCGACTTATTGGTCAGCCCTTTGTGGAGATCAGTGGTCGTCTGGTTGTTCGACTTACCGGAACCGAATTTGTCGTGCATGGGTTACTCCCTTGGGGTGCCATCGGGCTGGCGCGTAATGGCAACGTTGGCCCACATGGCGTTCGACCGATGCGCGCGCAAGATGAAGGTCTTGTCAGGTCCTT
>Ga0209488_10000245_pt1 | contig 43803 bp, 66 predicted proteins | sample Rivendell_Oct201_8_FD_188349 | JGI IMG/M metagenome (GOLD analysis project Ga0209488, IMG submission 188349) | Vadose zone soil microbial communities from the Eel River Critical Zone Observatory, Northern California, USA -... | ecosystem: Environmental > Terrestrial > Soil > Vadose zone >...
GTCGGCGTTGCCCGCGGCGATGTTCATGTGGATCGTTGCGCCCACGACTGGTCGGCTCACTTCGGCACCTCCGTGTGCTCGAGACGCTGCGCGCGGCGAAGGGTAGAGCCTACGCGCTCGCGATGTCCACGATGTTCGTGCGCACCTGCCCCGCGAGCCCGCGCACGATCGCGAGGAAGATCGCGTCCTTGGTCTTCTGCGAGGCCCCGAGCTGTTCGTAGGGCACTAGGTCGGGGTGGAACTTGTTCACGGCGTCCTTGGCCGCCCCGTAGCACCAGCCGGCCTCGATCTTCGCCGCGCACCAGTTTCGGTGCGAGTCGCCCTCGTTCCATTCGGGGTGCGCGATCAGCAGCGCGACGCCCGAGGTGACGATGGCGCGCTCCTGCTCCGGCATCCGGTCCCACATCTGCGGGACCGGATCGCCGATCCCGAGGCAGTAACCGGCGCTCGCGGCGTGCGCGGCGAACGCGATCTGCTCGACCGTGTAGTGCTCCTGCGGAATCGTCATGTACAGCCTCCCGTGCTCGTCGTAGTAGCGCTGCCGGGTGTTGCCGACGTTGCTGGTGATCTTGTCGTAAAGGCAGCGCAGCGAACTCGCCGCCACGATGCCTTCGGGGCGCGTCCCCGCGGGCAGGCTCCGCCACCAAGAGTGATCCGGCAGCGGAACCTCGACCGCGCGCGGGACGTTCACGGCTACCCGGTCGCCTGGTCCGGCTCGATCAGCGCCGGCTCGCGCAGCGGGGTCACGGGGTCGGTGCCGGGATCGCCGGGCGCCGCGGGCGGCTTCGACTCGGTCGCAGCAGCCACGCCCGCCTCGAGGTTCCCGATCGCAGTCATCAGCGGTGCGCCGCCCAGCGTCTCGAGCGCAGGGGCTCCGGCTCCCACCACCGCCACCGCCTCCACGTCCCCGGCCGAAACCCCCACGATCGCCTTGCCGTCCGCCCGCATCAGCGTCAGGAAGTCGCCCAGGTACGTCCCCGCGTTGATCGTGCCGCTTTTCACCATTACGCGCAGCTGGAGTGCAGCCATCGTTCACACCTCCGTGTCGGGTTTCCTCAGTTTTTCGATCCGAGCGAGCAGGTCGCTTGCGCTCTCGTTCACGATCCTCTGGAAATCGGCGCCGGCGATCTTCTCGTTGGCGTCCGCGAGCCGCATCATCCGCGCGCGGCCGTCGTGCACGCCGAGCATGTGACCCTTGTCGTACGCCTCGCCGATCTGCTCGTCGACGAAGCCGGGGTTCGAGAAGTTTCGCATGCGCCACCACGCCTCGCGAGCCCACGCGACGAGATGGTTGAGCGGAAACGGGTAGCAGACCACGAGGTCCGAGTACGACTTGCGGTAGGACAGGCCGTAGCCGCGCGGGAGGAGGTCGCACGGGCCGATTTCGCGTCGCAGGCTCACCCCGTCACCTCGCCGCCACGTAGCGGTGCCCCGGGCGTCACCAGGAAGCGGCCGTGGTTCACGTTCTGTGCGTCCGGGTCGGCGAGCAGCCCCATCCGACCGCACCGGCAGCACTGGCGCTCGACCTCGAACGTCGTGCGCCCGCCGTGACCGGTGAGGCCCCCGCGCCCGGTGGCGTGCCAGCAGTGCGCGCCGTCGGGGCGCTCGGGACAGGGCGGAACCTCGACGCTCATCACGGCGCGAACTGCCCTTCCGTGCCCTCGAGCGCGATCGACGCGTTCGCCGTCATCACCGCCTCGCGCACCTTGCGCAGCGCCGCGCTCCGATCCGCCGAGCCCGGGCAGTTATCCAGGATCACGCTCGCCAGCGCCTTGGCCGCCACCCGCACGCGGTCGTAGCGCACCGGCTGGTCGTGGTCGGGAACATGGTAGCGGAACGTCTCGTCCAGCCACTCGGACTGCTGCTGCGTCAGCATCGCGTGCCTCCGTGAGAAGTGCGCCAACCGCCCGAGGTCACGGGACCGGCCGCGCCCCGGGCCGGCGTCGGCGTGCTACGCCGCGCACCCTACGGCCCCCCGTTCGCGCGCGCAAGCCTATTCCGCTCGTTCCGCCGCCCCGCCTTCGCCGCCTGCTCGCGCGAATCCTTCCCCGACTGCTTCGAGCTCGACCCCCGCAGCTCGTCAGGTGCCACTGCGCACACCACGGACAGCGGTAGGGCGTCATCAACCCCTGCTTCCCGCGCCGCCGCAGGTGCGACTTCGCCTCTCCCCGCGAGACGAACAGCGCCTTGCCCGCGCATCCTCGCCGCCACGCCGCATGCACGCTCACCGACCGGGCTCGAGCGCCGCCTTCGAGTCAGCCGCGTCCAACTGTCGGGTGATGCACGCGAGCAGTGACGAGATTCGCGACCAGCCGCAGGCGCGCACGCAGTCCGGGCACCAGGTCACGACGACGCCGCGCCGGTAGAGCTTCGCTTCGATCTGCGGGCGTCGGTACGGCGGGTCGCCGTAGAGCTCCGCGACGAAGTCCTTTCCGCACAGCGAGCAGACCGGCGCCTGTGCGCGCTCCCGCAGGTCCGCGTCCGGCCACCGGCGCGTTCCACCATCCCCCGTCAGCACGGCTTGCCCGCGTCGATCGGCGCCCACGCCAGCGGCACCGTCACCGGTGTCCCGCCCAGCGCCGCCTTCCGCGGGTACGGTCGCCCCCACCGATCCAGCACCCGCGAGCCGCAGAACGTCCGCTGCACCTCGTCCAGCCGCCCCAAGCTCGCCACCATCTCCTCGCCCAGCGCCCGCGCGCGCCCCTGCTCCGCCTCCGACAGCCGATTCCACGGCGAGCACACCCCCGTCAGCATCCCCCACCTCCCCTTCGTTCCACGTGAAACGTCTCGGCGGGGCGCCCTCGGATGCCCTCCGCCACGTCGAATGCCCGCACCGGCGCTTGGCCGAGCGGAACACCCCGCCGCGGGCACTCTACCCGCCCCGCCCCCCCTGCTCCTACCTCCCTCTACTCCCCAGCCCGGAGTCCCACGGGCCCCGAAGTTATCAGTAGCCATGCTCGAGGTAGCGTGCCCCAGGAGTCCCGCCGGGCCCCGCCGGAGTCCCCCAGCGCCGTCCCGAGGGACCCGCCGGGGACCCGCCGCCGCTCCCGGAGGACCCGCGCGCCGTCTCGCCGCCCCCGCTCGGTCCGCACAGGCGCCCGCTTTCCGCTCGCCCGCGCCGTCCCGATCTCCCCCGGGGAGTCATAGGCGCCCATACCCCCCTCCTGAACCCGGCACGGGGCCCCACGCCCGGGGGCGCCCGCCCGGGTACACGCTCGCGCCCGCGTCGTCGTCTTGCGCAGGGGCGGCATCGTCACGGGCCCAGCCGCCCGCCGTGTCCTCGGTGCTCGCCCCGGCGATCATGCCTCCGCGCGTTCCGCCCGGCGCTCGTCACTCGCGGCCCAGCGTCGGGCCGCTCCCGCCGCCGCTACGCTCCCGGCGCAGGTCGAGCGCAGCGCAGCGAGCATCGGCGTGCGCGCATCAGCGGTCGCGCTGCCGGGCTCCGGCGCTCATGGGGGCGCATGCGTGCAGGCGACGGCGGGCTGTCTCGCGGGGGTGCTCGCGGAGTGCGGGAGCGTTACAGGGTCGCTGGGCGCTCGGCGGGGCTGGGTGCGGGTGCTGGCGGGTGCGTCGGCGAGCGGGCGCTGCGGGGTATCGGCGGGGGCGCTCGGGCTCGCGGTGTGGGTTCGCTGGGGGCGGCTGGCGGGCGATGGGCGGCTGGCCCCGGCGGCATTCTAGCACGGAGGGCGTCAAGTCGGCGGGGGGGAGTGCCGAAGATGCGGGGGAGCGGAATGGGCTTGCGTAGTGAAACGGGCGCATGGTAGGGTTGTGGCGCGGGAGCGGCATGGGGCCGCGACTCGCTGAGGAAAAGGTGACCGATGACCGAGGAGCGGAAGGGAACGCACGAGCACGAGCGCAACCGTGCGCTATACGGCTGGGTCATGGGAGGTTGCCGATGAGCGCGCCCCCGATCGGCAAGGCGTACGAAGTCGTAACGGAACGCGTGCTCGCGCTGCTCGAATCTGGAGTCGCACCGTGGCGCCGTCCCTTTACCGGGACGGCGGGCGACGCTGCGAACCTGGTGAGCGGGCGGGCCTACCACGGCATCAATGCGCTGCTGTTGCCGGCGCTCGCGCAGGGCTCGCGCTGGTGGCTTACGTTCAATCAGGCGCGCGAGCTGGGCGGCACCGTGAAGCGCGGCGAGAAGGGGGCGCCCGTGGTGTTCTGGACGTTCCTGCCCTCGCGCAAGCCCGGCGCCGCGCCCACGGACGTCGTACCGTTCCTGCGCTACTTCACGGTGTTCAATCTCGCGCAGTGTGAGATTGCGGACGATGCGCTGCCGGCACGTGCGCGTGAAGTGCACGAGCCGCGGCCCGAGCTGGAAGCGATTGCCGCGTGCGAAGCGATGCTCGCGCGTTACTTGCCGCCGCGCGGGCCGGCCATCAGCGCCGGGATGGCACCGTGCTACTACCCCGTGCGCGACTCGGTGGAGATGCCGCGCCCTGAGTCGTTCTTGGGCGCTCCTGAGCGGTACGCCGTGCTTTTCCATGAGCTCGCGCATTCGACCGGCATCGCGACGCGGCTGGGTCGGCAGGTGGCGAACCGGTTCGGCAGCGAACCGTACGGGCGCGAAGAGCTCGTGGCCGAGATGACCGCGGCATTTCTGTGCGACGAGTGCGGCATCGGTCAGGCCGTCGTGCCGAATCAGGCCGCGTACTTGGCGGCATGGATTCGCACAATCAAGACCGACCCGCGGGCGGTCGTCGTTGCGGCGGGCGCCGCGAGCAAGGCGGCCGATTACATTCGTGGCGGTCACACGTTCCCGCTTCCCGAGGAGACTGACGATGCGCAATCGGCGTAGCAGCGTGCTGGCATGCGTGGCCGTGGGGCTCGTGCTGGCGTGGTGTGCGTGCGCGTTCCTAGGGCTCGCCTTGGGGCGCGCGGGCGGCGCGGGAGTGGCACTGAGCTGGGGCGCGGTCGTGCTGGCATCGGCGGCCGCGGGCGCGTTCGGCATGGCAGCGCACGAGCTCGTGGGGGGCCGCTGACATGGGCCGCCGACGATCGTACGGCGCGGGCGAGCGCATCTACCGTTTCAACACTGCGCAGTTGCAGGCGCGTGCCGCACGCGCGGCGGCAATAGAGCGCTACGGCGCGGCGTTGGGCGAGCTCGTGCGCGAGGCGGCCGCGATGCATGCCCATTTCTATCCCGAGTGCCGCGAGGGATGCCCGACGCTGGCGGCGATCGCGAAAGCTCGCAAGCTGCTCGAAACGTGAAGCACGGCGACCGGCGCTGCGCCCGCGCCGGTCGCCGATAACTTGGGCGCCGTGGGGTCGAGAATGGCAATCCTAGTGCATGCGTCGGCGTTGGCAGGGGCCGCGGTGATCGCGTCGAGCGAGCCGACGCGCCCGCAGTTGAACGGCGTTCACGTGAACGCGCAAGGCTGGGTGACGGCAACCGACGGGCACGCGCTCATCGAAATCGGACCGCCCGCGAGCTCGCAGGCGGCGCTCGTGGCGGACTATCCCTTGCCGGACGGTGGCCACGGCGAGGACATCAATGGCGCCGGCATCATCGTGCCGTCCGCCGCCGCGGTCGCCGGCGCGAAGAGCGCGCCCAAGGCGAAGGGTGTGCACGACGGGCTCCGTGATCGCGTGCTCGTGATCGCGCGGGGAGTGCAGGCGGGCGAGCTCTGGAGCACGGACCTTGACGCGCGGCGCAGCGAGCGTTTCCGCGCGATCGACGGGCCGTACCCCGACGTCGTGCAGGTCCGGCCCAAGGGCAAGCCGGCGCTCGCGATCGGACTTTCGCTTTCGCTCTTGAAGCGAGTCGTCACGGCGCTGGAGCGCTCCGGGGTCACGGCGAACGGCTGTGGTGACGGTGACGTGGTGCGGTTCGAGTTTCGCGAGCCGCTGGGCGCGGTCGCGTTCTCGGCCACAACGCACGATGAGCGGGCCGTGCGGGGGCTCATCATGCCGATGCGGCTGCCGGAGTCGGTCGGGCTTTCGGCGGCGCCGTGAGCGCGATCCTGGTGCTGTTCTTGGTGGGGCCGCCCGACGCCGACGGCCGCGAGCGCAAGGCGGCCGCGGCCATCGACTGCGGCACGGGTGAGTTCGTCGCGATCGAGCGTTACCTGACGGGCTCGCCGCAAGAGGCGGTGCGCATCCTCCAGGATCGCGAGAAATGGGGATGGGGGCGCATCGTCTACGGGCCGGCGATCAAGGTGCCGGCCCGCCAGCTCTATGACCTGACGGACATGATCCGGGGGCTACCCCCGGGTCGGAAGGGAGTCGCCTGATGCCAGCGGTTTTCAGAGTCCTCAAGGGCGGCGCGCCGTTGCTGCGCCCGGTGATCGCGGAGACGGTGCACGATGCGCGCCGTCGCGTGCTCGCGTCGCTGGGGCTGGAGCTCGAACCGTGCACGCTCGACGAGTTCGAGGCGGCCGAGCAGCGGTGCATGTCGAGCGGCGGCCTGCCGGCGGTGAGCGAGGCGTGCGAGCCCAACGAGGAGATCACGGCGGGCTCGCCGTGCTTCGGCCTGGTGCCGGGGCAGTGCAGGCTCAAGGAGAAGTGCGCACGGTGGCTCTACGATGCCCGCGGCATGGAGCCGGAGCGGTGATCCTGCGCACGTACGTGGGACTCGTTCGACCGGGCGTGTTCCGGCACCGGGTCGAGGTGTTCGTCGTGGTCGCAACGAGCCGGGACTCGGCGAGGCGGATTCTGAAGACGGTGGCTCAAGGCAGAGAGGTGGTCGCCATGCAAGAGGTGAATACGCGCGTGCGCGGCTGTCGGCACGTGTGGAGCTTCGAGTGATCCCGCTCGACGAAATCGAGCTGTGCCGGCGGCGCTACGGCGCGGGCTTCTGGCACGCGATCGGCAACGATGGGCAGGTGACCGCGGGCGACGGGCTGGGAGCCGTCGGCCGCGGGCCGGACCTGAATCACGCGATCGCCGCGCTCATCGTCTCGCGGCGGCTGCTCGCTGCCGAGGCGGCACGGCGCGCGCTGCTCGAGCGGGGCGAGACGTGGGCGCGCTGGTGGGGCGCGGCCATCACGGCGGCGGCTGCCCTGGTGGTGTGCGCCACCGGAGCGTTCCTGCTCTGGTTGGCGTTCCACCGTTAGTCGGACCGAAAGCGGCGCCCCGGGGGATTTCACCCTCCCGGGGCGCTTTTCGTGTCGGGCGGCCTCTCAGGATGCCCCAGGATCGTCGATCGTCCGGGGCACTACTCCAGGGAGGGCCGCAGTTCGGGAGCCGGTAGCAGGCGCACCAGCGTGCCCGGGGCGCCTGATCCCGGAGTGCATCGCAGGGAGAGGAGCGCGATCACCCGCGAGTCGTCGTCGGGCAGCTTGCCGCCGGCCACCAAAGGGTCGAGCAGGAACTTCGGGGTGTAGTTGTCCGGGTCGTGCCGGCGCCGGTCGGCGAAGCGGATCTCAACCTCGACGGCGCACTGGCGCCCGACCTCGACGGGGACGAGCGGCCGGCAGAGCAGCAGCACCGCGTCGGACCAGCGCGCCTTCTCGCGGCTGTACTTGGTCCAGTGCCAACTCTTCCACTCGTTGATCGCGGGCAGGGTCATGCCGGCCAGGAACAGCACCTCGCCGGTGCAGTACGAGCTGGCCGGCTCGAGCGCGGGCTGGGCGAGGCGCTTCCTCGAGCGCCGCACCTGGCCGGCCAGCAGGTCCTTGATCGTTACGGGGTCGGGCATGCGACGAGCGTGGTGCTGCCGGTGGCGGGCGTGGTCTTCACCACCGTGTTCGAGTTGGCCGAGACGTTGCCAGCGGCATCGGTCGCGCGCAGCACGAAGTAGTACTTGACCCCCGCCGTAAGCCCGGTCACCGCCATGCACTCGGCCGTGCCCGCGGGGCTGGGGCTGGGCTCGCCCACGATCGTGGTCATGCTGGTGAAGCCGGCCACGTAGCTCGAGTTGGTGGTGAAACGCATGTCGTAGCTCGTGACCGTGCCCGTGGTGCCGCCGACGTCGTTGGCCGGCGAGATCCAGCTCAGGAGCACTTGGGTCGGCCGAGCCGTGATGACGCCGAGCGTCACGACTGTCTCGGGCTCGAGCACGTCGCCGGGCGAGAGCCGCCCCGCGTACCCATCGGCAAGCGTGGTCACGACGGGCGGGCGTGCGTAGCTCGTGGCGGTCAGCGAGTCGTTGAAGGTCGCGAAGCTCGAGTCCTTGAACGCCGGCGTTCCCCACACTGCCTTGCCGCTCAGGCCAGACCACGAGCCGTGCCCGGGTGAGTTTCGCTGACTGACCGAGCCGTTGTAGATCGCGGACGCCGGGCTCGCGGCCGAGCCGCGCGTGAAGATCACGCCAGCCGAGTCCATGCCGACGCCGGTGGCGATGCGCACCGTCTCGCTGCCGGGCGCCGCGGGCGCGTCGCCGTAGTACACATTCGAGGCGAGCCGCGGCGAGCTTGAGGGGTGCGCGGCCGAGACGTCGAGCACGGTAGCCCCGCCCGTGTAGAACGTGTTGTGTCGGATCAGCGTGCCGATGAGGTCTTGCGCGCCCACCACTGCGAGGACGGTGCCGCCCGACGCCGAGATGCGATTGAACTCGAGCGTGTCCTGGTACGAGCCGTTCTGCCACCAGAACGCCGCGGGCGAAGCCGGCGTGCCGATCTTGATGACGTTGTTGCCCCAATACTGGTGGTTGCAGCTGGAGCCGAAGCTGCCCGAGTTGGCGTTCGAGATGCTGATGTTGCCCGGGCCCGTCGTCGTGATCGTGTTCCCGACGAAGCGGTTGTACGCGCTCGAGTCGCGATAGGCGATGACCGCGTGTGTGCCGCCCGGCGTCGCGTTCATGGTCAGCGACCACGTGTTGCCCTGGAACTGGTTATAGGTCGAGCGGTACATCTCGAGCGCGAAGAAATAGTCGAAGGCGCTCGTGACCGTGATGGTGAAGGTGTTCAAGGCGACCACGTTCGAGTCGGCGCGCGTCATCCAGAGAACTTGGGAATCGCCCGTCGGCGCGCAGCAGGTGATATTGACGCCGATCGTGAAGCTCGAGTTGGTGAGCCGGTTGCCGCTGGGGTGGTAGCTGCCGACCGAGCCCATGCCGAGCCAGTGCCATTGGCCGTCCCAGTTGAGGTCGGGGCCGGTGACGGTGAGGCTGTCGAACACGCTGTACTTCGCCGTGAATCCCACACCGTCGGCCACCGCGCAGCTGATGTTGACCAGCGAGTCGCCGCTCGGGCCCTGCGACGCGATCTCGTTGCAGCCGTCGAAGCCGGCCGTGCACCGGAACCACTTCGCGGTGCAGTAGGAGCCCTTCGCAGCCTCGAAGCTGATGTTGGCGACGCGCACCGCGCCCGGGTCCTGCGGGAAGCCGTAGAACCGGATGCGCTTGTTCGAGCGCCCGTTCTTCAGCGGCTTGATCTCGTCGTTGCCATAGTCGCCGCTGGCGAACCGGATCACGTCACCGGAGTCAGCGTTGGTGTTCACCCAAGCGAGCGATTTCGCATTCGAGGTGGAGTCGGCGCCGGTGTGGCCCGAGGTTCCGGTGGGCGACACCCAATAGGTCGTCGCGAAGCAGGGAGCAGCGAGCAGCACGGCGAGCAGCGTCGAGACGGCAAGGGCGCGGCGGGACACGGACACCTCCTTGTGATGGGTCGACCCCCGCACCGATGGTAGGGCGCGGGGGTCGGGTCCACAACGGCGCACCGTTAGCGCGAGCGGGTCGAGACGCTCTGCTCGAACCAGAAGCGCACGCCGCGGTAGTCGATCGGGTGCAGCCGGTCGCCCGGCCGCTCCGATTCGCCACGCTGCATCTCGCCGCGGAACCGCTCCTTCGCCGCGGCCTCATCGAGCCGGAGCCACGAGACGTCGCACGCGAGCGGGTCGATGAGCTCGCACTTGAGGATCTCGGTGATGACCTGCTGCGTGCTGCCGCCCGCGATCGCCGTCGGGGCTGGCGGCGGGGCCGGCGCCTCGAGCGGTGGCGGCACGTCCTCCTCCGGCGTGCCCGCCGCGGCCGCCGCCTCGCGCGCGCGCGCCGCCTCGAGGTTGGCGCGCCGCACGTTCTCGCGATGCGCCACGCTGATGCGCTCGTTCTCCTGCCGCGTCCACGCGATCGTGGCGTCGGCGAGGGATTTCTTGCCCGCCTCGAGCGCGTCGGCTTTCAGCTTGGCGGCCGCGTTGATCGCCGCGACCATCGCGCGCGGGATCTCGCCGACGTCATCCTTGGCCCGCTTCACGGCCTTGAGCGCGACGGCGATCTTCCCCGCGAGCCCCGCCACGATGGCCGCGTCCTCGGCGCTGGCGATGATGCGCCCGCGCGCGGCGAGCGCGACCTCGAGCCCGGCAGCGATCGCCGGGTCCTCGAGGCGCTGCGCGAGCAGCCCGCGCGTCGTCGCGACGAGCGCGTGCTCCTGGTGCTGCAACTGGTCGCTCACGATGGCACCGAGTCCTTCGCCGGCACGCGGCTGGCGAGCTCGTCGATCATGGCGCTGAGCACGTCGTCGGGCCTCCCGCACGATTCGTCGAAGTCCAAGGACGCCTGGCTGGGATCGTCGCTCAAAAAATCGGCCACGATCGGCACGAGCTTCTTCGCCGCGTTCGAGAGGTGCCGCGTCGGCATGCTGTCGATCTCGATGAACTCGCCGCGCGACTTCGAGAAGTACCGCACCTCTCCGTACTTATTCATGCCGCACCCCCTGTAGAAGTTTGTCGACCGCCGCGCTCGCGCTGACGCCGAGCAAGTCCTGCACCGTCCACTTGCCGGGCATCACGGTCACCTGGAAGGCGCCGCAGCCGCACAGCAGCAGCGCCGCCGTGCCGCGGATCGACGTGTTCGGGTTGAGCGGGTTGGCGATCTCGATCGCCTGCGCCCGCGTCGGGATCATCCGGTGCCGGTGGAAGAGCGCGCCGATCACTTGATCCCCGCCTCGCGCATCGCCTTGACGATCGCGCGGCACTGGTCGGCGTCGATCGTCTGCGCGCCCGCCTTCTGCAGCTTCATGGACGCCTCGCCGCCGAGCGCCTTCACGATCCCGAGGTCCATGAACCAGAACGTGCCCGAGCCCGCCGGCGACTCCTTCACGAACGTGCGGTTCGGCTGCGACTTCTTCGCCTTGCCGGCGAGGAAGAAGATCGTCGCCACCTGCCCGTCGGCCTCGAACTGTGCCGCCGCCGCCGCGTCCTGCGCGACCGCGGCCGGATCCGCCTCGGGCTCCAGCTCGGGCGGCGCCTCTTCGGTCGCGTCGGCGTGCTGCTCGTCGAAGCCACGCGCGGGCGTGTCCGCGACGGCAGGAGCATCCGTGCCCCCAGGAGCCGGAGCCCCGGTGCCGTCGGGAGTTTTCGATGCGGTGGGCGAAAGCCCCCTCTCGCCAGCGCCCGACCTCGCCCCAGGCGTCGCGACGCTGCTCTCCACCGCACCATCGGGGTATTTCTCGTTCAGGTAGGTCAGCACGCGCCGCATGTCGCTCGTGGTGTACTGCCGCGCATCGACTGTGTTCGTGGTCGTGCTGACGACACCCAACTGCACGAGCACGAGCTCAACCTTTGAGCACGCCGCGGCCTCGGACATCGGCTTGCCGCCATTCCAGACCTTGGCGATCTTCTCGGAGAGCATCGCCCACCAAGTCTTCGGCTGGTTGATCGCCGCCGAAAGCGCGTTCTCGACGCCCCGCTTCTCGCGCGCCTTCACGGCCTCCCACTCGGCCACGAATGCGACGTCGATCGAGATGCCGCCCTCGCGCACGCCTTGGATGATCCCCTTGAGCCGCACGAGATGGTCGCCAGTCATGTCCTCGATCCGGTCGACGCCGAGCGTTTCGAGCACCTGCACCTCGCTCGCGCCGAACTTCTGGCAGAACGCCACGGCCTCGATGCGCCGGCTCCCGATGTCCTTCGCGGTGCCGCGCACCGTCGCGACCGCCGCCTCGTATGCCTTCCGCCAGAACGGCTTCGGGATCACGGTGAAGACGGCCTCGCGGTACGCGATCGCCGCGCACGCGTTGCCGGTGACGACGATCATGTCGGCGTTGAGCCGCTTGTCGTTCCTGTCCGTGATCCGGCGCTTGACCTCGACGGTGACCGCGTTGTTGCGCTCGAGGTCGAAGCAGAAGCCCTGCGCGACGACATGGTCGCGCTCGACGCTGACCACGCGCGAGCCCGCGCGCACGTTGCCCCACGCGTAGGTCAGGATCTCGGCGAAGCGGACGCTCGCGCCCTCGATGTTCTTCCCGGCACGCGGCAGCGCGTACATGCACGAGTCCGCCGTTTCCTTGTCCATCGTGGCGATCTCGGTGCACGCCTTGAGCACGAGCTTGAGGTCGCCGCGCGGATACGTCTTGGCGGTGGCGACTTGGCGGTCGATCTCGGCGCGCGTGAGCGCCTCGACGACTGGCGTGGAGACGACTTCAACGACGTCGCCGGCTGCGGGCACCAGCGCGGTTGCTCCAGTGGACTCCTCGGGCGGCGCCTCATAATCCTGATCCAAACTCACCTCGACCCCCTGCGAAAAGGAACGGGCTCATCGGCCGCCGCGGGGGTCGAGGACCGCATTGGCCTTTGAGCCCGTCACTGACCCCCGCAACGGCACCGTACCGGCCGGCGTTTCGGAAGTCAAGCCTATTCCTACGCGGTCGGCGGGTAGCCCTCGGGGTGGAACAGCCTCCAGCCGAACTCGGCCCACTGGCGCGTGTTCTTCGACCAGCTGTGCAGTCCCACGGCGCACACGGCCGGCAGCACCGTGCCCGCGATGAAGCCCAGGATGTTGAAGCCGTGCACGGGCTCCTGCGATGCCCCGAGCGCCGCGTGCGCCGCCGGCACCAGCGCCGGCCACGCCTCGTGGATCACCTGCGCGGCGAAGCTCAGGAATCCCAGCGTCACCGGGATCGCCTTGTTCACGAACACCGGCCACTTCTTCAGCAGCAGGCCGCCCAGCGCGAGCAGTCCGCCCTTCAGCACCATGCCGACGATCGGGTCGTTGAAGAGGTCCATCTCTTCCCTCCTGGTCAGTGGGGTCCGTACTTCGCGCCCAGCAGTAGCCCCGCAGCCACGGCGAGCCACAGCAGGGCGTTCCACAACACCGCGTAGCGCAGCACCGGCCGGGGGGCGCGGTCCTTCATCGGTCCTCCTCGGGGTTGTCGATCTCGAGGTCGTGGATCCTTTCGTCGTGGTCGTCCAGCCGGCGGCTGTGCTCCCGCTGCGTCGCCCACACGATTCCGGCGTGCGACGCGACTGCCAGCATCGCGGTCAGGGGAAGCGAAAGCTCGATGGTCATGCCACACCTCGCATCAGGCCGCCGAGCCGGTTCATCCAGCCGGAGTCGAACTCGGTGTTGTCGGGGACTCCGTCCTTGTCACGGTCGGTCAGGTCGTGCGAGACGAGCCGGCCGTAGAACTCCGCGCGCTCGGCGAGCGCGAAGATCGCCACCCTGCGCTGATCCAGATGCGGCAGGGCGGCGAGTGTCACGTCGCCGATCACTCCATCGTCCTTGACGCGCAGCGCCCGCTGCAGCATTCGGATCGCGGTTCGCGGGCCGTGGTTGACCGCGGCGTCCAGCACCACCATGCGCAGCGCCTCGTTGGTGATGAGGTCGATGCGCGGCCCGTGCAGGTATTCCTCCCGGTAGATTTGGCGCGCCTCGCCCATCGTGAGCGCGCGCATGTCGTCGGCCGAGACGGGCAGGCCGCGGTAGTGCGCGAGCGTCTCGAGCGTGACACCGAAGTTGGTCGGGCCGCCGCCGTCGGCGGGGTTGTCAACGTAGCCCTTCTCGCGCTCGAAAATGCTGTCGATGATCTCGTCGTCACTCATGGCGCGCGGCCCTCCCTGGCCGGCTGCTCGCTGTCCATGCGCTTCTGACGCGCCAGCTGCAGCAGAATCTCGATCGTCTGTCTCGGGGGAAGGACCGGCCGGCGCAGATCGCGTGCGTCGACCAGGATAATGCTGGTCGGGGTGAAGTAGCGTAGCACCTCGAGCGCCCGCGTCCGGTTGGCGAACTGCCGGCTGGGGTCAGTCGAGAGCGGCGAGGCGGTGTAGCCGGCGCGCGGCTCGATCATCCGGCGCGCGAGCTGGACGATCGGCATGTTGCCCGCGTAGTACTCGGCCATGTTCGGCATCGGCGCCGACACCTCGACCGGGTGGCCGTCCTGGAGCTCGTAGAAGTGCCCGTTCTTCTCGGTGATCCCCTTCTTCGTGAGCGCCCGGCCGCTCTGTGGGTCGTAGCCGCGGTGCAGCCCCAGCAGCGGGTACTTCACGAGCGGGCTCGACTGCGAGTAGAAGAAGCTCGTCGCGCCCGGCACGTCGCCCCCGATCGGCTCGGCGCCGCCGCCGGGGTTGTAGCCGATGACCAGCGGATTCGTGCCGGACGTCGAGACGAACGCGTGCATCGGCCGCGTGGTGCCGTCGGCCTGCGGCACGTCGACGGTGTAGCCGGTGAACACCAGGCCGCGATCGCGCAGGTAATCGGGCAGGATCGTGTTGTCGTACGCCTGCGCCTCGCGCCCCACTTGGACGAGCCCCTGCAGCATCGTCGCGCGCCCGGGGTAGTCCATCGGCAGCCCCGTCAAGAGCCGGAGCTGGTGCTTCAGGAACGACCAGAACGGCACCACGCGCCGGACGTACGCGCGCTGCATGGGCGAGAGCGCCGAGTAGTCGTTCTGGAACGCGTTCACGCGCGCGACCGCGAGCTTCACGTCCTGCGGCTGCATCGTGTCGAGCTCGTCCAGCAGCGAGTACGCCTTGAAGAAGCTGTTGCCCGTGCGCAGCAGGTACTTCTTCGAGGTGATCTTCTCGGCCTCTTTCATGAACGCGGCGCGACGGTAGAAGTCCTCGACGTTGTTGTTGAACGTGCGCATGGCGTCGCCGAAGCGCGAGAGCAGGTTCCCGATCCGGCGCGGGTCGAGCGCCGTGCCGACGCCGCGCGCCACGTCGCCGGCGGTGTTGAACTCGGCCGGGGCGCTCGAGGGCTTCGAGCCCAGCCAGTCGAAGAACTCGCCCAGCGGCCCGCGCGACTCAGCGCCCACCATGCGGAAGGCGTCACTCTCCTGCGCGGTCAGGCCGATGCCGTTGAGCTCGTCGGGCGTCTTCGCCTGGAACTGCTTCGTCAGCGCCATCAGGTAGTGCCGCGGCGCCACGCCCTCGAGCGTGCTGAAGACGATGTTGCCCAGGATATTGTTGAACACCCACGCCGGCCGGAGCGCGAGCACGCTGAAGCGCCACGCACCCGAGAGCGGGTCATACAGGTTGCGCACCCACGCGGGCGCCTCGGTGTAGGCGGCCGCGAGTTTCTTGCCGACGCTCGCCGGGATCGCGTAGACGCGGCCCTTGCCGAAGCCCGACTCCGACGCGGTCCACGCGCCCTCGCCGATGCCGGCTTTGATCGCCTCGCCGAGCGAGCGCGCGGCGCCGTCCTCGCTGACGCCGAACCGCTCCATCTCGCCGAGGAACTTCTCGCCGAACTCGATGTTGCGCCGCCACAGCCGCAGCCCGTCGGGGCTCCACGCGATCTCGCCCGGGAGCGGCTGCTCGCCGGGCTTGAGGATCCGCTTCGGGATCGCGGGGTCCTTCAGCACGCCCTGGATGACCGCTTCGGCCTTCTGGTACTTGCGCAGATCGTCGGTGACGCGCGCGGCGAGGATCTTCGGGTCCTTCACGAACTCGCCCTCGGCGTACGTCTGGCCGAAGCTTTGGCGCAGCGAGCGCGGCTTGAACCGCTGCCCGCGCATCATGCGCGAGAAGATGTTGCGCCACTGCATCACCACCGGCTCGCGGATGAACGGGAAGTACATCGGTTCGCTCACGCCCCGCGCGGCCATCGCTGCGGCGACCTCGTCGGTCGTCTGCTTGAGCCGGAGGTTTGCCGGCGTCAGGGCGCGATCGAACCAGTCCTCGTTCTGCTTCAGCACCTCCCGCGGCACCGCGCGCTTCTTCTCGATCGCGCGCTCGATCATGTGGTCGTACCACTGCTCGGGCGGCAGGTCCTCGGGCAGCCCCCCGGCCTTGCGCTTGCGCACGTTCTCGGGCAGCGCGTCCCACTCGTCGCGCGTCATCTGCCAGCCTTTGCGCGCGAGCGGCGGCGCGGGCAGTTGGTCGAGGTTCGGCATCGGCGTCTGGCGCTGCGCGGCGCGCGCGCGCTGGAGGTTCCGCTCGATCACCCCGCCGATCGCGCGCCGGAACTCGGGGTTCTCGCGCGCGATGTCGCGCAGCCAGTCCGCGGGGATCTCTTCCTTGCCGGCGAGCATGGCCTCGACGCGCGCGGCGGCGTCCTTGGGGTCGCCGCCGACGCGCTTGAAGAGGTCGCGCTCGGCGTGGTTGCGCAGCGTCTTGCGGATCAGCAGGCCGCCGCGCTTGGCCTCGAAGAGCCGGCGCACCTCGGCGCCCACGGCGGCACCGGGCTCCTCGGCCGCGGGCAGCGCGCCGGCGATCGGCGGGACCTCGACGCCCTGCATCGAGCCCTTCACGATCCCCTCGATCTGGTGGAGCAGCGGCGCGGTGGCGTTCTGGTACGTACCTTTCTTCGCGCGCCGCAGGGTCTTCTCCCAATCGCCCACGTAGCGGCGCGGGAACTTGCCTTGCTCGGCGAGCCGCGGCGCCTCGCGCTCGAAAATCTCCTTCGCGACCTTCATGGGGTCCATCGAGCGCGGGTCGCCCTTCATGCCCTTCAAGTAGCGCCCGATCGAGCGCAGGCGATCGGGCGCGATCGGGCCCGCGTCGCCGCCGCTGGCGCCGACCGCCTTGACGAAATCGTCGATTTCGTGGTCCGACACCGCCTTCTCCGCCGCCGCCGCCTCGACGCGCCGCACCGACTCCTCGCCGAAGCGCGTGCCGAACTCCTCGATCCGCTGCGGCTGGCGCGCGCGCCACTCACCCGCCTCGGGCGTGAGCTTGCCCATGCGCATCCACTCGTTCTGGACCTGCGCGGGGAGCCGGCGCCACGCCTCGACGGCCTTGAACGTCTCGTGGTCGATCGGCTCGGTGGTCGGGTGCAAGCCGCTCATGTACTGGACGAACTGATCGTGCTGGGCATCCGTCAGCCCGCCGAACTGGTTCCAGAACACCTTGTAGTCGCGGTTGCGCGAGAGCAGCTCGGCCTGGTCCGCCGCGGCGAGCACGCGGTCGGTCGCCTGGTTGGCGTCCATCGTGGCCCGCATCTCGCCGTAGGGCGGGACCGCGCGGCGCAGCGCGGCGTCAGCCGCCTGCGCGGCCGGCTTGGCGGGCCCCGTCTCTGCGGCCGCCTCGAGCGCGGGCTTGAGCTTCGACACCATGCTCGGCAGCGCGGTCGCGCCCGCGGCGCCGGCCGGGGCGGCATCGACCGCCGCGAGCGCCGCCTTCGCGGCGACCTTGCCCGCGGCGTTGGCCGCGGTGGCGACCTCGAAGGGATACTCCTGCACCGTGCGCAGCGGGTGCTTCACGGATTCGATCGCGTCCTTCGTCAGCTGACGCCCGACGGCCAGCGCCGTGCCACCGAGCTCCTGCTGGGCCTGGAACTGCCCGGCGGCGTCGGTGCCCAGCCCGGCAGCCTTCGCCAGCGTCGGCACGCCGCGCACCACCGCGCCCACGGCCGAGGAGAGCGCCGGGCCGATCGAGAGCACGCCCTTGGCCGCGTTCGCCGGCATCTGCGTGAAGCCGGGCTCACGGTGCGCGGTCCACGGCCCGAACTTCTGGAAGACCTGCGCGAGCTTTGCGGCCGCGCCCTCGCGCGCCGTGCTCGCGAACTCCTTGGCGTTCGGGCCCACGCGCTGGGGGACCGCGGGCGGCGGCGGTGCGGCGGGCGCGGGGGCTGGCGGCGCGGGCGGGGGGGACGCGGAGGTGTCGGGAACGACACTGGCCCGGCTTGCATCATGCCGGGCCTTGAGCTCCTCCCACGTCGGGATGCCCTGAGCATCCGGCACGGCGGCCTCCTACCGGGATTTGCTGGCGATCGCGAGCCGCACGTCGGGATCGTTGTGCAGCGGGTCGCTCGGATCCTCGGTCGCGGAGTATACGCGGTCCAGTTGGTCGGGCCCCGCCAGCTGAATCATCTTCAGCACGGCCGCCTTGCGCTGGGCGCCAACCTTGGCGTCCTTGAGCAGCGGATCGCCCACGTAGAAACGAGAGAGCCCCTGGTCGAGCGCATCGAACGTGCGCGCGCGCGCCAGCGAGCCCACGATGCCGCGCGCGCGCGTCGCCTGGTATCCGCGCTGCGCCGCGACGTAGTCAGGGTGCTTGAGGATCTGCTCGGGAAGCGCGCCGCCCATGATGTCGGTCACGTTCGTCGTGATCGGCGTCGTGGCGTACTCGCCCGTCTTGGCGTCCTTCACCGGGTTGCCGGCGGCGTCCATCGTCACGGCGTTGAACGTGCCGGTGTTCCACTGGCCCTTGAGCCGGTCGACGACGTGGCCCAGCGCATCGTGTGCCTGGCCCTCGGCATCGCGCTCGGACTCGGTGATCGAATCGAACGCGGGCGCCTTGGGCTCGCCGAGCCCCATCTTCCGCTTCTTCCACTCGGAGTAGACGCCCTCGGGCACGACCTCGCCGTTCACGCGCCATTCGCGCGGCTGCTTCTTCACGCCGTAGGCGTTGAGCCAGTTGTCGACCTCGTCGAGCGGAACCTGCTCGGGCATGTCGGCCGGGAGCTCGGGATGCTTCGCGCGCACGTCGGCGCTGCGCACCATCGTCTTGGCCGGCTTGCCGCCGCCCGCGTCGGCGCGCCCGAGCGTGACCGCCTTCTCATGGGCCTGGGTCGCCGCGTAGTCCTCGGGCTGCAGGTCCTTCGTGGCCTTCTGGATATGCAGACCGGTCAGCGTGCGCTGGTCCTGCGCGTCCTGCGCGGCGCGCGCGGCCGCGTCGCGGTTGCGCACGCCCGTGAGCACGGCGTCGGCGAGCTTCGTGACCGCGCTCTCGGGCGTGAGCCCGGCGCCGCTCGAGTGACTCGGGCCCGTGGTCACGCCGAAGCGGTTGGAACGCGTGCGCACGCTGCCGAGTTTGAACGCCGCCCGCGAGTAGTCGCGGCTGGTCTGGTAGGCCGAGGGCATCGCTAGAACACGTACCCGCTGGGGGGCTGCGCGCCCGTGGGGACCATGCTGCGGCCGAGCGTGCCGCGGCCGACGCCACTATCGTAGCGCCGGAAACGGCCCGTCGCCGGGTCGTAGTACATGCCGGCCCCGGGTCCCGCCCGACGGGGCAGCGTGTCGGTGCCCGCGGTGTCGGTGGCGCCCGCGGCGTCGGCTGTGGTCCCGCCGGGCAGGATCTTGGGGATGTAGTCGAGCACCGAGTTGAGGTTCTCGGCGCGCTGCGCGTCGTCGCGCTGAGTCTGGTAGCCCGCCGCGCCGACGCGCGCGCCGGCCAGCGCCAGCAGCTTCGACTGGTTGAACCGCTTGTTCCCGAGCCAGACGTTGTACTTCTGCTCCTCGGAGACGTCGCCGGCGTGCTGGCGGCCACGTGCGACCGCCTGGGCGACGCGCATCGTCGCCGTCTCGGCGGCGGGGGCGGAGTCAACGCCCCGCTGGCGCAGTCGCGTCTGCACGCCGGCCAGCATCTCGCGGCCGCTCGTCTCGGCCTGGTCGGTCAGGCTCGAGCGCGTGGCGTCGGCGGCGGCGAGGTCTTCGGGCGAGAGCGTGCCCTCCGCGTGCAGTCCCGCGAGCCACCGCTGGAGTTCGCTCCAGTCAATATTGGTGCGGCGCCCGAAGGCCGCGCGGAACGCACCTGCGACGGCCGGGCCGTACTTCGCGACTGCAGTGCCAACGGTGACCGGGTCCATGCTCAGGCTCCTCCCACGCGGAACTTTAGGACGGTTCCCGCCTGAGTGCCAGTGAGAGTGATTGCGACGCGGCAGTTTGTACCCGTCCACAGGTGCTTTGATACGGGGCTCGCCTGCACCACCGGCACCGCGGCCCCGGCGTTGCTGATCTCCACGAGCTCGCACAGCGTCGGGCGCACGCCCAGCCGGTGCGAGACGTCGACGTTTCCCAGGTCGGGCACGTCAGTGAGATCGACGTCGACGTAGCGCGCGCGCGTCTTGCCTACCGCCGAGCCGGGCTTGCCGGTGCCGATCCCGAGCGAGTCGAACTGCAGGTTGCGCGAGGTGAGACTCAGAAGGATGCGGTCCTCGACCCCGTCGAACTGCGAGAGCCCGTTGCCCTTGATCGGCTTCGCCATTACGAGTTCTCGAGGTAGTGGAAGTCGACGTCGATCGTCACGATGCCCGTGACGCCCGACTGGTTCTTCAGGACCGGCTCGAACGGCGTCGTGCTGATGACGGGGATGGCGGTGACGGGGGTGAGCACGTAGTACGCGCTGCCGGCGACGCTGGTGCCGAGGAAGCTCGTCACGTGCAGGCGCGGCACCCACGAGTTCACGCCCGCAACGACGGCTTGGATCATGTCGCAGGTGATCGAGAGCAGCGTTGCGCTGCCGAGCACGATGCTCATGCCCACGGTCGCGAACGTCTTGAGCTCCATCTGCGCCTTCGTGATCTTCTGGCCGACGGTGACGGTCAGCTTGTCCTTCGTCACCCCGAGCGCCTCCAGTTGCGGCGTGCCGACGGAGGCGGCGCCCATCTGCAGCTTCGCGATCGTGCCGGTGGCGATGCGATCGCCGGGCATGGTGTTCACGGCGACCTTGGCGCCATTGAGCCCCATCAGGACCGAGCAGTCAGCGTCGACCAGGCCGCCGGAGAAGTGGTCGACGAGCGCCTGGAAGTTGCTCTGCAGGATCTCGGCGAGAATGTCATCGCCCGGGTGCAGGGTGTACGGCAGGTCGACAGGCATCGCTACTTCTCCTTCTTCGGCAGCGCGTAGCTGTCGAGGATGAAGCCACCGATCTCCATGTCCTCAAGGTTGCCGGAGATCGTGACCGCCGCGGCGTTGCCGGAGACGCCGCGCTCGATGCCGCTGAAAGCGTGGGAGGCGCCGGACTTCCCGTACTTCTCGCCCGAGTTGTACTTGACGCCCGAGTTGTACTTGGGCGCGCCCGAGGTCGCCGTGAGCGTCAGCGTGGCGATCTCGCCGGTGTCCGTCTCGATCGTGACGACGATCGTGCCCTTGCCGCGGTTGACGATCACCTCGATCCGTTCGTACGTCTTCTCGTACTCGGGCAGCCCGTCGTCGTAGAAGTGGCTCTTGAGCCGGATCGGGACCTTGATGCCGTTGTCGCCGTTGAAGTCGGCGAAGTCGGTCGTGCCGCGCATCGCCGACCACACGTGAAAGCCCGCGAGCGCCGCGGCAGGGTACTCGGAGTCCGGCGTGTTCGTGAAGACGACGTGGGCCCAGCCGAGTGTCAGCCCGACCGTGCCCTGGGTCGCGGTGAGCCAGCGCACCGAGCCGTCCGTGTTCACGCGCGCGACGCTCAGCCCCTTGGTCGGCACCACGATCGAGACGAGCGCGCCGCCCGAACCGTCGGTGCACGCGCCGATGAAGAAGTCATCATCGGCCGTGTTCGCGACCAGCGCGTAGGGCGACGTCCACTCGAGCGAGCCGGCGGCCGAGACGTGGCGCGCGCAGACCAGCGCGTTGTTCGTGATCCCGGCCGAGATGTGCCGCTGCAGCGACCAGAGGATCGTCACACCGCCCGAGCCGTCGGGCACCAGCGCGCAGTTGATCGGGATGCCGCGGCTCAGCGACGGCTGCCCGACGTTCGCGTCGGTGTCCGAGAAGATCGTCATCGGGCTTGCGAACTTCGCGAGTCCGCTCGAGAGCACGCGCTGCAGGTAGAGCGTGTGGTTGCTGCCCGAGTCGACACGCCAGAGCGCGTACATGCCGCCGTAGCCGTCGGGGCAGAACGCGGAATCGGCCGCGCCCGAGGCGATGAGCGTCGACGTGCCGCCGTTCCACTGCTTCGCGCCACCGGAGGAGATCGACTGCGCGCGCAGCGTGCCGCCCTGATCGCCCGCGACCAGCATCGAGCCCAGCCCGTCGGCCATCACGCGGTTGCCGCGGTTGGGGGCGTAACTGGTGACGGCCGGCAGCGCGTCGACCGGGAAGCCGGCGACCACCGCGCCGAGCGAGTCGATCCGGATGACCCGGCGCGAGGTCAGCCCGACGATCGTGACGTCGGCGCTCACGTAGCAGCCGCCCGCGCCGTCGGCGACGATCGAAGGCGTCGCCTCCGAGCTGGTGGCCGAGAACGCCCGGATGCCGTTGGCCGTCCACACCGCGGCGCCGAACTTGTTGATCCGCTGGATGTAGATTTGCGTCGTGCCCGCGCGCAGGTCGGTCCAGCAGGCGATGATCCCCCCGTCGCCGTCGCTCACCGCCTGGTGGTCCGCCTTCGCGGTCGTGAGCGCGTTGAGCACGGTGCCGAAGCCGTTGAGCCCCAGCGCGCCGGCATTCCACTGGCGCACCCCGTTCGCGTCGAGCCGGTTCGCGATCAGCGTCGAGGGGCTGGTGCCGGATCCCTGGTAGTCGAGCACCACGACGAAGCAGCCGCCATCGTCATCGGTCGAGAGCACGAAGGGCGAGGGCTGGAAGCTGTTGGTCGCCGTCTGCGACACCTGCACGCCGCCGCCCCACAGCAGCGCACCCGCGGCCGAGAGTTTCTGTACGAACGCCTGGTAGAACGTGCCGGCGTGGAAATCGGTGAACGCGGTGAAGGATGGGTTGAGCGCCACCGCGCCGCTGTTGGCCGCCGGGAACTGGCGAGGGTCGGCGAGCAGCAGCGTGGCACCGTTGAAGTCCACGCGATCCTTCTGCACGAGCGCATCGACCGCGCACCATTCCGTGTGGTGGGACCAGTTGCCGTGCCGGAGGTCGTAGGCGAGGAACTCGTCGGGGACGCTGTGGCCCTGCGGCACGTACCAGAACAGGATGAAGTCGCCCAGGTAGTTCACCGCCACGATCTCGGCGTCGCGCCCGGTGTCCATCTTGAGCAGGTAGTCGCCCACCTCGTCCGCGCCGATCGGGTCGACCGAGACGCCGCGCATCACGAAGAGCCGCCCGTCGCCAGCGGCGAAGAAGATCGTGCCCCCCAGGCTCACCGCCGCGCGCGGGCCAGCGAAGCCGGCGCCCTCGTAGCGGACCAGCAGCCGGAAGCTGTCGACGTCGTCGCCGTCGAACGTCCACACGCTCGTGCGCTTGCCGATCACCAGGCGCTCGCCCTGCCGCACGACGTCCTGGATCTCGTCGCCGTCGTCCTTGCCGACGGGGTAGATCAGGTCGCCGATCCAGTTGCAGATGCCCGTCGACTCATCGCCCACGACCGGCTGCGAGAGGTACAGGTTCGAGCCGCGCCAGCCGACTAAGCGACCGCGGTGGAAGATCGTGCCGTCCATCACCACGGGCTCGCCGTGGATCGTCTCGTCGGCCTCGCCGAACAGGCTCGCGTCCGAAGCGCCGTCGGTGTACGTCGACGCGGTGCCGTCGGGCTTGACGATGTACCACGGGCCCGCGGCGCTGCCGTTGGCCTTGGTGCGCTCGAGGATCCAGCCGACGTAGTCGGTGCGCGCGCCCGCGTAGACCGGGATCACCAGGTTGATCGTGTAGTTCCCGGACGCGGCAACGACCTGCCGCGCGGCGCTCACGGGGCCCGAGAGCGTCGAGCCATTCCCGAAGCGGTAGCGGTGGCGGTAGAAGTAATCCTTGGTGACGGTCAGCGCGCCGCCGGCCGAGTTGGCGTTGAAGGTCGGCGCGACCGTGGGCTTGGGGATCACCAGCGAGAGCCACGTGTCGGCGGTGTTCGTGGGCCCGTAGAAGATCGGCGGCTGCAGTCCGCCGAGCTGGCAGCCGACGATCAGCCCGTTCGCCATCGCGAAGTCCATCCAGCGCGACGTCGGCGTGTACGGGAGGACCTGCAGCGTGCGCGTCGTCTGGCTCATCCGGTACAGGTGGCCGTTGCCACCGCCGCTGTCCACCGCCGCGTAGAGCTTGTTGCCACTCGCGTGGTAGTGCTTCCCGAGCGAGTGCGGCGGCTCGAGCAGCTGCGCCTGCGAGGCGTCGCGCGAGCCGGGGCGAACGCTGCCCGCGCGCGAGGGACGCCAGAGTTCGTTGTCGGCGGACTTGAGGAAGTTGGGCGGCACGCCCTTCTTCAGCCCCACGGGCGAAATGCGACCGACGACTCCCCGGGAGAAGTCGTCGTGCAGGGTGCGGACCTCGATCGCGTCGTAGCGCGGCATCAGCGCATCCCCACGGTCCAGTCCTCACCGCCCGGCGGGCGGATCGAGGAGCGGCGGTCGTCGCTGCGGTCCTCGAACTTCTCGCGCTCGGCTTCGATTTCATCGACCCATCGCTTCCAGTCGTCCATCGCGGCCGCGCGCTCGCGCCCGGTGAGCCGCGCGAGGATCTGCATGCCTTCCTGCACCGCGTCGCGCATGCTGTCGGGCAGTTCCATGAGCGTCGCGCTCGTCTCGGTCACGACTTCCTGGGGCAAGTGCCAAGTGGTGACGATGCCGCCGTCGTCGACGTCAGCGACCGGAGCGTCCAAGAGCTCGAACCAGTTCGCGCGCGCGTGGTAGCCCCATACCTGCGAGGAGGGCCGGTAGCCGTCGGTCGCGTTGCGCCACTCGTCGCGGAACCGTTCGCGGAGCCAGTAGTAATCGCCGAGCGAGGAGGGCTGCGCGACCTGCGAGATCCGGATGCCGCTGATCTGGATGTTGTCATCGGGGTAGTAGTAGCGCGGCTCGTTCGCCTGCAGGTTGAAGTAGTAATCCGTCTCGAGGCAGCGCAGCCCGCGCGCGAGCTTGCGCTGGGCGCGGTTGTAGAATCCGAGCATGGCGGGGCGCTTCGTGCTCTTGCCGTTGGGGTCCCCGATTTCGTACAGGGCCGCGCTGATGATGTCGCCGACGGGCGTGCTCATGTCGATCCGGCTCCTCCGCCCTGGTGGAATCCGCCCCCGGCCCCGCTGCCCGGGTGGTAACCGCTGCCGGCGCCCTCGCCGGAGTGAAAGCCACCGCTGGCCTGATCGCCCGGCCGGAAACCGCCGCCGGTGCCGGCGCCGAGCCGGTAGACGGGCGAGCCGACCCCCGCCCTACGGTACAGGGTTTGCAGGAGCCACCGGAAGGAACGCTGGACCGATCCGTGCGGCGGCGCTCCGTAGAGCAGCGGCGCCGCCGGCTGTGGATTGAACCAGTCGGCCGTGAGCGTCCAGTCCTGGTCGGGGAAGTCGAGGTCGGTCGGCACCTCGAGCGGATCGCCCAGCACCCCGAGCACCTCGGAGCCAGCGACGCGCGTGCCGGCGCCCTCGTTGAACGGCCAGACGATGTTGTGGTTCTCGGTCGTGATGCACAGCCCCAGGATCGCGCACGCGCAGTGTGTCCGCGCCTCTGGCCCGTTGAACGCCATCACGCGGCACACCTTGTCGGCCTCCGAGAACATGCCGTCGGCCCCGGAGGTGTTCACGACGTCGTCGGCCGCGACCACGGCGCCATCGACCGAGAGCGCGCGCGACTCGCCGAAGAAGGCCATCTGGTACTGGCGGAACTGCCCGTCGGCCACCGCCACGCCGGGCGCCGAGAAGATGAGCCCGCGGTGGCGCGTCAGGCCGCACACGCGCAAGTCGGGCGTCACGCCGATCGCGAAGAGCTCGGCGCCGTCGACCTCGTGGAAGTTGGCGAGCCAGTGTGTCTCGGTGTCGGAGTCGAGCCGGTGCGGTGCCTCATAGAGCGCCGCGAGCACGGTCATCGACTGCTCGCCGCCGCCGGCCAGGTTGGTCAACGTACCGGGGTTCTGCATCCACAGCGCGAAGTAGGGATCGCCGTAACTGCGGATGCCGATGCTCGCGGCACGCGTGACCTGCGCCGGGGTGAGCGGCGTCGCGGCGACCGTCTCGGTGCCCGCCGCGGGGAAGCCGATGCGGTTGGCGACCGCGGGCTCGAGCAGCGTGAGGGCGATCGCCGCGAGCGAGGCGGCGGCGCTGCTCGCCGGCACGGAGATCGTCGGGTCAATCGCCGTGATCGTGATCGCCTCCAGCGGCGCGGCGACCGAGACGGCGCCCGGCGTCACCGTGGGGGTGAGCAGCGAGATCGTCGCCGTGAGCGGAGCGGGCTGCGCGGGCAGCGCGGCCTTGAACGTGACGATCGCGGCTGTCCATGCCCGCGAAGTGATCCCGGTCGCGGCCGCGGCGTAGGCGCCGGTCGCCGAGACGACGCGATACCCTTCCGCCAGCGTGCCGTTCGTGGTCGCGGGCCCGCCCGTGGTGCCGTCGCGCTGCCCCGTAGTGAAGCTGCCGGCCCACGTCGGGCCGGTGTCCCCGGAAGGGCCCTCGGTGGCGATGAAGCCGAGCAGCAGTTCGTCGGCCTGCGAGGTCGTCGCCGTATTACCGGAGGACGGCGTCGTGCCGGTGCCCGAAGCGTTGGCGGTCTGATCCTGCGGAGCGACGGCGCAGCCGACGACCTCGACCGCGATCATGCTCACGTAGGTCGCGACACCCGAGAGCGTCCAGTCCTCGGTGACGACGTCGTGGGTTCCGGCCGAGACGTTGTCGAGCCGGTAGACCTCGAGCTCTCCGCCAGAGCCGACGGTGCCGCTGAAGACGAGCACCATCGGCACGCCGCCCCACGTGGGATTGGCCGCGTCGCCGGCGAACTGATCGAACTCGATGCCGACCACGAGGCACGAGCCGGCGGCGCACGTGACGCCGGGAAGGGTAGCCTGGGTGATGGCCCCCTTCTGGTGCATCGTGCCGCGCGCCGTCCGGGTGATCGACACGAGCTACCTCACGCGGCCTTGAGGATCCCCGCGACGTTCCACGACACCGTCAGGTCGCCGCCGTTCGTCGTGATCGCCACCGAGAACTGGAAGACCGCGATGATCGGCGAGTCGGTGTCGTCGTTCACGGGCTTGTACAGCACGAGCGCCGCGGCCGTGCCGGCGCTGATGCCCGTCCACACCAGGTCGTCGGCGTCGAGGTAGGCCAGGTCGTTCACGTTGTCCTGCGTCACCGTCTTGCTCGCGAGCGCCTTGCGGCCCGAGCCGGCGAAGCCGCCGGCGTATCCGGTGCCCGAGAGCTCGCTCGCCGTGTACGTGCTGACGAAGTTGTCGTCGGCGTTCGGCGTGTGCGCGCTCGTGACCAGCATGGCCTTGATGCCGTCGGTGTCGAGGTCGACGCCGCCCGAGAGCAGCAGCGCCTTGATCTTGTTCGAGACGACTGAGGACACAGCGGCCTCCTAGAGCGGATCGGTGCGCTTGCCCGTGGCGTCTTCGTCGGGCCCGGGGAACGAGAAGACCGTGATGAGCCGCATGAACAAGCCCTGCATGGAGGCGACCGCGATCACGTAGCGGAATCGGATGTACTCCGAGGCGATCCCCGCCGCCGCGCCGTTGCTGTAGACGGTGACGTACTGCCACGCGCCCGCGTTGTTCGGCACGACCGCGCTGGAGAAAGCGTTCGAGATCCCGAACGCGCCCTGCGTCGTATCCTCGTTCGCCGTGTCGCCGCCCGCGCCGTCGAGCCGTTGCTCCTCGGTGGCGCCGGCGAAGACCTGGAGCGTGCTGCCGCCCCCCGTGTTGCCCGGCGCGAGCACCGCCAGGACCACGCGCTCGGCTCCGCGTGCCGGCGTCGTGCGCGTCCAGTACGTGCCGACCGGGACGGGCGCTTCGCCCTGCCGGAGCCACTGCGTCAGCCTCCGCTTCATGTCGACCTCGTGACGAGCGGGCGGGGGCCGGAGCCCCCGCCGCGCGCGCGGTTTCGGGTTACGTGCTCGAGCAGTGGACGAGCGTGCCGACCGTGTAGAAGCCGGTCGATCCGATCTGCGCCGCCGCCTTGATGCAGTTGCCGACGACGAGGCCCCATGCGGGAGCCGTGGCCGCCTTGGTGGTTGCGACCGCGAGTTGGCCGGCCGTGGCCGAAGCCATGACCGCGTCGCCCACGGCGATCGCGGCGCTCGTGCAGCGCGCCGCGACGAGCGAGCCGGGACCAGCGACGAGCCCGCGCCCGCCCGCCTTGATGGTCTGGACCGCGATGCCGGCCCAGCCCTTCGCGCCGGAGGTGCACTGCTTGCCGGTGATGACGTTGACGTCCGGATCCGACGTGCCCGGGTTCTGGTCGCGGCCGATCACCACCGTCGTATCGAAGACCACGCCCTCGCCCGAGTTGATGGTCGTCGATGCCTCGGCGCTCGTCACCAGGTAGGGGATGCCGATGATGGCGGTTCCCGACCAGAAGATCGTGCCGTCGGCGCCGCGGATCTGATACTGCTGCTCGTAGTTCGTGTAGTTGACGTGCACTGCGAATCACCTCCTCGAAGGGGCTGGTCTAGCTGCTGACCGCCGTGGAAACGCTGGAGATCACGCCGTTCGCCCGCGGCTCGATGACGATCATCTCGCCACGCCACAGGATGTACGCGGTGCGCGCGAGCTGGTTGTACGCCTTGCGGAAGTCCTCGAAGGCGAAGTTCGCGTCTTCGTGGACGTACAGGCGGACGGCGTCCTCGTTGATGAAGTAAATCTTCTCCACCTTCGCGGACGAGCGCGGCGCGCGTTCGTCGATGACCCACACGGCGGTCTTGTACTTCAGGTTGTCGTAGCCCGCCTCGGCCATCTTCGTGTCCTGCTGCGGGCGCATGTAGCGATCGTTGAGCGAGAGCGCGTTGTGGTAGCAGGTGAACGAGCCCACGTTCGAGAGGATCAGCGTCGGCGACTTGCCCGACGCGAAGCGGATCCCCGCCCACATCTTGCCCAGCACGCGCATGACCTGGCCCGCGGTGAGCGGATCGAAGCCACCGCCGCCGCCAGCCGCGTCGGTGTACGCGGTCGCGTCACCGTTGTGCAGCCACCAGCCGTTGGTCGCCGTCGAGAGCCCCGGCGTGCCGGCGCGCGTGATGCCGCCGTACGACTGCGAGGTCAGCGAGTCGGGCGAACCCGCGGTGAAGTCCTTCATCGAGTACTGCAGGCCCGTCATGCGGCGCGGGTCGGAACCGTCATTGAAAAGATCGGTGCCGATCAGGTCGATCGAGGTCGTCTTGGCGATCTCGGCGAGCGTGTCGACGAGGCCCTTGACCATGTTCGGGCCCTGGACGGTCTTCTCGTCTTCCCACGTGACGGTGATGGGCACGACGGCGGTCTTCGGCGTGAAGACGGCCATCTGCAGCACTTCGCGCACGGTCGTGTCGATCAGTTCGGCGCCCGAGATCCACTGGCCGCCACCGCCAGCCGGCTTCCACGCCAGCGGCACCTGAATCGACCGGCCGCCGGCGAAGGACTTCTGACGCTCCTTCGCGCGGTAGAGGAACGCGTTGCTCTTGCTCCACTGGTCCTGGATGTTCTTGACGACGTAGTCGCCGACCAGCGTGTTGACGGTGTTCCAGGGGAACGAATAGGAACCCACGGACGATCACCTCCCTGTGATGGCCGTGCGAGTGCGGGGCTATCGCGTGAAGTTCAGTTCGCGCAGTCCCCGGTCGACGGCCTGCTCCATTGTCTCGTTGGCCGGTACGGGCAGTTTCGTCGAGGGCGTACGGCCCCCAGCACTACCGGCGGGAATGGGCTGCGCTGCGGGCGGCTGGCCGGGAACGCGGGTCGTCCTGCGGCCGGCCCCGGGGGGCGGGCTCGCAGGCGTTTCGGCGTTCGGCGTAGCGCGCTTCACCATCCGAGGGAAGACCCTCCGGGTCAGTTCCTCGACGGTCAGTTCTGCCGCAGTGTTCGGGTGCTCTTCGGCGTACTTCGCAACCTCGTCCATCATCTTATCGGTGATCGGCAGTTCGCCGCGCGCCGTGATGGGCTTCTTCGTCGCGGGGTCGATCAGCTGCTTGCCGTCCTCGCCCAACTTGGGCACGTCGGCCTCGATCGCGAAGGTCTTCTGGACCTCGATCACGTGCTTCTCGACGGCGGCGATCGTGGCCTGGTCGTCGGCGGCAGCGAGGCGGTTCTCGATCGCGGCAAGCCGGCGCTCCTGCGCCTGGTGGCTCGCGAGCAGCGCCTTGCCCGACTCCTGCACCGCCGGGTCCTCGTGCTCGAGCAGTGCCTTGATCTCGGGCGGCACCACGGGCTCGGTCGGGACCTCGGGCGTCTTGGCCTCGGGCACCTTGATCTCGACGCCGGCGGCGCGCAGCGCCTCCACGGCGGCGGCCATCAGTTCGGGCGTGAGCGCGGGCGCGATGGCGGCCGGCGCGACGACCGGCTCTTCCTCGACGATCGGATCTTCGGCCGGCGGCGTCTCCTCGCCCGCGGGCGTCTCCTCGGCCGGGTCGATCGCCGGGTCAGCGGGCGTCTCGACGGGCTCGGGGTCCGGGCCCTCGTTCGCGAGTGAGGTCAGCGGTCCCGTGTCGGGCTGCGCGAGCAGCTTGTCGTACACCTCGTCCGGAATCATCGACATGCTGGCCTCCTAGAGCCCCATGTTCGCCGGGCTGGACCCCGGCGAGGTGCCGTAGTCCTGCTCCGGTCCGTTGAGCGAAGACACCGGCGGCGCCGCGCCCGGCTGGGGCGCCGGGGCGCCGGGCATGCCGGCGACGTCGCCTGTCTCCTGCGCGATCGTCGACTGGATCTCGACGAGCCCGTTCTTCAGGTACTCGATCTCGTTGGGCTCGAGCGGGCGCGACTTCATCGTCGCCAGGATCGACTCGAGGCTCTGCTTGATGCTGGTCTGCGCGCGGTTGCCGGGCGCGGGCGCCATGAACTCCGGCGCGCGCTGCGCGGCGGGTCCCAAGCTCGGGCTCATCGGCGGACGCCCATCGCGCTCATCTGCGCGGCAACGTGACGCTGCGCGGCCGGCGCGCTCTTGCGCCGGGACTTGCGCACCGAGGCGATCTTCTCGGCGACGCGGCGTGTGCCCGCGCGCTGCGGAAGGCCGGCCTGCTTGGTCGAAGCGTATTCGGTCAGTTGCTTCATGGTCATCCCCGGGGCGAAGCTCGCCTTCTGGCCCTGTCGCCGGCGCTCGAGCTCGGCGCCCGCGGCCTGCTGCTGCGCGATCGACGTCGCTGGCATGGTACTCCTCTCACGCCGCCACTGGCGAGGCGGTGGCGGGTTTTCCGTTCGGTTTCCCGCCCGCGGCCCCGTTCGGCTGCGGGGTGTTCATCGCGAGGAGCTCCTGGCGCAGTTGCTCCTGCTGGAGTCGCTCGACGATCTTCGCGCGGCCCGGCCACTGGAACGCCTCGAGCACGCCCTTGGCGTCCAGGATGCCCTTGTCGAAGAAGAGCAGCGACGTCTCGCGCAGGTCGCGCCGGCCGTCGGGCGTGCCCGTCCCGGGCGTCATGCGCACGGCATAGGGGCTGCACAGTTCGTCGGGCGTCACCGACACCGGCCGGCCCGCGGCGGTCTGGAAGATCAGCGAGTCGACGTTCTTCATCCCGTAGACGTACATGACCTTGCGCAGCAGCAGCGAGCGCGCGCGGTGGGCGGGGTTTTCCTTCGCGTTCATCCGGCGTAGCGAGTTGTCGTCGAGCCGGCGGATGGCGCTCGCCGCCTCGACGCCCGCGGGCTTGATGCCGCGCTGGACGTCGGGCACGCCGGTGACGCTCTCGGTGTCGCGCTCGTCGGCGGCGTACATCTCGAACTGCTGCGCCGCGGGTCCGCGGAACTCCAGGTACTTCGCGTCCGAGCCACGGTTGATCGTGAGGAAGTCGCCGCCACTGACCACGCCCTTGTCCAGCTGCATGCCGTGTCCCGAGGTCGCGATCACCGGCGGATTCGCCGAGAGCTCGAGCGCGCGCATCATCAGCGCCTTGCGCCGGTTCAAGCCCCGCTGGATCGGGATGGCGTGGTCGACCTCGCTCGTGCTCTCGAAGCGGTCGACGCGCTGCTGGTTGCGGTCGATCACGATGCACGAGCCCATGAAGCACGGGTCGAGCTGGTAGGGCGCGTGCAGGATCGTGCCGGTGCCGGTGACGGAGGCGACCCACCAGCCGCTCGGGCAGCGCGGCTCGGGCGTCGCGTACTCGCCTTGGACCTGCTCGCCGCTGGGCAGCCACCACGTCCCGCCGTACGTCACCGGGACCAGCTCCTCGTCGCGCAGGAGCAGTTGGAAGAGGAACGTCGTGGTGCCGTGCTCGCGGCTCGCGCCGGTGTCGGCGGTGAACGACTGCCCGACGGTCGGCGTCTCGCCCTCTTTGTGCACGGCGAGCGCCTTGTCGAGCGACGCGGGGGTCCAGCGCGAGGTCTGCTGCTCCAGGAACTCGCGCCACGGCTTGACCGTGACCTCGTACGAGGGCGAGGCGAAGTGGTCCGAGGTGATGTCGCTCGCCTTGTCCGGGAAGGTCGCGCGCAGCCGGTGCGTGCCCACGGCGGTGGCGATGAACTGGAAGTGGAGCTCGTCGTCGTTGCGCGCCGCCGGGTCGGGGTAGTAGTCGAACGTCGAGAGGTTCTTCACCACCGGTCGGCCGGTCGAGTGGTCGGACGAGATCAACCACGGGTTGTAGCCGAAGATGAACTTGTCGCGGCCGCCCAGGTAGATCGCCTGGTCGAAGTCGGCCTCGTCCATGATCGCCTCGGCGGCCTGCTGCAACCGCTCGGCGCGATCGGAGTTGTCCCAGCCGTACGGGACGATCTCGGGGCGCGGCGTCCCGGCGATTGCGAGCGCGACCTGCGCCTCGACGAGCGAGTAGATCCGGTTGGTCACCGCGTTCACGCGGTTCATCCAGCCGTTGACATAGTGGAAGCCGTCGTAGAAGAGGCTGTTCTGCTTCAGGCGCTCGAGCTCGGCCCGGCGCGCGTTGTACGCGTCCGACCACAGGGCGCTGATGAACGAGAGGAGGGCGTCGTCGTCCATCTCCTTGCCGTCCTCGTCGGCGAACGGGGTACTGGTCGGCGCCTGCCGCATCGCCGCGATGAATCGGGTCCCGTTGTCCCACTCGAAGATCGGCAGTTCATCTTCCATGAAGGACTCGCTCCCTGGACTCCGCGAGCCGCTCGCGCGTCTTCGCGCTGGGCTCGAAGTCCGACGTGCCGAACTTCTCCTGCAGCTGCTTCAGCTGGCGGCGCCCGTGCACGGGCACGGGGAATGCTGGGTTCATGTGCTCGGGGATGTCGTCGATGATCTGGCCGAGCCCGGCGATCGGCGCGGCGGCCGCCTGCACGCCGCAGCCCCACGGGCACTCCGCCTCGCTGGCGAGCGCGATGCCGGAGCGCTCGGCGTAGTGGCCGCAGGCCAGGAATAGCCGCGCCATCAGTGCATCCTCGCGACGTTCGCCAGGTCGTGGATGCGGCGGTGATACTCGCGCGCGACCTCGGCCATGTCGCGGCCGTCGAAGCACGCGAGATGCGCGGGGAGCTCCACCGCCATCGGCGTAACGGGCGCATAGAAGACCGGCTCGCGCACGATCGGCTTGGCGCACAGGAAGCATTCGTTCCCGATCCGCCCCGCAATATCGAGGTCGGGGTTGATACCCAGCGAGCCGCCCATTGGTCACCTCTCCCCACCCATCCCCATCGACTCGTTGTGCATCCGGCGCTCCAGCCTCGCCTGCAGCGTCCGGCTTAACTCTGCTTCGGTCATCCCGGTCAGGTCAAGCGACAGCTTCGTCGCGCCCTCGGGATCGCGTTCGCGCAGCAGCCGCACCTGCTCGTCGATGCGCGCCATCTCCAGCTCGGGCAGCGGCAGCAGCGGCGCGGTCACGGTGCCGCGGTGCAGGGCGAGCGCCATGCCGGCGGCGATCACGCGGTCGATGAAGTGGCCGGGCTGCTTCGTGATCTTCGTGACCGTGAAACCTTCCTTGCGCTCGTAGATCGTGGTCGACATCTCGCCCACCAGCCCGGGGCTATAGATGCCGCCGCGCTTCTCGCGCACGTACTTGCGGAAGGTGTCGATCAGCAGGTGCTTCGCCTTGTTCGTCTCCCACCAGCCGGGCTTATCGGTGACCTGGCCGGCCACCGTCTCCTCGCTGGCGGTGCGGAAGTACAGGTTCGGGTACTCCAGGTCGAGCAGCCGCCCGTGGAAACTGATGCCGTGGTTGTTCGCCTCGCCGACGATCAGCGCGTTGCCGTAGTGGTAGCCCAGCCACGCGGAGTATTCGGCGAGCAGGTCGGGCGGCGTCCGCCCCCACCACTCGGCCACGAACTCGAGCGTCATCTGGTCGAGGACCTGCAGCGGCGAGGGGTCAGACTTCGGATCGCCCTCGGACGGGTCGGCGCCGATGATGTACGTGTGCCGCGGGTGCGGCGCAACGTAGATGCGCAGCCGGCCGCCCTCGACGTGATCGAGCGCGGGCTTCGACGTGCTCTTGTCGAAGCTGATTTCGCACGGCCGCGCGAGCTCCGCGTGGTAGAGGAACTGCGGGCCGTCGGCGCGCGGCGAGGCGACATCGCGGCCGGCGATGAGCGGCACGGTAGCGCGGTAGTGCTCGAGCCCCTCGTGGTCGAACACGGGGCGGCCCGAGAGCGCGAACGCCTCCTGCCACGTGCTCGGGTACTCGACGCGGAAGGCGTCGACGTCGCCGTCCATGTTGAGCCGGATGCACCAGCGCCGCCACGCCAGCTGCTCGAGCTCGAGCGAGTGCGCCCTGGCGAGCTTGCGCTCCTCGGTGGTGAGCTCGCTCGCGTCGAACCACGGCTTGAGCTTGTACTCCTCGTGCTTGAACCACGGGATGAACACCGGGGTCCAGCCGCGCTCCCAATCGGCGAGCTCGGTGTTGGCCTCGCCGTTGATCGCGTTCACCCACATCTCGTGAAACTTGTTGCCGACGCCGTTTGCGGTCGACTCGATGATCGCCAGCGAGTTGGTCGACGCCGGCACGGACTGCATGACCGCGACCAGCACGTCGGTCGCCTTCTCGTAGAACGCGAGCTCGCTGAAGTGCACGCTCTGCGCGGTGTAGGAGCGGACCTCGCCCACGGCCTCGACCTGCACGCGCGATTCGTTGTCGAGCTCGAGCTCGTTCACGTTCTCGAGCTTCGCTCCGATCCGCAGCGCCTTGGGCAAGTAGCGATAGAACCGCTTGGTCATGCGCAGCAGGTTCTTCGCCGCCGGCTTGGTGTGCGCGAGCACGAGCCCGCCGCGGTTGGGATGGAAGAGCGCGTCCGAGAAGAGCAACGCCTCGGAGAGCGTCGAGACGCCGACCTGGCGGGACTTCAGGACGATGATCCGGGGCGGGATGCCGCGCGCTCGCGCATCGTCGATCGCGTCCAGGATCCGCTGCTGCGTGTGGTTGATGAAGAGCGGCTGGAGGCCCGTGTTCTTGGTCGCGATCTTGAGGCAGTTCCGGACGTAGAAGTTCCGGTGGGCGCGGCAGTACTCGACGGTGAGGCGCGGGTCGTCCTCCGCGACGAGCTTCGGCTTGGCCGGTGCTCGCTTGCCGATCCACGGAGGCACGGACTACCTCGAGATGGGGACGTCCCTATCCTGCGGCCGCAGCGACTCGAGCGAGGGCGGCGGGCTCGTCGGATCCGGCTCACCAACCTGACGGTCGCGGCGGCGCGTGTCCACCTGCGCCATCGCGCCCATCGCGACGAGCGCGGTCAGCACGGCGCCGAGGTTCTGGTCGAGCGTGTCGAGCCGCTCGCCCTGGCGGTTGAGCGTCGCGGTGTGCGTGGCGAGGCTCTCGGCGGTGGTGAGCAGCGCGTCGGCCGCGGCGCGCTCGGTGTGCGCGGCCTTGAGCAGCGTGTTCGACGCGACCTCGGCCGTCTTCGCGATGCGCTCAGCGTCGCCGAGGCGGTCGCTCGCGTGCTGCACCATCTCGGTGTTGAGCTTCTCGAGGTCGATGCGGCGCTCGTCACCCTTCTGGCTCGCCATGCGCCAGCCGATCACGAATGCCCACGCCGAGCAGCCGAACACCAGCAGCACGAGCAGCAGGACGCCGAAGAGCTCAGTCACGCGAGGTCGATCTCTTGGAAGCCACGCTGGTCGGCAGCGAGCCCGCCAGGCGCACGCGCGTCAGGATCGCCGGGCGCGGCCGGCCCAGCGCCAGCGGCTTGCCGTACTTCACCCGCGGCTGCTCCACGTGCTCCGCCACCGTCTTCAGGAACTCGCCCCGCGGCGCCCCGATCGCGTCCGCCATCTCGATCAGTTCCGAGAGGCGTCGGTCGGGCCGCTGCGTCCAGTACCAGCGGCGCAGGCGCGTCCACGACAGCCGCCGGTACACCTCCCTCAACGGGGTCCGTGTTGAAATCCAGCGGAGGAGCGCAATCTGCCACGGGGGGCAGTCCGAGTTGAGCACAGAGGGTGCACTCTCCGTTCGCTCCTGCCACGACGATGCCGTGACGCGCACAGGTCATCCCCCTCGGGCTCTTGAGGTCGTGGTAGCACTCCCCGCACGCGCCCAGGTGCGAGGGCTCCCCGGTCTTCCAGTCGTACAGCCAGACGGTTTTCTGGTGCTTCGCGCACCAGCTCTGGCCGAACTGCGGAACGACCCCGTCGGGGTTGGGCGCCATCACCGCCCGGCCGAACTGGTCGATCAGTCCCATGCGCGTAGCCTCGCACAGTTGGCCGCCCTCGCGCAAGGAAATGGGCTTGACGCGACGAATGGGCATGATTACAGTGCGCGGCAGCGAGGGTGGATGAACGATTTCGGTAGCCGGGGCGTTGCAGCGCAGGCGCTACCCTCGCTAGGAACGCCCACCACCGCGCTCGCGCCCCGCTACCGTTTCCGTCAGGTGAGCATGCCCACGTGCAGAGCTCGGATGCTTTCGCACACGATCAGCACCGACGCTCGCGTCGCGGGGCTTGGATCACCGCTCGCCCGGCTGCTCTACACGTGGATGATCCCGCACTGCGACAACTTGGGCCGGATGCCCGGCGAGCCGGCTTCGGTGCGCGCCACGGTGATCCCGCGCGAGCAGGACGTCAGCGACGGCGACGTGCACGAGTGGCTCCAAGACATGGACCGTTTGGGCCTCGTCTGCTGGTACCACTACGACGGCATGCGCTACGTCCAGATGCTCGGCTGGGAGAAACACCAGAAAATCGTGGGCAACATGGCGCGCACGAGCCATTACCCAGCGCCCCCCAAGGACTTGCACGCGGCGTCTATACGCCGTTCGTACGGCGTATGAACGGCGTTCGTACTGAAGTAGAAGTAGAAGTTGAAGGTAGAGAATTCAGAGAGGGGTATCAGCGTATCGCCCGGAGTTATCCACAAAGATTCCACACCGATCGCACGCGATCTCTCAGAGACGAAGGACCAAGATGAACTGCTTCACCCCTGCAGCGCGGATCATGGAGGTCGCCAGCCGTGTCGGCGACGAGCTCCGCCGCCGCGGCATCGAGCCGACCAGTCCCGAGGGGATGGACGCGTTCCGGCTCGCCGGGATGATCCTGGCGCGCGGGGGAACGATCGAAGACGCCCTGCTCACGGTCAGGAATCGCCTGGTCGAGCAGCTGGGCATGTTCGAGGACGACGGCGAGACGCCGCCGCCTCTGGAGTGACGCCGATGAGCACTGTGCCGTACGCGAAGGCGCTGGACTTGGTGGATCTCGCCACGAAGAACCTGAAGGCGTCGATGGCGCTGCTCGGCGCGGCGCCGGCGCTCGAGGGAGCACCGGCGTGAGCGGCGGGGCGATCATCCAGCCGCCGACCGGCGGCACGCGGCGCCAGCAGTTCGATGCCGCCAAGGCGATCGGCGAGGCCGAGGAGAAGGCGGCCCAGCTGAAGCAGCGCGAGGCTTTCTTCGCGCGGATCCCGGGGCCCTTCCGGTTCGGCTACGCCGACCGCGAGTGCCCGCAGTGCGGCTCGAGCAACGCGAAGCCGAAGCGATTCTGTGAGGGACGGGATCCCTGGCAGGGACCGGAGGCGACCTGCTGGATCGTCGGCGAGCACCTGCACGCCTCGTGCGAGTGCGGCTTCGGCTGGATCGAGCGCGTGAAGTGCGACGAGCACGAGGCCGCCGGCCGCGGTGCGCCGCGATTCGACGAACGGTACGACGCGGACGAGCGAAAGATCCGGCTGACGGTCGTGGTGAGCGGGCTCACGCGCTGGGATGTTCCGGTCGAGGTGCCCACCGCGGCGCCGTCGGTCGAGCCATGAGCGATCTCGACTTCCGCCGCACGGCGGTCGACGGGACTCTCGCGCGTCTCAAGTCCAGCTGCGAGGGCATCGCCGCCACGTCGGAGGCCGCGGTCAAAGGCATCCAGCACTTCCGCGGCCTGATGTCGCAGCACTCGAAAGAAATGGCCTCGCGCGAAAGCCGGCTCGCGCGCGACCACGGCGTCCTGGTCGGGCTGTGCCGATCGGTGCTGATCGCCGCGCGCTCCGGCAGCCCGACGAAGCTCGAGAAGTCGTGCGCTCGGCTCGAGTCTGCGATCTCGGTCGAGGGCAAGAAGGTGATGGTCGCGGGCCCGGACGAGATCCGGCGCGCGATCGACTTCCTGCGCAAGCTCGCGGCCCAGGGTTCCTATCGCAACATCGAGTTCGTCGAAGGGCAGCGCATGACCACGCGAATCGTGTGGCAGGGGGGCGACCAGTACCACCCGACGACGCTCGCCGAGTTCGCGCTCAAGTGGCTGCTCGACGAGGGCCCGGCCGACACCTCATCGAGCGAGTTCGAGGACTGACATGGCGGACACGCGAGGGCGGGCGCTCGAGTTCGTGTACGGCCCCTCGGACGGCGACACCGCTGTGCCGCCCGCGGGCGTACGCGAGGGTGCGCCCGTCTTCGTCGTGTCCGACTTCCTCACCGCGAGCGGCCGGCCCGTGTTCGCGGTCTACCTGGTGGCGACGCACGCGACATGCGACGCGTCGTGCCCGGGCTTCGTGCGCGGCCAGCCGCACGAGCTCTTGGTGTTCGACGGCTGGTACGAAGACGCCCCGGGCGATCGCCTGGGGAAACGCCTGGGAGGGCTCTGCCGATGATGCGGGAGTCGTAGTGCCGCGCCACGCGAACGTGCAGTGGAACTTGCCCGAGGCCGATGGCACCGGCCACACGTGGAACTCGATCCACGCTGCGCTGCTGATGGACATTCGCGACGAGCTACAGAAGCTCAACCGCAAGCTCGACGGCATGCCCTGGTGGCGGATCACGTACGCGGTCTCGCGCATCGAGCGGAACCAGCGCCGGCCGCGGATCACGAAGCGGATGGCCGCTCGCGTGCTCGCGCGCGGGAAGCGGAGGAAAAAGGTATGAGCGCCAGCACGTGTGTAAACGGAGTGATTCAGACAGGCGTGGCGTTCCTAGAGCCCTGTGTCGTGGTGCACCTCTGGCGCTGGTTCGTGGTGCCGCTAGGCGCGGTCCAGATCACTTATTGGGGAGCGTTCGGGCTCGGCATTTTGGCGACGGTGTTTGTGCGGCAGAACGGAATCGAACGCGATGAAGACAAGGCTACTGCCGAGTCCGTCGGGGTCGTCCTCGGCGCGTGGGGCGTGGGCGCGCTGATCCATCTCGGGATGCCGTCGTGAGCGCCCCCGCGCCGGGCGCGCCGCAGGAGAGCGAATGAGCGCGCGACGCCCACACCTGTTCTGGACCCGCGTGACTTCCACCGCGCTCTGCGGAGCGATACTGATTCTGGATTGCGTCGCTGGCATCAACCGCTGGTCCATTGCCTTCCTCGGGCTCGCGGTCGGCGCGGGACTGATGGGCTTCGTTACCGACTGGATCATTGCGCAGCGGGAGGGTCGGTGACCGCGCCGGTGAGCCAGCGGCACCGGGAGGCGGCGCACGCGATTCGTGCTGAATGGGTCGCGGATCGCAACTATCCGATGGATCTGGAAGCAGCCATCGCGCAGGCTTTGGCGGACACCGAGGCGCGCGTGTGGAGCGAGGCGGCGGCGGTCGCTGATAAGTGGGCAGACAGCGCCCGCACCGTCCCGGAAGGATCAAGCGAACGGGTTGAACTCGTGCTCCGCAATCAGGCCAGTTCACTTGCGTATCTTGCCGCCGCGCTGCGCGCCCGGGCGGGCGAGAGGGGAGAGGGATCGTGAGCGTAGACGTGGATGCGATCTGCCCTGTGACCGATGGGCTGGCTCGAGTCGCCGAGCACCGGACGCACGACATCCTGAAAGAGTGGGCGCGCCGCCACTCGATCTGGGGAACGACCGTGCTGCACGGACCGGGGGATGCTATCCAGTCGCCAACGCTGCGTGACCTGGTGATCGCCAGCTACGTGCAGGGCGCGCGCGACACCGCAGCGGTGGCCGCTATCGAACGCGACAAGGCCGAGGGGGAGCCCCGCGATGGCCGCTGACCGACTACTGGAGACGCTGCGGGAGATGGATGCCAAGGCTCCGGCGGTGAAGTTCGCGACCGTCCGGTCCACCCTGACCGACGAAGGGTTGGACGAGAATGACATCGAAGTGCGATTCGCAGACGGCCAGAAATACGCGCCCATCACGGTTGACGCTGACCACGACTCGCTCGCGTTCTGGATCGTGGACTCGTTCCGCATCCGAAACGCGCTGCCCGAGGTGATCGCGCTGATCGAGGCGGGCGACGAAATGCGACGGCCCGACCTGATAACTGTGAGCCTGCGGGAACACACCGCCCGCGTCGAACGTGCTGCCACTCGCTGGGACGCTGCCCGTGCGCGGCTGGCCGCCACACTGGGAGGGACGGACAATGGCTGAGCCGCTGAGCAACCAAGTCTTCACGACCAAGACCGCGACGTTCGTGCAAGAGGGTGAGTCGTGGTCCGTGACCGATACGCGGCTGCCGGGCTGGACGGCGGTGGCCGAGGACCAGCCGGAGTGCGCGGCGCTGTTGCGCGAGGCGCTGGTCGCATTCCCGCTGATGGCTCAGGTGGCCGCGATGCAGGCCGAGCGCGACGCGGCGCGGGCGGAACGAGATCGGTCGCACGAGAATCGCACCAAGGAATCGCTCAACTACGCGACGCTTTGCGCGGAGATCGTGGACGCCTGCGACGTTGATCCTCGGCGCGGATGGACCGCGAGAGATGCGTGCGCCGAGGTCAGAAACAGAGCCGTCGCCGCGCAAGCCGAGAGCGCACGGCTCCGGGAGGCGTGCACTAGAAGCATGGGTGCCGATGTTTTGAAGTGCGCGCTCTGCGGCCACACAAACATCGCATGGGACGGCGGTGTGCGGCGCCGCGTTACGGATATTGCTCACGCTGACGACTGCGCGCTCGCCGCGCCGACGAGCACCGCCGCGCTGCGGGCGTTCGGCGAGGACGTGGCCGCGCTCGCACTCAAGCGTGCCGTGGATGCGTGGAAGGAAACCGGCCAGCCGATCCAGTTCTACGAGGACTGTGCGTACTTGGTAGTCAATGCGGTGCTCGGTCCGGAGAGCGAGAGCGGCGAGGGGGCCAGGTGACCACCGCCTATCGCCGCGCCTACGACGCCGAGCGCCGCGTCCGGATCCGGGCCGCGGGCACGTGCCTGACCTGCCGCGGGCCGCGCGGCGAGCGCGGCACGCACGATCGCTGCCGCCCATGCGCCGACGCCCAATCGGCGCAGGCGCTCGCACGCTACTACGCGCGCAAGGCGACGGCGATCGAGGCGGCGCGGTGAAGGTGCTCGTCGCGTGCGAGACGTCGGGCCGCGTGCGCGACGAGTTCATCCGGCTCGGCCACGATGCCGTCTCGTGCGACCTCGAGCCCACCGAATCGCCGGGGCCGCACCTCCAGGGCGACGTGCTCGCGCACCTGGATCGCGGTTGGGACCTGATGGTCGCGCACCCGCCGTGCACCTACCTCGCGCTCTCGGGGCTGCACTGGAACTACCGCGTCGAGGGCCGGCGCGCGAAGACCGACGCGGCGATCGAGTTCGTGCGCGCGCTACTCGCGGCGCCGATCGAGCGCATCGCGATCGAGAATCCCGTCGGCGCGATCAGCGCGAAGCTGCGCCGCGCCGACCAACTCATCCAGCCGTGGCAGTTCGGCGAGCCCGAGAGCAAGCTGACCGGGCTGTGGCTCGTGAACCTGCCACACCTCGCGCCCACGGACGTGCTCGCACCCGAGGCGTTCCAGGACAACGGCCAGCCGCGCTGGCGCAACCAGACGGCATCCGGGCAGAACCGCCTCGCGCCCTCGCCCGATCGCTGGAAGATCCGCTCGCGCACGTACGCGGGAATCGCCCGCGCGATGGCCGAGCAGTGGGGCTGCGAGCGACTGGCGACCTATGCGCAACGCTTCCTCTGACCCGCCCGCGCCACCCGACCGCGACCTCTTCGGTGCGCCCGTACCGCGCGCGCCGTCGCGCGAGTTGGTGCACGGCTACGCGAGCACGCCGGGGCTCGGACCCCTGGGCGAGACGTGTCGCTCGTGCGCGCATTCGTACGTCGTGCAGTACGCGAAACGCTACTGGAAGTGCGACCTGGTGAAGCGCACCGCCGGCCCCGGCACCGACATTCGCCTCAAGAGCCCCGCGTGCCGGCGCTGGGAGAAGGACGAGCCGGGAGCGTGAAGCTGCGCCCATCGGGCTTCGGCGACCTGCAGGCGCGCGTCGACATGCGCCACCGCGACGTCGAGCGCGCCGAGCGGGCCGTCGCCGCCGCCGTGCGCCGCTACAAGGCCGCGCCGACGCTGGCGAACTACCGCGACATCGCCGACGCGGTGCGCGCGTTCATCCTCGCCGACGATCCCAACGGCGAGCGCCACCCCGCGCGCGCGTACGACGACATCTACGGTCGCCACCGCTACCGCCTGAAACGCTGACGGCCCCCGGGGAAGACTCCAGGGGCCGCTTCGCGCTTTGACGCAGGGGCGTCACAGGGGGCTCTCGCGCGGTGCTCGTCGCTGGGCACCGTCCTCTCGCCGCCTACCCGTTCATCGAGGCTCAGTTGGTGGCGGGAGCGGGGGTCGAACCCGCATTTTCCTGGTTATGAGCCAGGCGCTCTGCCGTTGAGCTATCCCGCACCGTTGCGCGTACTACTCGTCGACCGGAGCGCCCGCGCTGAAGTTGATCGAGCCCGGCGCCGAGTTATCGACCGCGACCGCGATCGTGTCGGACACCAGCGTGCCGTCGGGGAAGGTCACGTTCGCGGTGACCGTCGCGACGCCCGGGTTGCCGCTCGTGATCTTGACGTTGAGCCCGTCCTCGTTGGGCTCGAGGCCGGCCACGGAGGGGTCGCTCGAGTCGAACGCGATCACGAAGCCGTCGGGCTTCACCGCGAAGGGCTTGGCGTCCTGGTCGAGAATGGTGACGCCGGCGGGGCAGAACTGCCGATCGGTCATGGTGATCGAAGAAGGCATCGGGGTTACTCCTCCTGGGGTTCGCCGTGGTGAAAGACCACGGACGTCGGAATCCGTTCCTGCTGGACCTGCTGCTCCATCACGGTTGCGATTCGCTCGGCGGCGGCGGCGACGCGCTCCGTCGCTGAGGCGAGGGCGTTCGTTTCCGACGCCGCCAGCCCGAGCTGGAGTTCGATCGCCGCGAGCCGGGTCGGAAGCTGCCGGATCGCCAGGGCCTCGGCGCTGCTCAGATACAGGATCATCGGCCGGCCTCAGAGCATGTAGCCGCCGAACACGCCCCACTGGCGGGCGCTCGGCAGAAGGCCGTCGAAACCGTACTCGTCGGCGTCGGACTGGCGCTTGTAGAACTCGAAGATCGACACGTCGGGCGATGCCCCGCTCGTCGCCGCGTGCTGGCCGAGCGTGCGATCGGTGGCGCTCGGCAGCGCGCCGGCGGTGAAGGCGCCACCGGTGACGCCGGCGTACTGGATGATGAAGTTGTCCGCCATCGCCGGAACAACCCACTCCTCGATCGGCATGGAGAGCCCGGCCGTCGAGCCGATCAGCGTCTTGACGCCAGCCGCCCCACCGTTCGCAACGCTGATGCCGCCGAACCCCGTGGCGATCGCGGCTGCGCTCACGACAGAGCCGTCGAAGCTCACGACGATATCGTAGGGGCTGGCGCCGGTGTTGAGGGCGTCGCCGGTGTTGATGAGAAACACGTTCATCTTCGCCCCGCCCGGCAGCGCGAGGTCTGTCCCCAGGGCCGGCAGCGTGATGTCTCCGCCGGCCCACGCAACCGACGAGACTCCGAACGTGGCGTGCTTCCAGACCACCGCGACCAGCATCAGTTCGACGAACTTGTCCCTGTCGTCATCCAGGTCCAGCGCCACCGCCGGGATCGTGATCGTCGCCGATGCCTTACACGTCCCCGTGCCGAGCGGGACGCGCTCAAGGTCGGGCAGGCGCGCCAAGGCCGATGTGTACTCGGCGTTGCTTTGGTCAGTCGCGAGGCAGTCGGCGTTG
>Ga0209488_10000247_pt1 | contig 43462 bp, 44 predicted proteins | sample Rivendell_Oct201_8_FD_188349 | JGI IMG/M metagenome (GOLD analysis project Ga0209488, IMG submission 188349) | Vadose zone soil microbial communities from the Eel River Critical Zone Observatory, Northern California, USA -... | ecosystem: Environmental > Terrestrial > Soil > Vadose zone >...
CGTTCATGAAGCTCGCCGCGTTCGAGCCGCGCTTTCTGCTCGAGAGCGTCGAGGGCGGCGAGCGGCTCGCGCGTTACTCGTTCATCGGTTTCGGCGATGTGCTGGAGGTGCGGCTCGACGGCGGCGGGCTCACGATCGGGACCGAGCGCCGGCCAGCGCCCGCCGACGGCGCCGAGCTCCTCGCGGCGCTGCGCACCGCGCTGCGCCTGGCGCCCAAGCCCGCGCCGGACATTGCCGGCGTACCGCTCGCCGGGGGGTTGGTCGGCTATGCAGCCTACGACGTGGTGCGCTATTTCGAGCGCCTGCCGGCGCGCGCGGCGGGCGCCGGCGGCGTGCCGGCACTGCACTACGTGGCGCCGCGCTCGGTGCTGGTGTTCGATCATCTGACGCGCGGCATCGCCCTGCTTCATGCCGGCTCGGAACAGGAGCGCCGTTCGCTGCGTCAGGAAGTGGTACGCGCGCTGCGCGGCGCGTTGCCCAACGGCCGGCGGCCCGGCCGCTACGCCCCGCCGACCACGGCCTACGCACGCGCCGAGTACATGGCCGGCGTGCGGCGCACCCAGGAGTACATCGCTGCAGGTGATGTCTACCAGCTGGTGCTGGCGAGCCGCTTCTCGGGCCGCCACGAGCTCGATCCCTTCCAGGCGTATCGCGCGCTGCGGCTGATCAATCCCTCCCCCTACATGTACTACTGCGCGCTCGGGGAGGTGGCGGTGGTGGGCTCCTCTCCCGAAGCACTGGCAAAGCTCAACGGGCGGCGCGCGCAGCTGCGGCCCATCGCCGGCACCCGGCCGCGCTCCCCCGATGCCGCCACCGACCGCGCGCGCGAAGCGCAGCTGCTCGCCGATCCCAAGGAGAACGCCGAGCACGTGATGCTGGTGGACCTGGCGCGCAATGACCTCGGGCGCGTGGCCCACGCCGGCAGCGTGCGCGTGGAGCCATATCGCTCCATCGAGCGCTACAGTCACGTCATGCACATGGTGAGTGGCGTGCACGGGGAGCTCGCCCCGCAGCGCGACGCCTTCGATCTGTTCGCCGCGGCCTTTCCGGCCGGCACACTGGTGGGTGCGCCCAAGGTGCGCGCCATGCAGATCATCGATGAGCTCGAGCCGGTGAGTCGCGGCCTGTATGGCGGCACGGTGGGCTACTTCGGCGCCCACGGCGACATGGACCACGCCATCACCATCCGCACCCTGGTCTTCAGGGGCGATGAGTACAGCTACCAGGCCGGCGCCGGTATCGTCGCCGACAGCGTGCCGGAAACCGAGCACGAGGAGGTGTTGGCCAAGAGCGCGGCCCTGGTGCGCGCACTGGAGCTCGCCGGGGAGGGGTTGTGAAGCCGCGCCTGCTGCTGATCGACAACTACGACTCCTTCACCTACAACCTGGTGCAGGCGTTCCTGGTCCTGGGCGCTGAGGTGAGCGTCTACCGCAACGACGCCTTGAGCCCTGAAGCGGCGCAGGCGCTCGCGCCCTCGCACCTGTGCATCTCGCCCGGTCCCGGGACACCCTACGACGCGGGCGTATCCATGGACATGATCCGCACGTTCGCCGGGCGCATCCCGGTGCTCGGGGTATGCCTCGGACACCAGGCGATCGTGGAGGTGTTCGGGGGCAAGGTGGTGCGGGCCGATCGGCTCATGCACGGCAAGACCTCGCTCATCCGTCACGATCAGCGCACGCTGTTCGAGGGTCTGCCGCAGCCGTGCGAGGTGGGGCGCTACCATTCGTTGATCGCCGCTCCCGCGACGCTGCCAGTGGAGCTCGAGGTGAGTGCCCAGACCGCCGAAGCGGAGATCATGGCGGTGCGCCACCGTTCCCTGGTGGTGGAGGGTGTTCAGTTTCATCCCGAGAGCATCCTGACGCCCGATGGTCCACGGCTGCTGGGCAATTTCCTCAGGTACACCGTGGGCGAGCGCGCTGAGCAGGCCACGCCCGGAGCAGGCCATGGCCCATCCGCGTGAGCTCCTGCAGCAGCTGTTCGAGCGCCGCGACCTGTCGCAGGCGCAGGCCGAGGAGCTGCTCGCTCACCTGACGGACCCGCAGCTGCCGCCCGCGATGGCGGGGGCGATGCTCGCGGCGCTCTCGACCAAGGGCCTGGTGGCCGATGAAGTGCGCGGCTTCGCCCAGGCGATGCGGCGCCTGGCGCGCCGGCCCGACCTGCCCGCGCAGCTGCGCGCTATCGACATCGTCGGCACCGGCGGTGATGCCTCCGGAAGCCTCAACATCTCCACCGGCACGGCGCTCCTGACCGCCGCCTGCGGTGTGCCGGTCGTCAAGCACGGCAACCGCTCGGTCTCGAGCCGCTGCGGCAGCGCGGACGTGCTGGAAGCCCTCGGGCTCGAGATTGCGCCGGATGCGCAGGCCGCGGTGGCGTGTCTCGAAGCTACCGGTTTCACGTTCCTGTTCGCGCCTCACTACCATCCGGCCACCAAAGCGATCGCCCCGATTCGCGCAGCTCTGGGCGTGCGCACCGTGTTCAACATCCTGGGACCCCTGGTCAATCCCGCGCAGCCCCCGTTCCATCTGGTGGGCGCGTTCAGTCTGGAGGTCGCGCGGCTCATCGCCGACACGTTCCAGGGTCTGCCCATGGAACGCAGCTTCGTCGTGCACGGCGCGCTCGGGTGGGATGAGCCCACGCCCATCGGCCCGTTCACGCTGTTCGACGTGCGCCCCGGGCGCGTCGAGATGCAGGTGCGCACGCCGGCGCAGTACGGACTCGCCCCCTGCACGGTGAGTGATCTGGCCGGAGGCGACGCCGCGCACAACGCGCGCGCGCTCGAGGCGGTGCTGTACGGTGAGGATCGCGGCGCGCATCGCGATTGTCTGCTGTTGGGTACTGCGCTGGCGCTCGAGCTTGCCGGCGAGACGCGCGCGCCCCGCGAGGGCCTCGCACGCGCAGCCGCCGCCATCGACTCCGGCGCCGCGCGCCGCTTGCTCGAGGCCCTCAGAGCACGGCGGCCGGACCCGGAGCGCAACACGTGAGCGTCGCATTTCTTGATGAAATGGCCGACGCCAGCCGCGAGCGGGTGCGGGCGGCGAAGCAGTCCCGCTCGGAAGCGGCGCTGGAGGCCGACGCCCGGCAGAGCCCCGCGCCGCCGCGCCTGCGCCTCGACCGTTCCGGATTCGACCTCATCGCGGAAGTGAAACTGCGCTCACCGGCGGCGGGGCGGCTGGGTCGGCAAGGCGAGGACCTGGCGGCACGCGTCACGGCGTACGCGCGCGCCGGGGCCGCCGCGATCTCGGTACTCACCGAGCCGAGCCGCTTCGATGGCTCACTCGAGCATCTGGCGAGCGCGACGCGGGCGCTGGCGCCGCACGCGGTGCCCGCCCTGCGCAAGGACTTCCTGGTGGATCCCTACCAGGTGCTCGAGGCGCGCGCCCTCGGTGCAGGCGGGGTGCTGGTCATCGTGCGCATGTTGTCGCGCAGCGCCATCGATGCGCTGCTCGATTGCGCCGGTTCGCTCGGGCTGTTCGTGCTGCTGGAAGCCTTCGACGCGCGCGACATCGAGCGGGTGTGCGAGCTGACCGAGGCGCACGACGGCGCGAACGCGTTGCTGGCGGGCGTGAATTGCCGGGATCTCGCGACGCTGCAGGTGCTGCCGCAGCGCCTGCTGGAGCTCGCCCCGCTCCTGCCCGCGCGCGCGCTGCGGGTCGCGGAGAGTGGCGTGGCGACGGCCGCGGATGCGCGCCAGGTTGTCGCGGCGGGCTACCAGCTGGCGCTCGTCGGCAGCGCGCTGATGCAGGCGCAGGATCCGCAGGCGCTCGCCGGGGCGGTGCTCGCCGCGGGACGAGCGGCGGCTGAGGCCAGGGCCACTTAGATGTGGATCAAGATCTGCGGCATGACCACCCCCGAGGCGGTGAGCGCGGCGCTGGCGGCGCGCGTGGATGCGATCGGGTTCGTGTTCGCCGAGTCATCGCGGCAGCTGACGCCGCAGCACGCGGCGCGCCTGGCGCAGGCCGCGCGCGGGCGGGTGCGCTGCGTGGCGGTGACCCGGCATCCGGCCCAGGCCGCGGTGGACGAGATCCTGAAGGTGTTCAGGCCGGACCTGTTGCAGACCGACCTGTCTGATCTCGCTCGGCTGCAGCTGCCGGCCGGCCTGGATCTGTTGCCGGTGGTGCGTGACGGGGAAGATGTGCCCGCAACCCTGCCGGAGCGGATCCTGTTTGAGGGACCCGTGAGCGGCACCGGCGTCGCGGGCGACTGGAACGCCGCCCGCCGTCTCGCGCGCTGTACACAGCTGGTACTCGCGGGCGGCCTCAACACCGGCAACGTGGCCGCCGCCATCGCCGCCGTGCAGCCCTTCGGGGTCGACGTGTCGAGCGGTGTCGAGCTGCGGCCGGGAGTGAAGAGTCCGGCCGAGATTGTGAGCTTTGCATCGGCTGCGCGCGCCGGATCGCAGGCGCCGGCGGCGATGGACAGCGAGGATCGCGCATGAGTACACCCGCCGCACTGCCTGATGCCGCCCGCCTGCTCGCCGAGCTGATCGCCGGCAGGCTCCCGGACGCACGCGGCCGCTTCGGCCCGTTCGGCGGTCGTTACGTTCCGGAAACGCTGATTCCGGCGCTCGAGCGCCTCGAGCGGGGTGTGCGCGAGCACCTGCATGAGCGCGACTTTCAGGCGCAGTTCACCGAGCAGCTCACCAGCTGGGTCGGCCGCCCCACGGCGCTCACCTTCGCCGCGCGCTTGTCGGCGCGCTGGGGCGCGAAGCTGTGGCTCAAGCGCGAGGACCTGGCACACACCGGTGCGCACAAGATCAACAACGCGATCGGCCAGGCGCTGCTCGCGAAGCGGCTCGGCGCCAAGCGCGTCGTTGCCGAGACCGGCGCCGGACAACACGGCGTCGCAAGCGCCGCAGCGTGCGCGCGGCTGGGGCTGCCGTGCACGGTCTACATGGGGTCGATCGACATGGAGCGCCAGGCCCCCAACGTGGGGCGCATGCGCCTGTTGGGCGCCGAGGTCGTGCCGGTGACCAGCGGCGATCGAACGTTGCGCGCCGCCATCGACGAGGCACTGCGCGCCTGGGTGTCCGATCCGCGCGATACCTATTATCTGCTCGGCTCGGTCGTGGGCCCGCATCCCTACCCCTATCTGGTGCGCGAGCTGCAGTCCGTGATCGGCCGCGAGGCGCGCGCGCAGATGCTCGCCGCAACCGGTGCTCTGCCGGATGCGGTCATCGCCTGTGTCGGCGGCGGTTCCAATTCCATGGGCACCTTCCACGCCTTCATCCCGGATGCCACGGTGCAGATCATCGGCGTCGAGCCGGGCGGGCGCGGCGCGGGCCTGGGTGACAACGCCGCGACGCTCGCCTTCGGGCGGCCCGGCGTGCTGCACGGTGCGTACTCCATGCTGCTGCAGAACGAGGACGGCCAGATCCGCGAGACGCATTCGGTGTCCGCGGGGCTCGACTATCCCGGTGTCGGTCCGGAGCACGCGCTGCTGTCGGCCCTCGGACGCGTTCACTACCAGACCGCCGGCGACGAGGAGGCACTCGCCGGGGTGCGCGCCCTGAGTGAATGCGAAGGGATCCTGCCGGCGCTCGAGAGCGCGCACGCCCTCGCGGGCGCCGAGCGCTGGGCACGAGCGAACCCGGGGCGCTCGATGCTCGTGTGTCTCTCCGGCCGCGGCGACAAGGACATGTCCACTCTGCTGCACACGCTCCTCGGGCGAGAGCCCTCATGAGCCCGCGCGCGCGCATCACCGAGGCGATCCGCAGCGCCGCCGCGGGGGGCGAGCCGGCGCTGCTCGCGTACCTCACGGCGGGTTACCCGCAGCGCGAGAAATTTCGCGCGCACGTGCGGGCGCTGGCGGCTGCGGCCGAGGTGGTCGAGATCGGCGTGCCGTTCACCGATCCGATGGCGGACGGAGTCACGATTCAGCGTGCCAGCCTCGCGGCGCTGGCCCAGGGCGTGAATCTCAAATGGATCCTCGCCGAGCTGGAGCAGATCCGCGGGGTGCGCGCGCCACTGCTGCTGATGAGCTACCTGAACCCCCTGTTGGCCTTCGGCGTCGAGCGGCTCGCCCAACGGGCGGCGCGCGCCGGCGTGGCGGGGTTCATCGTGCCCGATCTGCCGCTCGATGAGAGCAGCGAGCTGCGCGCGGCGCTGGATACCGAGCAGCTCGCGCTGGTGCAGATGGTGACTCCGGTTACCGAGCCGCAGCGCCTCGCGCAGCTGTGCGCGGGCAGCCAGGGCTTCGTGTACGCCGTCACCATGACCGGGACGACCGGCAACCAGGTCGCGGTGCCCGAGGAGCTGGTCAGCTATCTGGATCGCGTGCGCGCGAGCTGCCCGCTTCCGGTGTGCGCCGGTTTCGGCATCCGCAGCCGCGAGCAGGTCAAGCGGCTGCGGGGGCACGTCGACGGGGTGGTGATCGGCTCGGCGCTGGTGGAGGTGCTCGAGCGGGGCGAGGATCCGACCCGGTGGCTGCAGATGTTGCGATCAGACGTATGAAGACCCTGACCATCGCCGCGCGTTTCTGCGGGCCCGCGACCTCTTCGAACGGTGGCTATTTCGCCGGGCTGGTGGCGACGCTCGTGTCCCGCACGCTGGCGGTGCGTCTGCTGAAACCGCCACCGCTGGACACCGAGCTCGCCGTCAGGGAACTTGCGGACGGCGCCCTGCAGATCGTGCAGGGCGAAGAGGCGATCGGCGAGGCGCGCCCCGCGCGGCTGGAGCTCGACGTCAGGCTCGCCCCGCAGTATCTCGAGGCGGTGGAAGCCTCGCGTCGCTACGCGGGCTTTCGCCACCACCGCTTCCCGAGCTGCTTCGTGTGCGGCACCCGGCGGGTACGCGGGGACGGCCTGCGCATTTTCGCCGGCCCCATCCCTGAGCGCGCACTGGTCGCGGCGCCCTGGGTTCCCGATGCATCGCTCGACCAGGGTGATGGCAAGGTGCGTCCGGAGTTCATGTCCGCGGCGCTCGATTGTCCCGGTTACTACGCCGTCGCCGCCGATGACCGCATGATGCTGCTCGCGGAGCTCACGGCGCACGTGGACCGCCGCGTCCACATCGGCGAATCCTGCACCGTGGTGGCCTGGCCGATCGCCTCGAGCGGCCGCAAGCACGAGGCGGGCACGGCCATCTTCGACGGCGAGGGCGAGTTGTGCGGCAAGGCGCACGCGCTGTGGATCGAGCCGCGCACTCCCCCCGCGAGCGCCTGAGGGCCGGGGCGCGCGGCGCACCCGCGGCGCGCCCGCGACTCAGCCGCGGCTCAGGCGCATCATCGTTTCCGGGTAACGCTCGCCGGCGGTGGCACCGGCCGGAAACACCGCCTCGATGACGGCGAGGTCCTCGGCGTCGAGTTGCACCTCGAGCGCGCCGACGTTTTCCTCGAGGTTGCGACTCCGCCGCGTGCCGGGAATCGGCACGATGTGTTCTCCCTGCGCCAGTACCCACGCAAGCGCCAGCTGCGCCGGCGTGCAGTCCTTCTCGCGCGCCAGCTCCCGCACCTTATCGACGAGTGCCAGATTGCGGCCGAAGTTCTCGCCCTGAAAGCGCGGGGTGCTGCGGCGATAGTCATCGGGCGCGAAATCGTCCGGGCTCTTGATGGCGCCGGTGAGGAAGCCGCGTCCGAGAGGGCTGTAGGGCACGAAACCGATGCCGAGGCGCTCGCAGCTCTCCAGGACCCCGTCCTCGGGATCGCGCGTCCACAGCGAGTACTCGCTCTGCAGCGCGGTGATCGGATGCACGCGCTGCGCGCGCTCGAGCGTCTGCGGGGTGACCTCCGAGAGCCCGAGGTAGCGCACCTTGCCGGTATGCACCAGTTGCGCCATCGCGCCCACGGTATCCTCGATCGGCACGCTGCGGTCCACGCGGTGCAGGTAGTACAGGTCGATGTGCGCGACCTTGAGGCGCTTCAGGCTCGCCTCGCACGCTTCGCGCACGTGCTTGGGGCTGCCGTCGATGGCGCGCGCGGTGGGATTGCTGGTATCACGCAGGAAGCCGAACTTGGTGGCGAGGAACACCCGCTCGCGCCCGCCCTGCAGGGCACGGCCGACGAGTACCTCGTTGGTATAGGGCCCGTAAGCGTCCGCGGTGTCCCAGAACGTGACCCCCAGCTCGAGTGCGCGATTCAGCGTGGCGAGCGACTCGGCATCATCGTGCGCGCCGTAGAACTCGCTCATGCCCATGCAGCCCAGACCGAGTGCCGAGACCTTGGGACCCTTGGGGCCGAGCGTGCGGGTTTTCATACGGATCACTCCTGGCAGGACGCGGGGCAGGATGGATTCTGCGCCCACCGGCTCGGCGGCGCCTAGGGCGTCACGGTGCTCAGCATGTGCGCGTGGCGCCAGCCGCCGTAGCGGTAGTACAGCGCGGCGAGTATCGCGGCAAGCACCGAGGACACCGGGAAGCTCCACCACACGGCATCCGCGTGGTAGCGCTCGAGCAGCACCTGCGCGAGCGGGAAGCGCACCACCAGCAGCGAGACGGTGAGGATGACGAGCGGCGCCATCACCGCTCCGGTGGCGCGCACCACACCGAACAGCGCCACGGAGATTCCGAAGAAGATGAACGAGCCGGTGACGATGCGGTTCATGTGGGTCGCGATGCCCAGCGCGGCGGAACCCGCCGGCAGGAACAGTCCGAACACCGCGCGATCGAGCAGCTCGATGAGCAGCACGATCGAGCCGGTCAGCAGCACGCTGTACAGCACGCCCACCCGCGCGATGCGCGGGACCCGCTCCCATTTGCCGGCGCCCACGTTCTGCGCCGTCATGGCCGACATGCCCATGCCGACCGCGAACGCCGGCATCTGGATGTAGTTCCAGATCTGCAGCGCGGCGCCGAACGCCGCGGCCGTGTCCACGCCGAAGCGGTTCACCAGCGTGATCATGAGCACCCCGCTCAAGGACAGCACCAGCATCTGGGCGCTCATCGGCACGCCTTTTTTTACCAGCGTTGCGACCACCGCCCAGTCCACCTTCAGCAGCGCGAGCTCACCGTGGTGCAGGCACAGGATGTGATGGCGGCGATACAGATGGCGGATGAGCGCGATGAGACTCACGGCCTGGGCGACGAAGGTCGCGAGCGCCGAGCCCGCGATACCCAGCCGCGGAATCGGTCCCAGGCCGAAGATGAACACCGGGTTCAGCGCAATGTCGATCCCGACCGACAGCAGCATGAAGTAGAACGGCGTCTTCGAGTCCCCGGCGCCGCGCAACACCGCCATCACGAAGGCGTACATGTAGAGCCACGGCAGCGCGAGGAAGATCACCCGCATGTAGGCCACCGCGAGCGGCAGCGAGTCCGCCGGCGTGCCCATGGCGATGAGCAGCGGCCGGCACAGCACCAGTCCCGCGAGCGCCATCGCCACCGAGACGCCGGCGAAAAAGGTCGCACTGGTGCCGACCACGCGCTTGGCCTCGGCCAGATTGTTCGCGCCGATGCACTGGCCGATGAGGATGGTCGCCGCCAGCGCCACGCCGAAGGCCGCGCCGATCAGCAGGAACATGACCGTGTTGGCGTTGGAGGTGGCTGTGAGTGCCGCCTCACCGAGGTAGCGGCCGACCCAGATGGAGTTCACCGAGCCGTTGAGAGACTGCAGTATGTTGGCGAACAGGATCGGCAGCGAGAACTTGAACAGCCCGAGGCGGATCGAGCCTTCGGTGAGCGAGCCTTGCACTCAGGCTTTGCGCCCCAGCCCGTAGGCGAGGATCCCGATACCGGCAGCCAGCAGCGCCCAGCCGGGCCACTCCTGGCCGCGGCTCATCGCCAGCCAGTAGAGGCCGCCGCCGAGATAGGCCACGCCGAGGGTGATGGTGTCGCGTCTGCGGGCCGCACGCAGCTCATCGAGCAGCTCGCTGAGCTGCGCCCCTGGGGTCTGGGTACGCGCCACGCCGGGTTGGCGCTGCGCCAGGCGCTGCAGCAGGGCGGGCAGGCCGCGTGCGGCCGCGATGAGCTCCGGTACCCGGGTGCGCAGCTCGTGCACCAGGGCGCGCACGCTGGTGCGCTCACGCATCCACTCGCGCAGGATCGGGCTCGCGGTGCTCCAGATATCGAGCTCCGGGTACAGCTCGCGTCCCAGGCCCTCCACGTTCAGCAGGGTCTTCTGCAGCAGCATGAGCTGCGGCTGGATCTGCATGTTGAAGCGCCGCGAGATCTCGAACAGGCGCAGCAGGATGCGCCCGAAGGAGATGTCCTTGAGCGGGCGGTCGAAGATCGGTTCGCACACGGTGCGCACCGCGGACTCCATCTCATCGACGCGCGTATCCGGCGGCACCCAGCCGGACTGCAGATGCAGCTCGGCGACGCGCCGATAGTCACGATCGAACACCGCCAGGAAGTTTTCCGCGAGGTAGTGCTGATCGCCGGGATCGAGTGTGCCGACGATGCCGAAATCCACGGCCGCATACCGCGGCCGCTGCGGGTCATCGACCAGCACGAAGATGTTGCCGGGGTGCATGTCGGCATGGAAGAAATTGTGGCGGAACACCTGCGTGAAAAAGATGCGCACGCCGTTCTCCGCGAGCTGCGCAATGTTGGTGCCGGCGGCCTTGAGCCGCGCCCGGTCGCTGATCGGCACGCCGTGGATGCGCTCCATGACCATGACGTCGGTGCGGCAGTAATCCCAGTGCACCTCCGGCACGTACAGCAGCTCGGAAGCGGCGAAGTTGCGCTTCAGCTGCGAGGCGTTGGCGGCCTCGCGCATCAGGTCGAGCTCATCGAGAATGGTCTTCTGGTATTCCGCGACCAGCTCGCGCGGCCGCAGCCGCCGGCCCTCCGCCCAGTAGCGGTGCGCGAGATCCGCGAGCGCATGTAACACCTCCAGATCCCGCTCGATCACCGCGCGCATGTCCGGCCGCAGCACCTTGACCACGACCTCCGCGCCGTCGGGCAGGCGCGCGGCGTGCACCTGCGCGATGGAGGCGGCGGCGAGCGGGGTCTCATCGAAGGCGCTGAACACCTGCGACAGCGCCCGACCGTAGGCGCGCTCGATCGACTCGCGGGCGATGGCGCCCGGAAACGGCGGCACGCGATCCTGCAGCTTGGCCAGCTCGTCGGCGATATCCGCCGGCAGCAGGTCGCGGCGCGTGGAAACCGCCTGGCCGAACTTCACGAAAATGGGCCCGAGCTCCTCGAGCGCGAGCCGCAGGCGCTCGGCGCGGCTCACCACCCGCAACCGCTCGGACCACACCCCGGGGGAGAGAAAGAACAGGAAGCGCAGCGGCCGATATAGATGAGTGGCGCGCACGTAGTCATCGAGGCGGTGCCGCAGCAGTACCCGCTGGATCTCGATCAGCCGCAGCAGCACCCGCAGCTTCACGGGCATCGGAGCGCGGTCACGGTGCGCCGCGCCGCGCGCTGAGCAGCGCGATGCGCGCGCCTAAGCGATCGACACCCTCGCGCACCGCGTCGACACCGCGCAGGAACTGCTCGCCCTCGTTGCGCGGCACGAGATCGGCGCGTTCGTGCCCCAGGTACTCGGCCAGGTTCGTCAGCGTGGTGGCGGCGGCCCTGCGGCTCCAGCGCAGCGTAAGGCGCGCCAGGCGCCCGAGCTGATGGGCCGGCACATCCCCGAGCAGCAGCGACAGCTCCTCCTCGAGGTCGGGGCGCAGGAGCCTGGCGAGCTCGCGGAACTTCTGTGCCAGCTCCGCATCGCCGCTGATCGCGACCTCGCCCTGCAGCACGGCGTCGGCCGACTCGCCGGCGAGCGCCAGCAGGCTCACGGGTCCGCCCGTAAGCGTCGCGTCCGCAGGCGCGTCGTCGCGCATCACGCTGAGCGTTTGACCCGTCGATGCCACCCGCAGACGCGTGATCTCGCGAATCTCGATCGCGACACTCCTGCCTTCGAGCTCCGCGCACAGCTGCCGCGCGCGCGGCGAGCGCGGCAGGCCGCGGTTCAGCAGGTTGTCGAGGGTCGCGCTGAGCATCGCTGGTCTTGATGGGCGCGTTGCGCGCTAGTACCTGTAACCGCGGTGAACGGCGACGATGCCGCCGGAGAGACTGTGGTAGCGGCAGCCTTCCAGTCCCGCCTCCTGCATCATCTTCAGCAGAGACTCGGGGTCCGGGTGCACGCGGATTGACTCGGCGAGATAGCGGTAGCTCGCCGCGTCGCGCGCTACCAGCTCGCCGAGCAGCGGCAGAACGCGAAACGAGTAGGCGTCGAAGAGCGGCTGCAGGCCCGGTACCTTGGGGTGCGAGAACTCGAGCACCAGCAGCTGCCCGCCGGGCTTGAGGGCGCGGCGCATGGCGGTGAGCGCCGCGCTCTTGTCGGTGACATTGCGCAGGCCGAAGCCGATGGTGATGCAGTCGAAGCTGCCGTCGGGGAACGGCAGACTCTGGGCATCGGCCTGCACGTACTCGACGTTGCCGACGCAGCCCGCATTGATCAAGCGGTCGCGGCCGCGCCGGAGCATGGCGGCGTTGATGTCGGTGAGCACCACCAGCCCGCGCTCGCCCACCTGGCGGGCGAGTCCGGCCGCGAGGTCGCCGCTCCCGCCGGCGACGTCGAGCGCGCGCTGACCGGCGCGCAGATTCGCCAGCGCCAGCGTGAAGCGCTTCCAGATCCGATGCGCGCCCGCGGACATCAGATCATTCATCAGGTCGTAGTGGTCGGCGACCGAGTCGAACACCCCGCGCACCCGGCGCGCCTTGTCCTCGGGCGGCACGCGTTGAAAGCCGAAGTCGGTGGAGCGCTCGTCGGTCATGGTGCGCGATGGCAATCGGATGAGACGCATTCTAGTCGATCGGGCACCGAGTGCCGGCGGTGCGATCGTGGTTGCATTTTTGCGGCGGCGATGCGCAGAATCCCGGCCGTTGAGGGGGTCTTGTGCACCAAGCGGGCCGGGCATCACTGTCCGGCCCGTTTTTTTGGGTGCACGGAGTGCGCTCGAGGCGCGCACTCAAGGGTTCGGCCGCGCCCGCGCCTTGCGCTCGAGGTAGCGCGCCCACTTCGCCGCGCGCTCGCGGCCGAGCTCGTGCAGGTACTTCCAGGTGTACAGCCCGGTGTCGTGCCCGTCGTCGAAGACGAGCTTCACGGCGTACTGCCCCACCGGCTCCACCGCCGTGATGGCGACGTTCTCCTTGCCGAGCACCAGTACCTCCTGCCCGGGTCCGTGCCCCTTCACTTCGGCGGATGGGGAGTGCACCCGCAGGTACTCGAACGGCAACTCGAAGCGGCTGCCGTCGGCGAAGCTCACTTCGAGCATCCGCGAGGTGCGGCGCAGGCGGATCTCGGTGGGAATGAGGTCGGACATGAGCTCGGGACGCAGTATAGGCAATGACGGCTGGACGCCCGGATTGTTGCAGCGCAATATGTGCTCTGGATACGGTCTTTTGTGACGATGACAATCCGCGCCGCGCCCCTATACTCACGTCCTGTTTTTGTGCACGAGGGCTTAGGTCCCCCCAGGCCTGAGCAGTGAATGGAACCCACCGATACCTCCCATCCGGACTACTACCATCGAGTTGTGGATTGCCAGTGGGCCTGCCCGGCCCACACCGATGTTCCTGAATACATCCGCCTGATCGCGCAGGGCCGTTTCACCGATGCCTACATGGTGAACCGGGACTCCAATGTGTTTCCCGGGATCCTCGGGCGCGTGTGCGACCGGCCCTGCGAGCCGGCCTGCCGGCGCGGGCGCATCGAGGCTCAGAAGCCGGTGGCGATCTGCCGCCTGAAGCGCGTCGCCGCCGACCACCGCGACGAGGTCGCGAGCCTGCTGCCGAAGATTCCCAAGGTGAAGAACGGCAAGCGCATCGCCTGCATCGGCGCCGGTTGCGCCTCCCTCACCGTGGCCAACGACCTCATGCCACTCGGCTACCAGGTGACGATCTTCGAGCAGTATGGCGAGCCCGGCGGGCTGATGCGCACCAACATTCCCTCGTTCCGCCTGCCGCACACGGTGCTGAACGAGGAGATCGCGATGATCACGGGGATGGGAGTGGAGCTCAGGCTCAATTCCCCGGTGGGGAGTCTGCGCCAGCTCCTCACCGCCGGCGGCTTCGATGCGGTGTTCGTGGGGTCCGGCGCGCCGAAGGGCAAGGAGCTGAGCATCCCGGGGCGCGAGGCGGCGGCGGCCAACATCCACATCGGCATCGCCTGGCTGGAATCGGTGGCCTTCGGTCACATCGACAGGATCGGCAGGCGCGTGCTCATCATCGGCGTGGGCAACACGGCCATGGACTGCTGCCGCACCAGCCTGCGGCTCGGGGCCGAGAGCGTGAAAGTCATGGCGCGCAAGCCGCGCGGTTTCTTCAAGGCTTCGGACTGGGAGCTCGAGGATGCCGAAGAGGAGAGCGTCGGGATCATCATCAACCGTGCCCCGCGCTCGTTCGTGCTCGAGAACGGCAAATTGACCGGAATGCGGTTCGACAAGATGGAGTACGAGCTCGACGCGCACGGGCGCATCACCGCCGAGCGCAGCACCGGTGAGGAGTTCCTGCCCGCGGACGATGTGATCCTCGCCATCGGCCAGGAGAACGCCTTCCCGTGGATCGAGCGCGATCTGGGCATCGAGTTCGACAAATGGGACGTGCCGGTGGTGGACAAGACGACCTTTCAATCGACGCGCCCCGGGGTGTTCTTCGGCGGCGATGCCGCCTTTGGACCCAAGAACATCATCTGGGCGGTCGAGCAGGGCCATCAGGCCGCGATCTCGATTCACCGGCACTGCCACGCAGAGGCGGTGAGCGAGCGTCTGGCTCCCGGCATGAACCTGCAGAGCCGCAAGATGGGCATGCACGAGTGGTCGTACGCGAACGACTACTCGCCGGTCGAGCGGCGGCTGATGCCGCACGTGTCGCTCAAGGAGCGCTTCAAGAAGCTCAACATCGAAGTCGAGCTCGGCTTCACGGCGGAACAGGTGGAGCAGGAAGTGCAGCGCTGCCTCAACTGCGACATCCAGACCGTGTTTACCGCCAAGCTGTGCATAGAATGTGACGCGTGCCTCGACATCTGCCCGGTGGACTGCCTCACCATCACCCACAACGGTGAGGAAGGGGAGCTGCGCACGCGCCTCAAGGCACCCGCGCAGAACCTCGCCCAGCCGCTGTACGTGTCCGCGGGCCTGCCGCAGACCGGCCGCGTGATGGTGAAGGACGAGGATCTGTGCGTGCACTGCGGGCTGTGCGCCGAGCGCTGCCCGACCGCGGCGTGGGACATGCAGAAGTCCGAGCTGCACTGGCCGCTGGCCGTGGACGAAGCGCGGATCCTCGAGGCGCGCAAACCCAAGATTGCCTAGAAGCCACTATGTCCGCAGCCATGAGTACCCGCGTCAACGACTTCACCATCAAGATCGGCACGGTGAACGGCACCGGTTCGGCGAGCGCCAACACATTGCTGATGAAGTCGATCTTCCGCAGCGGCATTCCGGTGATGGGCAAGAACTACTTCCCGTCCAATATCCAGGGACTGCCCACCTGGTACGAGATCCGCATCACCCGCGACGGCCACGTGGCCCGCTCCGGCCAGGTCGACATCATGGTCGCCATGAACGCCGAGACCTATGCGCGCGACGTGAAGGAGGTCGCGCCCGGGGGCTACCTGCTGTACGACTCCACCTGGCCGCGCCCCGCGCTGCTGAAGCGCGAGGACATCACGGTGCTCGGGGTGCCGCTGGCGCGGCTGTGCAACGAGAACTTCAACGGCGTGCGCACCCGTATCCTGATGAAGAACATCTGCTACGCGGGGGTGCTGGCGGCGCTGCTCGATCTGGATCTGGCCCGCATCCGCGAACTGCTGGCCGAGACCTACGCCAAGAAGCCGCAGCTGGTCGACAGCAACATGAAGGCCATTCAGCTCGGCTACGACTGCGCGCGCGCCACCTTTCCTTGTCCGCTGCCGCTGCGCGTCGAGCCGATGAGCGGGACCGCCGGCCACATCATGATCGACGGCAACACCGCCGCGGCGCTGGGGTGCCTGTTCGCCGGGGCCACCGTGGCTGCGTGGTACCCGATCACGCCGTCCACCTCGCTGATGGATGCGTTCAAGATGTTCGGCGACCGCATGCGCGTCGACCGCGACAGCGGGCGCAGGAACTTCGCCTTCATCCAGGCCGAGGACGAGCTGGCCGCCATCGGCATGGTGATCGGCGCGATGTGGAACGGCGCCCGCGCTTTCACCGCGACCTCGGGCCCCGGCATCTCGCTCATGAACGAGTTCCTGGGACTGGCGTACTACGCGGAAGTGCCGGCGGTGATTTTCGACATCCAGCGTGTCGGTCCCTCCACCGGCATGCCGACCCGCACCCAGCAGGGCGACGTGATGGAATGCGCGTACGCATCCCACGGCGATACCCGCCACGTGTGCCTGTATCCGGCGAACCCGGAGGAATGCTTCTACATGGCGGTGCAGGCCTTCGATCTCGCCGAGCGCCTGCAGACCCCCGTGCTGGTGCTGTCGGACCTGGACATCGGCATGAACGACTGGATGTGCCGCGACCTGAAGTGGGACGACAACTACCGTCCCGATCGCGGCAAGGTGCTGGGGCGGGACGAGATCCTGAAGCTCGAGAAGTTCTATCGCTTCATCGACAAGGACGGCGACGGCATCACCGCCCGGACCCTGCCCGGCGTGCATGCGAAGGCCGCGTACTTCGCGCGCGGCTCGGGGCATACGCAGTACGGCGCCTACACCGAGGACGCAGCCGACTACCAGCTGGTGCTCGACCGCCTGCTGAAGAAATGGGCGACGGCGAAAAAGCTGGTGCCGCGCGCGCTGATCGACGCCACCGCCGGCGCGCCGGCAGCTCTCGTATCCCTCGGCAGCTGCGACGGCGCGGTTCGCGAGGCCATCGAGGTGTTGAAGGGCCACGGCGTGGGGGTGGATTACATGCGGGTGCGCTCCTTCCCCTTCAGCGAGGACGTCGAGCGTTTCCTGGCCGCGCACGAGCTGCTGTTCGTCGTGGAGCAGAACCGTGACGCGCAGTTCCGCGCGCTGCTGACGCTCGAGACCGCCGTGGATAAATCCAAGCTGCGCTCGCTCCTGCACTACAACGGGCTGCCGATCTCCTCGTCGTTCATCGTCGAGGGGGTGCTGGCGGAATTGCGACCGCGCCAGCAGCTGCAACCCAAGGGCGTGGCAGGCCGGAGGCCGACATGACTTTCATTGCCAAACCCAAGGTCGCGCACCCCTCGCTGCCGAAGAACGCGCTCGGCTTCACGCGCCGCGACTACGAGGGGGCGCTGTCGACGCTGTGCGCGGGCTGCGGGCATGACTCGATCACTGCCGCGATCGTCGAGGCGAGCTGGGCTCTGGCGATCGAGCCGCAGAACATGGTGAAGCTGTCAGGGATAGGCTGCTCCTCCAAGACCACCGCCTACTTCGTGAGCGGCGGCCACGGCTTCAATTCCGTGCACGGCCGCATGCCCTCGATCGCCATGGGCGCGAACGCCGCCAACCGCAACCTGCAGTACATCGGCGTTTCCGGCGACGGCGATACCCTTTCCATAGGTCTCGGGCAGTTCTGCCACGCGATCCGCCGCAATCTCAACATGCTGTACATCATCGAGAACAACGGCGTCTATGGGCTCACCAAGGGGCAGTTTTCCGCCTCCGCGGACGTCGGCAGCACGGCCAAGAAGGGCGAAACCAACTTCCAGCCGCCGATCGATCCGGTGCTGCTGGCGATGACGCTCGGGGCGTCGTTCGTGGCGCGCAGCTTCTCGGGCGACAAGCAGCAGCTGGTGCCGCTCATCCAGGCGGGGCTCAGCCACCAGGGCTTCGCCCTCATCGACGTACTCTCGCCGTGCGTGACTTTCAATGACCACGAGGGCTCGACCAAGAGCTACGCCTACACGCGCGAGCACTACGAACCCGCGGTGCACGCGGATTTCGTGCCGCTGGAGCGCGAGATCACCGCTACCTACCAGGAAGGCGAGACCCTGCCGCTCGTCATGCACGACGGCAGCCGCATCGTGCTGCGCAAGCTCGATGGCGCCTACGACCCGACCAACCGCACCCTGGCTGCCGCGCAGATCCATGAGCGCATGAAGGCCGGCGAGTACCTGACGGGACTGCTGTACGTGGAACGCTCACAGAACGAGTTCCACCAGCTGAATGCCACGCCCGACACCCCGCTCAACAGCTTGGCCTTCGAGGTGTTGTCGCCGGGGGCGCAGGCCCTGGAGAAGGTGCTGGCGCGCTACCGCTAGCGGCCAGGCCGGCGGAGCTCCTCAGCGCACCCCTGAGCCGAACGCGTAGCGCACGGCGAGCTGCAGCTGCGTCTCGGTCGCGAGCGGTGGACCACCGAATTCTGTGCGCAAGTAGGAGTAGCTGCGCACCTGCAGCCACTCGAGCGCCAGGCGCCAGTGCGCATCGGCGTCGAACATCCAGGCCGCGGTCCAGGCGTGCCCGGTCTGCCGGCCATCGCCATCGGGGACGTTGCTGTCGACTTCGAAGCGGTCATAGCGCGCGCTGAGTGTCTGGCGGCCGAAGCGCTTTGACAGCAGCGCGAACTGCGCCCGGAACGGCCAGGCGAAATCCAGTCCGGGCGCGGGCTCGATGTAGGTCTCGCCCTGAAGCCACTGGACGATCCCGGTCCAGCCCGTGCCGCTCTCGATGCGCAGTCCGGCGCTGTTGAAGCGCGTGTTCCAGGCGATGGCGCCGGAGACGGTGTCCATGCTGGTCGCATCGGCGCGGTTGTCGTAGCGCAGAAAGCGCAGCACCACGCGATCGAGCCAGCGCCCCTCGACGCCCGCATACACGCCGGCACGCCCGTCGAATTGCTGGAACGGCAGTACGCCAACGCCCGGGGGACCCACGCGGCCGAACACCGGCGTCTGCCGGTCGTGCAGCATGAAGCCGTTGCCGGCGAGCACCACACCCGTCCCCTCGTTCCAGCCGAATACCCCGCCGGTCAATCCGAGGTCGAAGACGTGGCCGGTGCGCGTGCCGAGCCAGTCGAGCTGCCCCTCGAGCCCGATGGTGCGCGTTTCGACGCCGAGCCAGGTGTTGATGGCCGAGTACGACAGGGTGTAGGGGGACTCCCAGCCGGCGGCGCGGTTCTCGAGCGAGATCGGCGCATAGAACGCGCCGGCTTTGAGGCGAAATCGATAGCCCGCGCGCGGATAGGGACGGAACTGCAGGTACGCTTCCGTCACGCCCACGGGGCTGCGGTCCTTGTCATCCCACACGGAGGCGTCGAGGTGCGCGCTCCACAGCTCCCCGAGCGGGCTGCTCAGCGCGAGCCGCAGGCGGCCGAGCTGCATCCCGGAGTCGTTGCGGTCGAAGCGGGTGGTGCCGAGGCCGCCGTCCATGAAGGACCGCCCGGCATCCGAGGTCACGGCCCGCGTGTCCAGGCTCAACTCCCAGTCGGCGGCCCGGCCGGTCACGGCCATGGCCAGGAGAGTGATCATCGAGGCGCCGCGCGACAGGGTAGGCATCAGTAGTCCCACGAATGCGGACGGTCGTTGATCGGGGCGGGCTGCAGCGACTTCAGCAGATGCAGCTGGAGGTCGGCGCGGTCGGCGTCGCCGACCGTGAGCTCACGCTGCAGGTCCGTGTCACTCTCGCGCAGTCGCGGGTGCCAGATGCTGACCTGGTAGCGGCCGCGCGGAACGTCTACCGACCAGGCGCCCCGGGCATCCGTGCGGCCGAAGTACGGCGCATCGGTGACCAGCAGATACGCGAGCATGTCGTCGTGGATGTTGCAGCCCAGAGTGATCACTCCGGTCTGATCGAACTGCACCGGCGGGTACGGCTTGCCGCGGTACAGGGGCAGCTGGAAGCGCTTGGCGGCGGAGAACGAGTAGATCTGGTGACTCACGGAATCGCTGTTCGGGAACGCCACCGTGGAGCCGACCGCGATGACCAGCAGATCCGGAGCGAAGGCGCGACTCACCTGATCCATGACGGCGTGCACCGGCGCCGGCCGTCGGGGCGGGGTATCGAGGGGTCGCGCGGTGACCACGGCGCCCGAGAGCGCACGACCGTCGGGGGTCTGCACGCTGATGACGAGTGTCGCGGCCCACAGCGGTTCGGCCCCGGTGAGGGCCAGCAGCGCCAGGGCGCCGCCAACCCCCCGGGTGGCGCATGAGATGCGATGCGGTCGTGTCGAAGGTCTCATTCCCGCACTCGAGTCCTCGCCGTAGGCACCGGATAGCTCTTACGATGCACGACATATTCGAGCCGATTTAATGGGTAGTTTCCGCAAACGGCTTCTCGTGCTGATCATCGGCCTGGTGATCGTCACCCAAACTGTGACGCTGGCCGCAGTGCTGGCGAGCACCCGGCGCACCGTGGAAGCCCGCGCCGCCGAGCAGCTGCGTTCCGGTGGCTCGCTGGCCGAGCAGCTCATCGGCTTTCGCGCCGGCCAGCTCGCCAACGGCGTGGCCGTGCTGGCGGCGGACTTCGGCTTTCGGGAGGCCGTCGCGACCGGCGATGCGCCCACCATCCTGTCAGCGGCCCGCAACAACGCGCAGCGCATCGGCGCCGATATGGTGCTGCTGCTCGACACGCACGGCCGGGTGCTCACGTCGACGGCGCCGGCCGCCACCGAGGCCGCCGGATCGCTCGCGAGTCTGATCGGGGATGCTTCCAGTGTGCGCGACCAGCCGCATTTCCGGGTCTTTGGCGCGCATTCGTATCAGTTCTTCCTGGCGCCGGTGCGCACCCCGGAGACGATCGCCTGGGTCGCCATGGGGTTCGTGGCCGATGATGCGCTGGCGCAGAAAATCCGCGACCTGGTCGGGTCGCAGGTCGCGATTGTCACCCACGGGTCAGACGGGGCCGTGCGGGTCGCCGCGACGCTGCCCGGCGCAGAGCGACCCTCCGCCGCGAGCCCCGCAGACGCATTGCCGGCGCCGAGCGAGCTGCCGCACATCACGCGCATCAGGGATACGGACTATCTGAGCTTCGCGCGGCGCCTCGACACGCGCGGAGATGCGGTCGACCTCATTCTGCTGAAGCCCTTGCAGGACGTGCTCGCTCCCTATCGCGACCTGCGCGACGCCATGCTGCTGATCGACACCATCGCGCTGGCGCTCGCCGCGGTGATCGGCGCGGTGCTCGGGCGCAGCGCCACCCGCCCGATCGGCGAGCTGGTGCGCGCCGCGCGACGCATCGAGCAAGGGCAATACGAAACCGCGGTGAGCGTCTCCGGCGGAGACGAGTTTCGCCGGCTCGCGGCCACCTTCAACGCCATGCAGAACAACATCGCGGCACGCGAAGCGGACATCACCTACCACGCCTACCACGACCCGCTGACGCAACTGCCCAACCGGGCGCTGGTCATCCGCGAGCTCGAGAACCTGGTGAGCGGCTCGCCAGGCCAGTCGGGCGCGGCGCTGGTGCTCATCGAGCTGCGCAACCTGCGCGACATCAACACCTCGCTCGGACACCAGATGGGAGACGAGGTGCTGCGGGAGGCGTCGCGGCGGCTGAAGCACAACGTGGCCGCCGCCGACACGGTCGCACGTCTCGGTGAGACTCAACTGCTGGTGATCGCGCCGGACTGCTCTGCCGAGCGCTCGCTGCTGTTCGCCGAACAGCTGGTCGCCGTGATGCGCAGCGGCTTTCATCTGTCGGGCGTGGCTCTGGATCTGCGCCTGGCGTGCGGTGTATGTCTGTTTCCTGCTCATGGCCGCAGTGCGGATGAGCTGCTGCAGCGCGTGCAGGTGGCTCTGGAGGATGCCGACGAGGCGCGCGCGCGGGTGGCGATGTACCGTCCCGGACAGGACGAGCAGCATCGCCGCCGGCTCACACTGATCACCGATCTGTTCAGCGCCATCGATCAGGACCGTCTCACGCTGGTGTATCAGCCGAAGGTCGCGATGGCGACCCGCTCGGTCAAGAGTCTCGAGGCCCTGGTGCGCTGGACTCATCCGCAGCTCGGTCCGGTGCCACCGTCGGAATTCGTGCCGCTGGCGGAGAGCACCGGCGGCTCGCGCCGGCTCACCAACTGGGTACTCGCCGCGGCGGTGCGGCAGATGGGCGAGTGGCGCCGCACGGGACTCGAGCTGGACCTGGCGGTGAACCTCTCGGCGCCCGACATTCTGGATCCCGATCTGTGCGACGCGATCCTGCAGTTGCTGCGCCAGCATCGGGTGGACTCGACCTCCCTGATGCTGGAGATCACCGAAAGCGCCGTGATGCGTGATCCACAGGTCGCGGTGCGCAACATGCAACTGCTGCGCATCGCCGGCGTGCGCTTCTCGATCGACGATTTCGGCACCGGGCACTCCTCGCTGTCGCAGCTGAGTGTGCTGCCGGTCGATGAGCTGAAAATCGATCGCTCCTTCATTTCTCAGGCAACCGGCGGCGCGGTCACCATCGTCACCTCGACCATCGAGCTCGGCCACAGCCTGGGGCTGAAGGTGGTCGCCGAAGGAGTGGAGGAGCCGGCCGCCTGGAACCTGCTGCGCCGGCTGGGTTGCGACTTCGCTCAGGGGTATCTGATCAGTCCGCCGCTCCCGGTGGCACAGGTCCCGGCGTTCATCGCCAAGGCCAACCGGCTGCTGCCGGCCTCGGACTCCACCGTGCTGCAGCTGCGGGCACTGGAGCAGCTGACCGAGCGCACCGTGCGCTGAGGCTGGACGGCGAGCGGCGGTGCTACGACGGCGCTGACTCCAGCAGCGCGTCCACGCGCCGCCGGTACTGCAACAGCAGCTCGGTGGCAAAGTCGGCGAACACCCGGATCTTGGGCGAGTCGCGCAGCGCGCTGCGGCACACCACCGATATGGGCGCCCCGGGCGCCGACCAGTCCCGCAGCACCACTTCGAGCCTGCCGGTGGCGAGCGCCTCGGCCACGACCAGGTCCATGGTCTGCACGACGCCGGCGCCGCGGATGGCGGCCATGATCTGCGCCTCGACTGAGTTGAAGGCGACGTTGAAGGGCAGGGAGAGCTGCTTGCGTGCCGTGCCGCGCTGGAACAGCCACTTGTGCGCGCGGCGGCTGCCGGCCGCGAGATGGCCGACCAGCTTGTGACGGCGCAGCTCCTCGGGCGTAGCGATGCCACCGTGCGCGCGCAGGTACTCGGGCGCGGCGCAGGTGAGCAGGCGCGTCGTCACCACGCGGCGCGCCACCAGGTGCGGCTCGCGCACCGCCCCGACACGCACCACCAGGTCGACCTCCTCGGCGATCAGATCGATGACCCGGTCGTTGAACTGCACCTCCAGCTGCAGGTCGGGGTAGCGTGCCGTGAATTTCGGCAGCGCCGGGAGCAGCAGCGCGCGGCCGAACACCACCGGCACGTCCACGCGCAGCCGCCCCTGCACCGACAGACGCGCGCCCCTCAAGGCCTCGTCGGCGGCCTCGAGCTCGGCCAGGATCCGCTGGCAGCGCGCCAGATACTCCGCGCCGTCGCTGGTCAGGCCCACCCGGCGCGTGGTGCGGTGGAACAGCTGGCAACGCAGGTGCCGTTCGAGCTCGGCCACGTGCGTGCTCACCACCGCGCGCGAGACTCCGAGTGCATCCGCGGCGCGGGTGAAGGAGTGCAGGTCGGCGACCCGCACGAAGCTGCGCATGCAGACCAGCTGATCCACGCCCGGATTGTAAGGCATTTCGGAACAATGAATTCTTGATTGGATGGTTTTTGAAAATGCCGCCCGCCGCTACAGTGAGGCGCATGTTCATATTCAACCGGCCGTTCCGGGCGGTCGCCGCCGGACTCGGCGTGGCGCTGCTGTTCGTGGCTCTGGATCGCGTGCGTCAGCCCGCGGCAACGCCGGACAGCGCGCGTGTGGCAAATACGAGACGCTCACTTGTGCCGCGCCCGGCGCATGGGGTATCGTCCGCGCCGGTTCGTGACCTTTCCCTTTCCTGCCGCCTGCCGCCCGCCTCGTTTGCGAGTTGGCTTCCGAGTGTGAAAAGCCGAATCGTTCTCGACCAGGTGGCAGTGCGTGCGCCGACGACCCAACCGATCTCCGGCCTGCGCTCCTGCTAGTACATTTCTTTCAGGAGTTTGATTGCATGACGAAGATCTATGTTGGCAACCTGCCATTTTCCGCCACTGACGCCGAGATCCGCGAGCTGTTCGCGCAGCACGGCACCGTCGAGTCGGTGAGCATCATCACCGATCGCGACACCGGCCGGCCGCGCGGCTTCGGGTTCGTCGAGATGTCACGCGCCGATGCGTCGCGCGCCATCCAGAGTCTCAACGGCAAGGAGCTCGGCGGGCGCCCACTGCGGGTGAATGAAGCCCAGGAGCGCACCGGCGGAGGCGGCGGCAACCGCGGCGGCGCACCCAAGCGCTGGTAAGGCGTCCAGGCTGCCGAGGCCGGTCGTGCGTGCCTGCGAAGGCGTCGGCGACCGGCCTTTCCATTATGTGAAGAGCGCATCGAGCGCATCGGAGTAGTTCCTCATGGGAAAAGGCGATCCAAGAACCCGCCGCGGCAAGATCTACCAGGGCTCGTTCGGCAAGTCGCGCCCCAAGGATCCGGCGAAGAGAAAGAAGAAAGCAGCCCAGGCCGCGAAACGCTGAGCGCCCCGGACACGGGCCGGCTGCGCATGAGCCGTGGCTCGGCGGCAACAGTGTGTCAGGCGAACGGCGCGGTGGGAGCGGCCGCCGACGGCCGCGTCTTGCGTTCCAGGCACTCGCGGATGATCTGCAGCGCCGGACGCTCGTTCGGCGGCAACTCGACGGCGCTTGATTGCAAAGGGGTCGTACGGCTGCCCCAGCGCACGAGGTGGGCGCAGTAACTCAGGCCACCGCCGAACCCGGGCATCAGCAGCAGCGCCCCCGGTCGCACGCGCTCCTCTTCCAGCGCCTCGCACAGCGCGACCGGCACGGTGGCCGCCGACATGTTGCCGTAGCGCTGGATGTTCACGTACACCCGCTCGAGCGGCACGCGCGTGCGCCTGGCGACCGCCTCGATGATGCGCAGGTTCGCCTGGTGGGGCACCACCAGGTCCACGTCCTGCGGCCCGAAGTTCAGCCGCGTGAGCGTGTCCTCACAGGCGCTGCTCATGCCCTGCACGGCGCGCTTGAAGATCTCCTGACCCTCGAACTGCCAGCGCGTGATGCCGTAGAGCACGCCGCGGTTCGCATAGCGCCCGCCCATACCCTGCACGCGCAGGCTCTCGCGTGCCTCGCCGTAGCAGCCGAGCTTCTCGGCGAGCACTCCCTCCTCCTGATCGCTGGCCTCGAGCACCACCGCCGCAGCGCCGTCGCCGAACAGCACCGCGACATCGCGGTCGCTCCAGTCCATGAAGGGTGAGATGAGCTCCGCGCCGATCACCACGGCGTTGCGCACCACCTGCGTGCGGATCAGCGCGGTGGCGGCGGACAGTCCGTAGAGAAAACTGGTGCAGGCGGTGTTGATGTCGAAGGCCGCCGCGGCCTGCGCGCCGATGCGCACCTGGATCCCTGAGGCCATGTTCGGCACCTGGTCCTCGTGGCTGCAGGTGCCAAACACGATGAGCTCGATGCTGCTGCCGGGAATTGCCGCAGCGGCGAGCGCGCGCGCCGCCGCTACGTACGCGAGCTCTTCCAGGCCGACGTGGGAAATGCGCCGCTCGTGGATGCCCGTGCGGCTGACGATCCATTCGTCGCTGGTGTCGAGGAGGCTCGAGAGATCGTGATTGCTGAGCACCGCCGGCGGCAGGCACTTGCCCCAGCCGGTGATGGCCGCGTGGGTCACTGCGACGCCCCCCTCATGCTTCGTAAGAGTAGCAGGCTGTGGCTACAATCGCAGTTGCGCAATCGAAACGAAAACTGTGCCTCATGGTCGCGGGCGCCTGGACGGGCTACGGGCGGGCGGCGGCCTTGCCGGATCCTGCGGCGACGCCGGCAGCGGCGCCGACCGACAAAGCCTCCGGCGGTGACAGGCTGATCGGGCTGGCGTTTGGTCTAAGGCGCCGCCGCCAGCGGCCTGGCATCCGGAGCGTAGTCGAACGAGTCGAAGTACAGGCGCTCCGCGGACAATCCGTGCCGCGGAAAGTGTGTGCGCATCGCTTCGATCATCGCGGGCGGGCCGGCGGCGTACACCTCGAAGCGCGTCAGATCCGGGTAGTCGGCGAGCACCGCCTCATGCACCCAGCCGGCGCGATGATGCGCGGCTTCGGCCGCGGACGCCTCCGACAATACCGCGGTAAACTTGAGCTGCGGATGCCGGCGCGCCCACTCCAGCACCAGCTCTTCCTCGTACAGGTCCTGCGTGTGGCGCGCACCCCAGTAGAAATGAATGTTGCGGCGGGTGCCGGTTTCCAGTGTATGGCGCAGCATCGACTTCAGCGGCGCGAAGCCGGTGCCACCGGCGACCATGAGCACCGGGTCCAGGCCCTGGCGGTAGCTGAATTGCCCGAGCGGCCCCTCGATCCTGAGCAATGACCCTGCCGCGAAGGGCGCCCCGCCCCCCACGCCCGTGGCGGGCTCGAACAGCCGCTCGCTGAATCCTCCACCGTTGACCCGCCGCACGTGCAGCTCGATGAGCTCGCTGTCGTGCGGCGGGCTGGCGATGGAGAAGCTGCGGCGCCGGCCGTTCTCGAGCAGCACGTCCAGGTATTGCCCGGCATGGAAGCGCAGGCGCTCCACCACCGGCAGTCGCAACCACAACTGCATCACATCCGGCGCGAGCGGCCGCAGGCGCGCGATCCGGCACGGCAGCGTCTTGATCTCGACATCCGCGACGCTGGCGGTGAGGCGCGCCTGCACGGTGAGGTCCGAGTCCGCGCGCGCCTGGCACAGCAGAATGTCGCCGCGCGCCACCTCCTCCGCGGTGATGCCGAGCGGCAGGCCGTTGGGGTAGTGGATCGCGCCGGTGAGCAGCCGTGCGCGGCACGAGCCGCAGTGGCCGGACTTGCAGCTGTGCGGCAGGTTGAGCCCCGCGCCGAGCGCGGCTTCCAGGATCGGATGTCCCGGCGTGACGCGCAGCAATCGCCCGTGCGGTTCGATGCGTACGCTGTGTTCCGGCGGGCTCAGGCTCGGGCTCCTGTCTGACCGCACGACCGCGGTGTCACAGACATTGACTAGACTAGTCGCTCCGCGACGCGCAGGCCAAAAAGATACCATGGGCCAAGGAGATGCCATGTTCATGAACCCTCCGGCAGATGACATCGCACAGCTCCTGCGTGCAGCGCATACCATCGCGGTCGTAGGCCTTTCGGCGGACCCCACCCGTCCGAGCCACGCTGTCGCGCGTGCCCTGCAGCGCTTCGGCTACCGGATCATTCCCGTGACGCCCTCCGCGCAGGCCATCCTGGGCGAGCCGGCGGTGCCTTCGCTGGATCAACTGCCGGAAGTACTCGGTGGCGGCGAGCGGGTCGACATCGTCGACGTGTTTCGCCGTCCCGAGCACGTGGCGGGCATCGTCAGCGACTGCATTCGCCTGAAGCTGCCGGCGCTGTGGCTGCAGGAGGGGGTGGTCGACCAGGCGGCCGCCGAGCGGGCGGTGCAGGCGGGGATTTTCACGGTCATGGACCGTTGCCTGTTCAAGGTGCGCGCGGCGCTGCGTTAGTCATGCCCGAGCCGCGCAGTCCGCACGCGGTGTTTTGCGTTATCCTTCGCCGCAATGCGCATCGATTTCACGAAGATGCACGGGGTGGGCAACGATTTTGTCGTGTTCGATGCGCCCGCCGACGAGTCACTCCTGCGGCCCGAGCTGCTGCGCAGTCTCGCGGATCGGCGCACCGGCATCGGCTTTGACCAGGCTCTGGTGCTGGAGCGCGCGAGGCGTGCCGAGGCGGCCGTGTTCTACCGGATCTTCAACTCCGACGGCGATGAGGTCGAGCAATGCGGCAACGGCGCGCGTTGCATTGCCGCGCTCCTGCACCACCGCGGCGTCAGCCGCAACGGCGCGCTCACCCTCGACAGTCCTGCGGGCCTCGTGCAGGCGCGCATCGGGGCCGGGCATGAGGTAGCGGTTGACATGGGCGTACCGGACTTCGACCCGCGCTCACTGCCCTTCGAGGCAGCGCGCGAGGCGGACAGCTACCCGCTGGAGGTCGACGGGCGCACGCTCGACATCGGTGCGGTCTCGATGGGCAATCCGCACGCGGTCATCACCGTGGCCTCGGTCGAGGCCGCCCCCGTTGCGACGCTCGGGCCCCGGATCGAGCGCCATCCGCGCTTTCCCAAACGCGTGAACGCGGGCTTTCTCGAGATCGTGGCGCGCACGCAGGTGCGCCTGCGCGTGTACGAGCGCGGCGCCGGCGAGACCCCCGGCTGCGGCACCGGCGCCTGCGCGGCGGTCGCGGTGGGGCGCCGGCGCGGGCTGCTCGACACGGAAGTGCGGGTGGGCGTGCGCGGCGGCGAGTTGCGCGTAAACTGGGCGGGTCCGGGGGAACACAGCTGGCTGACCGGTCCCACAGAAATATCCTTCGCAGGTCACCTCGAGGTCTAGAACGCCATGACTACACGAGAGGCTCGCGGACTTACCGCGGCGGAGGCCGAAGAGGAGTCCATCGCGGCCTATCTGCAGCGCAATCCCGATTTCTTCGAGCGCCACCAGGCGGTGCTGGCACGGCTGCGGTTGCCGCACGCGCGCGGCGGCACGACCATATCGCTGGTCGAGCGCCAGATCGAGGTGTTGCGCGAGAAGCAGGCGGCTGTGGAGAACAAGCTCGCCGAGCTCGTGCGCGTGGCCCGCGCGAACGACGCCATCTCGGAGCGACTGCACCGCTTCACGCGCCGGCTGCTGCAGAGCGCCGTGCCGCGTGAGCAGGCCGTGGCGCGCATCGAAGCGGGTCTGCGCGAGGACTTCGACGCCTTCAATGCGGCGCTGGTACTGATCGGGGAGGAGTCTGCTCCCGCCGCTGCACCGCGCTTCGTGCGCACCGTGCCGGCGAGCGACCCGAATCTGAAGTCCTTTGAGACGCTCTTCAGCAGCGGCAAGCCGCGTTGCGGCCAGGCGCGCGACTCGCAGCGCGAGTTCCTGTTCGGGCCCGAGGGTGTGGAGATGGCCTCGGTGGCGCTGGTGCCGCTCGGGGACAAGGGCTCGGTGGGCCTGCTCGCGCTCGGCAGCGCCGACCACGAGCGCTTTCACCCCGCCATGAGCACCGAATTTCTCGCCCGCATGGCGGAGTTGATCGCCGCTTCGCTGAGCGGCACGGAGCGCTGACGGCGGGCCAGACCATGACTCCTGGCTCGCTCGAGTGGGTAGCCCGATTCCGGCGTTACATGAGCTCCGAACGCCGCCTGTCCGCGCACACCGATAGCAGCTACGCGCGCGATCTTGCGGCGTTGGTGAAGTTCTGTGATCGCGCAGGTCTCGGCGACTGGAGCGCACTCGACACCCAGCACGTGCGCACCTTCGCCGCGCACTCTCACGCCGCGGGACTTGCGCCGCGCAGCATCCAGCGCCGCCTGTCCGCGGTGCGCAGCTTCTACGAATTCCTGCTGCGCGAGGCCCGCAATGGCGCCGAGGCCGCGGCGGCGGCCGGCGGCCGGCGGCGGCGCAGCGAGCGGGTCACACGCAACCCCGCCCATGACGTCGCCGCTCCCAAGGCCGCGCGGCGCCTGCCGCAGACCCTCGATGCCGACCAGATGGCGCGGCTGCTTGAAATCCCCGTCGGCGACGTCCTGGCGGCGCGTGACCGGGCGCTCATGGAGCTGCTGTATTCCTCGGGCCTGCGCCTGGCGGAACTCGTGGGACTTGATATCACGAGCCTGGATCTCAAGGATCGGATGGTGCAGGTGCTCGGCAAGGGCAGGAAGGCGCGCATCGTGCCGGTGGGGCGCGCCGCGGCGGAAGCGCTCAGGCTGTGGCTCAAGGCGCGGGCGGGTGTCGTGAAGGAGCACGAGGCGGCGCTGTTCGTCGGCCGCTCCGGCACCCGTCTGGGGCCGCGTGCCGTGCAGGCCCGCGTGGCCTACTGGGCGAGGCGCCAGGGTCTCTCGATGCACGTGCACCCGCACCTGTTCCGGCATTCGTTCGCCTCGCACCTGCTGGAATCCAGCGGCGAGCTGCGTGGCGTGCAGGAACTGCTGGGTCACGCCGACATCTCGACCACCCAGATCTACACTCATCTTGATTTCCAGCACCTGGCCCGCATCTACGACGCTACCCATCCGCGGGCGCGCCGGAAGGCCTGAGCGGACGGGGCTGAGAAACCACGCACGTCAGAGGCTGCGCTGATCTCACAGCCGGCGCGCAAAGCCACCGAAACCCATGAGCGACAAGTCAGGCTTCAATCCTCACGGCACGACCATCCTCGGCGTGCGCCGCAACGGCGCGCTCGCCCTGGGCGGCGATGGCCAGGTCACTCTCGGCAACACCGTCATGAAGGGCAACGCCCGCAAGGTGCGCCGGCTCGCCAACGACCGGGTGCTCGCCGGTTTTGCCGGCGGCACCGCCGATGCCTTCACGCTGTTCGAGCGCTTCGAAGGCAAGCTCGAGAAATACGGCAACCTCACGCGCGCCGCGATCGAGCTTGCCAAGGACTGGCGCTCGGACCGCTACCTGCGGCGCCTGGAAGCGCTGCTGCTGGTGGGGGATCCGGACAAGCTGCTGGTGATTTCCGGCAACGGGGATGTGATCGAGCCCGACTACGATGTGGCCGCGATCGGCTCCGGCGGGCAGTTCGCCCTCGCCGCCGCGCGCGCGCTTCTGGAGGGCTCCACTCTCGATGCCCGCAGTATCGTGGAGCGCGCGCTGAACATCGCCGCCGATATCTGCATCTACACCAACCGCAACGTGGTCATCGAGGAGCTGCAACGCACCCAGGGCGTTGCGGTCTGAACAGCATGTCATCCCTAACACCCCGCCAGATCGTGCAGGAGCTCGACAAGCATATCGTCGGCCAGGACGCCGCCAAGCGCGCCGTGGCCATCGCGCTGCGCAACCGCTGGCGTCGCATGCAGGTCGGCGAGCCCCTGCGGCAGGAAATCACGCCCAAGAACATTCTCATGATCGGCCCGACCGGCGTCGGCAAGACCGAGATCGCCCGGCGCCTGGCGAAGCTCGCCAACGCGCCGTTCGTGAAGGTCGAGGCCACCAAGTTCACCGAGGTCGGCTATGTCGGCCGCGACGTCGACTCCATCGTGAAGGATCTCGCGGACGTTGCCGTGAAAATCACCCGCGAGCAGGAAATGGCCAAGGTGCGCGAGCAGGCGATGGATGCCGCCGAGGAGCGCGTGCTGGACACGCTCCTGCCCAAGCCGCGCATGATGGGCTTCTCCACCGACGAGCCCGCGCCGGCGCGCGACGGGGAGACACGCCAGAAATTCCGCAAGATGCTGCGTGAGCACGAGCTCGACGACCGGGAAGTCGAGATCGAGCTGCGCATCCTGCCGATGGGCGTGGAGATCATGGCGCCTCCGGGCATGGAAGAGATGCAGCAGCAGCTGCAGTCGATGTTCCAGAACCTGGGGGGCAACCGCACCCGTACCCGCAAACTGAAGGTGCGCGAGGCCCTCAAGCTCCTCACCGACGAGGAGGCCGGCAAGCTCATCAACGAGGACGAGCTCAAGATCCAGGCGCTCGCCAATGCCGAGCAGAACGGTATCGTGTTCATCGACGAGATCGACAAGGTGACGCGCCGCCAGGAGACCCTCGGCGCGGACGTCTCGCGCGAGGGCGTGCAGCGCGATCTGCTGCCGCTGGTCGAAGGCTCGACGGTCTCTACCAAGTATGGTCCGGTGAAGACCGACCACGTGCTGTTCATCGCCTCCGGCGCGTTCAGCCTCTCCAAGCCCTCGGACCTGATCCCGGAACTGCAGGGCCGCTTGCCGATCCGCGTGGAGCTCGACTCGCTGAAGGTGGGCGACTTCGTGCGCATCCTCACCGAGCCGGATGCCTCGCTCACGACGCAGTACAAGGCGCTGATGGCGACCGAAGGCATGCAGGTCGAGTTCGCCCCCGATGGCGTGCGGCGCATCGCCGAGATCGCCTTTCAGGTCAACGAGCGCACCGAGAACATCGGTGCGCGGCGCCTGCACACCGTCATGGAGCGCCTGCTGGAGACGGTCTCGTACGAGGCGGCGGAGCAGAACGGCAAGCCCGATGGCCAGGGCTCGGTGACCGTCGACGCGAAGTACGTCGACGATCACCTGGGGAAGCTCGTCCAGGACGAGGACCTGAGCCGCTACATCCTGTAGACGCACACCATTGAAGGCGGTTGCGTAGTGGTGTACTTACTTTGCGGTGCAAAGTACTTGACAATACACTGGGACTGCGGCTAGTTTCGATTCGTGACGTATCCGCACAAGCACACCGTGCAGTCCGCCCAGCCGGTGCGGATTGATACCCAGGTCGCTGCCACGCTGCGCTACATACGCGGGACCATGGAGGCGGCCTCATCGCTCGCGGTCCCCGGATCCGCCGGCAGCGCCATGGGTATCGTGGGTCTGCTCGCCGCCGCACTGTCCTCCACCGCCGCGCTGCGCGCGCATTGGCTCGCCATCTGGCTGCTCGCCGCTGCCGTCGCCGCCGGGCTCGGCATCGCGCTGATGGCGCGCCCGTCGTCGCTGCGCGGGCTGACGCTCTCCGGTACTCCGCTTCGCAAGTTTGCCCTGTGCCTGGTCCCCTCGATGTTCGCGGGCCTGGTCATGACCGCGGTGCACTGGAGCGCGGGCAATCTGCACGCCATTCCCGGCACGTGGTTGCTGCTGTACGGGTGCGCCCTCATCGCCGCCAGCGTGCCCACCACCGGCGCCATCGCGGTGATGGGCGGATTGTTCATCGCCCTGGGGTTGCTCGCGCTCCTGCTCCCCGACGCTCTGCAGACGCTCATGCTCGGCACCGGATTCGGGGGTCTGCACCTGCTGTTTGGCTATCTGATCGGACGCTCAGGCCATGGCCGCTAAGGTGAGGGCGCGCGCGGCGGGTGAGCCGGCGACGCCGAAACGTCGGCGGTTCGCGACCGTACCCGGGTCGCCGCGTGAGCATATCGACGCCAAGGCGGAACGGTTGGTGTACGAGCGTGTGCGTCTGGGAATCATGAGTGCTCTGGCGGTACGCGAGCAGCTCACCTTCAACCAGCTCAAGGAGCTGTTTGACGTCAGCGACGGCAACCTGAGCGCGCACGCCCGCAAGCTCGAAGAGGCCAGATACCTCACCTGTACCAAGTCCTTCGAGGATCGCCGCCCGCAGTCGGTCTATCGACTCACGCCTCTGGGCAGGACGGCGTTGCATCGCTATCTCGACCACGTTGAAGCCGTGATCAGGGCCACCCGCGGGCGCTGAGGTTTTTTTTGGCTCCTTAACTCTACACGACAAAGTACTTCATCATGCACATTGCAGTCATCATGGACGGCAACGGCCGCTGGGCGGCGCGCCGTCACCTGCCCCGCAGCGCCGGGCATCGCGCCGGCGCGCGGGCCGTCAACGCCGTGGTGGAGGCCGCGGTGCGGCACAAAGTCACGACCCTGACTCTGTACGCGTTCTCGGCCGCCAACTGGAGCCGGCCGGCCGCCGAGGTCACTGCCCTGTTCGCGCTGCTGCGGCGGCATCTGCTGACACAGACACAGCGCTGCCTGCAGCAGTCCGTGCGCATCAATGTCATCGGTCGGCGCGATCGCCTGCCTCCCGGCCTGTGCCGGGAGATCGAGCGCAGCGAGCAGGCGAGCGCGCATTGCCGTGGCATGCATCTGCGCATCGCCGTGGACTACTCCTCGCAACATAGCCTCCTCGAGGCCTGCCGGCGCCTGCAATCCGAGCCCGGCATCGACCGTGCGCGCTTCGCCGCGCGGCTCGCGGACGTCGATCATGCCCTGGCGCCGGCGCCCGAGGTGGATCTGTTGATTCGCACCGGCGGCGAGCGGCGCCTGAGCGACTTCCTGCTGTGGGAGTGCGCCTACGCCGAGCTGTACTTCGCCGACTGCCTGTGGCCGGACTTCGACCAGCAGGCCTTCCAGCACGCGCTCGAGGCGTATGGAAAGCGCGAGCGGCGCTTTGGCGCAATTTTCGCCGACGCCCTTGCCCGGGCCAACTATGGATAGTCTCGCTCGCCGGCCGCGCCGTTCGGGGTTCGTGCCCGCCGACATGACACTCGCCCCAGTCCTGCCCCCCGCATCGCCTGGCCGAGCAGTGCGCTGCCGTTCGGTGCTGCTGCTGAATCCGTTCTACCCCAAGGATCCGCGCGCCAGTTTCGGCAAGCATGTGCTCACCCCGACGTTGGCGCTCACCAGCATCGCAGGCGCGACGCCGCCTCACTGGGACCTTCGCTACTGGGACGAGAACCTGCTGCAGGGACCGCCGCCGTGTGATCCGCCACCGCAGGTGGTTGGCATCACCGTGCACCTGACCTTCGCGCGCCGGGCGTACGAATTGGCGGCCTGGTATCGCGCCCAGGGGTCACTCGTCATCCTCGGGGGGCTGCACGTGTTGTCGTGTCCCGGGGAGGCGCTGCAGCACGCGGATGCGATTGCAATCGGGGAGGGCGTGCAGCTGTGGCCCACCATTCTCGGCGACGTCGAGGCCGGATCGTTGCGGACCCGGTACGAGGCGGACTTCTCCCGCTCCTACGCGCTCGATCCACCGCCGCGCCGCACGATCCTGCCGCGCGCTGCGTTTCTGACGACGACCAGCGTGATTGCGACGCGCGGTTGCCACAATCGCTGCGGCTTCTGTTACCTGTCGACCGACGGCCTGCACATGCCCTACCGCATGCGCGCAGTCGAACAGGTGGTCGAGGAGATCGTGGCGGACCGCCAGCCCTACACGGTCTTCATCGACAATAATCTGGGCTCGCGGCGGGACTACCTGCGCAGATTGTGCCTGGCGCTGCGGCCACTGGGGATCATCTGGAGCGCCGCAGTCACCATCGACATCACCGATGACCCCTCGCTGGTCCGCGACATGGCGCTCGCCGGCTGCACCGGTGTTTTCGTCGGCTTTGAGTCACTCAATGAGGGGAACCTGCGCGACTCGCGCAAGCGCACACCCGCCCCGGAGGACTACGCCCGCAGGGTCGCCCTGCTGCATCGCTACGGCATCCAGGTGAACGGCAGTTTCGTGCTCGGCTTCGACCATGATCACCCGGACGTGTTCCAGCGGACCGTCGCCTGGATCGAGGCGAACCGCCTGGAGTGCGCAACGTTCCACATCCTGACGCCCTATCCTGGCACGCCCCTGTTCCGGCAACTCGAAGCCGAGGGACGCATCCTGCACCGTGATTGGGACCGGTACGACACGGCCCACGTCGTTTTCCAGCCCAGGCACATGAGCTGTGAGGAGCTCGACCGCGGCTACGCCTGGTGCTACGACAAGCTGTTCTCGCACCGCTCGATCTGGAAGCGCCGGCCGAGCGACCCCAGCGCGGTAGTCGCTTATCTGGCGATGAGCTATCTGTACAAGCGCTCGAATCGCTTCTGGCACCTGCTGATCAAGCACCGTCTCACCGCAGCGGTTTGGCGGCCGTTGATCGAACATTCGCGCCGCCGGCACCTGAGACTGCGGCGACGCCTGCAGCGCTTGGAAACGCCGGGGATCGCGGCCGCTGCGGCCCGGGCGAGCCAGTGTGTCAGCCCCGGCGTATGAGCCCGTATCGCGGCAAGCGTGCCCTTGACCTGCTCGTCGCTGGCAGCGCCGGCGTGCTGTTCGCACCCGTGCTCGCCGCGGTCTTCTGAAATTTCGCACCCTGCGCGACAGCAACGTAACGCGTGTGGGTCAATGGCTGCGTCACACCGGGATCGACGAACTACCCCAGTTCATCAACGTGTGCCGCGGCCATATGAGCGTCGTCGGCCCGCGGCCCCTCACCGCCAGCGACGTGGCGCGGCTCGGCTGGTCCGATGCTGCTCACGACTGGAGATTTTCCGCGCAGCCGGGCATTACCGGCCTGGCACAGCTGCTGGCGGGTCGCGGGGCACGCGCGAGTGAGCGGCTCGACCGGCTCTACCTGCGCCGACAGAGCCTGGGCCTCGATCTGCAGCTCATCGCCCTGTCCCTGGCGGTGAACGTCCTCGGTAAACGCCGGGTGCGCCGCTTGATTCGCGCCGGCACTGCGGACGGTTTTCGCCCCGGCATGTTCAGATCCTGAACCGCTCCTTGAGCTCCCCGGCCATCCTGCGGCTCACCTGCAGCGTCGCCTCACAACCGCGCAGCCGCACGGAGTACTGGCCGTCGGCAGTGCGCTCGATGCGCTCCAGGTATTTCACCCCCACCAGCGCGTTGCGGTGGATGCGCACGAACGCCGTGCCAAATTCGCTCTCCAGCAGCCGCAGCGAATCCTCGATCAGATCTTCGCCCTTCAGGTGACGCACGGTGGTGTATTTCTGATCGGCGAGGAAGTACTGCACCTCCTCGATGGGGATGAGCCTGACACCCTCGCGGTGGCGCGCGGCGATGTGGCTGCGCCGCTCCTCGCCGGCGGCGGCGAGTCTCTGCAGCTGCGCGCGCGTCAGGCGGCCGGCGCGGGCGAGCGAGGCGGCCAGCTGCTCCTTGCGCACCGGCTTGAGCAGGTATCCCACGGCGTTCGCGTCGAAAGCCTCGACCGCGTACTGATCGTAGGCGGTGGTGAAAATCACCGCCGGCGGCTCTTCCAGCACATTCAGGTGGCGCGCGGCCTCGAGCCCATCCATCCCCGGCATGCGCACGTCCAGCAGCACCACATCGGGGGCGCGGTCGTGGGTTTCCTTGAGGGCCTCGTGCCCGTTCTCGGCCTCGCCGACCACTTCGACGTCGGCGATCTCGGCGAGCAGGCTCCGCAGGCGCTCGCGCGCCGGCGGCTCGTCATCGACGATGAGCACCTTGAGTTTGGCCGCGGCACCCATGGGCTCAGGCGGGCTGCGCCGAGGCGGTGCCGGCTGGCTTTTCGATGAGCGGGAATCTCAGCGTCACGATGTATTCCGAGTCGAAGCGCCCCGATTTCATGAGCGCCCGCTCCCCGTACATGAGGCTCAGGCGCTCGCGGATGTTGGCGAGCGCCAGGCGGTTGCCTTCGCGCTCTCCCGGACTGGGATCGAGCGGGTTGCGCACCACGATGGTCACGAGCCCGCCGCCGACCTCGCCGGTAATGGTCACCGTGCCGCCCTCGGCGCGCGGCTCGATGCCGTGGTAGATCGCGTTCTCGAGCAGCGGCTGGATCATGAGATGCGGCACCAGCGCGTTGGCCGGCAGCGGGTCGGTCTTCCAGTCCACCTGCAGCCGCCCTCCCAGGCGCAGCTGCTCCATGCGCTGATAGGTGCGCGCGACCTCGAGCTCCTCGGCCAGCGTGATGGTGTCGCGCTTGTCGCTCAGGGTGGCGCGGAACAGGTCCGCCAGGTCCTGCACCGCGGCTTCCGCGCGCGCGGGGTTGCTGCGCGTGAGCGCGGCGATGGTGTTCATGCTGTTGAAGAGAAAGTGCGGCCGGATGCGCGCCTGCAGCGCGTGCACGCGCGCCGCGGCGCGCAGCTCGACGCTGCGGCGCCACTCGTGCGCCACGTAGAAATACCGCAGTGCGAGCCCGGTCACCACCAGCCCGATCCAGACGTTGCGGATTGCGAAATTGCCCGCGGTTTGCGGGAACAATGCCGCGCCCCCGGCGTCGATGACCATCTCGGTGCGACCGATCAGGTACGCGCACACCGACACTGCGGCCACCACCGTGGTGATGAGCGCCAGCACTCCCGCCGAGCCCACCGCCACCGTCGAGCGCGCCAGCGGGCCGCGCAGGGCGCACAGCAGCGCGGCTCCCGCCAGTCCGATCCACAGCAGGAACATCGAGGTGCGTACCAGGTCGGTCCAGAAGTCGACCGCCGGGCTCTGGCGCGCGAGCGCGAGCACGAACGCGGTGAGCTCGCCGATGAGTACGATCGCGAGCGTGGCGCGCGAGGTGCAGAAGTCCGGCAGGTATAAGGCGTGCTCGCGGCCGGAGTCGGTCTTCATGTGCCGCGGGCCGGCGCACCCATGATGTTGGTGCGCTCGAACAGCTCGGCCTTGAGGCGGTAGGTGGCCGAGATGTCCTCATCGCCGTAGCCGCGCGCCACGAGCTCCGCGTACTCGGCGAGCATGCGCTCCACGACCGGCAGCGCTACGCCGAAGCGCGCCGCCATGTCCCGGCAGATGCCGAGATCCTTGGCGTGCAGACGCACCCGGAAGCCCGGCGGATAGGCGCCGCGCACCATGTTGGGGGCGCGATGCACGAAGTACCAGCTCGAGCCCGCGCCCTTGCCGAGGGTGTCGATCAGTTTCTCGAGCGGCAACCCCTGCGCGCGCGCGAACGCCATCGCTTCCGCGACCGCCTCGATGATGCCCGCGCACATGATCTGGTTGGTGGCCTTGGCGGCCTGGCCGCTGCCGGTCGGGCCGAAGTGCGTGATGGTGCGGCCGAGCGCCCCGAGGATCGGCAGGGCCCGCTCGAAGCCCGCGGGCGTGCCGCCGGCCATGATGGCGAGTGTGGCGTCGCGCGCGCCCTCGACGCCGCCGCTCACCGGACAATCGAGGAACTCCACACCGCGCGGGGCGAGGAGTGCGGCTGCCTGGCGGGCGGTCTCGGCGCCGATGGTGGAGCAGTCCAGCATCAGCGCGCCGGACTTCACTCCCGGCGCCAGGGCGCGCGTCACCTCGAGCACGTCCGCATCCGCCGAGACGCACGCCACCACCGCATCGACGCCGCCGGCCAGCTGCTCGAGCGTCGCGGGAGAGGCCACGTTGAGTTCGGACGCCAGCGTGCGCGCCTTCTCGGCGCTGCGGTTCCAGACCGCGGCGAGCATGCCCGCACGGTACAGATTGCGCGCCATGTGCGTGCCCATGGCGCCGAGCCCGACAAAACCTACGCGCATTTGCCCGCCCCCCGTGCGGCCGGAGCGGCCGCGGGCGTCACTATACGGCCGGATCTAACGTGAAGTCGCCTCGGCGGGATTGACCTTGGGCTCGGGTATGGGCTGCGGCTCGGGGATCGGCTGGTCGGGAGTGAACGCGGGCACGCTGCCGCAGAGGTCCTGCACGTCCTTGCGCGCCTGCTCGCGGTAGGCGTCGGCGGCTTCGTCGGAGAGGACCTCACGCTCGCCGTCCTTGTTCACCTTGAAGACGCGGCGCGACTGGACGGACTTCGTGTAGCGGTCCTTCGCCGCCTTGCACTGTACGTCGCGTGTCTTGGCCACGTCCTGCTGCACCGCCTTGGCGTTGGCCTGATCGTTGAGGTCGGTGGAGACGCGGTTGTTCGAGCTCGCGGCGCGTGCCGTGGAGGTGAAAGTCGACGGGTGCGGCTTGATCGTCTTGATGATGACCGATCCCGGCACCCACTCATCGCTGTAATGCGGCTCGCCGTGCTCATCGATCCAGCGGTACACGTCGGCCCGCGCGACGGTGAGCGCGCCGGCCAGAATCAGGGCGGTAATGGGTAGCAGTCGCAACATAAAAAGGCCTCCCGCCAGTGAAGTATGGCGCCGGCGCCCGGCGCGACCCTTGAACTCCGTCACACCCGCCGCAGGCTTAAGCCCGCCAAGGGTCACACCATAGCTACAACCGGCCCCCGAGGGCCATAGGCGCACCTGCAGATCATATGCCCGCTCGCCGCAGACCGACCAGCCGCTTCACGCCAGCCCGTATCAGGTCGATCGCGTGACAAACACCCGCTGCGCCCGCGACCGGCGGCGCGTAAGCTAATGACCCATGGATTCATTCCGCATCGATGAGATCGCCCGCCGTCTGCTCGAGCGCGTACCGCCGGCGCTGCGCAGCATGCAGCAGGACCTCGAGAGCAACTTCCGCGCGGTGCTGCGCGAGCGCCTCAGCAAGCTCGACCTGGTGAGCCGGGACGAGTTCGACGCCCAGACGCGCGTGCTCGAGCGCACGCGGGCGCGGCTCGAAGCACTCGAGGCGCGGCTCGCGGCCCTGGAGGGCGGCGGCTCCGCTGCCGGCGACGCGCCGGGTCCGCCGGCCTAGCGCTGCGCCCGCCTCGCACCGCGCACCGGCTATCATGGCTGTGGCTCGGGTCGCCTGCCGTGCGCAGGTGGGACTGCACGCACCGCTGGTGCACGTGGAAGTGAGCCTCGCGAGCGGCCTGCCGGTCTTCTGCATCGTCGGCCTGCCCGCCATGGTGGTGAAGGAGAGCAAGGAGCGGGTGCGCGCGGCGCTGCTCAACTCGCGCTTCGAATTTCCCGCCGGCCGCATCACGGTGAGTCTCGCGCCCGCGGATCTGCCCAAGGAGGGCGGTCGCTTCGACCTGCCGATCGCGCTCGGAATTCTGCTGGCATCCGGTCAGATTCGCGCGCCGGCCGACACCTGCCGGACTTGCGTGGCCCGCGAGTTCTACGGCGAGCTCGGTCTGACCGGAGAGCTCAAGCCCGTGCGCGGCCTGTTGCTCGCGGCGGCGCATGCCGCGCGGCACGGGCACGAGCTGGTGGTGCCGCGCGCCAATGCCGCGGAGGCGTGCGTCGTGGCACCGGCGCAGGTGCGCGCCGCGGGTCACCTGCTCGAGGTGTGTGCGCACCTCACCGGCGCCGCGCCACTGTCGCCCTGCCCGCTGCCGCAGCGCGGCGCCGACGAAGGGCCCGGGCGCAGTGTGCTGCTGGATCTGGCCGATGTGCGCGGGCAGCTGCAGGCCAAGCGTGCGCTCATCATCGCAGCGGCCGGAGGGCACAGCCTGCTCATGATCGGTCCGCCCGGATCGGGCAAGAGCATGCTGGCGCAGCGCCTGCCGGGACTCCTGCCGCCCCTGACGCATGCCGAGGCGCTGGAGGTGGCCGAGGTCGCCGCGGTGAGCTCCGCGGGCTTCACGCCGCAATGCCTCGGGGAGCGGCCGTTCCGCGCCCCGCATCACACCGCCTCGGCGGCAGCGCTGGTGGGGGGCGGCGCCCGCGCGCGTCCCGGGGAGATCAGCCTCGCGCACCACGGCGTGCTGTTTCTGGACGAGTTGCCGGAGTTCGAGCGGGGGGTGCTGGAGGCGCTGCGCGAGCCGCTCGAGACCGGTGTGGTGGCCGTGTCGCGGGCCGCACTGCAGACCCAGTATCCGGCGGCGTTTCAGCTCATTGCCGCGATGAACCCCTGTCCGTGCGGGCGGCTCGGAGATCCGGCGGGCGGGTGCCGCTGCACACCGGCCGAGGTGCGCCGCTATCGCGGCCGCATTTCCGCTCCCTTGCTCGACCGGCTGGACATGCACGTGGAGGTCCCACGGGTGGCGGCCTGCGAATTCGACTCCGCCACGGGTGCAGGGCCAACCACGCTCGACGCCGCCGGCCGCATCGCCGGCGCGCGCGCCCGGCAACTCGCCCGCCAGCAGCGGTGCAATGCGCGCCTCACGGATGCGGGGGTGCAGCGCTGGTGTGCGGTGGATGAGGCCGGGAAGCGGCTGCTCGAGGCGGCAATGCGACGCTGGGGACTCTCGGGCCGGGCGCGCCAGCGGGTACTGAGACTGGCGCGCACCATAGCCGATCTCGAGGGCGCCCCGGACATCAGCGCCGCGCATCTGGGCGAGGCGGTGCCGTTGCGCTGCCTGGATCGCGACGGCGGCGCTACTGCGCCATCTGCACCATCTGATCGACGGCCTGCTTGACGAGCTCGTCCGGCGCGTCGGTCCGGCCGCCCTTGGGCGGCATCACACCCGCGCTGCCCTGAAAGCCCTTGAGGGCATGCTCGTAGAGCATCGCCTTGCCCTCGGCGATGCGTGCGCGCCAGGCGGCTTTGTCCCCGGCCTTGGGCGCGCCGGCGATGCCCTGTCCATGGCAGACGCTGCAGGTCTGATCGAAGAGTTCGGTACCGTTCTTCGGCATGGCGGCAGCGACCGCACTGCCCGCCCCCGCGGCCTCCGCCGTCTTGATGGCGAGCGCCGAATTGTCCCGCCCGGCGATCGCCTCCTGCACCGGCGGGCGAATACGCGCATCGACGTTCTTGCTGTAGTCGGCTTCGGTGAGCACCTGCAGGTCCTGGGTGTGGCTGGCGACTATGCGCGCCAGCGCGAACAGGCCGACCGCGACCGCCACCAGCACGCCGATCACCAGGCTGAAAACGTTGAAGAAATGGGTATCCTGCTTGCTCATGTCATCCGCTTTCGGAGACGCCCGGCTGGGGCGCGAAGTATAGCCGTACGACCGCCTGCCTCGTAAATAGACGCTCCGGGCGCTGCCGCGTATGATCGCCCGCCCCAACGCGCCCGTAGCTCAGTTGGATAGAGTGGCAGCCTCCGAAGCTGCAGGTCGCTGGTTCGAATCCAGTCGGGCGCGCCACCGATCGCGTTGTGAAGCGTGTGCGTCCGCAGCGTCCGCCGACCGCCTCACAGGGACTGTGTCAGCGGCGATGCTCGGCTGCGACCAGGTCGTTGACCAGCTCGATCAGCTTGGCATCGCTGCCGGCCTTGGAAAGATCGGTGGTGTACTTGCCGTTCACGACCATCAACGGTACGCCTTCGACGTGATAGCGCTGCGTGAGCTGCTCGGCGCGCTGGACGTTGGAGCTGACGGTGAAGGAGTTGTAAGCCTTGGCGAAGTCATCGGCGCTGACGCCGTTGCGCGCGGCGAAACTCTGTTCGACCCGGAAGGACTCCTCCTCGCTGTTCCCGGCGAGCGTGGTGTGCTGCGTCGAGATCGTGTCCATCGCCTTGCTGACCAGGTCGTCGCGTCCCAACGCCTCGAAGGTGTAGTAGAGGCGCGCGTGCGCGCGGTGCACCGGGCCCCACATCACCGGCACGCGCATGAACTCGACATAGGCGGGCTTGGTCTTGAGCCAGTTCCGGATGAACGGCTCGAGCGCGTAGCAGTGCGGGCAGGCGAGCCAGAACACCTCGATCACTTCCACCTTGCCGGGCGCGACGCTGGTGGGTTGCGCGGGAACGAGTGGCTGGTAGTTCACGCCCGGCTGCCATTTGCCGTCCGGCAGCTGCGCCCCGGCCGGCAGCTCCGCAATCTTCTCGAGCGAGGTGTCGCTGCGCGCCGGTCGCTCGCCTTCCGTTTCGACCGACTCCTGGGAGGCGGTGGCCTGCTGGGTCTCGTTCTGAGCGGCGCCGGCGGGAGCGGGCACGGCCCCGGTCTGGGGCAATGGCGGGGATTGCGTGTTGGCCGCCGCAGCGGGCGCGGGTGCTGGTGCGGGGGGCGGCGGCGTGGGCTCCTGCCGTGCGCAAGCGCACAACGCCAGCAGGGCCACCAGGGCGAGCGTACGGATCATGTGCATCCTCGAATCAGCGCATACCCTGCACGTAGGAGGCCACGTCGCGGATCTGCTCGGGGGTGAGGCGTTTGGCGACCGTAAACATCATCGTGCCGTTGCGGCTCGCCTGCAGCGGATTGGGCCCGCCGTAGCGCGCACCGCTCGCGTAGTCGTTCAGCTGCTTCACCACGTAGACCGACTGCTGCGCGCGCAGGGCGGGGTATCCGGCCGCGAGATTGCCGCGTCCCACCGGACCATGACAGGCGATGCACGCCGGCACCTCCCGAGCGCGGTCGCCGCGCACATAGAGCGCCTGACCACCCTGCCAGTACGAAGGGTCGGCCTCCAGCCCCGTGGGTGTCTGGGCCTCGTAGTAGACCGCGAGATCGTTGATGTCCTGATCGCTGAGCGTGGCGGCGAGCGGCTGCATCACCGGGTTGGCACGTAGGCCGGAACGGAACAGCCGCAACTGCTCGGCGGCGTAGACGGCACTCTGGCCGGCCAGTCGCGGCCAGTCGGGATTCACGCTGTTGCCATTCGGGCCGTGACAGGCGGAGCACACCGCAGACTTGGTGGCGCCGTTGGCGATCGTGCCATGGGTGAAGGGCAACTCGGGAGTTGCCGCGGCCCCCGGCGCGGCGGC
>Ga0209488_10000248_pt1 | contig 43361 bp, 47 predicted proteins | sample Rivendell_Oct201_8_FD_188349 | JGI IMG/M metagenome (GOLD analysis project Ga0209488, IMG submission 188349) | Vadose zone soil microbial communities from the Eel River Critical Zone Observatory, Northern California, USA -... | ecosystem: Environmental > Terrestrial > Soil > Vadose zone >...
GTTCTTCGACTACCACCGCCAGCACAAGCTGCAGATCCGCGTCGCCCGCATCTTCAACACCTACGGGCCGCGCATGCATCCCAATGACGGGCGCGTGGTATCGAACTTCATCGTCCAGGCGCTCAAGGGCGAGCCCATCACCATCTACGGCGAGGGCACGCAGACGCGCGCCTTCTGCTATGTCGACGACCTCATCGAGGGCTTCGTGCGGCTGATGGCGGCGCCCGACGACGTCACCGGGCCCATCAACCTCGGCAACCCGGTCGAGACCACGGTGGGCGCGCTCGCCGAGAAGATCATCGCCCTGATCGGCTCGCGCTCCCAGATCGAGCGGCGGCCGCTGCCCGTCGACGATCCCGTGCAGCGCTGCCCCGACATCAGCCGTGCGCGCGACCTGCTCAACTGGGAGCCGCGCGTGCCGCTGGACACCGGCCTCGAGCGCACCATCGCCTATTTCGACCGCCTGCTCGCCGGCGATGGCGAAAAGAAGAGCGAAGTGCTGCGGCTGCGCGCCTGAGCGCACAAACGGTAACAAGGCTGTGAGAGGGGCCCGCAAGGGCCCCTCGCTTTATGTGCACCCGGCCCCGCCACCGGATATAGTCAGCCCCAATGTACAAAGCCGGCTTGCCGCGAGACGAGCGGCTGCCCCCTCATGCTTCGAGACGCGCCCGAGGGGGCGCTCCTCGGCATGAGGACAAGTTCTCTGCCTCGTCCTGAGGAGGCGCAAAAGCGCCGTCTCGAAGGACGCGTGAGGACGGGCCTCGGTCTCAGCGGGAGGCGGCTTCGATGCCTGGGGACTCTGGCGTGGATCGTCGCGCGGTCGTGCCAATGGACGGGCCGGTCCTCGTCTTTGGCGGCCCTTACAGCAATCTTGAGGCGACGCAGGCGGTGCTGGCGGCGGCGGCGGCGCGCGGCATCCCGCCGCGGCGCATCGTCTGCACCGGCGACATCGTCGCCTATGGCGCCGACGCCGCGGCGACGCTGGCGGCAGTGCGCGCCGCCGGCATCTGGGCGGTGATGGGCAATTGCGAGGAGTCGCTCGGCAGCGGCGCCGGGGATTGCGGCTGCGGCTATGCCGAGGGCAGCGCCTGCGACCGCCTGGCCGTCGAATGGTACGCCCATGCCGAACGCCGCCTCGATGGCGACGCGCGGCGCTGGATGGCCGCGCTGCCGCGCCGCCTCGACATCGAGCTTGCTGGCCGCCGCCTCGGCGTGATCCACGGCGGCGTGCGACAGATCAACCGCTTCATCTTCGCCTCGACTCCCGCTGCGGTGAAGCGCGAAGACCTTGCCGCGGCCGGTTGCGACGGCGTCATCGCCGGCCATTGCGGCATCCCCTTCACTCAGATCATCGACGGCAAGCTCTGGCACAATGCCGGCGCCATCGGCATGCCCGCCAATGACGGCACGCCTGCGACCTGGTTCAGCATCCTGACGCCGCGCGCCGACGGCATCGCGATCGCCCATCATGCGCTCGCCTATGACCACCGCGCGGCCGCCGCCAAGATGCGCGCGGCGCGGCTCCCGGAAGGCTATGCCGGCGCGCTCGAGAGCGGGCTGTGGCCGAGTTTGGATGTGCTGCCGGCGGCCGAGCTCGACGCCCGCGGCGCGGCGCTGCGGCCTGGCGGCGTGCTGTGGCGCGGCGCGTCGACCGGCGATCGCGGCGAAACTTGGCCGGCGCCGGCCGGGCGCGCGCCGGCGCGGCCACTCGACCCGCGCAAGTTCCGCGACGCCGCGGTCACCGCAAAGGGCGAGCGCCGCGCCGTGGTGGCGCTCGGCGGGCTCACGACGCTGTGGTTCAACACCGGCACCCTCTGCAACATCGCCTGCGAGCATTGCTACATCGAATCGAGCCCGCGCAACGATCGGCTCTCCTATCTCTCGCTGGCGGAGATGCAGGGCTATCTCGACGAGATCGCGCGCGACCGCCTGCCGACCGAGGAGATCGGCTTCACCGGCGGCGAGCCCTTCATGAACCCAGACATGCTCGCCATGCTCGAGACGTGCCTCGCACGCGGCTTCCGCGTGCTGGTGCTGACCAACGCCATGCGGCCGATGCAGCGCTTGCAGGGTAAGCTCCTCGACCTGCAGCGGCGGCTCGGGCAGCGGCTCACCTTGCGCGTCTCGCTCGACCACTACACGCGCGAGCTGCACGAGGAGGAGCGCGGGCCGGGCACCTGGCAGCCGACGCTCGACGGGCTCAAATGGCTGGCCGGCAACGGCTTCACCGTTGCCGTGGCGGGCCGCATGCTGTGGGGCGAGCCCGACTGCGCCATGCGGCAAGGCTATGCGCAGTTCTTCGCCGAGCACGACATCGCCATCGGCGCCGAGGACCGCGGCAAGCTCGTCATCTTCCCGGAGATGGACGCGGTCGCCGACGTGCCCGAGATCACCGACGCCTGCTGGGATATCCTGCATGTAGCGCCGCAATCGGTGATGTGCGCCAGCTCGCGCATGGTGGTGAAGCGCAAGGGCGCGGCGCGGCCGAGCGTCGTCGCCTGCACGCTGCTCCCTTACGATGAGGCCTTCGAGCTCGGGCCGACGCTGGCGGAGGCGTCACGCGCGGTGGCGCTCAATCACCCGCACTGCGCCAAGTTCTGCGTGCTCGGCGGCGCCTCGTGCAGCCGGGCTTGACGCCTACTCCGCCGCCACCTTGGGCAACGCCGCGAGCGCCTTCTCGAGGGCCACCTCGTCATATGCGCGGTCCTCGAGCTTGCCGGCGAAGTAGTCGATATAGGCCTGCATGTCGAAATGGCCGTGGCCGCTGAGATTGAAGAGGATGGTGCGAGACACGCCTTCCTCCTTGCAGCGCAAGGCCTCGTCGATCGCGCCGCGCACGGCGTGATTGGCCTCGGGTGCCGGCAGGATGCCCTCGGTCCGCGCGAACTGCACCCCGGCATCGAAGCACTTGGTTTGCGTGTAGGCGCGCGATTCGATGAGGCCGAGCTCCTGCACCAGGCTCACGAGCGGCGCCATGCCGTGATAGCGCAGACCGCCGGCATGGAAGCCCGGCGGCACGAAGGCCGAGCCCAGCGTGTGCATCTTGACGAGGGGCGTCAGATGGCCGGTGTCGCCGAAATCATAGGCGTACTTGCCGCGCGTCAGGCTGGGGCATGCTGAAGGCTCGCAGGCGATGACGCGCACCTTGCTGCCGCCGCGCAGCTCGACGCCGATGAAGGGGAAGGCGATGCCGGCGAAATTGCTGCCGCCGCCGGTGCAGCCGATAATGATGTCGGGATAGTCGCCGGCCATCTCGAGCTGCGCCATCGCCTCCTGGCCGATGACGGTCTGGTGCATCAGCACATGGTTGAGCACGCTGCCGAGGGAATACTTGGTGTCGGGGTTCTGCGCGGCAATCTCGACCGCCTCGCTGATGGCGATGCCGAGGCTGCCGGTCGAATCCGGGTGCTCCTCGAGGATGCGCCGACCGGCCCTGGTCTCGCTGCTCGGGCTGGCCACGCATTGCGCGCCCCACGTCTCCATCAGCGCCTTGCGGTAGGGCTTCTGCTGGAAGCTGACCTTGACCATGTAGACGCGGACCTCGAGGCCGAACAGCGCGCCGGCGAAGGCGAGGGCGGAGCCCCACTGGCCGGCGCCGGTCTCGGTGGTGAGCCGCTTGACGCCCGCTTCCTTGTTGTAGAAGGCCTGGGCCACGGCGGTGTTGGGCTTGTGGCTGCCGGCCGGGCTCACGCCTTCGTATTTGTAATAGATCTTGGCGGGCGTATCGAGCGCCTGCTCCAGCCGCCGCGCGCGGTAGAGCGGCGAAGGCCGCCATTGCCGATAGATCTGCCGCACCGGCTCGGGGATCTCGATGTGCCGCTCGGCCGAGACCTCCTGCAGGATGAGCGCCATCGGGAAGAGCGGCTCGAGATCCTCGGGGCCGATGGGCCGCAACGTGCCGGGGTGCAGCACCGGATCGGGCGGCCGCGGCAGGTCGGCGACGATGTTGTACCAATCCTTCGACAGCCGGCTCTCGTCGAGCAGGTACTTGACCGTGTCGGACATGATTTCCTCCCTGATGCGGCGCTTCTTCTGATTATTGTCAGGCATTCTAGGCGCCCGCCTCCGACCCGACAATGGCGGCGGGTAGAGCCTCGACAGGCGCGCGCCTTAAAGGTCGGACCCGGACGCATGCGGTCGACACTCCCGATCGTCTTCCGTGGGCTTGGCCCGGACAAGCCCGCGGATACACAGCGACGGCGCCTTCAGGGTCGCGTCAGAACGCGCGCCCCTTTTTCGGCTTGGGCCGTTCGTCGTCGTAGCCGGGCACGCCGGCGGCGACGAGCGTCTTCCACTGCCGCTTGGCCAGCGCCGCGGCGTCGAAATCCTCGATCAGCTCGCGGAACAGGCGGTGCCAGTTGATCTCGGCCTTCAGATGCATGAAGACCGAGCCGAGCCCAATCGCGGCCCGGTCCATGAACACGAACTCGCGCGGCGGCGTGACCCCGCCGAGGCGGCGGATCTCGCGATGCACCTCCTCGACGACGTCGCGGCCGTTGGCGCCTTCCTGCTCCTGGATGCGGCGCTTGCGGTCGTCGAGCAGCGGCGCGTAGAGGAAATTCGCCCAGCGGTTCAGCACCGCGATCATCTCGCGCGACAGGTTGCGGAAGCCCCAGCTCTCGTAAGCCTGGACGGCGAGCGCCGGATCGTCGCGATCGAGCGCGTGGTAGAGGTCGATCACGCCCCGGACGAAGGCCGGCGGGAAGATGCGGACGCAGCCGAAATCGAGCAGGTTGATGCCGCCGTCGCGCCGCACGGTGTAGTTGCCGAGATGCGGGTCGCCATGGATGACGCCGTAGTAGTAGAACGGCACGTACCAGGCGCGGAACATGTGGCGGGCGATCGCGTTGCGCTGCGCCGCCGGGGCCCTCACCGCCTCGAGGAAGGGCGCGCCCTGGAGCCAGGTCATGGTCAGGAGCCGGTTCGTCGACAGCTCGGCGATGGGCTCGGGGACGGCAACGTCCGGCTCCGCGGCGAGCATGAGGCGGTAGAGGCGGATATGCGCCGCCTCGCGCTTGTAGTCGAGCTCCTCGCGCAGCCGCTCGGCGATCTCGGTGTGGATCTCGTCGGTGGTGATGGCGCGGTCGTAGCGCTCGTAGATCGACATCACCAGCTTGAGCTGGCTCAGATCGGCTTCGACCGCCGAGGCCATCTCGGGATATTGCAGCTTGCAGGCGAGCTGCCGCCCGTCGAGTGCCACGGCGCGATGCACTTGGCCGAGCGAGGCGGCGCGGGCCGCCTCGCGCTCGAAGCTCCTGAACCTCGCCTGCCAGTCGGGACCGAGCTCGCTCGCCATGCGCCGGCGCACGAAGGGCCACCCCATCGGCGGCGCATTGGCCTGGAGCGAGGCGAGTTCGCCCGCGTATTCCTTGGGCAGCGCCTCGGGAATGGTGGCGAGGAGCTGCGCCACCTTCATCAGCGGCCCCTTGATGCCGCCCAGCGCCGCCTTGAGATCGGCGGCATGCTGCGTGCGGTCGAGCGGCAAGCCGAGATAGCGCGCGCCGGCGAGCCGCGCCGCCAGCCCGCCCATGGCCGTCGACACGCGCGCATAGCGCCGCACGCGCCCGGGAAAATTGTCGCCGTCCCCCTCGGCCATTGTCAGAGCGCGCGCGGCAACCCTCTCCCCTTGGGGAGAGGGGGATGGTCGTGCGTCACGGTCACTGGCCTCAGCCCATCTTCTCGAGGTCGTCGATGAAGCCGGAGATGACCGAGAGCCCCTTCCTCCAGAAGTCCGGGTCGGAGGCGTCGAGCCCGAACGGCGCCAGCAGGTCGCGGTGGCGGCGCGTACCGCCGGCGCTGAGCATGTCGAGATATTTCTCGGCAAAGCCGGGCACCGCGCCCTGGTAGACGGCGTAGAGCGAATTCACCAGGCAATCGCCGAAGGCATAGGCATAGACGTAGAAAGGCGTATGGATGAAATGCGGGATATAGGTCCAGTAGTACTGGTACTCGTCCTCGAAGACGATCGCGGGCCCGAGGCTCTCCGCCTGCACCGCCATCCAGATCGCGCCGATGCGGTCGGGCGTCAGCTCGCCCCGGCGCCGCTCGTCATGGATGCGGCGCTCGAACTCGACGAAGGCGATCTGGCGGACGACGGTGTTGAGCATGTCCTCGACCTTGGACGCCAGCATGGTCTTGCGCCGTTGCGGCTCCTTCTCCGCTTTGAGCATTGCCCGGAAGGTGAGCATCTCGCCGAACACCGAGGCGGTCTCGGCGAGCGTGAGCGGTGTGTCGGCCATGAGCGCGCCCTGCGGCGCCGCCAGCACCTGATGCACGCCGTGGCCCAGCTCATGCGCCAGCGTCATGACGTCGCGCGTCTTGCCCTGGTAGTTCAGCAGCAGATAGGGATGCGCGCTCGGCACCGTCGGATGGGCGAACGCGCCCGGCGACTTGCCCGGCCGCACCGGCGCGTCGATCCAGGGCTTCTCGAAGAAACGGCGGCCGACCGCGGCCAGCTCCGGCGAGAAGGCGCCGTAAGCCTCCAGCACGGTGCGCTCGGCCTCGGGCCAGGGAATGAGCCGGTCCTCCTGCTCGGGCAGCGGCGCGTTGCGGTCCCAATAGGGCAGCTTGTCGACGCCGAACCACTTGGCCTTGAGTCGGTAATAGCGGTGCGAGAGCGTGGGATAGGCCGAGCGCACCGCGGAGATGAGTGCGTCCACCACCTCGTCCTCGACGAAATTGCCGAGGTTGCGCGAGGAGATCGGTCGCTTGAAGCCGCGCCAGCGGTCTTCGATCTCCTTGTCCTTGGCCAGCGTGTTGGTGATGAGAGCGAAGAGACGGACGTTGCGGCCGAACACGTCGCCCAACGCCTTGGCGGCGCGCTTGCGCTTGTCCGGATCGCGGTCGGAGAGGAGATGCAACGCCTCGGCGCTGGTGACCTCCTTGCCGTCGATGGGGAAGCGCAGGCCTGCTCCCGTCTCGTCGAAGAGGCGCGTCCAGGCGGCGCGGCCGGCGACGTATTTTTCGTGCAGAAGCTTCTCGATCTCGTCGCTCAGCTGATGCGGGCGGAAGGCGCGCGTGTCGCGCAGCCAGGGCGCATAATGCGCGAGCTCGCGGCTCTTGAGCTTCTCGGCGAGCGCGGCGTCGTCGAGCCGGTTGATCTCCAGCGTGAAGAACAGCAGCACGGTGGAAATGGCGTTGACGCGCTCCTGCATGTTCTGGAAGAAGCGGCCGTTCTCGGCATCGCTCATGTCGCCGGCATAGATCAGCGACGCGTAGCTCATGATGCGCCCGAGCGTGTCCTGCAGCCGCTCATAGGCGGCGATCGCGGCGCCGAGCGCGGCGCCGCTCAGATCGGCGAGCTTGCGCTCGTAGCGCTCGCGGAAGGCGGCGACCTCGCTCTCGCTGCGCTCGAGATCGCGCTTCAGCGCGGCGCTGTCGCGCCCGGGATAGAGATCGCTCAGATCCCATTGCGGCAGCGGGCCGAGCACAGCGGCCTCGGCCGCCGCAGGGGTGGGTATCTTTTCCTTGGGGCGCGACGCCATCGCTTGCTCCTTGTCAGTCGCCCCTGCATATAGGCGTGCCGGAAAACCACGCCAAGCGCCGCGGCTATTCCGCGCGGGCGCCAAACGCCGTAAAAGGCTGGCCAAAGAGCCTCCGCGCCAAGCGCAGGGTCCCGGGGAGGGAGCGCATGGATTACCACACCTGCCCGAACCTCGCTGCCATGTTCTTCGAGTGGGCGGCGCGGCGCGGCGATCGGCCCTTCCTGTGGGCGAAGCGCGACGGCGCCTACCGGCCGATCAGCTGGCGCGACGCCGAGCGGCAGGTGAGGGCGATGGCGCGCGGCCTGCGCGCCCTCGGCATCCGGCGCGGCGACCGCGTCGGGCTGGTCGCCGAGAACCGGCCGGAATGGACGATCGCCGACATCGCCATCATGGCGGCAGGTGCGGTCACCGTCCCCGCCTACACCACACATGGCGTCGACGATTTTCGCCACCTGCTCGCCAACAGCGGCGCGCGCGCGGTCATCGTCTCGACCGCGGCGCTGGCGCATCGCGTCATGCCCGCCGCCGACCAGGTCTCGACCATCGCCAGCATCATCAGCATCGAGCCGCTCACCGGTCAGCTCTCGCATGCCGAGGGCTATCTCTGGGACGATGTTATGGCGCGCGGCGCGGAGCTGGCGGACGACGTCTCGTCCTGGGTCGCGGCGATCGGCCGCGACGATGTCGCTTGCCTCATCTACACCTCCGGCACCGGCGGGGTGCCCAAGGGCGTGATGACCACGCACGCCAACATCCTCGCCAATTGCTACGGCGCCTTCCGCCTGCTCGAGACCATCGGCCTCGGCGACGAGGTGTTCCTGTGCTTCCTGCCGCTGTCGCATTCCTACGAGCACACGGCGGGGATGATGTTCCCTATCTCCTTGGGCGCCGAGATCTATTTCGCCGAAGGCGCCGAGACGCTCGCCGCCAATATGCAGGAGGCGCGCCCGACCATCATGACCGCGGTGCCGCGCCTCTACGAGACGATGCATCAGCGTATCCTCTTGGGGGTCGAGCGCCAGGGTGGCTGGCGCGCCAAGCTGTTCCGCCGCGCCGTGGCGCTCGGCGCCAAGCGCTACGACGATCCGGCCAGCCTCGCCTTCGGCGAGCGGCTCCTCGACGGGCTGCTCGACTTGTTGGTTCGCCGCAAGGTGAGCGCGCGCTTCGGCGGGCGGCTCAAGGCGATGGTATCGGGCGGCGCGCCGCTGACGCCGGAGATCGGCGTCTTCTTTCTCGCGCTCGGCGTGCCACTGCTGCAGGGCTACGGCCAGACCGAGGCCTCGCCGGTGGTGAGCGCCAACCCGCCCAAGCGCATCAAGATCGACACGGTCGGGCCGGCGCTCGACGGCGTCCAGGTGCGGATCGCCGATGACGGCGAGATCCTCGTGCGCGGCGCTCTGGTCATGAAGGGCTATTGGAACGATCCCGAGGCGACCGCCCGCGCACTCGCCGATGGCTGGCTGCACACCGGCGATGTCGGCGTGCTCGACGAGGACGGCTACATCAAGATCACCGACCGCAAGCGCGACTTCATCAAGAACTCCGGCGGCGACATGGTCTCGCCGGCGCGCGTCGAGGGCTATCTCACCTTGCAGCCGGAGATCGGCCAGGCGATGGTGTTCGGCGACCGCCGACCCTATCTCGTGGCCGTGATCGTGCCGAAGCCCGAATTCGTCGAGGCCTTGGCGCATCGCCGCGGCACCGTCCCGGCGGCTGCCGACCTCGCACATGATCCCGAGCTCAACAAGCTGATCGGCGCGGCGGTGGCGCGGGTCAATGCCGAGCTCTCGCCGGTCGAGCGCGTGCGCCGCTTCATTATTGCCGCCGAGCCTTTCGCCGTCGCCAACGGCCAGATGACGCCGACGCTCAAGATCAAGCGCTTCGCCATCCGCCAAGCCTACGGCGCGGCGCTGCAGGCCCTCTACGATGCGAACCGTTGAGCAGGGCGGCGGAGGAAAGCGCCTGCAGCTCGCGCGCTTCGCCGGCCTCGGCGCGCTCACCGGTGCGATCGCCGGCGTCTTGATCGCGATCGATTTCAATTGGGCGTCGCTCTACGTCGTGCCGGGCCTCGTCTTCGGCCTGGCGTTCGGCGCGCTGCTGCATCGGCAGCGGCTGCTGCGGTCCGGGCGCGCCGCCCTCTATGTCGCCGCCGCGACGCTCGCCAACGCCGCGGCGGTCGTCACCGCGATGCAGTCGCTCGACACGGTCGAAGCGATCGTCGGCAGCGGGAGGCTCGGCCTCGCCCTGTCGGGCGTCATCGCCGGCGCGGTCGGCGGCGGGCTGCTGGCTGGCGCAACCGTCCTGTTGCTGCGGATCGCTCGATGGCCGCTGCTGGTCGTCGCGGGCGCGCTGCTCGGCGCGCTGCTGCCGATCCTGGTCGAAGGCGGCGACGTGATCGGCACCGTCGCGTTCTATATCCTGTGGCAGGGCGGCTATGCCGCCGCGCTGGCGGCGTCGTTGCCGCGCGTCGAGGCGATCTGACACCAAATTGCCGTTCAGCCGATCGCGCTCGTTCGTCGGGATGAAATCCCCTCGCTCGAACGAGCGTCGTTTTCGCTTGCTGGGCGAATTGCTCATGGCGAACTCACAGGGATGCGTCATACGCGACCGCAGAGAGCTGAAGAACGCCGTCACCATTTGGTGTGCTGCCGATCATTTGGTGCTCATTTTGCCGGATGAATTTACAATTTGAACCCTTGGATAAGACCTTGATCCGTATATGTTACTGGGTATTCGTACCTTAGTGGGCGGCGGGTATGTTCGTGCCTTGCATTGATTGCCGATTGCGACACAAGCCGTGCTTTCGGCCGTTCACCGACGAAGAGTTGAAATCGATCTCGTCCCTCAAGACCAATCACGTTGCAGTTCCCGCCAAGACCGACATCGTCAGCGAAGGCGAGGTTGGCGGCTCGCTCTACACGCTCTACGAAGGCTGGGCCTTCCGCTACAAGACGCTCGCCGGCGGTGCGCGCCAGATCCTCGACCTGCTGTTGCCCGGTGAGATCATCGGCCTGTCCTCGGCGCTGCTCGGCACGATCCGTCATTCGGTGCAGACGCTGACGCCGGTGAGCCTGTGCGTCCTCGACGGCTATCCGCTGCCGAAGCTGCTCCGGCGCCACGTCGATCTTACGCTCGACCTGCTGCGCTGGCGCGTCGAGGAGGAGCATCGCGCCGACACGCGCATCGCGCTGCTCGGCCGCCAGAAGCCGCTGCAGCGCGTCGGCTATCTCATGCTCGAGACGTTCGAGCGCTTGCGCCGGCTCGAGCTCGCCAACGGCACCATGTGCCCCTTCCCGCTGCAGCGCCAGCATCTCGCCGACGCCGCGGGCCTGTCGATGATCCATCTGAACCGCACGCTGGCGCAGCTGCGCGACGAACGGCTCGCGGCGCTCGAGGACAAGACGCTGATCATCCACGATCGGCGCCGGCTCGCCGACCTGTCGGGCTATGCCTCGCTCCGGCTCATCCCGCAGCGCGTGCTTCTGTAAAGGCGGCCGGGACGGCGGCCCGGCGCATGCGGTAGGGCAGCGTGCATTCGGAGGTCGGGCGACCGGCAAAGTCGAGCCAGCGGTGCTCGCGGTAATCGTAGAGCTTGCAGCGCCCGAGCGTGGCGAAGAGATAGCCCGGCGTAAAGGGCTCGACGATGGCACGCTCGCCCAGCAGCTCGTTGAGCCGCCGCTGCGCCGCCGCGAGGCGGTAGAGCGGGATCTTCGGGTGCACGTGATGCGCCGGGTGGTCCATGATGTGGTGCGAGATTGCGCCGTACCAGCGCGGCACGACGACATGCACCGCGACCTCCTCCTGTCCGGCGAGGCGGCGCCATTCCGCCGTCCCGGCGAACCACGGCGCGCGCTGATGCGTGTGCTGCATGTAGGTGGTGGCGCCCATCAGCAGGTTCCACACCAGGAACGGCACGACGAAGCCCCAGGCGACCGCCGCCGTCGCGCTTGATTGCGGCAAGGCGCCGCCGATGAGCGCGAGGAGCGCGACGAAGCCCACGACATACGCGGCGAGCAGCGCGAAATCGGCCCAGAATACCGTATGCTGCACCGCTTCGACGTGGCGGCGCGGGAAGAACTTGTCGCGCCACCAGCGCTCGATCAGATAGTAGGGCGCAAAGCCAAGCGGGCCGCGATAGAGCCGCTGCACCCAGCGCCGCCACGGCGGCAGGCCGTCATACTCGGCCTTGCTCAGCGGTGACCATGAATTGAAGCCCTTGATGTTCACCAGGCGGTGATGCAGCCGGTTATGCTGCACCTGCCAGAGGCTGTAATTGTGCAGCGCCGGCAGGAAGGCGATGCGGCCGATGATGGAGTTGATGAGCCGGCCCTCGGCGTAGGCGCCGTGTGCGGCATCGTGGCCGATGACGAAGAGCGACGAGATGGCCGATCCGGCGATGACCGCGCCGGCGAGCCGCGCCGGCCAAGGGCCGAGCGCGACCGCACCGGCGACCGCGGCGAGGTAGACGGCGATGTTGGCGAGGAACAGCGCCACCGCGACGGGCGTCGAGCGCGAGAGATAGGGCGCGAGCGCGGCGCGGAAATCGCTGGTGGTCGAAGCCTGCATCGTACCCTCGACCCCATGTCGGGACACGCGAAAAACTGCCGACCTTCTGACGGGCAAGCCGGCACAGCGCCACAATCATACGTTAGGCGCCCGGTGAAGCGCAAACGGCCGTGCTGTTCTACTCGGCGGCCGCCCGCGCATCGCTCGACTGTCCCGCGGCGGCGTCGCGGCGGCGCAGGTGCAGCGTCTTGGTGAAGGCGGCGTGCACCGTGCCGGCGTGGTCGGCGAGCTCGACGCGGTAAGTGCGCTCGATCTTGGGCTCATGCGCGAGCAGGCGGCGCAGCTCGTCGATCTCCGCGTCCTCGATGCGAAAGCGCGCGTAGAGAGCCTCGCGGCCGGGCTTCTTGAACTCCATCGTCGCCGCCTTGTCCCACACCTGGTAGTCGGGGCCGAGGCGGCGCGCCAACATCACCAGCAGCACCGGATCGATCGCCGCGTACATGCTGCCGCCGAAGGTGGTGCCCCAATACCCCCGGGTCTTCCAGTTGAGCGGCAGCTTGACCCGCACTTCGGTGTAATCATGGGCGATGTAGGTGAGCCGCGCCCCGGTGCGCCGATAGCACGGAAAGAAGTTGAAAGCGAGGCGCGTGAGCCTCGTCCTGAGCGACTCGCTCATCCCTTTACCCTGAATGGGGCTCGGTCGCGCGAGTCTACCACAGATCAGAGGCGATGATAGGCGCGGTACCAGGCGACGAAGCGCGGCAGGCCCTGGTCGATCGGCGTGGTCGGCGCGAAGCCCAGATCGCGCTGGGTCTCGGCGATATCGGCATAGGTCGCCGGCACGTCACCGGGCTGCATCGGCGCGAGCTCGACGATCGCCTTGCGCCCCAGCGCCCGCTCGAGCACGGCGATGAAGCGCTTGAGCTCCTCGCTCCTATGGTTGCCAATGTTATAGAGGCGGTAGGGCGGCTCGCCGCCGCTATCGGCGGGCGGCCGATCGAGGCAGGCGACGACCCCGGAAACGATGTCGTCGATGAAGGTGAAGTCGCGGCGCATATCGCCGTGGTTGAAGACCTGGATCGGCCGTCCGGCGAGGATGGCCTCGGTGAAGATCCACGCCGCCATGTCCGGGCGCCCCCAGGGCCCGTAGACCGTGAAGAAGCGCAGGCCGGTTGTCGGCACGCGGTAGAGATGAGCGTAGCAATAGGCCATCAGCTCGCCCGCCTTCTTGGTGGCGGCGTAGAGCGAGCGCGGCGTATCGACGCGGTCGGCGACGGAAAAGGGCAGCTTGGTGTTGCCGCCATAGACCGAGGACGAACTGGCGAAGACGAGGTGCTTGAGCCGCGGCAGCGACCGGCATGCCTCGAGCACCTCGAGCTGGCCCTGGGCGTTGGCGCCGATATAGCTGTGCGGGTTGGTGAGCGAATAGCGCACGCCCGCCTGCGCCGCGAGATGGACGACGCGGTCGGTATCGGCGTGGCGGTCGAGCAGCGCCGCGAGCGCGCCGCGCTCGGCGAGTTCGAGACGGTGGAAGGCGAAGCCCGGCAGCCGGCGCAGCTCGGCCAGGCGCGCCTCCTTGAGCGCGACGTCGTAATAGTCGTTGAGGTTATCGACGCCGATCACCCGCTCGCCGCGCCGCAAGAGCGCCGTGCTGACATGGAAGCCGATGAAGCCGGCGGCGCCGGTGACGAGGATGGTCATGCGCCGGCGGTATACCCCGGCCGGCGCGAGAAATCACCTGCCGCGTGCGCGCAACCGCCGGCGGTTGGCAGGGATGCGGCGTCTCGCCTAAGCTTGGCAAAACGCATCAAGGAGGATCGCCATGAGGAGCTACGACGTCGTCGATTTCGGCGCGCCGCTGCGCCAGACCGAGAAACCAACCCCCAAGCCGCAAGGGACCGAGGTGCTGCTGCGCACTCTCGCCGCCGGCGTCTGCCACAGCGACCTGCACATCTGGGAAGGCTGGTACGATCTCGGTGGCGGCAAGAAGCTCACGGTCAAGGATCGCGGCCTCGTCCCGCCCCTTACCATGGGGCACGAGATCGTCGGCGAGGTGGCGGCGCTTGGCCCGGAGGCGACGGGCGTCAAGCTCGGCGACAAGCGTCTGGTCCATCCCTGGATCGGCTGCGGCACGTGCGTCACCTGCCGTCGCGGCGAGGAGCAGCTGTGCATGGCGCCGCGCTTCCTCGGGGTGCAGAAGCCGGGCGGCTATGCCGATCATGTGCTGGTGCCGCATGCGCGCTATCTGCTCGATCTCGGCAAGCTCACCCCGGCGCAGGCGGCGCCCTTCGCCTGCTCCGGCATCACCGCTTACGGCGCCCTGAAGCGCGTCGGCGAGGCGGTCCTGACCGAGCAGCCGATCCTGATCCTCGGCGCCGGCGGCTTGGGCCTCATGAGCCTGGCGCTGCTCAAGGCGATGGGCGGGTTCGGTGCCGTCGTCGCCGACATCGATCCCAAGAAGCGCAACGCCGCGCTCAAGGCGGGCGCCTTGGCCGCGATCGACGCCGCGGCGCCCGATGCGGTGAAGCAGGCGCAGGCCGCCGCCAAGGCGCCGATCGGCGCCGCCATCGATTTCGTCGGCGCGGCTAATACGGCGAAGCTCGGCATCGACGCGCTCGCCAAGGGCGGCAAATACGTCATCGTCGGCCTGTTCGGCGGCGACATCACCCTGAGCTTGCCGCTGCTGCCGATGCGCGCCATCACCATCCAGGGCTCCTATGTCGGCAGCCTGGCCGAGCTCAAGGAGCTGCTGGCGCTGGTCGCCTCCGGCAAGGTGCCGCCGGTGCCGCTGAGCCAGCGCCCGCTCGATCAGGCCAATGCCGTGCTCGAGGACCTGAAGGCCGGGCGCATCATCGGCCGCGCGGTGCTGACGCCGTGAGACATCCGCGAGGGAAGGACAAAAGCATGTCTCGCATCGGTTTCGCCGGCGGCGCCGCCGCGCTGCTGGTCCTGGCGCTGTCCGCCTCCGCCCAGGCGCAACTGTCCGACGGCGTCGTCAAGCTCGGCGTGCTCAACGACATGAGCAGCCTCTATTCCGACGCCACCGGCAAGGGCTCGCTGGTCGCGGCGCAGATGGCCGTGCAGGATTTCGGCGGCAAGGTGCTGGGCAAGCCGGTCGAAGTCGTCGCCGCCGAACACCAGAACAAGCCCGATATCGGCGCCAACATCGTGCGCCAGTGACGTCTACAAGATACTCGCGACCGTGCCGGGCGACCAGGCGTACCGCCCGCTCGACCAGGGCGGCTGCCCCCCTGCTTGCCAAGCGCTAACGTCCGCGCGCTGCGGACGCCGCACCGCGGGCCGTGCCCGCCTGGAACCTGACGGCGCGGGCTCCGTTCCCCTGGCGGCGTGCGTTGTCGCCGCGATTTGTCTCCGGGCGCCAGGCGGCAGGCGAGGGAGAGACGCTCATGCCCAGCGAGGAGGTGGTCGAGAGATCGCCACACTGCGCCAGGCGCGGCGGCGCTCGGTCCTGCTGCGGCTGGAGCTTAAAGGGCGCGGGCCGCTACGTGGCGCCGACCAACCGCTAGGGTGAAATCGGCGGTGGGCGTGGAACGTTGAGCGTTTCCCGTCGTTCTTCTGCGCGCCATCCACGGTGACTGGAACGGGAGAGGAATCGACGATGCGTTCGACCATCCGCATGGCCCTGGCGGCCCTGGCGGTCATCCTGCCGCTGTCCGCCTGCTCATCGGGCGGCTCGGGCCTGCCGCTGCTCGAATCGGCGAAGACCGACGACGCGAATTACCGGCTCGGGCCGGGCGACAAGCTGCACATCCAGGTGCTCGGCGCCGAGGATCTCACCGGCGACTATGCCGTCGGCGACAACGGCACGGTGAGCTCGCCGCTCATCGGCGACATCAAGGCCGCGGGCCTCACCCGTGCGCAGGTCGAGCGCGAAATGGAGAAGAAGCTCGCCCAGGGCTATATCCGGAACCCGAAGGTCAGCGTCACCATCCTCGCCTACCGGCCCTTTTACATCTACGGCGAGGTGACCAAGCCCGGCGAGTACCCCTATGCCAGCGGCATGCGTGTCATGAGCGCGGTGGCGACGGCGGGCGGCTTCACCTACCGCGCCAATGAAGGCTATGTGCTGGTCACGCGCAACGGCGAGCAGCGCCGCGCGCTGCCCAACACGCCGATCCAGCCGGACGACGTGATCCGCGTGCCCGAGCGCTATTTCTAACTCTTGCGCCGGGTTTTAGTCTATTAGGTGGAGCGACCCGTCGGCGGCGGAACCTTATCGTTCCGCCGCCGTATTCTTTTGTGGTAGCGCATAAAGGGCGGCGAGGCGATCATGGCCCATCTCCGTGATGCACTATTTGGCCTTCCGCGATTCCCGAAGGACCGGCTGGCATGGCTGGTCGCTGCACCCCTGCTCATCCTCACCCTGCCCGCCCACTCGGGCGCAACCCTCGATGAAGCGCCGAGCGGCGCCATCGCACAGGCGGCACCCGCAGTCACGGCGCCGATCTCGGGCGCGGCAGCGGATCCGGCCGTGACGCAGGCAGCAGCTTTCGTTGCTCCGGCCGAGGTTAGACCCCAGTCCGACGACCAGCAGCGCCGCGTGCTGATGCTGCTGCTCATGAACAGCGCCGGGCCCGTGCGGCCATACGGAAATCTCGGTCGCTAAACCGGACTCCCCGATTACCTGACGTCGACGAGAGAAGAAGCATGGATTCGGACAAGGAAGCGCGCATTCGCGAGCGGGCCTACGAAATCTGGGTGCGCGAGGGGCGACCGCACGGCAAGGACGCCGAGCATTGGCAAAAGGCCGAGGCCGAGATCGCCGCGCAGGGCGGCGCCGTTGCCGATCGTGCCGCCGCCGGCAGCAAGCCGCGGACGGAGACGCCCGGCACCGCAACGGTCGCGCCGGGCGCCGGTGGCGCGCCGCCGTTGCGCAGTCGCCGCGCCGCGGCGAAACCGGCACGCGCCAACCCGCCGGGAACAGCGGAAAGCGGCGGTATCGTCGGACGACGGGGAGAAAAGACGCCGGGGCACTAGGCTAGGCCCGGCGGAATGGCTGCCGGAACCATACCCCACGGGCCCGCGTTTGCCTTTCGCCTAGTGCGACTGGGATTGGAAACTCGCCCGCACCGCCAGTTGGTGGTGCGGGCGCCTTATTTTGCGCGGCGACCGCCAGCGCGCCTCAGCCGCGCGTGGCCAGGACGATGCTGCGGGCGACTTGGCGCGCCAGGCAGTCGTAGCTCGCGTTGGACATGTGCAGCCGATCGACCGCCAGCATGACCGGCAGCGCCATCTGACCGTCCTCGGCCCAATGGCGCATCATCGCGAAGCGCCGGAACAGCGGTACGTCCTCGCTGCGGGCCACGCTGGAGAGGACGTGCAGCATCTCGCGATATCCCGCGTGGACGAGCACCGCCGGGGCATATTGCAGATCCATCAGCAGCACGTCCGCGCCCGCGGCCTTGAGGAGCCCGATGCCGCGGCGCGCCACCTCGACCTCGGCGGCCGGATCGACGTCGCGCAGCACGCTGTTGGTGCCGAGCTGCCAGATCACCAGATCGGGGTGCTCGGGCAGCACGTCACGCTCGATGCGCGCCACCATCTGCGGCGACAGCTCGCCGGAGACGCCGCGGTTGACGACGCGGATCGCCACCTCGGGGAAGCGCGCCTGGAGCACGGCGGCGAGGCGGCTCGGATAGCTGAATTCGGGGCTGGTGGCGCCGACACCCTCGGTCGAGGAGGAGCCCAGCGCGACGATGGTGAGCGGCTGCCCGGCGTTGAGGCGCTGCGCGGTGTGCGGCAGCGGCGCGCCCAGCGAGGTGAGCTCGGGCGGGATGCCGCAGCGGTCGATCGAGGCGCCGGCGCCGCGGCCGGCGGGAGCCATGAGGATGGGCACCGCCGCTGCCAGCCCGAGCAGCACCAGCGCCATCAGCGTGCGGCGAGGATGATGGCCCGGCGGGGGCTCGGCGAGGGCAGCGCTGGTTTCCGTCATGTCATTTCATTGCGTCGTGGTGGCGTAGCTGATGGCGTCGGCGAGGCGGTCGGCGAGGCATTGATAGACTTCCGTGGCGAGCTCGGTCCGCCGCTCGATGGGGACTTCACCGAAACTGAAGACGCCGTGCTCGGCCCAGTATTTCATCATCTCGAACCGCCTGAACAGGTAAACGCCGTCGACATCGGCGATGTGCTGCATCGCCTCGAGGTACGGCCCGAAATTGATCACCGAGGCCGTGCTTCGACTATACTGCATATTTATTAACATTGTTTCCAGTTTATGTTCCTTGAGTTCGGCCAGCCCGGATTCAAGCGCCGCGGCGAAGACGTCGACATCGACCCCGCGCGCCGCATCGAAGGTGCCGGTCTCCCAGATCACCAGCGTCGGCGACAGCGCATAGACGTCGTGCGGGAAGCGGTCGATCATCTCCTGGGTCGTCTGTCGCGACACGCCCTTGTTGAGCACGGTGATGGGCACCTCGGGGTAGAGCTGCCGCAGCACGGTTTGGAGGCGCTGCGGGTAAGCGTACTCGGCGGCGTTGCCAGAAGCTATCCCGGCGGTTGAGGCGCCGCCGATGGCGACAATCGTAATCGGATGCTTTTGACGCAATTGCTCGGCAAGTTCCGGGAGGCGCGGGTCGTCCTCGATGATCTCGGTAGGGATTTTGCAATCGGGAGCGCGCGGTGCGGCGGGCGAGGGGAATACCGCCAGGAGCATGATGCAGAGGACCATCAGGACGACGCGCATGGTGTCGGTCACTCCGAAGGTGCGGCCGGAGCCGAGCCGGCATTGCCGGCCGATTTGTACCAGGTGAGCAAAGCCGCCACGCCCGCCATGACGGCGAAGCCGACGAGGTTGACGCCGATCTGCATCGGCAGGGTGCCGTAGAACTCCGACAGCACGAAATGCCCGAGCACCGCGAGCAGGATACCGAGACAGAAGATGTAGAGCGAATGCTGGCCGCACAGGATGACCGGCCGCGTCACCCGCCACTGTAGGAAGCTGCTTTCGGGCCGCACGAAATGCACCGTGGCGAGCGCCAGCGCCAGGAAGTTGAGGAGCCGGAACGGCGCCAGGTTCGTCTTGTCGGTGGTGAAATTGTATAGCAGCTTCTCGAACAGCGCCGGGAACGGGTCGTAGACCCAATGGATCGCCCAGCTGATGTTGATGACGACGAGCACCGCGGCGATGGTCACGGCGAGCTGCGACAGCCAGGGCGCGTGCGGGAAGGGCCAGCGGCCGCTGACGCGCGCATGGCCCGCGCTGGCGCCGATGATGAACAGGAACTGCCAGGCGAGCGGGTTGAAGAACCAGACGTGATCGGCGGGATAGGCCGGCGGCGACCAGCCATGGCGCAGCGTCAGCGCGTAGAGCGCTGCCGAGGGCAGCAGCGCCCACAGCGGCCCACGCGACAGAGCGATGAGCACGAGAGGAAAGATGGCGAGCAGCACGATGTAGAGCGGCAGGATGTCGAGGAAGGTCGGCTGGAACTGCAGCAGCAGCGCCTTGATGATGGCGACATGCGGCTCCTGCAGAAAATCGCCGACGCCCATTTCCTCGTTGTACATCGGGTTGTTCACGGCGAGCACGGTGTAGGACACTTCGGCGGTGAAGATCACGAAGAGGAAGATGTGCGCGACATAGAGCTGCCAGACGCGGCGATACACCTGCGCCGTCGCGACCAGTGCGCCTTTCTGGCTCATGCTGCGCCCGTAGACGAGCGCCGCGGTATAGCCGGAGATGAAGATGAAGACCTCGGCCGCGTCCGAGAACGCGATCGAGCGCAAAGTGAAGTAGCCAAGGAAATTGTTGGGGATGTGGTCGATGAAGATGAAGAACAGCGACAGCCCGCGGAAGAAGTCGAGGCGCAGGTCGCGCCCCTTGCGCGGGAAGGGATCGACTCCTTTGCCGCTGCGCACATCGCCGATGCCCGTCTCCGGCCGCGCCTTCGGGCGATCATAAACCGACATGTCGCTCAATGCTCGTGCCGGTGGTGGAGGTCGGGATAATGCGGATGGCCGTGCACCAGCCGCGGATGAACATGCGCATGGGCGTGCGGCTCGCTGGCGGGATCCATCGGCCGGTGGTCATGGCGGTGATGCAGGTCGTGGACGTGCCGGTGCTCATGCGCGAGCGGCGCATGCTCGTGCCGGTGCTCGTGGCGCTCGGCGAGATGGAGCCACAGGCCCAGGCCCATCAGCGCCGCGGCGGCGAGCAGCGTCGCCGTCACCGGCTCGCCGAGCAGCGCCACGGCGAGGACGGCGCCGATGAAGGGCGCCGTCGAGAAATAGGCCATGGTCCGCGCCGTGCCGAGATGGCGCAGCGCCAGCACGAACAGCACGAGGCTGACGCCGTAGCCGGCGAGGCCGACCGCGCCGGCGAGCAGCGCGGTGCCGGCGCCCGGCCATGGCGCGCCCAGCAGCAGGGCGAGCGCGAGATTGACGGCGCCGGCGACGAGACCCTTCACCGCGGCGATCTGCAGCGGATCGGCGCCGGACAGCCGGCGCGTCAAATTGTTGTCGACGGCCCAGAACATGCAGGCGCCAGCGATGGCGAGTGCGCCCCGGCCGACGCCCGCGCCGAGGTCCGGCTGCCATGACAACAGCGTGGCCCCGCCCAGGATCGCCGCCGCGCCGAGCGCGATGCGGCGGTCAACGTTCTCGTGGAACACCAGCCAGGCGATCGCCAGTGAGAACAGGCCCTCGAGGTTGAGGAGAAGGGCCGCGGCTGCGGCGCTCGATTGTGCCAAGCCGTGCAGCAACAGGACCGGGGCGATGACGCCGCCGGCCGTCACCGCCGCGGCAAGCCAGGGCAGGTCGGCGTGGCGCAGCGGCGCCTCCGTCGCCGCGCCGCCGGCCAGCGCGCGCAGGCCCACGATCGCGGCAAGGCCGATGCCCGAGCCGAAATAGAGCAGTCCCGCGAGCAGCCACGGCGCCACCTCGCCGAGCAGCAGCTTGGCGAGCGGCGTACTGGCACCGAACAGGGCGGCCGCGGCGAGCGCCAGCGGCGCTCCGGGGCCGGTTATGGCGGCGCGGCGTGTCATGACTTGCATGCTTCATACCACGCGGCAGCGGTGCGGCCAAAAGGCAAAGCCCCGGCGGAAACCGGGGCTCGCTCGGCGCGACGCGCGAGGCGCGCCTACCCGCTCAGATGGCGTCGAGCTGGTAGGCGATGTCGTTATGGATGTTCCACAGATAGCCGAAATCGGCGGTCCCGACGAGGGCGTAGGCGTGGCCGCGGTGACGCCAGTAGAACACATTCACGTCGCCGTGCTTCTCCCAGGCCGGCGCGACATCCGGCTTTGAGGTCTGCGCCACCACCACGGTGAGCGGACCCAGCGTCTTGTTGTCGGTGGTGTAGAAGAGCTGCGCCGCCGGCCGCCCCTCGATGATGAGGTAGCGTACGCCCTGGAAGTCCAGGCCCCACGGCTTGAGGTTGGGCAGGCGGAAATTCTGCGGCAGCTTCTGCCCGGCTGCCACATCGAAGCCCAGATGATCGTCCGCGTCGGCATTGACATACAGGTTGTGGTACACGGTCGCACTGTCGAGCCAAGCCGCCGCGGCCGGAGGCGACGGCGAGTCATTGCCGACGAAATAACCGATTCCCGACCCGACCATGATGCCGAAGATCGAGGCGGCCGCGGCCATGCCGGCCCACCAGCGCCGGTCGCCGAAGCGCCGCGCCGTGCGCGTGGCCCGCGCCGCCGCCAGATCGGTCACCGTGCCGGTCGTGTCGCCGCGCGCGGCGGCGATGAGGCGCTCGGGCACCGGCTCGCGCAGCACCTCGTCCAAGGCGCTGCGCAGCAGCGCTGCGCTCTCGGTCAGTTGTGCCGCGCGTTCGCGCAGCGCCTCGTCGCGCTCGAGCCAAAGCGCGATCTCGGCGCGCTCGCTCTCGGCAAGCTCGCCGTCGAGATAGGCAACCAGCCTTTCGTCACTCGGCTTTTGCATCGCTCGCACTCCTTCGAAGGCCCCCGCCGGCCGCGAGCTTGGCTTGGAGCGCAATGCGCGCCCGCGCCAGACGGCTCATGATCGTTCCCACCGGCACTTCGGCGACCTCCGCCGCTTCCTTGTAACTCAGCCCATCCACCGTCACGAGCAGGAGCGCCGTCCGTTGCTCCGGCGGCAGCTCCCTGAGCGCGATGCGGACTTCCTGCAAGGCCAACCGCGCCTCGATGCGCCGTACCGGCTCGTCGGTGCCGACATGCATGCCCTGCTCCTCGACCTCCTCGCGCCGCGTATCCCGCGAGCGCAGCTGATCGATCCATATGGTCTGCACGATACGGAACATCCAGCTATCGAAGCGTGTCCCCTCTTGAAACTGGTGCGCGCGGGTGAGCGCCCGCTCGCACGCCGCCTGGACGAGATCGTCCGCATCGGCTGCGGAACCGGTCAGTCCGCGGGCGAACCGCCGCAAGCGGGGCAAAACGGCGATCAGCTGGTCGCTGACCGGCACGCTCATGGCGCGAAACCCCGGCGGCAACCGGTCCCTCGCACTGACCTGACGGGATGACAACGGGTATCGATGGGCTTTATTCCCCGGCGGATGGGAGCCGCTGGGCCGGCTTCTCGCGCGACAGTTGACGACAAGAGCCCGCCCCAACGCTGTGCCGGCGCATCTTAAACAGCGGCGCCGGCTGTGGAAAGAGCGCCGGCAGCGGCGCTCCCCGGCGAGGGTGCTTGACCGGCTTTTACGAACCGTTAATCGATGTGGCTCGCCCGGCGCGGTGTGCACAATGAATCGATTTCCCGTCAAACACTTCACAAATTGCCGGCGTCACGTCATTGTGTCGCGCCGATGCGCCCTCGGGGCGCGACGGCCCCGGGGGCAATAAGGACGTCCGTCCGATGAAGATCAGCATCGCGAAGGAACGCCGTGCGCAGGAGCGGCGCGTGGCGGCCACGCCGGACACGGTCAAGCGCCTGGTCGGCATGGGGCTCGACGTGGTGGTCGAGAGCGGTGCCGGAGCGGGCGGCTCTTTCCCGGATTCGGCCTATGAGGCAGCGGGCGCCAAGATCGCCGGCGATGCCGCGGCGGCGCTCGGCGCCGGCGACATCGTGCTCAAGGTGCAGCGGCCGCTGCGCCAAGGCGAGGGCGCGCTCGACGAAGTGGCGCTGATGAAGCGCGGCGCCGTGCTCATCGGCATGCTGCAGCCGCTGCAGCAGCGCGCCGATGTCGAGGCCTATGCCCGCGCCGGGCTCACCTCGTTCGCCATGGAGCTCATCCCGCGCATCACCCGCGCGCAATCGATGGACGTGCTGTCGTCGCAGGCGAACCTCGCCGGCTACCGCGCCGTGCTCGATGCCGCGACCGAGTTCGGCCGCGCCATGCCGATGATGATGACGGCGGCCGGCACGATCCCGCCGGCGCGCGTATTGGTGATGGGCGCCGGCGTCGCCGGGCTGCAGGCGATCGCCACCGCGCGGCGTCTCGGCGGCGTCGTCTCCGCCACCGACGTGCGGCTCGCCGCCAAGGAGCAGGTCGAGAGCCTCGGCGCCACCTTCCTCGTCGTCGACATCGAGGCGATGAAGGCGATGGAGACGGCGGGCGGCTATGCCAAGGAGATGGGCGAGGATTTCGCCCGCCGCCAGCGCGAGCATGTCACCGAGGCGCTGCGCAAGACCGACATCGTCATCTGCACCGCGCTCATCCCCGGACGCAAGGCGCCGGTGCTGATCACGCGGCAGATGGTGGCGGCGATGCGGCCCGGCTCGGTCATCGTCGACCTCGCCGTCGAGCAGGGCGGCAATGTCGAGGGCAGCGAGTTCGGCAAGACGGTGACGACGGCGAACGGCGTCAGCATCGTCGGCCACGCCAACGTGCCCTCGCGCATCGCCGTCGACGCCAGCCAGCTCTACGCCAAGAACCTGCTGGCCTTCCTCGGCCTGCTCATCGACAAGGAAAAGCAGCTCAAGATCGATACCGCCGACGAGATCGTCCAAGCGACGCTGTTGACGCGCGGCGGCGCGGTCGTTCACCCCCAATTGGCCGCCGCCGTGCCCGCGGCAGGAGCGTGAGACATGGACAGCAGTGCGGCAGCCTCGCATAGCGACGTCTTCGTCTTCTTCCTCACCGTCTTCGTGCTGGCCTGCTTCGTCGGCTACTACGTCGTCTGGCGCGTCACGCCGGCGCTGCACTCGCCGCTGATGAGCGTCACCAACGCCATCTCCAGCGTGATCATCGTCGGCGCGCTGATCGCCGCCGGGCCGGACGGCGTGAGCTTCTCCAAGGTGATGGGCTTCGTCGCGGTCATCCTCGCCTCCGTCAACATCTTCGGCGGGTTCATCGTGACGCAGCGCATGCTGCAGATGTTCCAGAAGAAGAAGCCGAAATAGGAGCACGGCCCCTTGAGCGCAAACCTCTCCGCCCTGCTCTACCTCGTCGCCTCCATCTGCTTCATCATGGCGTTGCGCGGCCTGTCCTCGCCCAACACGGCGCGCGGCGGCAACATCTACGGCATCGCCGGCATGGTGATCGCCATCGCCACGACGCTCGCCATGCCCGGCGTCGTCAGCTACGCCGTGATCGCGCTCGGCGTCATCATCGGCGGCATCATCGGCAGCTTCATCGCGCTGCGCATCCAGATGACGGCGCTGCCCCAGCTGGTGGCCGCCTTCCACAGCCTGGTCGGCCTCGCCGCGGTGTGCATCGCGGCGGCGGCATTCTACGCGCCCGCCGATTACGGCATCGGCGCCGCCGGCGCCATCCACACCAGCAGCCTGATCGAGATGTCCCTGGGCACGGCGATCGGCGCCGTCACCTTCACCGGCTCGATCATCGCCTTCGGCAAGCTGCAGGGGCTGATCACCGGCAAGCCCCTGGTCTTCCCCGGCCAGCACATTCTGAACGCGCTCCTGGGCGTTCTGCTCGTCGTCGTCACCGTGCTGTTCGTCATCGGCCAGTCGGCGGCGGCGTTCTGGGCCGTTGTCGTGCTGTCGCTGGTGCTGGGATTCCTGCTCATCCTGCCGATCGGCGGCGCCGACATGCCGGTCGTCATCTCGATGCTCAATTCCTATTCCGGTTGGGCCGCTTGCGGCATCGGCTTCACGCTCGCCAACAGCCTGCTCATCATCACCGGCGCGCTGGTGGGATCCTCGGGCGCCATCCTCAGCTACATCATGTGCAAGGGGATGAACCGCTCGATCTTCAACGTCATCCTCGGCGGCTTCGGCACCGAGGGCGGCACCGCGGCCGCGGGCGCCGCGGCCGGCGACCGCTCGGTCCGGTCGGGCAGCGCCGAGGACGCCGCTTTCATCCTCAAGAACGCGAGTTCTATGATCGTCGTGCCCGGCTACGGCATGGCGGTGGCGCAGGCGCAGCACGCGCTGCGCGAGATGGCCGACGTCCTGAAGCGCGAAGGCGTCACGGTGCGTTACGCCATCCACCCGGTGGCAGGGCGGATGCCCGGGCACATGAACGTGCTGCTGGCCGAGGCCAACGTGCCTTACGAAGATGTGCAGGAGCTCGACGAGATCAACCGCGACTTCGCCTCGACCGACGTCGCCTTCGTCATCGGCGCCAACGACGTCACCAACCCGGCGGCCAAGACCGATCCGTCCTCGCCGATCTACGGCATGCCCATCCTCGACGTCGAGAAGGCGAAGACGGTGCTCTTCGTCAAGCGCTCGATGGCGTCGGGCTATGCCGGCGTCGAGAACGAACTCTTCTACCGCGACAATACGATGATGCTGTTCGGCGATGCCAAGAAGATGTGCGAGCAGGTCGTCAAGGCGCTGGAATAGGGCGGCCCTTTTTAGATTGGCTCCATGAACGCCGTGCGTCCTTCGACTGGCCGCCCTTCGACAGGCTCAGGGCGGCCGCTCAGGATGAGGTGGATAGCCGCGTGGCACCACCGCCGATGCCATTCTCATTGCCCCTCATCCTGAGCGCGCGCCGATAGGCGCGCAGTCGAAGGACGCATGGCATTGATGCAAATCAAAAGCCGCCGCGGGAGACCCGGGCGGCTTTGCTTGGGACCGGAAACCGGCGCGGGCTTAGTAGCCTTCGCGCTCCATGCGCTTCCTCAGCAGCTTGCGGTAGCGGCGCACCGCCTCGGCCTTCTCGCGGGCGCGGCGCTCGGACGGCTTCTCGTAGTTGCGGCGGAGCTTCATCTCGCGGAACACGCCCTCGCGCTGCAGCTTCTTCTTGAGCGCGCGCAGCGCCTGGTCGACATTGTTGTCGCGGACGAGGACTTGCACGAGACCCGCTCTCCTTGCGCCGGGATAAAAAAAGACCGGCTGCGAGGGTCGCAGCCAGTGAGCCAATGCATAGCACAGCCGCGACGGTTTGTGAAGCCGGCGGCGGTCGCCGGCCCTTCCGTCGTCACCCCGCGAGCTGGCGCTTGGCGATGTCGTACCACTCGCGCTGGTCGCGGCGCTGGTGGCGGGGGCCGTATTCGATCGACTGGCACACTTCCTCGAAGAGGCGCCGGGCCTCGCCCGGCCGGCCGTTCTCGGCCAGCAGCTGGGCGTAGCGGCAGCGCGCCTCCTGGCCGGGGTAGTAGGCGATGAGCGCGGCGTATTCCCTGAGCGCCGCCTCGACCTTGCCCTGGAGTTCGAGGCTGCGGGTGTAGATCATGTGGCCCTCGGGCGAGTTGTAGTTCGGATTGGCCTGGCGCAGCCGCTCCAGCACCGTCTGCGTCTCGGCGAGATCGCCCTGGGCAAAGAGCGCGCGGGCGAGGCCGAGCATCAGCGCCGGATCGCTCTCGTGCACGCCGGTCAAGACCTCGCGGTAGAGCGCGATCGCCGGCTCGGTCTGCCCGGTGGCGAGGTATTCCGCGGCCAGCCGCGCCTTGTTCTCCGTCGTCGGCGTGATCGCCACGCGCCGCGTCGCGTCGCGCAAGCCCTTGCCCGGGTTGAGCGCCCGCGCCACGCCGGAGGCGGCCTCGCGCGCCGGGCGGCTGCGCGTCAGCTCGGGCAGGATCTCCGCCAGGAAATAGGCGGACATGCCGACCACCGGCACGAACACGACGATATAGATCCAATAGTAGTTGCGGCCGGTGCGGACGACATGCACCGCGCAGGCGATCTGCGCCAGAAGGAACAGCACTCCCAAAGCCGGCATGCGCGCTACCCCCCCCGATCGGTCGAAGCTGCCGAATCTAGCCGAGGTTCGCAACCAGAAGGTAAACGGCCGCACGGGACGGGCGGGCTTTACCGCAGTCAACCCGCCGCTCATATTATCGCCCATGGCCATCCTCAAGATCGCCCGCATGGGCCATCCCGTGCTGCGTGGCATCGCCCAGCCGGTCGCCAACCCGACCGCGCCGGAGATCAGGCGCCTCGTCGCCGACATGGTGGAGACGCTCGACGACATCGGCGGCGCCGGCTTGGCCGCGCCGCAGGTGCATGTGCCGCGCCGCGTCGTCATCTTCCGCGTGCCGGACGAGCGCGTCACCGGTCGCCCCGACGACCTGCCGCAGGATCTGCTGGCGCTGGTCAACCCGGTGATCACGCCGCTCGGGGAGGGCCAGGAGCTCGGCTGGGAGGGCTGCCTGTCGGTGCCGGGCCTGCGCGGCGCGGTGCCGCGCTGGGCGCGCATCCGCTATCGCGGCGTGACGCCCGAGGGCGAGTCAGTCGATCGTACGGTCGAGGGCTTTCACGCCCGCGTCGTGCAGCATGAATGCGACCATCTCGACGGCATCCTCTACCCGCAGCGCATGAGCGATCTCAGCCTCCTTGTCTTCAACGAGGAGAGCGCGCGCTTCCCGATCGATCTCGAGGCGGCGGAGGAGTAGGGCGCATGGACGACAGCACCACGCGCGACAGCCTGCTCCTGGCGGTGCTGCGCGACGTGCCGTTCGACGGTTGGAGCGGCGGCATGATCGCCGCCGGCGGCCGGCTCGGCCTCGACGCGGCCGAGGTGGCAACGCTCTTTCCCGGCGGCGCGCGCGACGCTGTCGCCGCCTTCAGCCGCTGGGCCGATCGCGAGATGCTCGCCGCGCTGGCCGGCCAGGATCTCGCGGCGATGAAGGTGCGCGAGCGCATCGCCGCCGCGGCGCGCGCGCGGCTCGCCGTGCTCGACCCGCATCGCGAGGCGGTCCGGCGCGCACTGGCCCTGCTGACGCTGCCGCATAATTTACCGCTCAGCCTGAAGCTGCTCTACGACACCGTCGATGCGATGTGGTACGCCGCCGGCGACACAGCGACGGATTTCAACTTCTACACCAAACGCGGCCTGCTCGCCGGCGTCTACGCCGCGACCACGCTCTATTGGCTCGACGACCGCTCGCCCGGCGCCGCGGATACACACGCCTTCCTCGACCGGCGCCTCGGCGATGTCATGGCCATTCCGCGCTATGGCGCGCGCTTGCGCGAGAGCCTGGCGCGGCTACCGAACCCGCTGCGCCTGCTGCATCCGGCGCGGCGGCGCTGAATCATCGGGCCCGCGGCTCGGCCCGCGCGGCGGCGAGCCAGAAGCCGATCGCGGCGATGACGCCGCCCAGCAGAATCGACCACAGCACGGCATCGTAGCTCCCGGCTGCGCTCCAGACGAGCGCGGCGCCGAAGGGGGCCGCGGCGCGCGCGACATTGGCCGGCAGCGTCAGCGCGCCGTTGATGGCGCCGTAGCCCTCGCGCCACAGCAGGTCCGGCACGGCGGTGCCGCGGATGATGGTGATGATGCCGTTGGCGGCGCCGTAGATGGCGGCGAAGGCGAATAAGCCGATGATCGAGGTGGGGAGCGCGAGCAGCGGCAGCGCCGAGCAGGGCAGGCCGAGAAAGGCGATGCGACCGGCAAGCGGCGTGGAGAATCTTCGCCCCAAGGCGAGCAGCGCGATGCGGCCGGCGACCTGCGCCGGGCCGATGGTGGCGATCGCCGCGACGATGATCGCCGTCGGCACGCGGCGCTCCGCCAGGAGCGGGATGATGTGGAAGGTCATCGCCGAGAAGGTCGCGTAATAGGCCGTGAAGCAGATGGCGAGTGCCCAGAATGCGGGATGGCGCAGCGCGCGCTGCAGCGCGGCATCGCCGATGCGCTGCGTCTCGGCGCGGGAAGCGGCGTTGCTTGCGCGCCCGCGCGCGCCGTCGCGTAGCAGCAGCGCATGCACCGGCAGGGCGATGAGTGCATTGCAGCCGCCGAGCGCGACGAGCGCGCCGCGCCAGCCGAGCTGGTCGATGAAGAGCTGCGTCAGCGGGATGAACACGGTGCTGGCGAAGCCGCCGACCAGCGTCAGCGCGGTGATGCGGGTGCGGTAGTCCCCGGGGAAGGCGCGGGTGACCACGGCGAAGACCGGCTCGTAGAGCGTCGCCGCCAGCGCCAGGCCGAGGCCGAGCCAGATCGCGTAGAAGAGGGCGAGGCTGTCGACGCGCGACCATGCCGCGAACAGCACCGCGCCGACGAGCGAGCCCAGCGCCATGACCGCGCGACCGCCGTGACGGTCGATGCGCGCGCCGATGGGATAGGCCACCAGCCCGGAGATGAACAGGCCGAGCGAGAGCGCGCCGTTGAGCGCGGCGCGGCTCCAGCCGAGCTCGCTTTCCATCGGCACGACGAAGAGCGAGAAGCTGTAATAGATCGAGCCCCAGGAGACGAGCTGTGCGGCCGCGAGCGCCCAGACCAGCGGCCAGCCGCGATTCATCGCCGCACATAGCCGACGGGCTCCGTGGCGGGGATGGCGCGCCCGCCTTCGCCGAGCGCCAGCTGCATCTGCACGACATCGAGCCAACGGCCGAATTTGAGCCCGACCGCCACCTCATGGCCGACCGTGCGGAAGCCGAGCCGCGTGTGCAGGCGGATCGAGGCCTCGTTGGCGCTGTCGCCGATCACCGCCATCATCTGACGATAGCCCGAGGCGGTGCATTCGCGGATGAGGTCGCGCATCAATGCCATGCCGGCGCCGCGCTGCGCCTGGTCGGGCGCGACATAGACCGAGTTCTCGACGGTGTAGCGATAGGCGGAGCGCGCCCGGAACGGCGCGGCATAGACATAGCCCAGCACCGCGCCGCCGCGCCCCTCGACCACGCGCCAGGGCAGCCCGTTCTGGCGCACCTGGCGCAGCCGCGCGCGCATCTCTTCCGCCGTCGGCGGCACTTCCTCGAAGGTGTAGCAGCTGGTCTGGACATAATGGGCGTAGATGCGCGCGACCTCGCCCATATCCTCGGCGACCGCGTCGCGCAGGTGGAAGGCAGGGGCGCTGTCCTCGGCCATGGCTGGCTCCTCCGCGATAGCAGCAGGAAAGCTGCTGCTCGATCTCCCGGCAAGCATTGCGTGTGTGGGAAACTCGCGGCAACCGATTTATCATGCGGCTGAGCGACAGGTTTTCTGGGGGTCGACATGGCTGGACGCAGACTCCCGCCCTTGAACGGGCTGCGCGCCTTCGAGGCGGCGGCGCGGCGCGGCAGCTTCGTCGCCGCGGCCGAGGAACTGGGCGTGACGGCGGGGGCGGTGAGCCAGCGCGTGCGCGGCCTCGAAGAGCGGATCGGCGCGGCGCTGTTCGAGCGCCGGCCGCAGGCGCTGGCGCCGACCAAGGCGGCGCGCGAGCTGCTGCCGGTGCTGACTGAGGCCTTCGACGCGATCGACGCCGCGGTGCGCCGGGCGCGGGCGCCGGCGGCGGCGATGCCGCTGCGGGTCGCCTGCCCGGCCGGGTTCGCCGCCGGCTGGCTGCTGCCGCGGCTCGAGCGCTTCCAGCGGCGCGAGCCCGGCATCGCGCTGATCCTGACGGCGACGGAGCGCCTGGTCGAGCCCGGCCAAAGCGGGGAGACGGATGCCTGCATCCGCTTCGGTCGCGCCGGCTGGAGCGGCCATCTCGCCTGCGACTTCCTCTTCGCCGACCGCCGCATCCCCGTCTGCAGCCCGCACTACCGCGCGACGCATGCCGTCGACGCCGCGGCCGCCGATCCGCTCGCCGGCCACACCCTGCTCGAGGCGCTGTCCGCGCCGGAGGATTGGCCGGATTGGCTGCTGGCGACGAGCGCGCCGGCCGCCGGTACGCAGCGGCTCAGCTTCGGCGACGAGCGGCTGGCGCTCGAGGCGGCGCTACGCGGCCTCGGCATCGCGCTCGCCGACCGCGCACTGGCGGCGGAGCCGCTCGCGGCCGGCCGCCTCGTCGCGCCGCTCGAGCCGCGCGAGATGCTGCGGGGGACGGCGTGGTTCCTGCTATATCCCGCCGACGCCGCTTCGTGCGCCGCGCCCGTTGCCGCGCTGCGCGGCTGGCTGCTCGGCGAGTGCGATCGCGCCGAGGCTTGAATGAAATCGCCTCACGGACGCAGGAGCGTTACTAGTTTGACGACAGCGTCGGCCGGCAAGCCTGAACAGACTACGTAGATAGCGAGCAACAGGAGGGCGACCGCGGCGATCGTCTTCGCGACGTCTAAGTGGACGGTGGTGCGGGTGACCGACGAACGAAGCTTGGAGCGACTCGGGGGATGTGCGGGTCCGGACAAGACGAAAGCCCTTTTTGGCTTAAGCGTTTTTCGAACCGGAACCAAGAAAAAGAATATCCGCTGGCTCTCAGAGCTGGTCAATATGACCCAAAGGTGAACGTGCCAGATTCTTTCCGACTTATGGCACGGAATCTCCGAGTCGAATTCCGCACCGCACGAGTTACGTGCGTACGAAGCGCAGAAGTCCAACGTCAAAAAAAGAAGCCGATGCCGCCGCCGGCAAGTATGGGCCGGTCTCCGTGCCGCTTTTTGCCACTGCCGGGACCTCGATACCGATTAACCAGCACTGCCGTCAGCGCCGCGGCAGGAGGCGGGTGACGTGGCCCATCTTGCGCCCGGGGCGCGGCTGGCCCTTGTCGTAGAGATGCAGCTTCGCCGTGGGCTCGTTGAGCGCCTCGCGCCATCTGGCGACGTCGTCGCCGATGAGGTTCTTCATCACCGCGTCGGAATGGCGCTCGGGCGAGCCCAGCGGCAGGCCGCAGATGGCGCGCACGAACTGCTCGAACTGGCTCGTGACGCAGGCGTCGATCGTCCAGTGTCCGGAATTGTGCGGCCGCGGCGCGATCTCGTTGACCAGCACCTCGCCGCCGGCGGTGACGAACATCTCGACAGCGAGGAGGCCGACGATCTCGAGCCGGTCGGCGACGTGGCGCGCGATCGCCTCGGCGCGCATGGCGATTTCCGGCGCGATGCGCGCCGGCGCGATGGTCGTGTCGAGGATGTGATGGCTGTGCTGGTTCTCGACCGGCACATAGGTCGCCGAGGCGCCGTTCATGCCGCGCGCGACGATCACGGAGATCTCGCAGGCGAAGTCGACGAAGCTCTCGAGGATGCCGAGCTCCGCGCCCATCTGGCGCCATGCCGCAGTGAGGTCGGTGTCGGGGCGGATCATCACCTGGCCCTTGCCGTCATAGCCGAGCCGCACGGTCTTGAGCACGCCGTGCAGGCCGACGTCGCGCAGTGCGCGGGACAGCGCCTCCTCGCTCGCGACTTCCTGGTAGCGCGCCGTGGCGACGTCGATCGCGCGCAGGAAATCCTTCTCCTTGAGACGGTCCTGGGCGATGCGCAGCGCGTCGGGGCCCGGGCGCACGGGCTTCAGCGCGGCGAGGATGTCGACCGTCTCGGCCGGCACGTTCTCGAACTCGAAGGTCACGACGTCGACGGCGGCGGCGAATTTCCTGAGCGCGGCGCGGTCGTCGTATTCGGCGGTGGTGGCGAACGGCGTCACCCGCTTCGCCGGGCTGTCGGGTTCGGGGCAGAAGATGTGGCAGCGATAGCCGAGTGTCGCCGCGGCGAGCGCGGTCATGCGGCCGAGCTGGCCGCCGCCGAGAATGCCGATCGTCCCGCCGGGCTCGATCATCAGCCCTCGGGACGCTCGCCGACCGCGTCGGTCTGCTCGCGCCGCCAGCGGTCGAGCGCGGCGGCGACCGCCTTGTCGCCGAGCGCCAGGATAGAGGCGGCGAGGAGCGCCGCGTTGATGGCGCCCGGCTTGCCGATGGCGAGGGTGCCGACCGGCACGCCGCCGGGCATCTGGACGATGGACAGCAGGCTGTCCATGCCCTTGAGCGCCGCGCTCTCGATCGGCACGCCCAGCACCGGCAGCGGCGTCAGCGACGCCACCATGCCCGGCAGATGCGCGGCACCACCGGCACCGGCGATGATCACCTTGAGGCCGCGCTGGCGCGCGCCCTCGGCATAGGCGACGAGGCGCTTGGGCGTGCGGTGCGCCGAGACGATGCGCCGCTCATGGGCGATGCCGAGCTTATCGAGCGTGTCCGCCGCGTGCCGCATCGTCTCCCAGTCGGACTGGCTGCCCATGATGATGCCGACCGCCGGTTGCGTGTCGCCCATCGCCGCTTCACTCTCCGCCGCGGAAAGCGCGCATTATAGGAGCGGCCGCAGGGCGGGCAAGCCGCCAAGGGACGCGGGGCGTACCGCCGCTCCGAGCTTTGCGCCTGACCACGGCTGCCATGACGCCCAGGTTGATATTACGTGCGGCCGGGAAGTGTCTTGCACCGTTCGCTGGTCGCGCGACTTGCTCCGCGGGCGATTTCTGGACATACTCCGCCGGTCCAGTGACCCCGGCCGGTTGGCGTTAGTCCTTATGGATATTCAGAATACCAAGCCGGTTCGCGGCGCCGCCAACACCGGCAAGGCCGCGGCGCAGCGCCGCGTCGAGTCGGCCGGCGCCACCCAGGCTGCCGCCGAGGTCGACCCGCTAACGATCGCCGGCATCGGCGAGGCCGAGCTCACGCCGAAGCTGCACCAGGCCATCACGGGGCTGCTCGCCGAAGTTAGCCAACTGCAGCGCGACCTGGGCGCGGCGCGGGCGCGGATCGGTTATCTCGAGCGGCTTGCCGATGAGGATCCGCTGATACCGGTGGCCAACCGGCGCGCCTTCGTGCGCGAGCTGACGCGCATGATGTCCTTCACCCAGCGCTACGGCAGCGCCGCCAGCATGGTCTATTTCGACATCAACAGCCTGAAGCAGATCAACGACCGGATAAGCCACGCCGCCGGCGACGCGGCGTTGCTGCAGGTGGCGCGCATCCTCGTCGAGAACGTGCGCAACAGCGACGTGGTCGGGCGGCTCGGCGGCGACGAGCTGGGCGTCCTGCTGGTACAGGCCGACCAGGAGCTGGCCGAGCAGAAGGCGGCGCAGCTCGCCGCGGCGGTGGCGGCGCAGCCGCTGCAATGGCAGGGCCAGTCCATACCGCTGGGCGTTTCCTACGGCGTCTATTCGTTCAACGGCGGCGAGAATGCCGGCGATGCGATCGACGCCGCCGATCGCGCCATGTACGCCGCGAAGCGGCAGCGGACAAGGGCGCAGGGTCCGCCGTGACGAGGTCGCCGCTCAGGCGATGATGTCCGGCAGGAGCTGACTTTCCAGTTTGGCAATAAGATCCTTGAGCGCCAGCTTGCGTTTCTTGAGGCGCTGCAGATCGACGGGATTGAACGCCGCGTGGTCGATGCGGGCGATCGCCTCGTCGAGGTCGCGATGCTCGGTCCTGAGCGCGGCGAGCTTGGCCTTGAGGGCTTCGACGTCGAGATCCATGCGTGGAATGAAAGGTCGCTGATCCGTTTGCTGCTTAACAGTATAGCAAAGGAGCGCGGCGATGGTGAGCCTGCCGAGCCCATCTGGGCGCGCTGGTGCAAACCCAAGCCTTTACTCGTGACCCTGTGTTCCCTGAAGGAGACCGCTTATGGCCAATGCTGCCGCCCGCTCCGCCAAGACCATCGGCATCCTCACCAGTGGCGGCGATTGCGCCGGGCTCAACGCCGCCATTCGCGCGGTGGTCAGCCGCGCCGTGCAGGGCTATGGCTGGCGCGTTCTCGGCATCCACCAAGGCACCATGGGCCTGCTGCGCCGGCCGCTCGGTTTCGAGGAGCTCGACCTGCGCATCGCGACGGTGAATATCCTGCGGTTGGGCGGCACCATCCTCGGCACCACCAACAAGGGCAACCCGTTTGCCTTCCCCATGCCGGACGGCAGCCTCAAGGACCGTTCGGCCGAGGTCATCGCCGGCGTGCGCGAGCTTGACCTCGACGCCCTCATCGGCGTCGGCGGCGACGGCAGCTTCGCCATCCTGCGCCAACTGGCGCAGCAGGGCGGCCTCAACCTCATCGGCATCCCCAAGACCATCGACAACGATGTCGGCGCCACCGAGACGTCGATCGGCTATGACACCGCGGTCATGGTGGCGGCCGAGGCGCTCGACCGGCTGCAGCCGACCGCGGCGAGCCACGACCGCGTCATGATCCTCGAGGTGATGGGCCGCGACGCCGGGCATATCGCGCTGGCGTCCGGCATCGCCGGCGGGGCCGACGTGATCCTCATTCCGGAGATCCCCTACACCATGGAGGCGGTCGCCGCGCATATCGAGAAGGTGCGCCGGCAGGGGCGCAATTTCGCCCTCGTCGTCGTCGCCGAAGCGGTGAAGGATCTCACCGGCCAGCATGTGCAGCGCCAGCATTCGACCGGCGGCGCCACCTATGGCGGCATCGGCAACGCCCTGGGCGACGCGCTGGCCCGCCTCACCGGCGCCGAGACGCGCGTCTCGATCCTCGGCCACGTCCAGCGCGGCAGCCAGCCGACCTGGAGCGACCGCCTGATCGCCTCGGCCTTCGGCGTTCACGCCGTCGACCTCATCGCCGCCGGCAAGTTCGACCGCATGGTCGCTTGGCAGAACCGCCGCGTCGTCGACGTGCCGCTCGCCGAGGCGATCGCCGCGCCGCAGCAGGTCGACCCCGACAGTACCCTGGTGCGCACCGCCCGCGGCCTCGGCATCTGCCTCGGCGACGGCTGAGCAAAATCATTGATCGTCGTGGCTGGGCTTGTCCCGGCCGCCCACGTCTTGGATGATGCACCCATGTCGCCGCAGCATCCGCCCCAATCCCCCGGTGAGGAATTCTGGAAATTCTCCCTGGACTTCTACGCCCGCCCGGGCGTCGAGGCGGCTTGCCTCGCGCTCCAGGATGAGCACGGGCGCGACGTCAACATCATGCTCTACCTGTGCTGGCTCGGCCTCTCCGCGCGTGGCCGGATCGACGGCCATGGCCTCGCCGGTGCCGAGGAGACCATGGCGCCGTGGCGCCGCGCGGCGCTCGAGCCGCTGCGCGCGGCGCGCCGCGGCCTCGATCCGGCCGAGCGCGACGGCGTCGCCGCACTCTACGCGGCGGCCAAGGCGATCGAGTTCGCGGCCGAGCGGATCGGGCAGCAGCAGCTCGCCGCGCTGGCGCCGCCGCCGGCGCCGCGCGCCGCCGATCGGTGCGCGGCCGATGCCGCAGCGAACCTGACGCTCTACCTCGCCGATGCTGGCGTGCGGCAGGCGGCGGCGCCGCTCTTCGCCGCGCTCGGATAGGGGGATCGATGCGCAGCACGATCATCGCCGGCCTGCTCGCCCTGCTGCTGGGCGCCGGCGGCGCGGCGAATGCGGCTGAGGAGCTGATCAGGCTGCCGACGCGGCCGGGCGTGACGCAGCCTTTCTGGGTGATGACGCCGCCGGCCGGGCCGCCGGTGGCGAGCGTGATCCTCTTCACCGGCGGGCCGGGCCTGCTCGGCAGCGAGCGCAAGCCGGTACTGGTTGGCAAGAATTTCCTCATCCGCTCGCGCGAGAAATTCGCGGCGGCGGGTCTTCTCGTCGCCTCGGTCGACGGCCCGTCCGACCATCCCGAGGGGCTCGACGAGGGCTTTCGCAGCTCGGCCGAGCATGCGCGCGACATCGCCGCCGTCATCGCCTATTTGCGCCAGAAGGCGGCGGTGCCGGTCTGGCTGGTCGGCACCAGCCGGGGCACGATATCCGCCGCCAATGTCGCGGCGCGGCTGCAAAGCGGCGGCGCGGACGGGCTGGTGCTGACCTCAAGCATCGTCGCGGCGAACCGCAACGTCGGGGCGATCCAGGACCGCGTCGAGGTCGGCACGATCGCCATCCCCACGCTCTTCGTGCACAACAAGGACGATGCCTGCAAGGTGTGCCCGTTCGCCGCGGTGCCGTCGCTGGTGGCGCGCTTCACGCGCGCCCCGCGCAAGGAGCTGATCGCCGTGAGCGGTGGCAGCCCGCCCCAGAGCGACCCCTGCGAGGCGCTGTCACGCCATGGCTATATCGGCATCGAGGACGAGGTGGTGGGAAAGATCGCCGCCTGGATCAAGGGCGCCTGAGGCGCCAAGCGGCGGCAACGCGGCCGACGCGCGATTCGAGCACGGCGGCATCGGTGCGGCGCGCGGTCAGGCGCTCTTGAGCGCCAGCTCCGAGGGCGGCTTGCGGATCGACAGCACGGGTGACGCTGCCGGTCTTCGCAGGATCGACCGTGCCGGCTGCTGCGCCTGCTCGGCGTCGGCCGCGGCGGCCTCGGCCTCCCAGAGCTGGGCCAGCCGCAGATATTCCTCGACGGCCGGCGATCCCGGGGAGGCATTCGCCTTGCTGCGATAGGCGTCGGCGCGGCCACGGAGGAATGCGGCGCCTGCTTCGGCCATGGTCCGCTCCTTTCAAAATCGCTGCTCGAACTTCGGGAGCATTTTATGGGCTCACGCTTAATCGCGAATAAAATCGCCCGCATTCTTTCGATCTAGGCTGCCCGGCCTATGCCGGAATGGTTAGCGGCCGAAAACCATTGCCCCTATGGCCGAGGCTACAGGCGAAACAGCCCCTGGAGGAGATCCTCCAGGGGGCTGTCAGGCGACTTGAAGCTTCGTCAATGCGCCAGCGGTACGGCCCTCGCTACGTCCGCATCCAGCCGAAGCGCGTGTTGCTGCGGCCGCGGCGCTCGTCCTCGGCCCACCGCTTCGCCCGCGAGAAATTGTCGTCGGGCATCAGGCTCGCGGGCGTCACCGGCGACGGATACCCCACGCCACGGAGCACGTTGTCCATGCGGCCGCCGGCCGCGAGCGAGGGGTCCGTGGTATAGCTGGCCAGGTTGCCCTGCTTGTACTTTGACGCCGCGGGCGAGAGCCCGTAGAGCCGGGCGGAGTTGAGGCCGAGGATCTTGCGCTTCGCCGCCTTGGTGAGCTTGGGGTAGTTCCAGCGGTCGGCGATATCATCGGGGATCTGCGAGCGCCACAGCGCCTCGATCTGCCATTGCGGGCCGCCATACCACATCGAGTCCGAGCCGAACAGGATGTTGTCCTCGCCCATGTAGTAGAGCAGCTGCCCGATGAGATGCGCCCACACCGTCGGGAAGGTGACAATCATCGAGGCCATCGTCGTCCCCAGCTCGGCATAGACGTTGGGGAGGCGGCGGCGGCTCGAGGGCGAGGTCGAGGTCGGCTCCGCCCCGGCGACGTAGCGGCCGCCGGCGATCTGCGCGAACTGCGTCGACCAGCGGATATTCGGCACGGTGTGGCCGCGGCTGTCGGTGAGCGTCGTCGGCGGCATCGCCCCCGGCAGATTCTCGATGTCCTGCAGCGACTGGAGCACCCAGAAGCTGGGACGGATGCACGAATGGTACATGATCCAGTTGAACTGCGGCCAGTCCGTCGCCGCCTTCACGATGTCGTCGGGATTGCCGAACAGCGGCGTGTTGTTGGGGCCGCCGGGTTGCGACCCCGAAGGCGAGAGGCCCTTGTGGATGCAGATGTTGAAGAAGCCGGGATGCTTCTTCAGCTGGTCCTTGTTCTTGGCGATGATCTGGTAGGTGGGGTAGGCGATCGCCTCGTCGTCCAGCCGCCACCGCGCAAAGGGGGTTCCGGGAGTGGCGCTGGCGGCAAAGGCGACGTTGTAGCCCTTCCACGAATCGGGCTGCATGTTCTCGATCTGCCACTGCGTGTAGTCGCCGAACAAGGGATCGGCGAGATTGCCCGGGCCGGGATAGATCTGGCCATGGGCAAGCGCCCGCGTCGACCCTGCGAGCTGGTTGATGTAATCGCGGCATTGCCCGGTCTGCCAGCCGGTCAGGATCTCGCTGACCAGGCTGTCGTGAATGTTCGTGGCCGGGCCGGGCGTGCCGCCGCCGGGCGGCGTGAACAGGGCGATGTTCGCGTTGCTGACGATCGAGACGCTGGTCTGCGCCTGCAGGTACATCCGGTTGACGTACTGCCCGAGATGGAACTCGCCGGCGACCGTGGTCGGGGGACCGGAGTTCGGCGGTGAGTCCGGGCCAAGCTGCGCCGGGTTCCAATCCGTCCACGGGCTGCCGAGCTCGTCGACGCCCGCCGGGTTCCCGCCCTTGCCGTTGAAGGGATTGGCGGTGAACCCTCCGGCGGTGGAGACCGAGCCTGGCCCCTGCGCCAGCGCCCGCAGCCCATTGGGCCCGTTCGTGCTCGAGCGCACGATGTGCGTCTGGTCGTCGAAGACGAAGAGGTCCTTGGGCGGGGCGTGCTCCTCGCGCGCATCGTCGTCGAACATCTCCTCGGCGTTCACGTTGAAGAACCGCTTGCCGAAGACCTGGTTCATGGCGATGAACGAGGCCGCCATCCCGCCCGAGCTCTCGAGGAAGCGGCGCCGGGTGACGCCGAGCTTCTTCGCGGCGTGGTCGGCGAGCTCCTTGACCCGCTCCTCGACCTGCTTCTGCTTCTGCGTCTGCGGGAACGGCATGTACTCGCCGTTCGAGATCATGCGCGTGGGAACCGGGCCTTGAAACGGCTCGCTCTCGGCCGGCGCGACGTGTTCGAGCTGCTCGTCGCTCAGCCAGGCGTCTTCCTCGCGCGACCCTGGAACTCGTTCAACCATGACATCCTCCTCTTGTAAAATTCTGCCGCCACGCTTGTTTTTCTATCTGGTCCGTTCCTTCCGTCCTGCGCATGGGTGCGCTCAGGCTCGTGGCGGACAGCGCGCACCCTCCCGCGCTGCCGCCGCCACCGACCGCGACCCTTCGATGTCCGGCGGCGTTGCCGCGCGGAGAATTCAGAGGTGGCCCGCCTTCAGGGACGAGCCGCACATGTGCGCTTGCCCGATTGCACCCCTCCCCCGAGTGCGCGCTGTTCGTTGCGACAGCGATTTGCTGGAATAGTAAATTGATTCGCGGCCCGCAATCAACGGCTAAAAAAATCCGTGGCTGGGATCGCGCCGCGCGTGCGCCGTCGCGGCGATCGAGATGGCTCCGCCGCATCGGAGTTTTCCGGCGCTCGCAGTCCCGGAAAGTCGCAGGATTCCCGAAATCTTGTTGACCGCTCGCTCGCGCGTTTCAGACGGTGAACGCCACGACGCCCATCGCCGACCTTCATTGGTCGATCGCGCATGTGCCGACGATCACCCAGGCCAACGTCGATGCCGCCAAGTCGCTCGGCGTCGGCCTTGCGCTCCACGGCTTCCGCAATCTCACCGTCGTCGGCGGCAAGGTCGTCTACGACGCGCTGCACTGACGCAGAGGCGGATGCGGCTTGTACCCCGCCCCGCGCCGCGGCGCAGAGCAGGGTGCTTCTTGGTGGACCGGAGCACCCGATCGTTTTTGAGTGGTTGATCAACAAGCGTTTTCTGGCTTGCTCCTTTCGGGGCAGGCGGAACTGTGGTGGGCCGGATCGATAAAATGCGAGGCGAAACCCTCTGCCACGCACAGCATGACGTGATAGGTTTTCGCCTGTCTCTCCTGACCAGCCAGAAGAGCCCCGGACCCAGTTCAAGCCGGGGCTCTTCGTCTTTGCGCGTGATGCTCGTTCGTTATGCGGGAAGGGCGAGCCGTCCTGCGACGGCATAGGGTCACGAGCGGCCCGGAATGGTAGCCGTCGCCTGATCCGTGTTGCCCACAGCGGGGGCGACCGGCGCTCGGCCCGGGGCGCGCGCTCTCGTTTGCTGATCGGACGCACGTTACGCTCCGCGATAGCGGACGCCCCGGCCGGCCGGCCAGGCCCAACGTCGGCGTCAGCAGCATCTGCACCGTGATCGGTGCGCGCAAATTGGCTCGAATGCCACGAGAATTCTCTGCCTGGAGCATCACTTTAACGAGCCGTTAAGGGGAAAATTGCTTTGCTCCCCCCGGCTACCCTTCGCAATGGAGGACGAGTCATGCGTGTGAAAGAGAATCTCGTTGGCGCGATGAGCGCCGTCATTATCTTGGGCGTGGTCGGCGTCGCGAACGCGCAGACCAGCGACACCAGGAATGTTCCGGGCGCTCAGGGACTGGAGAGCGTCGACAAGAACCTCAACCGTGATCCGGACAACCGCGGTCTCGAAAACGCGCAGAAGCGGATCGACGACAACATGAAGGATCGCGAGGAGCGCAAGGCCGCCAAGGCCGCGCATGCCAAGGATAAGGACAAGGCGCGCCACGACGACAAGGCGATGCGCGCCGAGAAGGCCGAGCGTCCGGAAAAGGCGGATCGACCCGACCGACCCGACCGTCCGGAGCGCGCCGGCCGTTCGTGAGACAGCAGCGGGCCGGCCTCAGCCTAGCGTCGGCCCGCGCCTGACCATCCAAGCAATCAAGAAACGAGCACCATGCGCAAGCACCTTCTTCCGGGCTCGGTCGCCGCGCTCCTCGCGGCGACCGGGCTCGCTTCCGCCCAGCAGCAGCCTGCTCCCGCCGACACGGCCAGCGTGCAAAGCGACGGCTTCAGCCTGACGACCGGGGCCGATTACAGCACCGGCAAATATGGCGGCACGTCATCGACCGACATCCTCTACGTGCCGCTCACCGGCGCGTATGAGATGGACAAATGGCTATTCAAAGTGACCGTGCCGTACATCATGGTCACCGGCCCCGGCAACGTCGTGCGCGGCATCGGCATCATCAAGAACAAGGCCGCGGGGCGGCGCACGACACAGTCCGGCGTGGGCGATGTCGTCGCCGGCGTCACGCGCAACCTCGTCGACGTGACCAGCAGCGGAACGCTGGTCGACCTCACCGGCAAGATCAAGTTCGGCACCGCCGATGCGGGCAAAGCGCTCGGCACCGGCGAAAACGACTACGGCGCACAGATCGACCTCACTCAACGCGTGACTGCGGCGCTTTCCGCTTTCGGCACGTTCGGCTACAAAATCATCGGCAGCCCGTCAGGCGCGCAGCTCAGCAACGTCTTCTTCGGCGAGGCCGGCGCCGCCGTGAAGCTCAGCGAGGGCTCGAGACTCGGCGCGATCTTCCATGCGAGCCAGGCGCCGTCGCCCGTCTCCGGCCCGGAGCGTGACGTCACCGCCTATCTGACACAGCAGCTTTCCGAGCGGTGGAAGCTGCAGATCTATGGTGATCACGGCTTTGCCAATGGCAGCCCGGACTGGGGCGGCGGCGCCATGGCGAGCTTCAGGTTCTAGACTAAGCACGGGAACCCGCGATCTCCGCTCGTTCCGCGTAAAGGGCGGTCAGCAGGGTCTGTTTGCGCATCTGCTCCGCGGCAGGCCGCGCCTTGAATTCGGCAATGGCGCGCTCGATCCGATGAAGCTGGGGGTTCTTCCTGACGATGAGTACGGCCATCGGTTCCTCCGTCGATCGGCATCATCGGTCCAGGCTAGCGGCGCGCCCCGGATCGTTCCATTGCACGAACGTTGGACCCCGATACCGCCGAGAATGATGCCGATCACACCTTGGTTTAGGGCTGGCCGAATGAGGCCCATCCAGGTCGACCTCGCCGAGACGCGGTTCTCGGTGCTTCCCGCCGGGCGGCAGCCGGGTCGGCCCGACGGACGATCCGCGGCGGCGTGTCACGGGCGATGCCGATTCGGGCCGCCGGATGCTAACCTGTCCCGCAGCGGCCATGTGTGGGGTTGGATTCATGCGAGCGCGCGTCTATTTCCGGCGGAAAGGCGAGCCGGCCTTCCGCGATCTCGGCAGCCGGGACATGGGGTCGGTGCCGGCCGAAGACGACAATGTGATCATCAACATCGACGGCGACACGATCCGGGCCAGGGTCGACCGCGTGCGCACTTTCGTCGAAACGAAACATCAGCCCGCCCGCGATCCCGAGGTCTATCTCGAGAGCCTCTGAGGATCTGCGGCGCGCTGTTCGCAGCAAGCCTTGCGCCGCCGCCGCGCTCGGCTTTTCGGCGCGCCGATTGCGGCTAAATCCCGCGGCATCTCCTAGGACGTTGTTAGCGAACAAGGTGGTAAGGTTCGCGCGAACCAGCACGGAGGCGCCGCCGATGACCGCCGACAAGCCCGCCAACACGGGCGACCTGGAAGCCCTCAAACGGTTGCAGGCTCGAGCGGCCGCGGACGAGTCCGCGCGGCAGTGGCGTCGGCGCCGCCAAGGCATGACATCGCACGGCCCGGCATCGCCGGTGCGGAAGATCGATCCCAAGGACTACGTGCCGAGCGAGTGACCACCGTGCCGCGCCGGACGCTGCGCCAGCCGAGCTAGAGCCGCCTCGCCGGAGACGACATAGAGCGCGCGCTCCTCGTGCTCCGCGCCCGAGAGGGCGAGCCGCGCGCCGGCCGCGAGCTCGACATCAACGCACAGCGTGCCGGAGAGCGTGGCAACCGGCGAGCGCGTGCCGTCGAAGCTGCCGGCGATGACCCGCAGCCGCCGGAGCAGAAGGTCCTCGGTCGCCGGAGGACGATGGTCATTTCCAGCCATGGATGGCGAGCCGGTGGGCCAGCCACGGGAAGGCGAGCCGCTCGAGCGTCGCCTGGAAGATCATCCCGAGGACGATCCCCGTCAGGAGGACCTCGTTC
>Ga0209488_10000249_pt1 | contig 43361 bp, 34 predicted proteins | sample Rivendell_Oct201_8_FD_188349 | JGI IMG/M metagenome (GOLD analysis project Ga0209488, IMG submission 188349) | Vadose zone soil microbial communities from the Eel River Critical Zone Observatory, Northern California, USA -... | ecosystem: Environmental > Terrestrial > Soil > Vadose zone >...
CGACGACGTAGTCCCCTCCGGCTTCAGCCGCAACTACGTCGCTTCCAAGCAAAAGCGCTCCGGCAAAGATAGAGAAGATGTCCACCTCCTGGAAATCCCTGCGGTCGGCCACTTCGATCTCATCGATCCACGCACGAAGGCTTGGCAGCAGGTCGAACAGACCGTCCTGAGGCTTCTCTCATAAGCCCGATTGAAGAAATCGAGGGCGAGGATCGCACGGCTGACGCGGTAACTGCCGATCGAGTGCACATTCGTAATTTGAAAACATATTGCGATGTGATCAGAATCACTCTGCCCACCACTTCAGAAGTCCAGCAATGTACCGCCTTAGCGGGGCGAACATCGCGGGACAGCAACCAACCCTGGCCGAAACGGATGTGAGAAATGTCTCGGCGAAAAGCGACGATCCTCTGTATTGACGACCACTGGAACGGCCTTATCGGACGCAAGTTGTTGCTCGAGGAGAGCGGCTATGAGGTTCTGGAGGCGACCAGCGGGGCTGAAGGTTTGGACTTGTTCCTCACGCGCCCTGTGGACGCAGTGGTTCTTGATTACCAGATGCCCGGTATGAATGGCGACATTGTTGCCGCGAAGATGAAGCAGGCCAAGTCACACGTTCCAATCTTGCTTTTATCGGCATACGGTCCGCTGCCCAGGAAGAAGTTGGAATCGGTAGACACCTTCCTGTCCAAGTCCCAGCCGCCGAAGATTCTCCTTTCCGCAATCGAAAATCTGCTAAATGCTCCATCCAAACCGTTCTTCCATCGTTGGCTCGATCACTGGAAGGGCCTCAATCAGGCGGTGACACAATGAACTTCTTGAGGCAGCTTCTCGGCCGCGGATGCTCGCACCGGTTTGCCTGGCCACGGATCGACACCGGTGGTCACCACTATCAGATATGCCTCCTTTGTGGAACGGCATACGAATATGACTGGAGAAAAATGTGTCAGACTGGCCGGTTGATGCCGCCGGACGCCCGACACGGCCTGATATAGCCGATCTGGTTTGTAGAGACAGGATTGCCAGAGCCGCACCGAAGCTCAGTTTCGATTCGCGGGAAGGACTACTATGCTGATGAGCGACTGCCCATCGCCGCGATGTCCAACAATCGGAACACTGAACTCGCCTGGAACTATCACAACGCTACGAAGCACTCCTACGCCAGCATCCGCACCAATGCGCATTCGTTAGATTTTTCCAACCAACCGCTGCCTTTCAAGATCTATGCCACGATCGACCCTTTACCATTGCCCCGCGACGTGCGGCAGAGCGGGGTAGCTGCGCTTTCTGCCATTGCCGGCAGCGTTCCCACCCACGCCGAGGCTGCGCCGGATTTAGTGGCGGTCGCTCAACTTCTCTATCTTTCCGCGGGCATCACCCGGCAGCGGAAGTATCCTGGCGGCGAGATCTATTTTCGCGCCGCAGCCTGCACGGGAGCGCTCTATGAGGTCGAGTTGTATCTGGTCTGTGGCGATCTGAACGGCCTTCCAGGCGGCATATATCATTTCGGCGCCGCCGAGTTTGGCTTGCGCCTGTTGCGCGCAGGAGAGTATCGCAGCGTACTGGTCGAGGCGACCGGCGGTGAATCGGCAATCGCGCGCGCGCCCCTGACTATTGTTTGCACTTGTACCTACTGGCGCAATGCCTGGAAATATCAGGCGCGAACGTACCGGCATTTCGGCTGGGACAATGGCACGCTGCTCGCTAATCTGCTGGCCGTCAGCGCCTCCTTGGGATTGCCGGCGAAAGTGGTGTGCGGGTTTGTCGACGAGACCTTGAACAGACTGCTGGATGTCGATCCTCAGCGCGAAGTGACGTTCTCGCTGGTTGCTCTCGGGTACAACTCTGGACTTACTTCCCAAACACAGCCTCGAATCCCGGCGGAAATCTCACCGCTGGGCCTCGAAACTGTCCAACTCTCCCGCCATGAGATCGACTATCCACTGATGCGCGAGATGCATGCTGCCTCTTCGCTGCACTCGCCCGAGGAAGTTGCGGCGTGGCGCGAGGGCGCTGAACTGGCCACCTTGCCGCCCCGAAGCGAGATTCCACCGGTCGTAATTCAGCCGAACTCCATTCCGCCTAGCTTCATTCCGCCGATCTCCATTCCGCCGAACAATGTTCCGCCCGGATCAGTCGTTCCGCTGCAGCCTTCGTCTGATGTAGAAATGCCGCGCGATCCCATCGAGCAAGTCATCCTGCGGCGGGGGTCCAGCCGCAGGTTTGCTCACACTCCGATCACCTTGACGGAACTCTCTACCATCCTCGACCGAGCCACTCGCGGCGTGACCACAGATTTCCTGACTCCCAGTGGACCTCAACTCAGCCACCTTTACCTGATTGTCCACGCAGTCGAGGGACTCGCCGCGGGAGCTTACGTGTTCGACCCCGACCGCGGCGTGCTGGAGTGTCTAAAGCAAGGCGACTTCCGCGCCCAAGCTGGCTACCTTGGACTGGAACAGGCTCTACCTGCCGATGCTGCCGTGGACATCTTCTTCCTCGCGGACTTGCGATCGATTTTCCAACGGATGGGGAACCGCGGCTATCGCGCGGCGCAATTAGAAGCCGGCATCCTTGGCGGCAAGCTGTACCTGGCCGCCTACGCACAGCGACTGGGTGCAACGGGTCTCACTTTCTACGATGATGATGTAACGCACTTTTTCTCCCCACACGCCGAAGGTAAGAGCGCTATCTTTCTGGTCGCTGTGGGCAACAGCGTCAAACACAATTCCTAGCAAAAAGTCTCTTCTCGGCCCTGGGACCGCTCGTTCCTTCGGCGGCGAGTTCCGACTCCCTAATGGAAAATCGCCGAGCTGACGATAAGAGAGAGATAGAGGAGATCATGCGGACTGGTCCGTTCAGCGTCGAATCCTCGTGCCCGACGAAAGGCACGCGAGCTGCGGAGCCCGGGCAAGGGGCGGCAGGCCAAGCTGTGCTTGGCATTAGAGATGACTTACCAGGTGGAAAGGAACGGCAGCGATGAGCGACAGCGATATCGTCCAAGATTTTCTGGTGGAGAGTTACGAAAATCTCGACCGGCTGGACCGGGATCTGGTCGGCCTGGAGAAAAACCCGCATGACCGGGAGGCGCTGGCCGGCGTGTTTCGCACGATTCACACCATCAAGGGCACCTGCGGATTCCTTGGTTTCAACAAGCTCGAAAAAGTGGCCCACGTTGGGGAGAACCTGCTGACGCGCTTGCGGGACGGACAGCTTACGCTCAACCCGGAACGTACCACGGCGCTGCTGGGCATGGTCGACGCGGTCCGGCAGATGCTGAAAGAAATCCAATCCAGTGGCAAGGACGGCGAAATCGACTACCCAGAACTGCGCGAGACACTGACGAGGTTGCAAAGTCCAACTGCCGGAGACGCCGGGAGCGCCGCCGCCGCGGTACCATCTTCAGCCTCAGTACCGACGAAGCCAGCGGAGGTGGTTTCCTCTGCTCAGAAAACAATTGACGTTCCTCCCCAGGGGGAAGCCGCACTGCCAACACCGGTGGGTTCGCCCCTCAAGGCTCGGAACAAGAATGACGATGCGCACCGAAAACCTACAAAGGGAAAAATTGGCGGCCTGCTGGTCGAACGCGGGCATGTGCAACCTGAGGACATCGCTCTTGCATTGGAAGAGCAGGAAAAAGGAGATCGCCGGCGTCTGGGGGAAATTCTCGTGGCCCTGGGATTGGCCAAGGCGGATGACGTGTCGGCGGTGCAACAACTGCTGGATTCCAAGCCGCGCGATGCCGCAGCCGAGACGATCCGCGTGGGCGTAAATCTTCTCGACAAACTCATGACGCTGGTGGGCGAGTTGGTGCTGGCCCGCAATCAACTCCTCCAAATCTCGAATACCGTAGAAGATACCGGTCTTCAGGCGGTTTCGCAGCGCATGAATCTGATCGCCACTGAGTTGCAGGAAGAGGTCATGAAGACCCGCATGCAGCCCATTGGGAACATCTGGAGCCAGTTTCCGCGAACTGTGCGCGACGTTGCACTCGGTTGCAGCAAGGAGGTGGGCATCGAGATGGAGGGCAAAGAAACCGAACTCGACAAAACCATCATCGAGGCCATCAAGGATCCGCTCACGCATCTGGTGCGCAACTCCGTGGACCATGGCATCGAACTTCCCGAAGATCGCGTGAAGGTGGGCAAGAATCGAGCCGGACGCCTCGTTCTCCGGGCCTTTCACGAAGGTGGACAGGTCAACATCGAAATCAGTGACGATGGCGCCGGTTTGAATCCGGAGCGCATCCGCAAAAAAGCGCTGGAGCGTGGAGTGATCACCTCTGAACAGGCAGGCCGTATGACGGAGCGCGAGATTTTCAATTTGATTTTCCTGCCTGGGTTCTCCACCGCGGAAAAAGTGACCAACGTATCGGGCCGGGGCGTCGGGATGGATGTGGTGAAGACCAATGTCGAAAGAATCGGCGGCAACGTGGATGTTCAGTCCACTCCTGGGCAAGGCACTACGGTGCGCGTAAAGATCCCCTTGACCCTGGCCATCATCCCCGCGCTGGTGGTGACTTGCGGCGGCGACCGCTATGCGATTCCTCAGGTGAGCCTGCTCGAACTGGTGCGGCTCGAAGCGGACGAGGTCAGCAAGGGCATCGAATTGGTTCATGGGGCGCCTATCTACCGGCTGCGAGGACGTCTGCTGCCCCTGGTGTATCTCAGCCGCGAGCTTAAACTGGCGACCGATATAAATCGCGCTCCGGAAACCGACGGCGCGGTCAACATCGTTGTCCTGCAAGCTGATGAACGCCAGTTCGGGCTGGTGGTCGATCAGATTAACGACACGGAGGAAATTGTCGTAAAGCCGCTTCGCAAACAGCTCAAGACGGTGAAGACATTCGCCGGGTCGAGCATCATGGGAGATGGCAAAGTCGCTCTCATCCTGGATGTCATGGGCCTGGCACAGCGGGCGAGCGTGATTACCGAAACCCGCGACCGCTCCATGACGAACAAGGTCACGGAATCTGCGACGTCCGCGGCACTGAAACAAACCTTCCTGCTATTCGCAGGTCCTGGCGATTCCCGCATGGCCATACCGCTCGCCACTCTGGCCCGTCTGGAAGAATTTCCCGTAGCGCAAGTGGAGATGTCGGGAACGCAGTGGGTCACGCAGTATCGCGGCCAGATTCTGCCGTTGATCCGGCTCAACGTGGTGCTCGAAGAGCGGCGACAGAGGCTGCGAGGCTTGCCGGCTTTGCCAGCGATCGATTCAGGTCCGATCCAGGTGCTGGTGCTGAATCATGAGGGACGTTCTTTCGGTTTGGTAGTGGAACGGATTCTCGACATTGTCGAAGACCGGGCCGACGTAAGGTCAGCCGCGACGCGGCCTGCGGTTCTCTATTCTGTCGTGATCGGCGACCGGGTTACGGAATTACTCGACGTGCCAGCCATTCTGCGAATTGCAGAGTCGACAGCTGCACGTCCCGCCGCCCCCACAACGATATCGGCGGAGGTTGCAAACTAAGCCATGGCACAAACATTGCAGTTTTGCACATTCTATCTGGACAAGCTGCTTTTCGGCGTCGAACTGAAAGGCGTGCAGGAAGTAATTCGCTCGCTGGACATGACCAAAGTCCCGCTCGCGCCTGCCGTGGTCAGCGGCCTCATCAACCTGCGCGGACAAATCGTAACCGCGGTCGATCTGCGCCGGCGGCTTGAACTGGAGCCGCGGCCCGCGGGTATGCTTGCCATGAATGTGGTCGTGCGTTCCGAGGACGGCGCCGTCAGCCTGTTGGTGGACGAGATCGGCGACGTGGTCGAGGTCGAGGAAACCACCTTCGAGCCCGCTCCGGAAACTCTGCGAGGGTCAGTACGGGAGATGATCCTGGGCGTCCACAAACTCAATGGCCGGCTCATGCATGTGCTGGACTCTGAGAAAGCATGCCAGATGTCGGAAGTCGCCGAGGCCGCGAGCGCAGGCCGATAGCGGCTGAGAGCGCCAGCGAGAAGCAGTGCATTTTGCAACCAGTAAAGTCTGCCTCTTCTATGTCGATAAACAGGTAGGTGACTGGTGGTCGCCGACCCGAGAGAACGCTGAACGACTCAAAGCGGTGGAGACAATCGCCGATATATCAGAATATCGCTGAGAATCGTGTGCGGTCCAAGACCAGGTGGGTACGAAATGAGGCGTATGGCATTTCAGGAAAGACAAATCGTCTTAGCCAATGATTGCTTGAAGCGAGGGCTCAACTTATCACATTTCTGGCGTCTTGAGTGCCTTACGTTCTCTCAAAGGCTCTTCATCCTACTCGTCTTGGTAGTTCTGTCTTTTGGGGGCACATTGACGTGGGCCCAGGAGCCATCCAATTCGACTGAAGCTTCGTGTGTCAATGCAGCCGTGGTTTCTGTGCCGAGCCGTCCAACCGCAACCAGCTCTACTGACACTACTCAGTGCGGCGTCGTTGAACTCGAATACGGATTGCAGCGGCAGTGGCCGGGCGGCGGTGCCAATCGCGACGATCTTACCGGTGGCCTGCGACTGGGAATCAAGCATAACTTGGACTTCCACTGGTCCTCGTCCGCTTTTCTTCACGTGATGGACGGCGATGGAAATCGGACCGGCTACGGCGATAACTGGCTGGGTTTGAGGTATCGCTTCCTGGGACAAACAAAACGCCGGCCCAGTCTGGGTTTAGCCTATCAAGCCAAAGTGCCGTCGGCCGCTGTCACCAAAGGATTAGGCTCAGGCCGGTTCGATCACGCTCCCTCCTTCTTGGTCAGCAAAGACATTCATCCCGTTCACTTGGATTTCAACCTGATGCCATTTTTCGCGGGCCGATCGCCAGGCTCCGGATTTGACCACAGTGTTGGCTTCGCGCTCTCAGCCGCGGGGCCACTCACTCGCCGGTTGGGCATCGTGGGAGAAGGCTATGGCTATACCACCCTGAATCACAATAGTCCGGCGTTTGGCTCAACCATGCTGGCATTTACTTTTCAAGTGCAGCCGAGATTGATTCTGGACGGTGGCTTGGACGTCGGAATTACCCGCGGAGCTCCGCGGAAGCGAGTTTTTGTGGGCGTTACCTACGCAGTTGCCAACGTGTACTCGTGGATGCAGCGGCAACACTGATCCACTTCTTTGCCGGAAGCCGCGTTAGGACAGAGCGGAAAGCGTATGCCTCGCAGTTCCGGTGAGTTCCCGCTAAAGTCTATCTCCCCTGTGCCGATGAAAAGCTTATCGCGAGCGTCACTGGGGCGCCAAACTGAGTAAATTTCTGAACCGAGGGAAGCGACGATGAACAAGATGAGCCTGAAGATGAAACTGGGGATGGGGTTTGGAGTGCTTCTGCTGATGACGTTGTTGGTCGCTGGAAACAACTATCGCGCGATCGGCAGGATCGACCAGGTCACAGATGTCGGTCTCGGGCACTTGGAAGCAAAAGTTCTGGCGAATGCCCTCGACTCGGATGTATTGGCCCAGTCCATCGGCGTCCGAGGGTTCCTCTTGACCGGGGAAGAAGAATCCGTACGCGCCCTAGAACGGGAGAGGAAGGACTTCGCCGAGCATATGACTGCGATGGCCACGCTCCTGACGACCGAAGAGGGCAAAAAAATGCAATCTAGAATCCAGAATGCTGAGGACCATTATTCTCCGATACTGGACCAGGAAATCGAACTCCGTCGCAAGGGGCAGACCAAGGAGGCGGTTACCCTTGCATTCAGTCCTCAAACCGTGGAAGTGAAGAAAGAGTTGAGTTCCTCTCTGGAGGAAATGGGGATCCTGTCGGACAAATTGAAGGACAAAGCGCTCGAGGAACAGAATGCACTTGTGGCCAGCAGCAAGATGATGGCAATGGTTCTGATAGCGGTGGCAATGCTCATGGGTGCAGGGGTAGCAGTGTTTCTTACGCGCTCGATCACCGGCGCTATTTCGCGCATGCTCTCCATGATTCAGGAGGTTGCGGCTAACAATCTGGCGGTTGCCGACATGGAGATCAAGTCGCAGGACGAGATCGGTCACGCGGGAATCGCGCTCAATAAGATGAAGAACAACCTCCACGCAGTTATCCAATCGATCGCCGAGACCTCCCTTCAGGTAGCCAGCGCCAGCGAGGAGCTCTCCAGCACCAGCCAGCAAATCACGGCTAATTCCGAAGAAACCTCGGCCCAGGCGAAAGTGGTTTCCGATGCAGCCCAACAAGTCAGCCAGAACCTGCAGACCGTGGCCACTGGCGCCGAAGAAATGGGTGCCAGCATCAAAGAGATCGCCAAGAACGCCACCGAAGCCGCAAAAGTTGCGACCTCGGCCGTCAAGGTCGCCGAGACCACTACTGCCACCGTGTCCAAGCTGGGCGAGTCTTCGAACGAGATTGGACAAGTCATTAAGGTCATCACCTCCATCGCGCAGCAGACCAACCTGCTGGCTCTGAACGCAACCATCGAAGCCGCCCGCGCCGGCGAGGCGGGCAAGGGATTCGCTGTGGTTGCGAATGAAGTGAAGGAACTGGCCAAGGAGACGGCCAAGGCCACAGAAGACATCAGCCGCAAGATCGAAGCCATTCAGACCGACACCAAAGCGGCAGTGGAGGCCATCGCGTCAATAAGCGGCGTAATCAACCAAATCAACGACATTTCAGGCACGATTGCCACAGCGGTCGAGGAACAAAACGCCACCACCAACGAAATGTCGCGGAACGTGAGCGAAGCAGCTCACGGCAGCGGCGAGATCACCAGCAATATCACGGGCGTGGCGCAGGCGGCTGAAAGTACCTCGCAGGGTGCCGGAGACACGCAAAAAGCGGCGCAACAACTAGTGGATACTTCCACGCAACTTCGTCGCCTGGTGGAGAAATTCAAGATCAACTCCGGTGGAAACGGACCCAGGAACGGCGCGGAGGCGACTCCGGCGCACAGCATGGCAGCCCATGCAGGCTCTTAACCCTATTTCTTGAGAGTCTGTGGTGGCTGTGGGCTCGCACCGCAGGAGTTTCCGGCTGGAAACCGGACAAGCAGTGGTTTCGCATGCCGAAATTGCTTCGACACGAATTTGTTATGGCGACCATTCGTATCCTAGTAGTGGATGACTCGGTAGTGATTCGCAAACTGCTCTCTGACACCTTGTCGGGAGACCGCGCGCTGGAGGTAGTGGGCACGGCCAGCGACGGGCGAATTGCGCTAGCGAAGATTGCACTGCTCAAACCCGACCTGATCACCCTCGATATCGAGATGCCGGTGATGAATGGCCTGGAAACGCTGGTAGCCGTGCGCAAGTTGTACCCCAAACTACCGGTCATCATGTTCAGCACACTTACCGAACACGGGGCGGCGGCAGCTCTCGATGCGCTCTCGCTGGGAGCGTCGGACTATGCCACAAAACCAAGCAATACCGGCAATTACGCTGTTGCCATCGAGCGCATACGGACCGAGCTTATCCCCAAAATCAAAGCACTGTGTGGCGTAGCCTCATTGAAACTCATGCCGCTGCCCGGGTCTCGTCCGGCATTGAAAGTTCGAGCACGCTCCAATTCACGCATCGAAATTGTGGCCATCGGCACTTCGACCGGCGGCCCGAACGCGTTGGCGGAGGTCTTGCCTCAGATCCCGGCCGACTTTCCCGTCCCAATTGTCGTGGTGCAGCACATGCCGCCCATTTTTACCCGTTTGCTGGCGGACCGGCTCGCCAGCCGCTCGTCTATTCCAGTGAAAGAAGGCACTGCCGGGGTGATTCTCTCACCCGGACATGCCTGGATCGCACCGGGAAATTTTCATATGAAAGTGGTACACGCAGGCCTGGAGTGGCGCCTCAACTTGAATCAGGGACCTCCGGAGAATTCCTGCCGGCCGGCGGTCGATGTGTTATTTCGTTCGGTAGCGACGGCCTACGGAGCGAACGTTCTCGGAGTCGTGATGACTGGCATGGGATCCGACGGCGCGCTCGGAGCGCAACATATTCGCGACGCCGGCGGAGACGTAATCGTCCAGGACGAGGCTTCGTCGGTGGTGTGGGGAATGCCTGGCTTGGTCCACACCTCCGGACTGGCCGATGCGGCTTACCCGCTCGATCACTTGGCGGCGGAGATCACGCGCCGCGTAGTGCAGAGCCGCGGTCCTCGAGCCCACGTTGACTCGAAGAGTTATGCCGCCCTGGAGTCCTCCGCAAAATGACGATCGTTACCCAACCCGCTACTCCGCCACTTGCCCCCAGCAAGAGCAGCGAGGCTGTTGACCCGGTGTACCGGCAGATCCGCGACTTGGTATACAAAGTTTCAGGCATCTACAAGGCTGAGGAAAAACTTTACCTTCTGGCCGATGGCTGCGGCCGGCGGATGAAACAGCTGGGCGCGCGGAACCCGCGCGAGTATTGGGACCAGCTCACTTCCCAGCCCGGACGCGACGGGGAGCTTCGACAACTGCTGAACGAAATCACCATCGGCGAGACTTGCCTGTTTCGCAGCCAGCCCCAGCTCGATGCGCTGCGCAAAGTAATCCTGCCAGAGATCGTGGCGGAAAAAACCAAGCAAATCACCAAGAGGTTGCGAATTTGGAGTGCGGGCTGCTCTACCGGGGAAGAATCCTACACCCTGGCTATGAATATGCTTGAAGAAAGCGAGCGTTTGCTCAAAGGCTGGACGGTTGAGATTCTCGCTACCGACCTCAACGATCGTTCCGTAGAAACCGCCAAAGCTGGCATTTATGGCGACTATGCGCTGCGCGCGACCACCGAATACTTCAGGCGTAAATATTTTTCCGCCGGCGAGGAGAAGAAACTGCAGGTACGCCCGGAGGTAAAAAAACTTATTACCTTCAGCCGGTTAAATTTGCAGGACGAGTCCAAAATGCTATTTATGAAAGGTATGGATCTGATTTTCTGCTGCAACGTGCTGATTTATTTTGACGGCGCGTCGAAATCGAAGGTGATTAACCATTTTTTTAGCAACCTTAATTTCGGGGGCTATTTCTTCCTCGGGACCTCCGAGTCTCTGATGAAATTGAACGACCAGTTTCACCTGGTCCATTTTCCCGGGACGATCGCATACTGGAAACCATCGCTCAAGAGTGGCAAGTTATGACCGCATCCTTCACCGAAACAATTCGGGAGCGCGTGCAGGGTATTGAAACCATGCCCGCAATTCCCGCGGTATTTCTTCCTTTGCTGAAGTTGCTGAGCTCTTCCGGCGAGGAAGCGAAGGTGGACGAAGTGGTGCGCCTGGTGTCGTATGACAACACCATTGCCGCCCAATGTCTGCGCGTGGCGGGTTCTCCCTTGTTTGGCCTGGCGCAGCCGCCCAAATCCATCAAGGGGGCGGTCATTAGCCTGGGCCTGCGTCGCGTCGAAACCATTCTTCTCACCTGCTGCCTGGGACAAGCTTTCCCCGCGAAGAAGTGGGTGCTGGATCCGGTGGTCTTTTGGAGACATTCTCTGGGATGCGCGATGGTATGCCGAAAGTTCAGCGAGAAGTTGGCCACTGCCGATGCGGAGAAGGCCTACATGGCGGGCCTGCTGCATGACATCGGGTTCATGGTGAACTGCCTGGTCTTTTCCAAGGAGTTCGCCACGGCGATGGAGCGCGCCTGCCAGGAAGAAATTCCTCTCGACGAAGCCGAACAGGCCACGATGGGATTTACGCACTGCGACACCGGACGGGCGCTAGCCGAGAAATGGAAACTGGCCGACGATGTCATCGAGGTAATCGCGCATCATCATGCCATCGAGCAAAGCCAGAAGGCCCAACCTCTGGTGGCTCTGGTGCACTTGAGCGACCTCCTTTGCCGCATGCGTGGACTCGGTTACGGATACTACGAGCGCCACAAAGCGGACTTGATCGGCGATCCCGCATGGGCGATTCTCTCGAAGGAATATCGCGATCTCGAGGGTATGGATCTGGTGCGGTTTACCTTTGAACTCGATGAGGCAGTAGCGGAGATTCACTCCCTGGTCGCAACCGTGTTCGGTTCTGCGCCGGCTAGAACCTGACCTGGCGCACACAGCCTTTGCGTCAGCAAAGTCAACTCGTCTATGGACTGATTGAAACAGACCGGCTCACGTCTATTAATGAGCAGATTCCGGCAAACTCCGCGTGCTGCCAAGACAGCTCAGGCAGCGCGGGAACGTGTGCGCGGCGGCATTGCCGCTAATTCTCAATTTAAGGCGTCTAGCTATGGATCTGCAGGGTAATTGCGATGGGCATGCTTTCGAACAGCAGATTGACTTCCAGGGCGCCGGAGTCCGCCAGAGAGTGCAGACTATAGTCGTTGCCAGTGATGACGGTGGGAACGGAAAGCATGCAGCCATCTCCCATCCCGGCAACCTTATTCTTGAAATTGCCGGCCACCATGTTACATATCTCACCAAGGGCATCCAACACGTCCTGGCTGCCCGCGGCGGGTTCTGTGCCCAGCATCTTGGAAGCCATGAGCACCGCAGACTTGGCCGTACAACGAACGGTAAGTACGCCACACATTTGCCCGGCCAGACCCACCATCCCCGTGATGTCGAAGGATCCGTCGACCGCGATTTCTGGCTGAGCCGCCAGCTTGCAACCCAGCATCATTTCAAACACTTCTCGCGTCGCCAACTCCATTAGTGGAACCCACTCTTTATGGCTGCTGTCGGCGGCCAGCAATTCGTTCATGGACTTCACGGTTTCCCTCCCAGCACAGGCATCACCTGTTCCCGCACCTGCTCCGGGGTAAACGGCTTGCGGATGTAGCCGCGGGCACCGCAGGATAGAGCCTGCACTACGTGCGTCTCGCTTCCCTCGGTTGTAATCATGACCACGGGCACGTCTTTCGCATTCGCAACTCCGGGAAGTTGCTTTATGAACTCCAGCCCGTCCATAACTGGCATGTTGATATCGCAGAGGATTAGATCGACCTGGTTCTCCTTGAGTACGCCCAGCGCCTCGGCACCGTTGCCGGCCTCGAATACCTGGGTCAGTTCAATGCCCGCTTGCCGCAGCGAGCGTTCTACGATCTTCCGCATGACTGAGGAGTCGTCGATGATAAGAGCACGTATGCTATTCATGAGGAGTATTGAATCGCTCCTAGGGCGAAGCGTTGGTTAGTTCTTCACGCTGCTTGGTATATCGGCAGGAGGCGAGCAGGCTTTAGGTCATCAAAACAATGTCAAATGCAGCGAGTCAGCAGGGTCATGCCTGGCCCCGGCCCAATTCCCAACCTGGACTGTCAGGTCAAGACGCTTGCCGGTCCGTTATGCACAAATCGCGCTTCCGCTTCGGTTGTAAATGCTCCACAAATGCGCGGTGTACGCGGCTGCGGAAATGTTGTTTCAATTGGACAATTCCAACGCGACGGTAAGAACCCTCGTCCGCGAGGGGCAGAAATCGGCACCCTTCTCTCTTCTCGACCGCCATTTCGGGCACCACCGATACTCCCGTCCCAGCCGCCACCATCGCCAGGATGGTAGTGAATTGACCGCTCTCAAAAACTACATTCGGCTGCATCCGGGCGCGTCCGCAGGCGGCCAGAGTGTTTTCGCGAAAACAGTGGCCCTCCTTCAGTAGCAGAAAGGGATCGTTCGCAATTTGTGCGAGGTGAACATGGGCTGATGCCGCGAGCCGGTGATTTTGGGGAATCACCACGTAGAGACGTTCGCGAAAGAGTTCGCGAGATACGCAATGGGTTGCAGGAACGGGCAGCGCCAGAAGCGCCAGGTCTATTGCGCCTTGATGTACCCGATTGAGAAGCTCGGTTGTGACCTCTTCCACCACGCTGATTTGAACGCGTGGAAATGTCTGGGCAAAACTCGCCAGGCACGAAGGCAGAAAGTAAGGCGCAATCGTGGGGATCGCTCCAATCACGAGCCTGCCGCGTTCTGCGCCGTCCATCTCCTGGATCTCAATCTTGGCGTCGGCAAGCTGGCGGATAATCGCCTCTGCACGCGGCAAGAAAGCCTCTCCCGGTTGCGTCAAACGAACGGAGCGTCCCAAACGATCAAATAACCGCGTCCCAAGCTCGTCCTCGAGCTTGCGGATCTGCTGCGATAGAGAGGGCTGCGCTAGATGTTCCTGTTGTGCGGCGCGAGTAAAGCTGCCGGTCCTGGCGACCGCGCAGAAGTAACGGAGTTGATGTATTTGCATGGTGAGATGGCTCCTCCCGCTGATGGGTGATTGAGAATTCTTACCAGAGGAAAAAACTATGCTTGCGATAATAACTATATCTTAGACCTATGCCGAGTTAAGCCGCTAGAGTGAGATTGAAGAGGAGGTTGTTTCCATGCCCGAGAAGCAAAATGTACAGGTGGTTAAAGCTGGCGACGTCACTCAGCGGGTCGGAGTCGAGGTAATCCGCGCGCGCGGCGTTGATGTCGAAAAACTGATCAAGATGCTAATCGCCAATGCCGCGGCAGAGTTTGCCAGCACCTACTATTACTACACAATTCTTCGCATGCACCTGGCGGGTCACGAAGATTACAAAGAAATCTGCGAGGATGCGCGGCTGGAGGACCGTGCCCATTGGGAGTTGATCGTACCCCGTATCTACGAACTGGGTGGTGAGTTGCCCAATGATCTGCCGGCATTTCACGATCAGGCGGGATGTCGCGCGGCCAAATTGCCCGATCCGCCAACCACAGTGAACATTCTGACGCTGCTATTGGAGTCGGAACGCTGCGCAATTCGTAGCTGGATTGAAATTTGCGATATGACATTCGGCAAGGATCCCCGCACCTATGACATGGCAGCCCGCATCTTGAACGAAGAGATCGAGCACGAGGCCTGGTTCATCGAGTTGCTGGCATTCGAGCGAGATGGCAAGAGTATTCCTTCAGGTCACTTCCGGCGAGGCGAGCCTGGGCACGCGCCTTACAGTAAGAACGCCGGTTTCTACAATCCGTAAACCCAACAGCAAGGCAGTCCTGCTTGGCTTCGCCGCCGGGCAGGACTACCGTGAATATATGGCGCAAGATTCCGAAATGTTCCCGGTGAAGCTGCTGCTGCCCAACCATGACGAAGAGCGCTTAATCCAGGTGGGCCGTGAAGAGCATATTTGGGACGCAGCCTTCGCCGCGGGAATTGTACTGCCCGCACTGTGCCATCAAGGCTACTGCTTAACCTGCGCTGCAAAGCTTGAGGATGGGGGCGACGTGGACCAGTCCGATTCTCTTGTTTACTTCCCCGAAGACCGGGAAGCCGGATTTGTCCTTCCCTGTACCGGGAAACCACGTTCTGCCCTGAAACTTCGCATGCACCAGCAAACACAAATGCGGGACTTTCGAAAGCACAAGGGCCTGCTCGCGCCATATTCATGGAGCGAAGAGTAAGCCTTCAGCGATCAGCGGAGCAGCGCAGGCCCTGCCGGGCTTGCAGTTGTTTCCGGTAACGCCGGCTCATCCGGAGTTTGGTTCCATTATCGAGCCTCACCTCGTATTCACCATCCTCGCCCAGCTCCAGCCCCTGGACTCGATCGAGATTGACGATAGTCGAACGGTGAATACGGCAAAAGACGGCCTGATCCAACTCTTGATCGAGTTCGGAAAGGCTACGGCGCAACAGGTGTGTTTTCGCTTTTACGTGCAGACACACGTAGTAGTCCGCAGCTTCAATCCAATCGATGTCGCAAATTTTCAGAAACGAGACTTGCCCGGCACTTTTGATCGCCAACCGCTCCAACTTTCGGGGTAGATCCTTGCCCCGCTTGATCCTTTCCTTGGCCCGGCCAAGCGCTCGATCGAATCGAGCGTTGTCGAACGGCTTCAACAGGTAGTCGAGCGCTCCGGCCTCGAAAGCCCGCAGCGCATACTGATCGTAGGCTGTAACAAAAATAACCCCAGCAGGCAGATCGCTGCCCAGAAGTTCGAGAAGATCGAACCCGTCGCATTCGGGCATCTGAACATCCAGAAACACCAGGTCCGGTTTCTGGTTGCGAATCTCAGCCAGAGCTTCCATGCCGGACCCGCATTCGCCCACGATCTCAATCTCCGGATCGAGCTTCAGCAATACGATCAGGTTGCTGCGGGCGAGTGGTTCGTCATCCACAACAAGCGCGCGTACCGTTGTCGAATGTTCTTCCGATCGCACGAATCATCCTTCCTTAACCGGGACGGAAACGAAGGGAACGGAAACCGATGCTTCCACACCCCCGGGGGCCTGGTTCCGCATACTCAACTCGAATGCGTTTCCATACAGACTTTGCAGGCGCGTTCGCACGTTGGAGATCCCGATCCCGGCGTGAGTCCGCTCCCAGTCCGCGGGGAGGGTGGGCCCGTCATTGCAGACGCGGAGGGTGAGCATCCCGTTGGAGCGGAACGCGGAAATTCGAATCGCGCCTCCATTCGCTCGTTTCGCGATCCCATGCTTGACCGCGTTTTCGACCATTGGCTGCAGAATCAGGGTGGGAACCTGCGCTGGAAAGAATTCCCTGGGCACGTCCACGATTACCTGAAGGCGCTCCCCGAATCGCGCCTTCTGAATCTCGAGATACTTCTGCAGAAACGCCATTTCCTCTCCCAGGGGCACCTCTTGCCGATTGGAATCTTCGAGGACGCGCCGCAGAAAGTCGCTGAGCCCGGCGATCATGCTGACCGCCGCGTCATTTCTCCTCTCACGTACCAGCCCAGCAATGGCGTTGAGGGCATTGAACAGAAAGTGCGGCTCGATTTGCCGCCTGAGGGCGCTGAGTTGAGCCTTCGAGAGCTGCTCGCTCAGACGCGCCGTCTCGGTTTGTTGAACAGCCAATCGCTCTCGGGATTCCAGCATGTAACTGATGAGGAGGAGGGTAGCGTAAAGGATCAAGCAGGAGAGAAGTCCGTTGTAGAACTTGTGCAGCCAAAAATGCACGAAGGGCTCGCGAGCCGGAACGTTGGCCCAAGGATTTAGCAGCTCTTCCAGCAGGGCGATCCAGGCGGCGGAAACCACTCCGATTGCGGCGCAGGCGCCAAAGTGCGTGCCCCACATGGAGAAGCGCCGCAATTGCACGGGAGGATATTGGCGACCCAGCCACAGCACAAGCGGCGTTGCCAATGCCCAGGGCAGCCAGGAAAGAAACAGGGTCACAAATAGTTGGACCCAAGCGTGGTGCATGCCTTCCGCACGCATGACAAAAACGGTTTGAGTCGCATCGAACAATCCGATTCCGAACCAAATCGATGCAATCCAGTACCATCGTGGAGTCTCGGAATGCGTGAGGATAGACCTCATATGGAGAATCGTATTCTAAGTCCGTTGCCGGGCGGCGAACAATGCAGTGAACAGCCATCTCCCTGCAGTCGCCGGCCTAGTACATTCCGGAGGCGAATGATAATGTTCGCAGTGTGATTGAAGGCCTTGGAGGCTGCCGCATGAAATCCATTTTCGGGATTGCCCTGATTTTCACCGTGTGCTTCGCATTGCTGGCCGCGTCCTCAGAAGACAAGTCCCCAAAGCCGCAATATGACGAGAAGGGCAACCTGCTCCGTCCGACCGACTACCGTGATTGGGAATTCCTCTCGGCCGGTTACGGGATGAACTACAGCCCCAGTCCCGGCAGCCACGAAATGTTCACCAATGTGTTCGTGCCGCGCTGGGCCTATCAGGAATTTATAAGTTCGGGAAAATGGCCGGACCAGACCATGTTTGTAATCGACGAGCGCGACGCGCAGAGTAAAGGCTCCATCAACAAGACCGGACATTTTCAGACCGATTTGATGGGACTGGCCGTCGAGGTAAAAGACTCAACTCACTTCCCGGAAAAGTGGGCCTACTTTGGTTTCGATGAGAAGGACAAAGCCTCTGCCCCCGCTCCCAAGGGCAACTCCTGCTTTGCGTGCCACGAAGCTCACGCAGCCGTCGAGCACACGTTCGTGCAGTTCTATCCCACGCTGCTGCCGATCGCCAGGAACAAAGGCACGATCAACGCTTCATATCTGAAAGAAAGTGAAGCTCCGGAACAAAAATAGCGACCTGATTCCCCGGAGAAGACGGATTCAATCCTGCGCTTTTCAGTGTAAGAGGCATCTACGAAATTGGCAGAACGGACTCCTTACCAGGCCCAGAATCGCAAACCGCCGCCCAGCGCCACGGATAAGGCTACGTGGTAAACTTTCTTACAGGTTCCCACGCTGGCAACGTCAGTTTCGGTTTGAAAACCATGTAGGCGCGTAGCTCAGTTGGTTAGAGCGCTACCTTGACACGGTAGAGGTCGCTGGTTCGAGTCCAGTCGTGCCTACCATTTCTTCAGCCGCTCGCCAGTCACAAGTTTTGTCTTCGTTGCTCCGCGCCGGGGAAACCGATACCTACTTCACGGTCTTTTGGCCGAAGGCAAGCTTTGTCGTCCTTCAGGGCACATCGCTGACGGCCTTTCGTCGACTTAAGGCACGGCCGCTGTCGCCATCAGATGCGGGAGATACCTGAGGGGGATCTCGTCATGAGGGATTCCAGTATGGATCAAGACCACCGGGAATCGGCCTAAGCACATGTCGATTTCTCCCCACGAGGCGTCCTGCATCACTTCTACGATTTCAGTGCCTGGAGCCGGAGTGAAGCCACTCCCCGGACAACTTCCTGTGATGGGGCAGAACTTGTGCTGCGTGAAACGAACAGCGCCGAAGCCAGAGTGAGATCCGTTGCCGTCGGTCCAAGCGGCACGCAGCCTCTGGATGATACTGGCGGCACCATTCGTGGTGGAATCCGATGCCGTCAATGCGACCACTACCATGCGACTCGAGGAGGCATCGTTCCCCAGGTGGCCCTGCGTCTTCCAATGGCGGCAGAAGTCCACATAGTGTTGCTCGACGCCGAATGCATAAGTGCAATCGAGCAACCACAGATCCGTAGGGACACTCCGCGCAACCGTTGAAGCCGCCACCGGCCCCAGAGCGCGTCCGCCTCCGGAATGCGCAGCTAAGAATGCACGGCGAAGCGAGGGGCATCGCTCGCCACCCGCGAGATAAGGCGATCCCGAGGGCCGATTCAGGCGTGCAAGGTGACCCCAGGCATCATCGATCAGACGTGACAGTGCGGCACGGTCGGGGCCCAGGGTGCCGGCATCGCTAATTGCCCACTCGTTCGTGGTGGGAGATTGCCTGGGGATGCCGATCTCGGGGATCAGAACCACGGGGTGCTGGCGTGAGGCCTGCACAACACCGGCAATATCGTACTTGAGGCCGGGTGTGAACGGTCCATTGGGTGTGAGCTGATAGAGGTTGGGCCGCTGCACGCGATTCCAACTGGGGAGACGGCCCTCAGGATGTTGGGCATCGACCACGACAGATGCGTTATGCCCGTGGAAATATGCGAGAACGCTGAAGGGCGTGGGAGAAGGACTCGGCGTGTACGTCCACACTGCGCGGAAGTCGCAGTCGGAGCGTGAAGCCAGCGGCGATTCATTGCTGAAGATCAGCGCGGCGTGTTCATCGACGGCGACGTCAACAGCACAAGTGACGCCGGCAGCCTGAAGACTCTGGCTGGTTGCCGCATTGGCTTTAGCGTCGGCTTTCGCCTGATCGATTTGGGCCCCCTCACCGGGTTGATCGTCGAAGTGCATGACATCGCCGCTCTCCGCGCCGAAATCGATAGCGCCCCAACGTAGTCCCTGGTTCGACAGCGCCATTACTAACTCCTTGCGGATGCTCATGTATCCGAGCTCGGGCGCGCGCTGGGCGGGATTCCGGGTTTCGAACGGACGATCCGCACGGCCGCGTGTTGAGCGGTTAATGGTTCGTGGCACGGGATAACTCTTGCCAGCAATGGCTGGACCGGACCGTCCGGCCAGGGTCACATAGTCGGCCATCATCTGGGTCTGGAGTGAATCGACGGTCGGAGCCGCAGAGCTGCCGGAGATGGGATTCCAGTCAAAAGCAGCGGAGGCCCTTTGAATGACCGCCGCAAGTTCCTTTGGGTCCTGCATGCAGCGGAAATAGAGGATCATCGCGTTGCTCTCTTGCAACAGCTGATCGTAGAAATTTGAAGTTCGCGTTGCACTGCGTGCGCCCTGCGTGATGTCGTGCGGAACCCCGGACGCGCGGTGCAGGATGAGCCGTGAGATGCGTTCGTACACCGGCTTCAGTTCGCGGTCCAAAGTTTCTTCACCGCGCTCATGCATGATGTAGGGCAGGCCGTCATAGTTGATGTCGACGGCCAGTCCCCAGTTGTGCATGCCATCTCCGGCCCGATATCCCGAGATCGAAACTACTCCGAAGTCGGGGCTGGAGCCTCCGATCGCTTTGGCGGCATCGGTTTCCGCTTTTTGCAGCTTGCGGAGAAACGAGCGTGTGACTCCGGAGACTGAGTGGCCGAATACGGTTCCGTTTACTAGAGTGGCTCGATAGCCGGCGTAGTTTCCGTAAGTCGTGCGTTGCCGTCTATCGAGTTGCTGCACGACTTCGTCGTCGGTTGGAACTCGAGGGTGATCCAGTCCATGGCTTGCATAGTCTTCCAGCGAGTGCGTCACCGGGATGGATTGGCCATGAATCATGTCCACGCCCAGGGAAGCTGCATCGCTCGGCGTCACGATGCCGTCGGCGGTAGCAGCATTCCTTGCCTTCTGCCACGCCAGGTACGCCATCTTGGTGGGAGCATCGAAAGTGCCGGATGTTGCCGTTCCGCGAAGGTATCCATCGGTGCGGAGCTGCAACTGAATTCCAGTAACGTCAGGCCCCGTCGATCCGAAACGCAATCGACTCAGAGCACTGATGTTGCCGCCGCCAGCAATCACGCGTGCGTCGCGCCCGGTGAGCATTACATACACGAATCGACGGCCATCTTCGCTGGGGGGAGCGCCGGCGCTCAGGCCTGCGGCCACCCGGAAATCAGCCCAGTTGCCAGTGTTACGACCGTCGCGGAAGTTGCCCGGGACGGTCTGGCATCCAGCGGACGAGAAAAATGGCGCCACGCGAGAGCCGTCCAGGCGCGCGGGATGGATGTTGTCACCAAATTCGCCGCTGTCCCATGTGTCTCCAATTTCGTACTCGAGATTGTCGAGGGTACGCAGTACGACGATGGGTCCTGCCTCGAGGAAAGCGCCGCGTACTTCGCCGCGGGTTCCCGCGCGATGGGCGCCGACGTCGAACAGGTAGCGCCCTGTGGGTAGCATGTTGCAGTGATCCCCGCCCTGGCGATATCGCTCCATGAGCTTCCAGTTGGGTACGGTCGATCCCTGGAACAGGCTGAACTGGTTGGTGGATCTCTTCCATACGCCGAGGACACAATTGGCGTTCTTGTGATCGGGAATGGTCTCGCTGATTTTCGCGGAGTTCACGAAACCCGTGGGCAGACGATCGCCTTCGAGTTCGCAGCCACGCAGACCGAACAGCACTTCGTCCTGTCCAGAAGTGACGTCAAAATGATTCCACTCGCAAAGGCGCGTGAGCACTGCGGGCGAGAAGTTGAAAAAGACCGACTGCCCGGCCACACCCAGGTGCCGGTAGTCGATAGAGTGATCGTCTGCGGCCCAGCGAGCGTCGGCGGCTCCTAGCGCTCTTCTTGGAGCGCCGAGCATCACGTCGAGCGCGGTGGTCCGCGCCAGCGGTGGCTCTGCATCGGCGATTTCCTCCGGGGTCAGGTCGCGCAGATCCAGGCCCTGTGCCTGTGCCGGCCGGCGGCCGAGGTAGAGGACGCGCCAGTCGCCATAATTCGACAGTCCCATGTTGCCGAACATGCTTGCGAACTGGTCAAAGCGGTAAGTTTCCTCATGGCCATTGTTGGCTGGATGAAAGTCGACCGGGTCGGCATCGAACCGGGTCCCGATGTCCCAGGGATTCAGCACGTGGGTGAAAGTTCCCGCGGGGGTGAGATCTCCGGCAATCCCTGAGACTATGATCGCGTGCGAGGGATTGCCCTGAATGGTGACCCACAGTGGCCCAAACTGATCCAGCCAGTGATACCAATCCGAAGGTGGCGGCACGAACGACAGGTTCGAGGGTAGTGAAACCTCTTTGAACAGGAAGTGCTGGCGGACCGCGCGCAGCATATCCCAGTCATAAGATGTTCGCAGCGATCTGCCTACTTCCGAAGCCAGCGACTCGGGAGTGAGGCTCATATTGCGGCTATAACTTACAAGCATAGCCATGGATCCCGCCCAGCAACTGAGCTTGTCAGGCTGCGGAATCAGGTGCACTGGGTAGCTGAGGTCAACCGATTGGTTGGCCAGGCCAGTCTCCAGCGCCTGCGCGCCCGCGGGACGCGTGGCGAGTACGGCGGTCGCCGCCTGGAATGCGTTGCTCAGGTTTGCCGCATAGCTATTGGCGTTGCCGCTTCCGTTGTAGCCTGTGGCGAAGGCCTGCCAGTCGTGATTGCGCAAGGGCTCCAGCAGTCCACCGTGAGAGCCGGTAAACTGGCAGTAGTCGAAAAAGCCGAGCACTTGAGCCCGCTCGCCGGCCTGGAACGCATCGTACATCTGGCGCGGAGTCTCGTAGCCGATCGTGCGATGGTTGTGAATCAGAATCTGTGGTCCGCCGATGCTGATGCACTCGAGCGCAATTCCCTCATTCGCCAGTGTGGTCGCGGTGGCCAGGGCCTTGTACTCACTGGTCTGGCTGGAATGAACATCTTCGAGAGAGCCCGTGATGTCGGCGCGAAACTTGTGGCATTTCCACCGTTGGTCGCAGCCTTGACCGGTCTGCGGCGGACGCGTTGCAAACTGGAAATGGGCGTCGAAGTCGGCCGGGTGTTTGCTGCCCCACAGGTCGAAGAAGAGGTGATTCTCAAAGCGGATAATCGCTTGTCCAACGGTATGCGCGCGGCCAGCACTCTCCACAAACCAGACGGCGAGGACAGCAGCTACGTCGGTGTGGGTTTGGCTGCCGATGGTTTGCATCAATCCGCCCAGGCGGTTGAAGGCGCGGGCCACCGCTTTCCGGATCTCAGGCCATGTGGAATCGACGGCAAGCGCGGTGGTTGGCGCGAGCGGAGCCGAGGCGAGAGCGGGATCGTCTTTGAAAAAGGTTCCAAGGTTGCTCGAAGCTGTCCATCCCAGGGGCGCGGCATCGAGCCTGCTGACACGGGAGTAGTCGCCGCTGACCTCGTCAACTCGAACCCGAGTAAAGCGAGGAATCTTGTGCTGGCCTTGCATAGCGAAGTTGGGTGGTCCGCTGCGCACGCGGGCATCGGAGTCCACCACCGTTTTAATCACGCCTTCGAGCGGGAGCGCGTACAGGCGCTCCAACTGCTGCGTGGTAACCGTGCCGCTGTAGCGCTCGTCATCGACGGGAGCGGGCTCCCAGAGCGCTTCCTGCGAGGACCCGTGGAACAGGTCCGGGCCCCGGTCTCCGCCTCCGCCCGCGGCAACGGCATGGGCGACAGCAACGGGCACTTGCGCGCGAACCGCTTCAGCCAACGCATCGGCAATGTGTCCGAGATACTCCGGATCTTCAAGGCGAGAGGCTTCTCGCGGATTCGTGAGAAACGCTACTTCCACCAGACAAGCCGCAGTACCGGCGTCATGCCGCGACGGGACTAGCACGCCGAGATCACCCTCGCGCACGCCGCGATTGGCTACGGCAGTTACCAGGGTGACGCGGTCCAGGACTTTCTGCGCGAAGGTTCGGCTTTGCGGCGAAGCCTGCCGCGCTACCCAAACCTCTGTGCCGTCCACTGATGCATCGGAGAACCCGTTGAAATGGATGCTCAGGAATAGGTCGGCGTGGTTGTTGCGCGCGACCGCGGCGCGATCCGCCAGGGAAAGATTATTGTCCCCGCTGCGGGTAAGGATCACGTCACAGCTATTCTGCAGGCGCTGTTTCAGCAGGCTGGCGACCTGGAGTGTGAGATCTTTTTCTTTCAGGTTGCGCGGCGCGGGGCCGGTAGCGTTGTTGGGTGACGATCCTCCAACTGCGGTCGTACCGCCGTGCCCGGGATCGATGACGATTTTCAGACGGTCTGCCATGGCTGCTCCTTTTATGCGCCCGCCGGTGCTCCTGCGGGTGCTGTCGCTGGGGCCGGGGTGTTGCTTTTTGCGTCTCTTGTATCCATCCCTCCACCCTTTACCGGCGCATTGGCTGGCGGGTTGGGAGTGTTGCCCTGGATGAGTGCGATCAAGTTCGGTTGGGCGAAGCGCTCCAACGGCAGGTAGTCGCTCTTGAACTTCAGATCGACCTCTCCGGTGAGATCGGCATTGATGTCCAAGGAGTCGGAGCTGTCCTTCTTGGTGGAGCTGACGTAGGTGACGGTGTTCGTAATGCTGGCGGAGGGGCCACCGAAAAATGCGCCAACGCCGCCACCGAACCCAGTTTGAGCTTCATTCTGTTCGTCGAATTCACTGGCCGTAGAGGCGGTCGCGGTATCGCGGGCTACGATATGGAATCCCATCTTGGCGTTGATGTGGCCGCTGGTGACCACAATGCGCTGGATACCCATCATCACCATCGCCGCCAACATTTGATGGCGGTTTTGTGCGAGCTTGCGACGCGCCGCCGGAACCAATTTCTCCTCGGCGGTGTCGTCGTCTACTTCCACGTCTTCGCTTAGATTGAAAATGCTCTTGAAATCCGGCGCACTGTCGGGGGCGTTGGGCCGCGTCTTAACCCGCGCTCCATCTCCGCTTGTCTCAATCTGGAAGTGACTCGGAAAACTGCTCACCAAAAAATCGCGCGCCTGGTTCTCGGTGATGTTCGAAGCCATGAATTCATCGACAGTCTGGGCCACATTGGCCAGTAGTTTTCCAAAGGCCTCCATCTGTTGGATGGTGGCTTGTACGATGGCGAAATATGTTCCCTTGATCAAGTCGGCCACGAAACTGGGGAAAGAGATGGCGTTCAGCGTGTCGCGAGTGAGCTTCGCGACATTGGTCGCGGCGCGCGGAGAGAACTCCTCCGCCGGCTTCTCTTTTTCCTTCTGCGGCGCCGCAGCTGCGCGGGCCAACGGAACGCGCGAACGGGGAGACGGAGAGACAGCAGCGGCCTCAGCCGGAACGGATTTGCGCCGCAGCAATACTGGTTTCTGGCCGAGTTGCTTTGAGAGGGCCCAGTCTTCCTGAACCAGGGCCGCACTGTAGGCGGCAATCTTGCTGAGGTTCTTCTCCATTTCATCGCGCTGCGACTTATCGATCTGGTAGTAGGCGGGACTTGACTGCAGCAGTGCATGAACCTGACCCTGTACGAGATCGAGCACTGCGGGCGAGGGACGCACGCCGTTCGCGGCGGGCGCAGTATCGAATGGTCCGGAGAGAGGCTCGTAAGAGTGCTTATGGGGCGTGGGCGATATCATCGGTGGCCTCTCCTCCCGTTGTCGGCAAATGCGTATGGTGAATAATCCTGTGTGACGGGCACGGCCGGGGCGACAGAGTGGGCTTCGTCCGCGTGAGCTGATTTGTCGTCTGACGGCACTGGCGTCTTCTGACCTTCGCCTCCGCCAGTTGCTGGCGGCGGAGTATTTTTGGATGGAGCGTGCTCAGCGGTAGTCTTATTTGAAGTGCCGCCATCCTTTGCCGTTGGAGTAGTCACAGGCGGAGTGTTTGCACCATTGCCCTTTCCGTCTTTGGCGGTTTGATCGGCGCCTTTTTGTGCAGAGCCGTCTCCACCTGCGTTATCCGAATGCGCCGACGGATCGTACCAAATCGAATCTTTGGGTGCGTCGACATGGCGCACTACAACCGGAGGGGTAGGTTGCACGGGCATGCGGGGCTCTGGTAATGCGGAGCCAATTGGCGGGAGCGTCGGCGAATTAGTTGGGCGCGGACGAGATCGCGGAGATTGGTAAGCACCCACCGTGCCGCCGGCCGCCGGCGCATCGCCCAGCGGATTTGCTTCGGGCACGGGAGTGTTCCCCTGGATGCGACCGATGGTACCTGCGTTGGCGAAACGCTCCACCGGGAAATAGTCGCTCTTGAAATGAATTTCCACCTCGCCGGTGAGGTCCGTATCCACATGGATTTCTGAATCGCTGTTCTGGCGTGTCGAACTGACGTAGGCGAACGACGTAGACGCTGACACCGACCATGGCCCAAACCCGAAGCTGCCTGCGGCCGCAGAGCGAAAGTCCAGATCGGTTGCGTGTTCCTCATGGCTGCGATCGGTCGCGTCGATGTGAAATCCCATGGTCGCGCGAATCTTGCCGCCGGTAACCACAATCCGGTTTACACCCATCAGCACCATAGTGGAGAGGATCTGCAGCCGCGATTCAGCCATGCGTCTTCGGGCGGCGGGAACAAGCGTGTTCTCGATGGAATCATCGTCCAGCGAAGAACTGCCGGGCATGTTGAGATCGCGGCTGAAATCGGGCGCTGGACGTTCGTCCGCGCCGTCGGCTGCTCCGGCTTTGCCATCTTTGACCTTGATGTGGTCTGGGTAGCGTTGCTGCAACCAGTCTCGGGCTTGGGCATCGGTGATGTTTTCATTCATGAACTCATCGACCGTCTTGGTTACGTTTTCAAGAAGACGCCCAAACTGTTCGAGTTGCTGAATGTTCGACTGGATAATCGCATTGAACGTTCCTTTAATCAGATCCGCCACAAAGACGGGGAAGGCAACCGCGCGTATCGTCTCCTGAGTAACCCGCGCTACCTGGTTGACGGCTCCTGGCCGCTCCTGCGGCGTTCCGGGGCGCGGGGGCGCTGCTGCGGCCGTAGCCAAAGGCCCCCTGCGCACTTCGCGTTCCCGCAACAGTGGGCGCTGTCCCAGCTTCTCTGACTGGCTCCAAACATCGCGCGCGCACTCCGCCGCATACGATGCGATGTGTGTCAGGTTCTTACGCAGGTGCTCACGCTCGTGTTCTGGCAGTGCGTGATAGGAACTGGTCGCATCGAGCAACGCCTGGACGTGACTGCGCACCAGGCTGGCGGTCGCCGGATTCGGACGCATTCCCTTCGCCAACGGAGACGTGGCGAACGGCGGGCTCAGCGGAGGTGGAACCAGCGCAGCAATGGGATGTGCGACCGCGCTCATATGGCTAATCCCTGGGCGTAGTTCGCGGGGAGGACGCCGGTGGCATCGAGCCACCCTGCCGCCCACACCGCGACCGGCGATTGCGGTCCGATCAGCGGAACGCGTGGCGGACTGACTGACAATTGTGGAATGGCGGTCGCCAGCCACTCCAGAATGTGCTGGCCGTTCTGTCCGCGATGCGAGAGCCGGCCAAAGTCGGGAGCCTGGTCGCCCATGATCTTCTGCAAGAGATCCCATAACCCGCGCGCCTGGAAGGTGATCTGGAGCGACTTGTCCAGGAGAAGGTCGACCGCCGCCGCCAGTTGATCGTGCAGCGCGCGTGCAGCCACGAGGGCGCTACCGTACTGGTGCGCACCCAGATTGCCGAGAAGTTCCAGCGCGGTCTCGGCGACATGTGCATCCTCAAACGCACCTGGCCGACCGAAACGAGAGGCCGCGGAAGATGCGGTTATGGCCAGGCAAAACGCAGCAAAGATCCGCTGGAAATCATGATTACCGCCCTCATCGGATCCCGGACCCAAACCAAACAGTCTTCCGAACAGCATCTTGCGCTGGTTGCGGTCGTACCATTGGCGGGAGCGCTGATAGAAAGTTTCCATCTTGCCTGCCGTGCCCACGTCTTGAATTCCCAGCGAATCGCGGGAAGCAACCAGCACTTCCGCTACTGGAATCAGACCCGCCTGTTCGTGTTCGGCGTACAAATAGAGAGCGGCCATCACGCGGAGAATCGCGGCATCGGGCAGCGGGCCGCCGTTTCCAATGCCGATGGGGGGAAGCTGAAGACGCAACGAATCCGGTGGCGACGGTTTGCCCGGCAGTGGGCGCAATGCCGTCGCCGCCAGCGCGATCGAGTCCTCAATCCGAATCGGTCCCCTCATGCGCAATGCTCCTACATCGCTCAGGCGTGGGCAGGCGCAGTCGCGGCCAGCCCCGGTATCGGCGGTGCGGGCGGCGCGGCGGGTAGCGCGTTCGCGGCCGCCTTCGCCCCGGCGTTGATGCGCGCGATCTCCACTGCCTGATCGCCCATCGCTTTTTCCTTGATTGCATTCATCGACAGCACGTCGGTCATCTTCTCCATCGGGAAGTAGTCGCTCTTGAAATTGACGTTCACTTTCCCTGTGAGCTTGGCGTGGAGATCTACCTTGGCCGAGGAGTCTTCACTCCGCGTCGTGCTGACGCTAAACTGCGCGTTGTCGGAATCGTAGTGACCGCGATACCATTCATCGTGCGTATTGCTGGAATCGCCGCCGAAGATGGCGCCCCAGAAGCCACCCCCGGAACTCGAGTCGGTGGTGGTTGCGCGGTTGTCATAGTTGCTGGCGCTCTGTTGTCCGCCGTAATTTCCGGTTTGCCTATATCCTCGACGGACTTCGTCCTTCGTTTTTAATTCAAAGAGCACGCTGGCTTCGATGGTGCCATTCGTTACCACCAGTCGGTTCACACCCATCATGACCATCGTCGCGAGCAATTGCTGTCGATCCAAAGCCATGCGCCGGCGAGCCGCGGGAACCAGCTTTTCTTCAATCGTGCTCTCATCCACCGAGTTGTCGGCAGGCAGGCCAAGATCTTTGAACATCGCGGGCATGTTCTCTTCGTCGGCATCGGCCTTGGGAATCAACGTCGGCTTGCCTGCACTCGTGTCGACATCGAGCTGGTTGGGAAATTTCTGAACCAGGTAATCGCGAGCGTGATTCTCACTCACGTTGTCCTGCATAAACTCCTCTACGGATTTGGCGACATTCTTCACCAGTTCCGAGTAGGCCTTGAGCTGCGCCATCGTGCTGTTGTTGATGGCGTCGAAGACTCCCTTGATCAAACCTCCGACAAATGACGGGAAGTCCACCTTGGAGACGAGCTTGGTGTAGTCGTCGGTTCCCTGGTCGGCGGCGACAGCGCCAGATTCCTTGAACTTCTGACCGGCGGTCTTGCCCGATTCGTCGGTGGTCAAATCTTTGAAGTCCTGCTTGGTGTGCTGTGCGGGATTGATCGGCAACGCAGGCTTATCCGCGAGCGAAACAGCTTCCGGACGTGAATGCCCGTCCTCGCCGCCCAGGATATAGGCCAGCGCGGTGACGGTATTTTGCGCCAGATCGCGGCGCTCGCTCTCCGGCATGGCCGCAAAGGTCGGGTTGCGTTCCAGGTGGTCTTTGACCGCGGTCCGAATGTCACCGAGGATTTCCGATTTCTGCATCACGTTCGACGGCATGAGAATCTCCTCAACAAGAAATGGATCAGTCACGAAGCGCCACTCGCATGATGGCGGGTGGCGCTTCGTACCCAGACGATCAACCCCAGGCTGCGGCGGTTGTAGGACCCTGAACTGGCGCCGGCGCGACAATTCGTGGAGACTGAACATCGGGTGCCGCCGTTTCAGGGGACAGCGCGAAGGGCCGAAGAAAGAGCGCCACCCGTGCCGGCAGATTTGGCCGCACCCAGACCGAGAGCAGAGAAACGGTTCCCGGTCCCGGTAGTCCATCCGGCGTCAGTGCCATAAGCCAACGCTCGAGCGCTCGCGAGCTTCCCGGCCGCTCGGTCATCTGCAACCGCAGCAGCGGGAGCAAACGCTCGGGTGGATCGGGAAGCGCGTCGAGGTTTATGTTGAGACGCATCTCCACTCCGGCACGGATTGGACGCAGGGTGATGGTCGCGGTTTCGGGGGGCAACACGAAGCGCGCGCCCATGAGAAATGCTGCTGTGGACATCAAGCTGGCGTGTTGCGCGCCGAGACCAAGTTCTTCCATCAGCGGCTGCAAATTGCTGAGCGGCGTTGCCCGGTCAAGCTCGAAGGTTACCTGCTGTGTGCCGGAAGCTCGGCCGCAGCGGAGAGTGCTCAGCACGGGGCGCAAGCCGGGAAGGCTGGCCAATGCTGTCCGCGAAATACGGTAGAGTACCGGGGGCAGCGAATCCATCAAGTCTGGCCCCCACTCGTAGGTAATATGCGATTCCCGCACGCCATCGCGATCAAGACTGCTGCCCAAAGAAGCGCCCCATCCGTAGGAGCGTCCTCCGTTGACCGCCCGGCTTTCAAACCAGTTGCGGGCGTTGGGCCCGAGGTGATGGCCGACAATGTCGGCCATCGCCTGGGTTGCGGTTTCCACGCGATCCTGCGCACTGGCGCGTGGACCGCCCGGTTCCATTACGAACGACAAAGCGTCCGCGGAGTTTTCGTTGAAGTTGGCCTCCAGCATACGGCTGTTGTGGTAAGCGGGATCCCCTACCGGATAAGGAAAGGAATCGTCGATCACCCGGCTCAACTCGCGCACTCGCGTGGGACTTGCGGTGCCGAGTTGAAGAGACGCCGTCTGCAAGAGGTGCTTAGCGGTTTGTGCTGCCGATAAATCTCGAATCATAGGACACCTCTCACGCCGCAAAGCCGGAGGGCAGCAGCGCCTTCAATTGGTCGAGCGAGGGCGTTTGCCCGGCCGAGACCATTTGCTTGATCTTGTCCATGGCCTGACCGGCGCCGTTTGCTGGAAGCCCGGTTGAGGCCATGCCACCCAGCGGGGGAATGCTGGGCTCGTATGGCGACAGTTTAGGTTGAGAACGCTTGTCCACATCGTCGTACTGGACTCCGTTCACCGCCAGCCAGAACTGCGTCTGCCGGATCAGCTCTTCGGTGTCGTCCACCGAGATTGCCGACGGACCGCCAGCGGCGTTGATGTTCGGCGTCGAAACCAGGGACAGGCTTCTGCTAGCCACGGCGCGTGGGGAGAGTGTTCCCGACGCCGCAGCCGCCTGGCGTGCCGCCGCCACCGCACTGAGATCGGGAAACAGCGGCAAGCCGCTGGCGCTCGACCAGGCACTGGAGTTCTTGGCGACGATGTCCAGGATCCGCTTGCCGGCGTCCGCCATCGTCCTAAGCCGGACGATATCCGGAGCTTTTCCGAAATCAGAAATACACTTGCGTTCGATGACCTGGTAGGGCGTGGTTACACCGAACAGTTTCTGAATGACTGGGCTCTTGAGGATATTGAACGCGGCTGAGAAGTCGGCATTGAGCCGGCGTGCCGAATAGTGTGCGTACCCGTACGCATACAGTGACATATTTGCGGCCAGGTCATGACCCTTTTGGCGCACGTTCTCCATGGTCATGGCCAGGCTATTGCCGCGGGTCCCGGCAAGATTCCCGCTGAAGAGGTCGCTGATGCGCTGCTGCCGGTCAAACTCGGCAACACTTGCCAGGAATCCCATCAGGTAATCGTTGAATCCAGTGTTCGGTTGAATGTCCTTGGGTACTTCGCCGCCCGGGACTCCGAGCATGCGACTAAACACGGACATCCGCTCCGGCTCGGTCATGCGGTCGCGCCGGCCCCAGAACCAGCCATCAAGCAGTTTTCCACCCTCGTCGAACTTGGTGGCCAGGACTCCATTGAGGAAGTCCTCGGTCAGACCATCGACGGTGTAGAACGCCTTCATCTCGTGCAATTGAGAGATAGCATACGTAGTGGAGAAGACGAACATGTTTTGCCCGTCAAGCTCGGCCTCCTGCACCGACGGACCGGTGAGTTCAGGAATGTCGAGCGTTTCGGCGGCAGGCGGACCACTCACATACCGGTCCATTCCCAGCCGCACTTGAGATGGGAATAGAGGGCTGCCGACAGGAACTTCCGCGCCGTGGGCCACAACATAACGGCCGACGGAGGCGAACTGCTGGATGATGAGAGGCGGTCCTGGGTTCGTTCCGGTGGCGGTTGCGGCGCCAGTAGTCCCAGTCCCGGATGCCGCGGTCGATATTACGGACGACGCCGCCATGGCATCGGCGATCAGCGGATAAGCGTCACGATTGCTCATCGTGCCGAGAGCGCCCCCTATGAAGCTGGGAACGGTGCCCAGAGTCTCCAGCCAGGCTTGTTGTATCGCGTGCGGAAACTCGGCGGTGGTTTCGTCAAACTGGTCATCAAGCAGAAGCATGCCCTTGATGGTGAAGTAAGTCGCTGCGGTTTTCGGGTCGCTGTCATTCTTGGGCAAACCAAGGTTCGCAATAGCAGCTTCGACGCTGCCTTCCCAAGTGGCCTGCGAAAAAGACGCTGGCAGCCCCCGCGTGTCGTACGTAAAAGTGTGCGTGCTCATGAAACTCTCCTTGTTTGGGGCAATGCCGCTGTTTAGACCTGTCGCGGTCCCCATGCGAATTTTTGTTTACCACCTGACCCGTCAGTTCTTTGCCGCCTCAAGCCTCGCGATCGGCGGCGGGAAGTCCGTCAGACCACGCCTTAAGGCGCTCCTTGCCGCCGCCCTGCATACCCGGTGGAGCACGTGGAATTCGATCGTCAGAGATCACGAATTCGAGGCATCGCAACCATTCGCGGACGTCGTGGCGCTCGGTTTGCGCCGCGAGCCCGCACTGCGGATCCAGAAGTGCGAAAGCGGCGCTTTTCATGCTGCTTTCCTCCCATCCGATTGCAATGCATCTACCGCCCGCAGAGCCGTGACTGCGTCCGCCAAACCGAAGCCGGTTTCACGATGGAATCCGCCTCCGCTGAGTGGCTGCGCGCTTTCGATCAAAAGCTGCCGGACAAGATTCCCGTCAATGTCAATTCCGCGCCGGCGCGCGCGGCTGACGATCAGGGCGGCGATCCCACTCACGAAAGGCGAGGCGAACGACGTTCCCGAATTGACGCGATAACCTCGCCGTGCCAAACCATAAATTTGCTCGCCTGGCGCGCATACGCAAACGTGATCTCCGTAGGAACTGAAATGGGAGCGGCGATTCATCGCATCGACCGATCCCACCGCTATGACGCCCGGAAGCGCGGCCGGATAATACTTGTCGTCGTCACCTTTATTTCCGGCTGCCGCCACCAGCGTGCATCCGTAGTGCTGGGCGTACGAAATCACTCTGGTGTGCGGCGCCGGATCGCCTTGCGGGATGCTTGACGCTACGGTTCCAAAACTCATGTTGATAATGTCGGAACCCAGATCAACCGCCACTTTCATCCCCGCGTCGATGTCGCCGATCGACCCCACGCCCACGCGCGCCCCCTCCGATGAAGCTTGTGCGGCAGCCAGAACGCGAATCGGCAGAACCAGCGCTTTGGCCGCCACGCCCCGATGCACGTGCCAGCCTTGGGCTCCGACGATGCCCGCGACCATTGACCCGTGGCCGACCTGGTCCTGCGGATGAAAACCGATTCCCCAGCTGTCTCCAACCAGCTTCAGGGTTGGGCTGACTTGACCAAGACCGATGTCTACTGTGTTGTAGCCTGCGAGGCACTTGCGCTGCAGTTCCGGATGTCCAAGAGAAACGCCCGTGTCAACCGCGGCGACCGTAACATCCTCGTCGCCCTGCTCGAGAGCATGGGCTTCCGGTACTCGAATGCGTCGGAATGGCTCGATCGCCGCTTCAGGCAGTTCCGGCTGGTGTGAAGACGCGCCCAACGCCATGGGGGCGGTTGCCAGCAACTGCAGGGCGGCGGATTCCACTAAAGCCAGATCGCGCAGAGCGTCGCGCACTGCTTCGGTGCGCGCGGGATCGGCTACTTCGAGCCGATAAGTCCGTGAAAGTCCAAACTGTTCTTCGACATCGTCAAAGCCCGCGCCGTGTTCGCCGGCGCGCCCCAGCCCTCGCCGCGAAGGATACAGCCCGAGCGCCCGACCGCCTCCACCCCACTTTCGGATCACGCGGTCTAGCGGACCGCCGTCAAGGTGCGAAACCGCTCTCGTCGTACCCAGAACGTAGTCGAGATGGTTCGGCACATGACCGAAGCCCTCGCCCAGCCGCAACGTGAACGTGAGATGGCCCGCCCACTGCATGCGCTACATCCTCCCCTCTGCCGGTTCCCATTGATCGGCGCGATTATCATTGCCGCGAACACTGATGCGAGGATGACGATCCTGAGGTTCGACTTCGAGGCGATACGAGAGCTGATCGCCGTCGGGCAAGGAAATTTCGAGCGTACCGCTGCGAGCCGTTTCCGGCAGGCTTACGATCAGCCGCTCATCGTCAGCCTGCAGCACGCTCAGCGGTTGACGATTCAGGCGCACGGTCGCCGGGCCGGACACTCCGATCAATCCTGAACCATGCAGATTCAAGTGCGGAGTGTCGGGTGGTATGCGGATGATCGGGGGAGTGCTCGATGGCGGCGGAGTAAACGAAGGCGAAGGCGCACTACCCGGTATCACCTGGTTCACTCTTGGTCTGCCCAGATCCATGGCTTGACGCAAACGGTCGATGCGCAGGTCAGTGAGGCGCGCCACAGTACTGGTACCCGTCGCGGTAGAGAGATGCTGTAGCTGAGCGGCATTGTGAACGCCGATCTGCTCGAGCTTGCGCCTTTCCTCCGGCTCGAACCCAATTTCATCGAGCGAAGGACTGCGCGTCACCGCCAGCGATATTGTGTTCTCATCGATCATGGGTTTTGTGATGGTTGTGAATCCCAGCTTTACCGTGCTCGCACCGCTCTCGTTCGGCGCGGAATTCCGGAATCGAACGTTGCCCTGCGAGTCCAACTCGACGAATACCTGGAGATCGAGAGAGAAATCCCGCAACGCGTAGGTGAGTGGGCGATTCACCGACTTGACCCTCAATGCGTCCTGCACCTTGTCGAGTTGGACAGTGATGGAATTGATGAAGTCCTCCACCAGAAATGCGCCGGTCCCGCTCACGTTCGCGCTCCGGAGAACGGTTCACCATCCTGTTCGACAAGCTCGATCCGCAACACGGTTTGATGGATCGGTGGCAGTACACCCGACTTCCATCTCGTGTGTGGCGGCGCCGCGAAAAACACCATCGAGTCATTGATCAGCACTCCGCTAACTTCCATGGGAACTTCCATCACAGCTTCCGTTACCACCAGTCCTGTGCCGGGCGGCGGCTCGATCGCTTCCACTAACGCGATCAAAGTCTCGGCCATTTGGACCTGGTACATCCTCAGTACCTCGGCGCCCACGGATCCGCCGCCAAGGCCTGCGTCGCCGCTTTGGACGGTGTAACCTGCGCCGCCGGCGTTGCTCCCACGGTGGACGCGGGCGGTGCTGCCGCCACCGGCGCTGCTGCTGCCGGAAGTGTGGCTACCGCCGTGGCTCCGCCTCCCGCCGGTTGAGCGGCCGGCGCCGGAGCCGGTACACGAGCGTTCTGGTTTATCAACTGGATTGCGGCTGAATCCGCAAACCGCTCCAGCGGAAAAGCGTCGCTCTTGAATTTCACTTTCACTTGGCCGGTAAGGTCTGCGCGAACGTTGATATCGCTTTGCGCATTGAGGCTCGACGTATTCACCATCACCGCATTCGCACTGAAGGGATTACGCCCCGCCCGCCCCGACATGGTGCCGGTCGTCGTCTTGGTCTCATCGAACTTGATCTTGCTGCTCTCGGAGGCGTCGATGTGGAATTGCAGCTTGGCGGAAATCTCACCGTCCTCGACCAGTACGCGATTAATGCCCAGCATGACCATGGTGGCGAGGGTCTGCTGTCGCTGCTGCGCCAGATATTTGCGCGCTGCCGGGACCACGTCTTGCTCAACCGTGTCCTCACTCAGATCATCGGGACTTGAAATGCCGAGATCTTTGAAAAAACTGGGCATCTCGCCTTCCGGAACCGCATCCTTATTTACCCGCAAGCGAGGATGGCCGCTTGAGGTATCGCGCGAGATGACTCCGTCAAATTGATCCGCCAGGAAGTCGCGGGCCATGCCGTTGGAGATGTTGTCGACCATGAAGCGGTCGACCGTCTGGGCAACGTTCTTGAGCAGCGTGGCGTACGCTTCCATCTGCTGGATGTGGGATTCGACGATGGCTTGGAAAGTACCTTGGATCAAAGAAGACACAAATTGGGGAAAGTCGATTGCGTTCAAGGTGGCGCGGGCGACGTCGCCGGCGCGCGACGTGGCGCTTCCCTGGGAAGGCGCTTGAGTGCCCGCAGGGGCGGCGGGCGTGACTGCCGTTGAAGGGCCGCTGCCCTGCGCGGGTTGGGGCTGTCCTTGCTTCGGAGAAAGCGCGCTCTTCAGATCCGGGGCCATCTGCGATGCCCACGGTCCCTCCAGCGCCAAGTCCGGATAGCCCGCGATGTAGGACGCGACTTTCGTCAAATCGCGCCGCATCTCCTGCTGTCTTGATGGCTGCAGTCGCCCATATGCAGGCGCCGCTCCCAGAATCCGATCCACGGCCCGCTGTATGTGCAAAGGCTCGTTGCTGGTGCGACTCGAGGTGTTCATTGCCGGCGCCCCTGCCCGGGATTGAAGGGCGTGTCAGAGAATCGGGAATCGTGTCGCAGAGCTCGCACCCGGTCGAACGACGGCGTGCGCACCGAACGCCGGACGAACGTGTCGAGCATCTGTTCCACTGTGGGAAGAGGAACGGGCGAATTACCTTTGGCCCGCACTTCGGCAACCGCTGCCCCATGAGTGAGCGGTCCCCATTGGCCGTTGGTATCTGTGCCGGGATGCGCATTTTGAAAGGCGCGGATACTTTCGTACCCCAGGGCGGCCAGCGCCTGGTGACGCTGTAGCGCCGTCTGGAAAGGCCCGACCGCATTGATCGCCCACTGCTGGGCTGGTGCAACGCCCAACTCGGCTGCACGATCCATCAGGATGGCGAGGCCGCGCTCAGTGTTCAAGCCAAGCCAGTCGGCAAAGCGCAGCATGGGATCGAGAAACAGCTCGGCGGCAAGTTTGTTCTGAACCGCCTGGAAGGGCTTGTGGTAGCCGGCTTCGCGGAAACGTGAAATCCAAGGTTCCTGCCAGAGTTCCGCCCCATTCACTTGCTGCAGGCGCGACGATCGCCCGTCAGGCGTCTCGGCAGAGGAGGGGCCACTGGCGTTGGTAACGCGGAGCAAGCCCTCCGTGTCTTGCCCGAATATTTCGCTGAACTTCGCCGCGTCACGTTCGCGGAAGGCGCCGAGCAACTTCCCAAGGTCTCCACGCTCCTGATTGAACAGCGCGATTCCGAAAGACAGCCCGAGGTGATAGCGTCCGTGCGCTGGGTGTTCGGGGCCGTAGACACCGTTGTATTCCGCATCCGCGCGAATCGCGCCATAGTCGCCTATTTTGCCGATGAGGTCTCGCTTCGCCTCGATGGTGAGCTCACTGGAGCCCGTGGGAGGCGCCTCGAGCAGTTGGTAAGTTGGAGGCGGTTCGGACCCGTAGTCGCTTTCATCTCCATACGCCTGGCCCGCGACGGGAGCGTCGTGGCAACTGCCCGCAGTGCCGAGCGCGCTATTCGACTGCGCGATATATAGTCTCGGCCCCGCGCCGCCTGCGCCTCCTGACGCTCCGTATCCTCGCCGGTAGTCATCTTCATCCTCGTCATCGCCGACGTCGAATGCCTGCGGTGAAGCTGACGCCGTCGCGGAGCGGTAGGAGTAATCGCCGTTGCCGTTATCGGCGCCGCTTGCTGGTCGATATTGCCCGTACGATGACTCATCGGCGACGGAATCATCCTCAAGAACCGCAGGCTCTGCGTCGCCCGGACGGAATGAACTCTGCTGAGCTATCGATAGTCCCAAGGTCGAGCCCGGCTGAGGCTCACCCGTGTAACCGTCGTCATAGCCCGGATCCGCCGCGGCTGTCGCATGCGGTCGCTGGTAATAGTCGTGCGCCTCGGGTTGGCTCTGGTGTCCGTCCGCATATTGGGCGTCTGCATAACTGGCCTCCGCCGCCCGAGAGGGTGCGGGCAGGACAGGAGCCGATGTTCCATCCTCGCCGTCGGCACGATCCTCTTCCGGCTTCGCGTTTGCCGTCGAGAGCGTGAAACTCTGCGAAGCGGAAGGCATAATCCGGCGCAGCCGCTCCGGATTCATGCCCAGGACATCGCCGAATCCATCGGAGCCAAAGTGTTGAGAGACCACCACCGAAGGCGCGGCGGTGGCGAGAGTCTCCGGCGGTTGCGCGAACACACCCTGGGCGCCGGACTGGTCGGGATAGAGGATAACGGTGTAGTAGATCTGTTCAGGCCGCGGGCGGGACTGCACGAAGTTGCGCAGCACAACCGTAGGCGCCAGATACACCGACGTGCCGAGCGGGATTGGGATCAGCCCGCTGTCTTGCCGGCTGCTATACGACGTGTTAGGAGCACGCGGTCCAGTCACCAGCAGTTGTGCTGGATTAGTCGCCAGCAGAACCTCGTAGTACCCCGCCCGGTCTGTGAAGATCGTAAAGCCGAGCACCGGGAAACGATCGTCCAGTTGTCGCCGGTTGGAGACGATCCGGGGCGGAAGGTTAAGTTGAGAGACTCGTGCCGTAGGATCGGAGCTCTTGAGTACTTGTGTCGATGCCATCCTATCCACCTCATCGCTCTGTCGGTCAAACTTCATCCACAACCCAAACTGCTCATCGCTTTAATGCGGTCCTGCGTCTCCTGGGGGATCGCGATTTCGTACCGTTGCAACTTCGCAGGATCGGCGACAAGCTATCGATTGGAACTACAACTTTCTTGTGCTCGTCGGTTTGCACGACAGCAAATGCCCCGGGGGAAGGACCGGAGTCGGAAAAATCCACAATGCAGCCGAGCACTTCTGTATCGGGATCGAGAGTCTCAGCAAATTCGATCGGTCCAGGCAAGTAAATGTCTCGCACATGAAAGCTCACGTGGTCCCCTTTGCGCGGCGTGCTCGTATCGGATTCCATCGTGACCTACTGCCGGATAGAGCACGTGCGTTGCCGGAGAGCGGAAAAGATAAGTAGTTGATTTGCAATGCGCCTGGACTCGCGGCCTGGTGGAGGCACTGCGCGATTCCGCAGTCGGGGACACATGGGAGTTATTGGATTTTCAAGGTTGGCCTTAGGCTATCTTTGCTTTGTGATCGCTGCAGAAATCCGCGGTGCGCCTGCTGGTTTCCGCAGATCGTTGCACCGCCTTACCCGCAAGGCCGTATCCACTGAGCTTCTGATACAAGGTTCTCTCGCTCATTCCCAAATCTGCGGCGATCTGCTTACGCTTCCTGGTGGTTTCACCTAGCGCTGCTTGCAACAGTCTGCGTTCCAGAGATTCGAAGGCTGCACTATAGGTGATTCGGCCGGACTTAATAGCCTGCCACAACAGGATGGCCGCCTGTTCCGCCGCGTCGCCAGATTCCGGATCGTTACTACCTCGCGTGTCCTGCGCCAGCCAATCCGCCAGGTCGAGACTGTGGCCCGACTCTTTCTCCAGCAACATGCGCCGCACTGCGTGCTCCAGCTGTCGGATGTTGCCTTCGAAGTGCTTGCTTTCCAGATAAGAGGCTAACTGAGGGTCAACCTGATCGATCACCTTGTACAGGGATTCATTTCTCTGCGCCAATGCAATCATGAGAGCGGGCAGGTCTCCAGCACGATCGCGTAAGGGTGGAAGTTGCAGATGAATGACGTTGAGCCGATGGTAGAGATCCACGCGAAAGGCGTTGTGACGGACCATGTCGTATAAGGGCTTGTTGGATGCCGCAATCACCCGAACGTCGATGGTAACTTCGTGATCGCTTCCCACCGGACGCACGACCGCGCGCTGCAGTACATCCAGCAGTTTCGTCTGAATGGGAGCGGGTAAATCGTTCACATCGTCGAGGAATAGAGTTCCACGATCGGCCGCGCGGAAAAGACCCTTTCGCTCGCTGGTGGCGCCGGAGAACGAGCCTTTCTGATGGCCAAAAAATTCGCTCTCCGCCAAGTTCTCCTGGATGGTGGCACAATGCACGGTGATGAAGTGGTAAGGACTGCGCTTTGGATCCAGGTGGTGAATCGATTCCGCAAAGACCTGCTTGCCCGTGCCCGTCTCTCCTTCGATCAGTAATGTGGCGTCGCTGGCGCGTGCCGCCTTCCAGGCTTGGCGCAGCACAGGGAACATGCGTTCACACGCAGTCACAACCCCGAACCGGGCAAATGTTTCCCTTAACTCCAAGTCGCACGGCGGCTGGGGCGGACGACCACTTGATCCAGGACCCCACATGCATCACTCCTCGGTAAGGCGCGACCTTTTCCTTTTGGCAGTGGAAGCAACGTTCCACCCACATCGGATAAGGTACATGCTGTTTCGATTTAACGGAAGGGTATCGACTGACTTAACGCCCGTGTCTATTCAGAAATGACAACTTGTTTTGTTCAGCTTTCGAACTCGGTTGAAGACTAACTAGTCGGATAGTGGTGGTTGGGTGCAGGTCGTTACAGAGTCTCGTCTCTTTTTTCTCGCCGCCCCTTCGGTACGTAGGGACGTTCAGATCGGAGTAGCCAAAGTATGAGACCATCCTCTCTCTTCCGCTTGCGATACACACAAGTGGCGTCTCATGGGAGTGGTCAAAGCTCTAAGAAGAAAAAGGCGCCGATTCACACCTGGAGGGAGCCTAACGCTGCAGATTCATCTTCGCACCGTCAAAATCTTCCCGGGCCCGAACCGCCCGGAGACGGAGAAGAAATTGGAGGCCCGGTAGGCGGCGGTAACGGCGACTGCCCGTTCGACGGCTTCGGCGCATTTTCCGAATCTTCACCCGGTCGCCGCAAACTCGGAGCATTTGCTGGACGCTCTTGCTCTTCCTTCTTCGCTTCCTGGTCACGATCCGGACGCTCCAGAACAACTTCCCTTTCCGTGCGCAGAATTTTCTGGCCATCCACCTTCATGGTTTCCACCCGCACAACCTCTTCGCTCGCAATGCGGACGAAATCCACATCTTGCGGTGGCTCGCCATAAATCCACTCTTCGTACTCCGTTTCGCCATCTTTTTCCCGGACCTTCCTAGGCGGCCTTCCTTTGGCGTGGATCACCATCTCCGGGTTCATCCCCACCAGAACGTTATGCGCGAGAATTGCCTCTTTGACCTTGGGCGGAACCGTATCCAGGTAAGCTTGCTCTTTATTCTTTGCCTTGAAGTCCAGCACAGGAAACAGCAGATCGCGAACTTGTTGTGCAGATAACTCGGGAACGTACTTATCGAAATACAGATCCACGAAAGAACCATGAGGGTTCGCCTGCGGAGTGTCGGGTGAGCCCACTCCCCTTCCATTCGCGCCCGCGATCGTTACGTGTTCGTACCACTTCTTTCGATGAACTGGTCCGCCGTTTATCTCGAAACGAATGTGGTCGTCCTTGATCTGGACAAATGAAATATGCGCTGGATCACCCGGCTTTACCGCTGGTCCCCACAACGCGAGAGCCTGTTGCAGTTCGACGCCGCTGGGCGTAATTGCGCCGTTCTTCAACCTCAGACCCTTCGTCCCCATGGGGAAAGCCGCCCGTGAGTAGACTATTTGGGTTTCGAAATCGCGAATGATTTCCAAACGAGTCTGCTTAGTAATACGGGGCGCGTGGGGGTCAAGAGTGGCGGCCTGTTCTTGGTCGTCCGGCGATTTGCCGGTGGGGCCGGCCTTTACTGATTGATCCTGTGTATGAACCGAATCATTACTTTGGCCGCTCACGAGAATCGCCGCGCCAAAAATCAAAGGAAGAATCAGAAGGGCCGTAGCACGAAGACGTTCCATAAAGCACCCCAGGGCCTGATTGGCCTTATTATAGCTCCCCGATCCGTTGGACACGATGAAGAAAGCAAACAGCGGCGTCCTCTTACAGGATTGCCCTTCCGTGTGTGGACAGCGGTTGCTTTTGCCTTGACATCGGCATCGCCATGCGACAGACTCGCACCCAAATCGCGCTCTGCCTGCGCCTCTTAGGGCGGCTTCGCGGCTATCGACTATCCGTATTGGGAGCCGTTCCATGGCCAATCTGCCGCTTCCGGGTCCATCCAGATTACTGAAGCGTGCCATTCCTCCCCTGCAGCCGCTGTTGCAGTCCTATTCGATCCAGCCATCAGAAGTCAGCGCTATTTTTTCCAAGCTGCGCCAGATTCTCGATGATGGCGCGCAGCCGCTCGACTCCATCCTTCGTGCCCTTACCGATGCGGCGCGAGTTATGACCGGTGCCAACGGTATCGCGCTTGCCCTCCGCAGCAAGGGCACGGTCGTCTGCCAGGCTCGCGCCGGTGAAATTGCTCCCCACGTCGGTGCCCAACTCAACGTCGAGTCGGGAATCTCGGGTGAATGCTTTCGCACAGGCAAAGCCCTCCGCTGTGACGACACTCAAACAGATGACCGGGTCGACCCAGAGGTTTGTGGCGTTCTTGGGATACGTTCGATTGCTGTCGTGCCGGTGCGCGGCAGGGATGGGATGGCCGGTATTCTAGAAGCCCTTTCCAGTCGCCCGCACGCTTTTACCGGCGAACATCTCTCTGTTTTGCAGCGTCTTGCGGAAATTGTCGAGGCCGCGAATAACCGTGAGTTGGGAGTCGAGAACCAGGTACAACGTTCTGGAGTCGATAAGCTTCCGGCCAAATTCGTCCGCCCAGTGCAGATCGCTGCGTCCATTCCTGAAGAAAGCCTGACGACTGATTTGTTCGGAGAAGGATCCTCCAAAAATCGTCACCGTTACTGGATCGCAGGGGGAATCGCGCTGGCGTTGATTCTGATGTCAGCAGTCATCTGGATAAGCTTGTCGGATACAGATGGAGAGGTGGTCACTACCCAACAGGCGGCTCAATCGCAGACCGCACCGCAGGAAGATCAAAGCCATCCGGCTCCAGCGGTGATCCCCTGGAAACCCACTGCCGGCCGAGTCCGGGTTCGCGCCGACGGATTCGCGGTAAAGGGTACTCTCCACAATGCCGCGACAGTCGAACCTGAGACGCTTGCAGCTTCAGAAGTCGCTTCACCGAGCCTGAAAGCTGTTGGAGTTAGCACCTCGCAACCGCCGCCGACGTCTGAAATATCCATCCAGCTACCGCTTGAGGTTGCTGCGAACGCACCCGACGCCGCAGCTATGGCGCCTCTTCTTTCAATGGCGGCCGTTCTGCCCGCAGCCGATCTCGCCATTTCCCAAGGCGTCACCGAGGCCACCTTGGTACACAAGGTCCCGCCGGTTTATCCATCGGAGGCGCGTGCCAGACATTTAAGAGGAGCCGTCGTTTTGGAAGTCACTATAACCGAAGATGGAAGCACCCGGGATGTGAAGATCATCAGCGGCCCGCCTCTGCTGGCCGAAGCGGCTAGCCAAGCGGTGCGTCAGTGGCGCTACCGCCCTTCCCTGCTGAACGGCAAAACCAGTAGCCGTGCAAAAGCAGATTACAGTTATCTTTAAGGCGCAGTCGTAAGAGAAGTAGCGCCCAGGGATGCGGGATCCGCGGCAGATTCGCAGCGGTTTTTCACCACCAGTAAGATTGTGTTTTGAAGATCCGCCATGATCGCATCTGTCCACAGATGCGCATACCAGTTGAAGTCCGTCGAGACTCGATGTTGACTCTCGAGGTGCAAACGGGTTGTTCCGTGCGGTAGCAGCTCCAGCGTATACTCGCCGCGCAAGACGTCGAAAAAATCCCCGCCCACCGTTACGTGTTCATCCAAGGTCGTTGGTGGAATCTGAGCTGTTTGAGCTTTTATCGAGAATGCGAGCCGTCGCTGTGGTTGCCATAAATCGATCGTCTCAATAAACAGGACGCCTCCGTCAAAGGAAGCGTGGCGCACTCCACCCACACCCTCGTGCGACAGGGTTGCCTCCACAGAACTGTTAGGAAACATCCGCGAGCCGAATCGAATCGAGGCCCCATACAGCAGTCCGATAACGGCCCCGGAGGCGATCAGCATGAAGTTTTTCTTCGGTGCGCTTCCGTGCATGCGACTCACTATATAAGAAGAGAACAGAGGCTCAGAATTTAGTGGG